>ENA-ORRH01000218-ORRH01000218.1-human-gut-metagenome-genome-assembly--contig:-NODE-218-length-54157-cov-262.252_pt1 | contig 54157 bp, 48 predicted proteins | sample MGYA00242173_ERZ509130 | MGnify/ENA primary metagenome ERZ509130 (study PRJEB26280, sample SAMEA2338633) | human gut metagenome | biome: human gut; feature: human-associated habitat; material: faeces... | reverse complement strand
CCCCAGCCTGTATGGCAGCAGCCAGTGACTCGCGTGAGCCCACTGGTGCCATCACTTCAAATTCGTTTATCTTTGTATTCATGAATGCAATTTTCTAATTTCAGGTGCAAAGTTACACCAAAATGAAGACAAAACACAGAAAAATGGAGAAAAAATGACAGAAATTCGATTATATTGACAAATCAATCACGATTATTTGTCTATATTTGCCTATAAATAAGAATATATCCCTAGGATATACTTCTTTTTATATGAATCCTATCCAGTCTTACGGCTGGTATTATTAATCAAAGTGAAAGCAGATGAAGAATGTTTTTACCTCAGGAATGATTCTGTTCCTGGCAATGACCACAATGGTTAGTTGCACACAAGAAAACGTGATGCTTGAAACAACACCACAAGTCAAGAACCAAGAAGTAAGATTCTGCTTCTTCGAAAGCTCCATTGTGCCTATCGGTCAGGATGAAGAGAGCAATCTTGCCAGAACGAGAGCCGACGGGAGCAAGCAATCGCTCAAGGATGCAAAACTCTACACAGATCTGCAAGTATGTCTCATTCCGAAAGGAGATGAAACTACTGCCGGCTATACCGTAAGACAGGAAAACTGGGATGACAAATTCGGAAACGTCAGCCTGCAGGTGCCGGCAGGAGAATACACGCTCGTTGCCGTAGCAGCAAAAACAGATTTGCAGCAGGAAGAACGAATCGAAGTAAAATCAAGGTATGAAATGACCTTTGCCAACAATATTGTACGCGATATGGCGTATACCCTGCAGGATATCAAGGTGGAATCGGGCAGCAAAGCCGTAACACAGAATGTTTCGCTGAAACGTGCCGTCAGCTGTTTTGAACTGCGTGCTACCGACATCATGCCCCTGACTACCAAGACTCATGAAATCACGATAAGCGGAAGCTGCGGCACGGTGTTCAATCCTTCTACCGGATTCTGCAAAGAAAAGGCTACCATCACCCGAAACTTTTCTTTAGTAGCCAAAGAACACCAGGAAAGAATCATTTACTATACACTCTACACCCTTCTGACCGACAAAGATGTAACCGACATCCATATAACAGCTACGGCAAAAGACAAGGAAGAAAAGGTTATCAAGACCGTCAGCTTTGACAACGTACACCTGGTCATCGGAAAGAAGACTACCTATACCGGTCCGATTTTTACCTATCCTAACAATATGTCGTTCACAGTCAACCAGCCGGAGATTCCTGCATCAGGCTATGACAAGAAATTTTAATAACCCATGGCGTTTTAAGAAAGATTAATGCCACAGATTAAAATCTTTTTTGTATTTTTGCGGCATGGAAAGAAAGAACATTATAACCATAGGACTCGCTCTGCTTGTATTCGCCGGTTGCGGATACAGACAGCAGCGAGCCGGTATCCCAGAGACAGGTGGAGGCGAGGATTATCTTCCGGAGCATATCCACCTGATCAGTACTACGCCCGTCAAGGACCAGGGCAACAGCGAACTCTGCTGGGCATACGGCATGCTTGCCACCATCGAAAGCGAGCACATCATGAAGGGGGATTCCGTGAATCTCTCCATCGCCTACATAGCCCGCATGATGCTGGAAGAACAGGCACTGGAATATTACTTTGCACAGGGAAAGAAGAACATCAGCCTGCGCGGTACTGCCCCGATGCTGATACATTATATAGATAAATATGGTGCACAACCTTACGACAGCTATGAAGATCCGAAGCACGTGAACTACAAGGTGCTCTGCCGCAAGGTGCAAAAACTGTGCGATGGCGCCATCTCGCAGAAAGCGGGCATCAGCCAGCTCAAGGAGGAACTGAACGACCTGTTTGACGCAGAAATAGGCTACATGCCTGCCAAGGCCGTACATATGCTGGGTGCCGAATATACCCCTCAAGAGTTTGCCCACAGCGTATGCTATCCCGAGGAGTATGTATCGCTCACCAGTTTCTCGCATCATCCTTACAGAGAATACTTTGCGCTCGAGATTCCCGATAACCGGATGCACGATGCCTATCTGAACCTTCCGCTCGACGAGCTGATGCTCCACATCAGGAAGGCGGTAGAAAAAGGACACCCGGTATGCTGGGAAGGTGACATCAGCGAACCTGGCTTCAAGGAATCAAGGAAGAACTGTGTAGACATTCAGCCGATGGAACGCCCCGTGACCCAGGCATCGCGACAGAAGGAGTTTGAACAGCTTCGCACCACCGATGATCATGTGATGGAAATCATAGGTACCTTCATGAAAGGCAAGCAGAGATTCTACGTCTGCCGCAATTCATGGGGCAAGAACTGGGGCAACAAAGGACTCATCTACCTATCGGAAGACTATCTGCGCCTCAAGACCATCGCCGTGTTCATGAGCGAAGAGGCATATATAATAAGGTATAAGCTCCCAAACAGGCTTCAGACATAAGAAATGTGTTAAAATGGTTGACATACATCAAATAGCTGTTAAATAGCACGTGTGTGCGCACACACATAGTTGATTTATATCAAAAAAGAGGCTTTTTTATGTGATTTTCTCTTAAAACATTTGGTGGGTTCGGAAAATCGTCGTACCTTTGCATCGTCAATAAGACAAAAAGGTTATTAGGTTTTTAGGTTAAGATTGTTAGTTGTTTTAGGTTATTAGTTAGTTTAAAGGTAAATTTAAGATTGTTTATTCAGAGAAACGGTATTAGTTAAGGTAAAGAAAAGATTGTTTATTCAAGGACGACAAAAAGTTTAGGTTATTAGGTTTTTAGGTTTAAGATTGTTAGTTGTTTTTTTATTAGGTTTTAGTTTAAAGGTAAATTTAAAGATTGTTTATTCAAGGACAACAGGATAATTCAACAGGTGAGTTGAAGGTAAAAAGATCAAATGTATGGGATAACCAAAGATGACGCCTGAGCAGAATTGCTGCTTCGGGCTTCGTAATGGAAAGGGTAACAAAAAACCCTTGAGTTATGAGAAATTTGGGAATATCGTATTAGAAGAGCGCAATTTCGAAATCATTCGAAGTTGCGCTCTTTATTTTATCCCCTAGGTAAAGAAGCTAGGACATATGTATTACTACATAAAAACTTTGCCAAAGACTATAGCCATAACTCCTTAAAGTACTTAACTCATTTACTCCTAGACTGGAGAAAGTTCAGTTTGAGAAAAAATAACCGCCAAATTATTTTGTTTTACCAACGAAAAGTCGTAATTTTGCAGAAGATATATAAAGATAAGAAATTATGGCAAGACATCCTCTCTGGAACGAAGAATACTGGCTCCTGCTGTTGCAGCTGTACCAGAAGAAGCCCATGGGCGTGAAACCTCTCTATTCGAAAGGGATGGTCGACTTGAGCTTGGAACTGCATATTCCACCTGAGTTTCTGCACGAACAGATGTTCAAACTCAGAATGGTGACTCCGAGAATCAAGCGACTATGGGAAAAGTATGCCGATAAGCCACAGAAACTGAAGCGCGATATACAGCGCATCAGACAGATGAACGGCTGCGGAAACGCCATACAGTTCTTCGAGGGAGTGGAAGTGAAGGAAACATTCGAGAAAAACTGGGAACCACTGGAAAGTGAACCATCGCTCACCCGCGTGAAACTCATCATCATCCTCGAACTCTACTTCCAGCTTACACCAATCACCATGGTGCCGGAAACACCGGAAATCATCGACCTGGGAAAACTCATCAGGACATCACCGAAGGTCATTGCCGAGGCGATGGGCGTATTCATGTACTGCGACCCCTATCTCAACCGCGAAGATATGCTGATACACCCGCTGCTAGAAGCATGCAACGACATCTGGCACCAATACGGAAACGGAAATCCAGACAAGCTTTACCAGCTTGCCAACGAACTAAAAGAATACTTTAAGTAATTATGGCTCAAAAACTCATACAGACACAGGCACAGAAGTTACAGCAACTTCAAAGACTTTCAGCCCAGCAAATGCTGCAGGTGAAACTGTTGGAAATGCCGCTCACGGAACTGGAAGACAGTATCAATGCAGAACTGGACGATAATCCCGCTCTGGAAAGCGAGAACCCAGACGACATGCTCAACGAGAATGTCGCCAATGATGATTCGCCCGCAGATGATGAGTACGACAACAGCAGCGATGAGGATGCCTACGAGGCTGAATCTGAAAAAGAAGAAAGAAAAGACGAACTGGACCAGGCACTGGAAAGCATCGGAAAAGACGACCAGATGCCTGACTACAATACAGACAGATACAACAACCAGGACAGCGCTGACTACGAAGAAATGGTTTACGGCGACACCACCTCTTTCTATGATAAGCTGAAGGAACAGATGGACATGCAGCCGCTCAGCGACAAGGAGAAGGAAGTAATGGAATATCTCATAGGTTCACTGGATGACGACGGACTGCTCCGCAAGGACCTGGACAGCATCTGCGATGAACTCGCTATCTATCACAACATCGATGTTACGGAAAAAGACATCGAGCACGTACTCCACATTCTACAGACCTTCGACCCAGCCGGTGTAGGAGGAAGAAGTCTGCAGGAATGCCTCCTGCTGCAGGTTAAGAGACTGCCAAGAGGTGTGCTCCGCAAGACAATGGAAGAGGTGTTTACCGACTATTTTGACGAGTTTACCAAGAAACATTGGGACAAGATCAAGGCAGGACTGGAACTGAACGATACACAGGTAGAAACCCTGCAGGCAGAAATCAGAAAGCTGAACCCGAAACCGGGCGCATCGATGGGCGAAACAGAGGGAAGAAACATGCAGCAGATTACCCCCGACTTCATCATCGACACCAATGATGACGGAACGATTACATTCTCGCTGAACCGTAGCAACATTCCGCAACTGACGGTTTCGCCATCATTCACCGACATGATTGACACCTACAGGAAGCATAAAGACAAGATGAGCCGGAGCGACAAGGAAGCCCTGCTCTACGCCAAGGAAAAGGTGGACAAGGCACAGGGATTCATCGAAGCCATCAAGCAGAGAAGACATACCCTCACCGTCACCATGAAGGCAATTATCGACATACAGCGGCAGTTCTTCCTGGATGGAGACGAGGCTGACCTGAAACCGATGATCCTGAAGGATGTAGCAGAACGCACGGGACTGGACATCAGTACCATCTCGAGAGTGAGCAACGTGAAGTATGCCCAGACTAAATGGGGCACCTTCCCGCTGAAGTTCTTCTTCACAGACAGCTACACCACTGAAGACGGCGAAGAGATGTCTACCCGCAAAATCAAGATTGCCCTGCACGACATCATCGAGAAAGAAGACAAGAAAAAGCCGATCAGCGATGATGCACTCGCCAAACTGCTGAAGGAGAAGGGATTCCCTATCGCACGACGTACGGTGGCAAAATATAGGGAGCAACTGGGCATACCGGTGGCACGACTCAGGAAATAAGATAGTGGTATGAGTCAGGAAGAAACCGGGGCCCACCACAAAATATTTGAGAGATAAAAAGAATATATACGTTATTAGTGTTATGAAAGAGAAGAATATCATATTGACAGCACGCATCATGAGCATGATCTTCACGCCCTTCTATCTGCCGATGGTAGGACTGATTGCTCTGTTCATCTTCAGTTATATGTCGCTGTTACCGATAGGATACAAACTGGTGATGCTGGGCATGGTCTACCTCCTGACCGTCGTAGCTCCATCGCTACTCATCCACCTCTACCGCATGGTTCAAGGCTGGACCTCGCGTGAGCTGGGCAAGAAGGAGCGTCGTATTGTGCCTTACATCCTCTCTATCGTATGTTACTTCGGCTGTTTTTTCTGGATGGAATACCGCAATACGCCTCGCGTCATCAGTATCATCGTAGTGGTAGCGCTGGCGATACAGATGATTTGCGCCTTCATCAATGTATGGTGGAAGATCAGCACCCATACGGCAGCCATCGGAGGTGTGGCAGGAGCTCTGGTGTCTTATTCTGTAGCCTTCAATTTCAATCCGCTGTGGTGGCTCTGCCTTGTGCTGATGATGGCAGGCGCAGTAGGAAGTGCCCGCATGATACTCCGACAACATACGCTGTCACAGGTAGTTGCAGGATTTCTGATAGGCACCGCCTGTGCTATATTAGTAATATAAAGTTTATAATAAAATATAAGAAGAAATGAAACCATTAGTAAGCATTATTATGGGCAGTACAAGCGATCTGCCTGTTATGGAAAAAGCATGTAAGTGGTTGAACGACAACCAGATTCCTTTCGAGGTTAATGCCCTCTCTGCTCACCGCACTCCAGATGCAGTAGAGTCATTCGCCAAGGGAGCCAAGGAGCGTGGCGTGAAGGTTATCATCGCCGCTGCCGGTATGGCTGCCGCCCTTCCTGGTGTTATCGCAGCATCTACTCCTCTGCCAGTAATCGGCGTGCCTATCAAGGGTATGCTCGATGGTCTTGATGCCATGCTCAGCATCATCCAGATGCCTCCTGGCATTCCTGTAGCTACTGTTGGTGTGAATGCGGCTCAGAACGCTGCCATCCTCGCTGCTGAAATGATTGCCCTTGCCGATGAGGAAGTGGCTCAGAAGGTAGAAGCTTGGAAGGCGGGTCTCGGTGCCAAGATCGAGAAGGCCAACAAGGACCTGGCTGAGGTGAAATACGACTTCAAGTGTAATTAATCTAATATGTGATATGCCCCATTCTTTTGGGGCATATCTTATCTTATATATTATGGTAGATTTATTCAATTATACCCGCCGTGCCTCTTCTGTGGCACATATCGGAGCCATCGACCTGGGTGGCGATAATCCTATCCGCATCCAGTCGATGACCACCACCAACACCAATGATACCGAGGCTTGCGTACAACAGGCTGAGGAGATTATCAAGGCTGGTGGCGAACTGGTGCGCTTCACCACTCAGGGTTCCCGCGAGGCAGAGAACATGAAAAACATCAATGCCGGCATCCGTGCCGACGGCTATCGGACTCCGCTCGTAGCCGATGTTCACTTCAATCCTAACGTTGCCGACGTGGCTGCTCTCTATTGTGAGAAAGTGCGTGTCAATCCTGGCAACTACGTGGATCCTGCCCGCAAGTTCATCAAGCAGGAATATACCGACGAGGAGTATGCCCACGAACTTCAGAAGATTGAGGTTCGCTTCGTACCTTTCCTCAACATCTGCAAGGAGCATCATACTGCCATCCGCATCGGTGTGAATCATGGTTCACTCTCCGACCGCATCCGTAACCGCTACGGCGATACGCCAGAGGGCATCGTAGAGAGCTGTCTCGAGTTTCTGCGCATCTGCAAGAAGGAGAATTTCCACGATGTGGTTATCAGCATCAAGTCATCCAATACCGTTGTGATGGTTCGCTCCATGCGCCTCCTAGTTGAAGAAATGGAGAAGGAAGGCATGAACTACCCACTCCACCTCGGCGTAACCGAAGCTGGCGAAGGCGAAGATGGCAGAATCAAGAGTGCCGTAGGTATCGGTGCTCTCCTGGCTGATGGCATCGGCGATACCGTTCGTGTAAGCCTGAGCGAGGAACCGGCTGCAGAGATTCCTGTGGCACGCCATCTGGTAGATTACATCGGCAAGAAGAAGGGGCATCTGATGATTCCTGCCACAGCTTGTCCTTCATTCGACTGGCTGCGCCCTACCCGCCGCGAAACCGTGGCTGTAGGCAATATCGGCGGCAGCAACGTTCCGGTGGTTATCAGCAACCGAATCAACGGCGAGAGCACCGCTTGTGAGAACAAGGATGCTACTCCAGACTATATCTACATCGGTGGCAAGATGCCTAAGCAGTTTGTGGCTGGCCAGAGCTACATCGTAGATTACAATGTTTACGAGACGCTGAACAGCAAGCCAGAGACTACTGGTGCCAAGCTCTACCCTATCTTCCCTGCCATGGCAATGCCGCTCATCGCCAGCATCAAGGCAGACGTCAAGTTCCTCACCCTGCAGTTTGGAACTCCTGCCGATGAGTATATCGCTTGCCTGAAGGCTCATCCAGAGGTGGTGGTTATCTGCGTAAGCAATCATCAGAACCGTCTGGGCGACCAGCGTGCATTGGTTCACGAGATGATGAATGCCGGCTTGAAGAACCCTGTGATCTTTGCCGAGATGTACCAGCACAGCAAGGAGGAGAAGAGCGCCTTCCAGCTGGAGGCTGCTGCTGATATGGGAGCCTTGATGATTGATGGTCTTACCGATGGTATCTGGCTGATGAACAATGGAGACATCCCTGCCCTGACAATAGATGAAACCGCTTTCGGAATACTTCAGGCAGCCCGTCTGCGCACCAGCAAGACCGAGTATATCAGTTGTCCGGGATGCGGCAGAACCCTCTACGATCTTCGTGAAACCATCGCCAAAATCAAGGAGGCAACCAAGCATCTCAAGGGTCTGAAGATAGGTATCATGGGCTGTATCGTGAATGGTCCAGGCGAAATGGCGGATGCCGATTACGGCTATGTAGGTGCCGGTCCTAACCGAGTAAGCCTCTACCGCAAGCAGGTTTGCGTAGAAAAGAATATTCCGCAGGAGGTGGCAGTAGAGCATCTACTCGCCCTCATCGACTCGGACAAGCAATAATTATTTAGGCACGGATTACACAGATTACACGACTCTTTATTAGAGATTATGATATGGTTTATTAGCAGTTGCGCCATAAATCCGTGTAATCCGCGTAATCCGTACCTAATTTATACCCGCCCCTAATCACTCCCCGTTCCTAATCCATAGTACCTTCAAAAGTTCAGGAATGAATGTTATCTTTAAGTTAATCTCCACCTCTTTATATGGCTCTTTGACAAAAAAAATGTATCTTTGCAACTGTAATCATCAAAAACTGAAAAGATTATGGCAAATACTAAACTGCTCCTGGTAGAGGATGATGAAAACCTCGCCTATATGGAGAAAAGTTGCTTCGAAGATATCATCGGAGGATATGAGGTGAAAACTGCCGTAAACGGCAAGGAAGGACTGAAAGTGTGGCAAGACTTTCAGCCCGATGTTATCGTATCTGATATCGACATGCCCATCATGGACGGAATAGAAATGGTGAAGAAAATACGCGAGGTTGACGGAAAAACCATAATTCTGTTTACCACCGGACTCACCTCGCCGAAAGACCTGAAGGCAGGTTATGCCGCCGGGGCCAACAACTATGTGAAGAAGCCGTTTATTCCGGAAGAGCTTGATGCTCATATACATAGCCTGCTTCAGCTGAAAGCCGGAGCCCGCAGCGAAAACGCCAGCAACCAGATAAAACTGGGTAAATACATTCTAGATGCCGACCATGCTACTCTGAAAGATACGCAGGATGGTAAACAGAAAATGCTCACCGCACGAGAGGCAAAGATTCTGGAACTGCTGGCAGTAAACAAAAACGAGGTGGTGCGCCGCGAAGCCGTGTTGAGCCGCTTCTGGGGCGTGGAAGACAAAGACTATTTTGCTTCCAGAAGTTTGGATGTATTCATCAAGAAAATCCGCACAGCGCTGGAAGACGAACCGGGCGTAGAACTGAAAACCATCAGAGGTGTAGGATTCAAACTCATCGCAGAATAGACGCATCTCAAGCCTCAGAAAATCAGTAAAACGAACCATCTCTATACGGAATGATAGAAAAGAAAACAGATTATTAAAGACAAACATATATGTTAAAAGCGATACTATACTTCTTTCTACTGATAGCTGAATTTTTCATCACTATCCTGATAAGCGGTTTCTGCTTTGGCCTGTATTATGCCTATATAGGTAGTGACCACATGCCAGGCAACAGCAAGGGAGATATGACTACAACAGAAATGTTTCCTTTCATCATAGCTTTCGCCCTGATAGCTACACTCATCATCTGGTTTACCTTTCATAAAGGCAAGTTTTCGAGTTTTACGCTTGGCAAGGTAAAGCCAGAGAGCAAATGGCAACTCATGCTCTACGGCTCTATGCCGATGCTGGGCTTTATCATCGCCTATTATGCCCTGATGAGCTACTTAGGCATTCATTTTATGCCTAAAGAAATGAGCCAGTTCGGCTTTTTCCAGTTGCTCCCACTGATGCTGGTAGGCACGTTTATCTCAGCCTACGTTTTCTATGGTGCCATTCTGGAAGAACTTCTGAAAAGCGGAAAGAAGAAATGGGTCGTTCTGCTTGTATACTTGCTCATGATTATGCCAACTACGCTGACAGCAGGTTCGGGCGAGGGAATGGCACTCTGGATATTTTACGTCCTGGCAGCCCTCCCGTGCACCTTATACGGTTTCTGGCTTTACTGCAAAACCCGAAGTTCCATCGTTATATTTGCGATTTATCTCATATCCAATATGATTCCGTTCAACCTGGGCAGCAACTGGGTTACCATCCTAGTATGCATCCTGGGACTGGGCATGATGGGCTATGGATTCTATCTTCTCAAGAAGAATATAGAACCATTGCTGATACAAGAGGATGAAGAAGAAAAAGAATACTAAAACCACCTGATTATGAAGGCAAACAGAACCAAAATGCTCGGTACGATAGCGCTGGTAGCCGTACTATGCATGCAACTTTTCTGGATATATAACTCATTCCAGATGAGCGTTCACCAGATGGGCTACGATAATCCCTGGAGTCTGGCAGCCGATGTGAGGGCACATGCCTTTTTCTCGGCACTCTACCAGAGTCGCATCACCCTGCTCACTTCTCTACTCACCATGGTGGTCATCATTCTGAGCCTTATCGACCAAATCAACTACATCGATGAGCAGGAAAGGGTTCGCCTGCTACGCGAGGACTTCTCCTATGCCATGGTTCACGACATGAAGTCGCCGCTCACCTCTATCATCATGGGAACCAAATATCTGCACAGCGGCGTACTGGAGAAGAAGCCGGAAATGAAGGAGAAATATTTCTGTATCGTAGAAGACGAGGCACAGCATCTGCTTGCTCTCATCAACCGCCTGCTTACCATCTCAAAACTGGAACATGGTAAACTGAGTATCCAGAAGGCTGAAATAGATCTGGAGGCGATGATAGAGGATGTGGTGGATAAATACAAGGCGAAATCGGCGAAACCGATTCATATCACAACCCTATTCGGAGCCACTTCGGCACTGGCAGATGAGGAATATCTGAAGGAGGCTATCAGCAATATAGTAGATAACGCCACCAAATACTCGAAGGAAGAAATCAACATTCAGATTTCCACCTCCGAGAATGACAGAAATGTATATATCAAGATATACGATGAGGGTATCGGCATAGCCAAAAGTGAGATGAAAACTATCTTCAACCGCTTTGAGCGTGCTGCTGAGCACGAAAGAGACGCCCGGAAGACCCGTGGCGGCTTCGGTATCGGCCTGAACTACGTGCTGCAGGTTATCAATGCCCATGGCGGAAAAGTAAGCGTAAAGAGCGAAAAAGGCAAATGGTCGGAGTTCACCATATCGCTGCCGAAATAATCAGCTTGCACAGCCATATTAATAACAAAGCTCCCGATGCATCATGCACCGAGAGCTTTGTTTTATCTTATTTCACGATTGAAGAAACCGGATTTCTCACACCCTTCATTCCTACGAGGAATGCCTTGGCAGCACCAAATTTGAGGAACATATCCAAACGGATAGGAATATGATTCTCATCATCGGTTACATAGAAATCTACGATTCTCTTATACTTGCGATTCTCATACTCCATATAGGCAAGGCGCAGGCAACGGTACTTCACACCATTATCTGCCTTGATGGTAACCTTACCATCAAACTTTATCTGAGCTGGAGTGCGGTTCTTTCCATCAGCAATAGGGAATTTTACGGTATAACCCTTCTTCCAGTTGGCAGGATTGAAACTGCGGGCACGCAGGAAGATGTTCATCATATCAAAAACACAATCATCGTAGGTGGCATTCTTCCATACATGCTTACCATCATGCTGCTGACGGTGCTGTTTGAGATGACACCTACCGCCAGAATAGCTGTAGAATACCTCATCTACCGTATAGCGCTTGCCCTCGTGAGCTCCCTTACGGAAATACATAGGCGCCATATCGGTGCCGCTGTAGCAGAGCAGAGTGTCGCGAAGCACAAAGATATCATCTACACGCTTATTGCCTCTTGTAACAAGAGAACCGCGATAAGCAGGCTTACCATGACGGGTGGTTTGGACGATAGACATACTGGCATTACCAGCTTTTACCCAAACAAACTTCCAATTGTAATACAGATTGTAAGTAAGGAACTCACCCGACTTGAAGGCTGTATTACGGAAGGTACACTGGGCAGACACCGTAGTGCTGACCAGAAGTAGCAATAATGCAATCCCGAATGATTTGATCGTTTTCATAACTCTTTATAATTTAGGAATGTACTCGATGCCAAGTTTCTTGGCACGTTGCGCATTCTGGTTCTTAACTTTCTTTTCTTTATCAGGCTTCTGCTTGGTAATGGCACCAGGCTTCTGACGGGAAAGTTCACGGGCCGTAGGATCCCAACTCTCGGTTAAATCCCATTTAGCCTTGCATTCTATCACGTCTGGATAGTAATACACCTCTTCTGCCTGTTCATCCTTATCATAGCAGCCTGTATCCCACTTGCCGTTGCCGTTGCGGTCTACTATCAGACGCATGTAATACTTCTCCGGCTTGAGATAATAGAATTCGGCTACTCCGTTCACTGCCTTCACTTCTTTCACCACCTGATCCTGCGCATTGAGTAGCTGAACGAGGAGCGGATGATTGTCGAAATCGTGCGTTACATTAATAAGCAACGTACCGTAAGTATCCAGGGAATTGACCTTGAAACCCTGTTTCACAGGTTTAGATACAAGTCCGTAGATGTCCTGGAACGCGGCAGAATCAACCTCCAAACTATATTCTATGTCCGGACGCCACTCGCCTCTCAGAATATACTTGCGGTTGCCCAGCGGCTTAAACTCCATCGGCGCCCTATACCATAGCGTATCATGCTTGGCATAGAGATGAATGCCTGCCGTATCGGCCTTGGCAAGCGGCGTATTGAAGGTGAAGATAACATTCTTGTCAGGATCGAGCTGAGAAGAGACACTCATCTGAACATCAAGCGGTTTTACAGCCATCACGCTATCATAAGGTTCACCCTTCTTCTTCAGTTTTTCCTGCTTCTTGGTCCATTTCTCCAGTTCCTTAGCCTGCGCCTTCATACGCTTTTCGTAAGGTTCCTTCGAAAGAATTTCGAGCGTATCAGTCTGGTTGCGGAGCACGCCCGTACTGTCTGTCATACGGTAAGTAAGCTCTATATTCAGCGTATCCTGGTTGACCAGCGCCGTATCCTTGAGCCAATAGGTAAGCGTATCGTTCTTCTCCGATTTTTCCAGAATAAAGGCATCTTTCTCATTAAAATTCAAGCCCTTGATCTGTGGCAGGATAGAATCACCATAACTGTAATAGAGCGAGAAGCAGTTGGCCTTCTGACGCTCTGCCTTGAGGAAGAAGCGGTCGGAAACCTGTTCGGTAAAGGCACGGAGCACTACATTATCCGGTAGGAAATGAGTATAATTAACCTGATCTATCGACTTGATATGCAAGGAATCAATCCATGTAGTATCCTGTCGTACATCCGGCTTGCTTGACGGCACGATAATATCATGAGAAAAAGCGAGTTTTTCGCTTTTCTGGCTGAACATATAGTTGCCATCCATATCCTGCAGGGCATAGATGCGGTAAGAGCCCGGAGCCACACCTTTTATGACGAAGCGACCACGGCTGTCGGTACGGCTTACACGCAGCATAGGCTTGGTCTTGAAGGCTGAATCGGCATGATCAGCGTAAAGACCTACCAGAATACCCTTAATAGGCTCCAGATTCTCCGATTCGAGCACATATCCCGACACCTCCATCGTATCGATGACCTCGCCGGTAGAGAAACTGTAGGTATAGTTTCCCATCGGATTGCCCTCGTTATTATCGCTGATGGCATCGGAAAAGTCGATGGTATAGGTAGTATTCGGCTTGAGCGAATCTACCAGAGAAATCTGAATATGCTTGCCCGAAGCCTTGATTTCAGGCACTTCGAGCTGCGGAGGCGAAACAACCACTTTCTCGGTAGGATTATCTACCTTGATATATTCGTCGAAATAGATATTCACCTTCTTCTGCTTCACATTTACGCCCTTATCGGCTGGCGAAGCTCCAATCACCTTAGGAGGAGTTTCGTCGAACCAACCACCATCCGGCTGTCCCATCTTGGCACAGGATGCCAACATGAGGAAAGCTAAGACGTAGAAAGGCAGAAACAGTGAATTTGCCTTCAACTTGCTCTTTATTTCGTTCAATTGAATCATTCTTTATATCTTCTTAATATCGCAGCATCACTTCAACTTCAGCGGAAGAAGCATGCAGCTTGTTTTATTTGTTCATCATGAGCATCTCATCAATGTTCTTGCGGCTGTTGCTCAAGCGTGGAATCTTATGCTGTCCACCTAACTTGCCCTTGCTCTTCAGCCATTCATTGAAGAGTCCCGGCTTGGCCTTCACTATCTCCAGATGCTGGAGGGTAACGTCGTGAAAGCGCTTGGCCTCGTAATCGCTGTTGATTTCCTGCAGCTTCTGGTCTAACAGACTGGCAAATTCATCGAGGCTGGCTGGCTCCTGAGAGAACTCTATGAGCCACTGGTGACGGCACTTGGCATTACTGTCCATATAAACCGGCGCAGCGGTATAATCAGAAACCTGAGCACCCGTCTTCTCGCAGGCATAAGCCAATCCCTTCTCGGCATTATCCATGATCAGTTCCTCGCCAAATGCATTAATAAAGTACTTGGTACGGCCGGTAATGACAAACTTATAAGGATTCTTGCTGGTAAACTGAACCGTATCGCCGATGAGATAGCGCCACAAACCACAGGAAGTGGTGATAATCATAGCGTAGTTCTTGCCTACCTCAACACCCCAGAGAGGCACAACGGTAGGATTCTCGCTGCCGAATTCGTCCATAGGGATAAACTCGTAGAATACATCATAATCTATCATAAGCGACATGGCTGGGTCTGCCGGATCATCCTGCAGTCCGAAGAATCCCTCGCTGGCATTATAAGTCTCCATATAATGCATGTTCGGCGAAGTGATGAGCTGTTCATACTGCTTGCGGTAAGGAGTAAAGGCAATACCGCCATGGAAGAATACCTCCAGATTAGGCCATACCTCTTCCAGATGCTTCTTGCCGGAAAGTTCCATGACACGCACCAGCACACTAAGCATCCAGCTAGGAACACCCGAGATATTGGTTACGTTCTTATTCATCGTTTCGCGGGCAATAAGGTCGCGTTTCACTTCGAAATCGCTCAGGAGAGCGGTTGACTTCTTAGGAACACGCACCAGATTGGCAAGCGGATTGATATTTTCGATGAGGATAGCGCTCAGGTCACCCACCAGACTATCCGACACATTATAGTTAGGCGAATGGCTTCCACCTAAGATAAGGCTCTTGCCATCAAAGAGTCTGCTCTTCGGATTATTGCGCAGATAATAGGCTACGGCATCAAAGCCTCCGGCATAATGAATGCCATGCAAGCCATCATGAGAAACCGGGATAAACTTACTCTTATCGTTGGTGGTGCCAGATGACTTGGCGTACCATTTTACCAGTCCCGGCCATAGAATATCCTTTTCGCCATGACGCATACGGTCGATATCCCCCTTCAACTCCTCGTAGGTATTGACAGGAATATTCTGTGCAAATTTATCATAACTGTTGGTGGTATTTAATAAATGCTTGACACCATATTCAGTATTTTTTCCTTTATTTATAAGGTGCATAAGCACTTTATGCTGCAAATGTTCTGCATCATAGACATACTTCTCCAACTCCTTCTGCCGAGGTTTGAAGACGTTACTTACTATCGTTGTTAAACTCATATCTAGATATATATCATTTAAGTAGATGCAAAAGTAAATCAAACTTTTGATATAGAGAAAGTTTTTACTATTTTTTAATACAAAAGGGTAAGATAAAGTATACAAAAAGGAAATATACAACACAAAAGACTCTCATAAGTGGCGATATTTACCATCTTATGGGAGTCTTCTGTTAAATCGTATTTTCTATCCGGAAAGAGATACAGTTTACTCATCGTTACCGAAAGCTGCCGCTTCGGCAGCGGCAATAATCTCTTCTCTTGATAATTCCTTAGGCTGAGCCGTGATGTCGCTCAAATCGAACTCATCACTCTCCTTCTTTTCATCCTTCATCTCGACCTGCACTTCAGTTTCCTGGGCAGTTTCGGCAGATTTCTCTGTGAAAACCTCCTCTTTGAAAACATTGATGTGCTTCTCCTCTACCGGTGCGTTTTGTGCATCAGCATCCTGCGAGATGATGAAATCGTCTTTCACTTCTGTGTTAGGCACGTTTTCAACAGGTTCCTCTTCCATCTTGGTGCGGTTAGCCTTAGCTGTGAACACAGCATCAATATACTGTGGTTCTTTGCGCAGTTTTTCCAAGCTAGTCTTAGAAGCCACCTGCTGGCTTTCCTTCTTGGAATAGCCCTTTCCTACTCCACCTTCAACACCTTCGAGTACAACCTGATAGGTGAAAATCGGGCTACCATTCTTGTCTTTTTGCTGGTCTAGCATAACGAAATCCAGCTTCACGCGGTTTTTCTGGCTCCATTCGATGAGTTTGCTCTTGAAGTTAACCTCCTTATAAGCCACCTTATCGATGTTTATCATTTGTGCCAGAATACGTTTCTGCATAAAATACATGCAGGCATCGTAACCACGGTCCAGATAAATGGCACCTACCAAAGCTTCGAACGCATTTCCTCCCATATAACTGTTATGAGAAGAACTGTGTCCATTAGAAAGAATCAGCTGGTTGATGCCCATTTCCTGTGCCAGTTTATTCAGCGTATCACGCTGCACTAACTTGCTTCGGGTATTGGTAAGGAATCCCTCACGCTTGCCAGGGAAATGCTGGTACACGATATCTCCTACTACAGCATCCAAAACCGCATCACCCAAGAACTCCAACCGCTCATTGTTCACTGGTTTTCCCTTAGAATTGCGGTGCATGATGCTCTTGTGCAACAGCGCCATCTTGTAGTAGCTGATGTCGTGAGGATAAAAACCGAGGATTTCATATAAAGACAAATAAAGCTCTTTATCCTTGCGGAAAGAGAGCTTTATCCTATCTATAAAATTATTCAGCATACTTCTTGAATACTACACAGCAGTTGTGACCGCCGAATCCGAAAGTATTACTCAATGCAGCACGAACCTCACGCTTCTGAGCTTTGTTGAAGGTAAAGTTCAAGTTGTAATCGAGCTCTGGATCATCATCACCCTCTTCGTGGTTGATAGTAGGAGGAACGATATCGTTCTTCACACTAAGAACACAAGCCATAGCCTCTACTGCACCAGCAGCACCAAGGAGGTGACCAGTCATTGACTTGGTAGAACTGATGTTGAGCTTGTAAGCTGCATCACCGAAGACAGCCTTGATAGCCTTAGCCTCTGAGATATCACCTACGTGGGTAGATGTACCGTGAACATTGATATAGTCAATGTCCTCTGGCTTCAGATTGGCATCAGCAAGTGCACGCTCCATAACGAGCTTAGCACCAAGACCCTCAGGATGAGATGCTGTGATGTGATAAGCATCGGCACTCTCGCCCTCACCTACCATCTCAGCATAAATCTTCGCACCACGAGCCTTAGCGTGCTCAAGTTCCTCGAGAATCAAGCAACCTGCACCCTCGCCCATAATAAATCCATCACGGCTTGCGCTGAACGGACGTGAAGCATGCTCTGGGTCATCATTACGTGTTGACAACGCATGCATAGCATTGAAACCACCTACGCCACAAGCGCAGATAGCAGCCTCTGCACCACCGCTAACGATGATGTTTGCCTTACCCAAACGAATCAGGTTGAAGGCATCAGCCAATGCATTGCTTGAAGAAGCACATGCAGATGTAGTAGTATAGTTTGGTCCGTGGAATCCAAAGTGGATGGAAATCTGACCAGAAGCGATATCTGCAATCATCTTAGGGATGAAGAATGGGTTAAACTTAGGACCATTCTCCTCGTGAGTACCATAGTACTTCACCTCATCCTCGAAAGTCTTGATACCACCGATACCTACACCGAATACAACGCCAACGTTGTTCAAGTCTTCCTTCTCAAGATCGATATTAGCATCCTTTACACCCTGCATGGCAGCAATCATAGCCAACTGGGTATAACGGTCAAGCTTGCGAGCTTCCTTACGATCAATCCAATCATTGATGTTCAGGCCTTTAACCTCGCAAGCGAACTTGGTCTTGAAAAGGGTTGTATCGAAATGAGTAATAGGCGCAGCACCGCTCTTACCAGCAAGGAGGCTCTCCCAAGTTTCCTCAGGAGTATTACCAACTGGAGTCACAGCACCGAGACCTGTTACAACAACTCTCTTTAATTCCATTTAGTATAATTTAGCTGCTAAATTACTTAGCGTTCTCCTCAATGTAAGAGATAGCGTCACCTACAGTAGCAATCTTCTCAGCCTTATCGTCTGGGATAGAGATAGAGAACTCCTTCTCAAACTCCATGATCAACTCTACAGTATCCAAAGAATCTGCACCAAGATCATTTGTGAAGCTTGCCTCTGGCTTAACTTCAGCCTCATCAACACCGAGTTTATCAACGATAATTGCCTTTACTTTGCTTTCAATTTCTGACATAATTGTAACTTTTAAAATGTTTATAAATCAATTTCTAATTAAAAATCTGAGTGCAAAGGAACACTTTTTTTTTGAGATAAACAAATATTTTGGCGAAAAAAGTGCATTATTGTGCACAAACACCCCCTAATTGTGCATATTTTTGGCATTTTTTTCCTTTTTTGTTGGTCGTTTCAGATTATTTTGTTACTTTTGTACGGTATTAATTAAACATTTAAATCCATTATGACATTTACAGAAAAAGCCAATAAGATATTTAATCAGGCGATAGCCGATTATCATATCAAAGACAACATTGATACACCAATCAATAATCCATACCAGGAAGGTAGCATCGAGAACTGCCTTTATCTGAAGTGCTGGATTGACACTGTACAGTGGCATTTCGAGGATATTATCCGTGATCCTCAGATAGACCCGGCTGAAGCACTCGTATTGAAACGCAGAATCGACAAGAGCAACCAGGACAGAACTGACCTCGTTGAGCAAATCGATACTTACTTCCGCGAAACATACAAAGACGTGAAGGTTCAGGATGATGCACGCATCAACACTGAGAGTCCTGCATGGGCTGTTGACCGCTTGAGTATTCTTGCCCTCAAGATTTATCACATGAAGGAGCAGGTGGAACGCCCGGAAGCTTCGGCTGAGCACAAAGCGAAATGCCAAGCCAAACTGGATGTACTCCTGGAACAGCAGGTAGACCTTTCTACAGCTATCGACCAACTCCTGGAAGATATCGAGGCTGGACGCAAATACATGAAGGTTTACCGACAGATGAAGATGTACAACGATCCTTCAACCAATCCTGTACTCTACAAGAAATAAAAAAAACAGAATAGGAGAGCGCATATACCTTATTATATAATAAGAGGTATGGCTCTCTTTTTTCACCTTATATTATATATAGAAGAAAAAAACGATGAAAACTGAGCATATCCTGGTAATTAGATTTTCAGCCATGGGCGATGTTGCCATGACCGTACCTGTAATTCAATCTTTGGCCAAACAATACCCGAAAGTAAGAATTACTGTGCTCAGTCGTCCCTTTGCCCGTCCTTTCTTTGAAGACTTGGCTCCTAACGTTGGCTTTATGGAAGCTGATATCAAGGAGGAATACAAAGGGGTGAAAGGACTCAACGCACTCTATCGCCGATTGATAGCCAAACAGTTTACAGCAATAGCCGATTTACATAGCGTGCTGCGTTCCGATTATCTGCGTATGCGCTTCAACCTGGATAACTTCAAGGTTGCACATATTGACAAACATCGCAAGGGAAAACGCAAGCTGGTAGCTTCTAATGGTAAAAAACTTGTTCAGCAACCTACATCGTTCCAAAACTATGCTGATGTTTTTGCACAACTTGGATATCCTATCCACATGGATTTCACATCTATCTATGGGGATGGAAAACAAGGAGATTTAAGTATCTTACCACAGGAGGTGTTCGGAGTAGGAGAGAATACTATCTCACTAGAAGACAAGCACATAACAGAGCCGTGGATCGGTATTGCTCCCTTCGCTGCACACGAGGGAAAAATATATCCGATACAACTGATGGAAAAAGTTATCCAGCGACTTATCCACAATCATCCACACGCTCATATCTTCCTTTTCGGTGGAGGCAAAGACGAAACACCAGTGATGAACGACTGGGCTGAGAAGTATCCACAACTCATTAACGCTTCTTCTCATCTTAACGGATTGAAACAGGAACTCATCCTGATGAGTCATCTGCACGTTATGGTGAGCATGGATAGTGCCAATATGCACTTGGCATCGCTTGTTAACACTCCTGTAGTAAGCATTTGGGGAGCTACACATCCATACGCAGGTTTCATGGGCTGGCATCAGGATCCTGCCAATGCCGTACAGCTTGACTTACCTTGCCGCCCTTGCAGTATCTATGGTAACAAGCCTTGCGCTAGGGGAGACTTCGCATGTATGAAGAATATCTCTCCTGAACTGGTAACAGAAAAAATTGATTCTGTTTTGAACAAAAGATAGGGAATCAGAACTTCTATATATAATAAAATATCAGAAACCTATATATAAATAGGTATAGAATAGAAAGAAACAGATGGAAATCCTATAACCAAAACCAACCATATAAATAACTCAGACCAGAGAGCAGAATATCCTGATGGATTTCTGCTCTTTTTTGTTTTCCACAAAAGCGTGGATAAGTGTACGGAAAATCCCAATAATAACTTTTTAATAAGTTTGTAAATATCCACACATACCTATCTCAAACCAACAAAAAGAGGATATCCACATAGATATTATTAAGTTTTTAGAAACTTTTTCGCAGTTTTTGACCGAAAAAAGATATAAACTTATTAACTTTGCACCGAATTGGGGAAATGTTGATAAACCGGTTAATGCATTAAGAGACAAGAAAAAGATTTCAAAGGCCTCTGCGAATAAACTGGAATAAGACTTGGATAACGAAATACGCAATTTTTTATGCAGAATGTTATCCACTTATCCACGGCATATCATCATCTCTATATTCTCTTTTTAAAAAATAAAAAATAAGAAATATAATATGAATGTTATGGTGAAAAAAGAATGGATTGAGAAAGGATACGTTGACGAACCCGTTGACGAAACCTTGGACTTGAAAGCTGAAATCAGAAAGCTTTGCAAGGAGAAAGATGCTATTATCCTCGCCCACTACTATACGGTAGGTGAGATTCAGGACATCGCCGACTTTGTTGGCGACTCTCTGGCTTTGGCTCGTAAAGCTGCAGAAACCGATGCCCAGGTAATGGTTATGTGTGGCGTGCACTTCATGGCTGAGACATGCAAACTCTTGAGTCCTGACAAAACCGTGATCTGTCCTGACTTGAATGCTGGTTGCTCGCTTGCTGACAGCTGTAAGGCTGAGGATTTGAAAAAGTACAAGGAAGAGCATCCAGGATATAAGGTTGTGAGTTATGTAAACACCACGGCAGCAGTGAAGGCGCTGACTGATTGTGTAGTGACAAGCGGTAATGCTAAGAAGGTGATTGACAGTTTCCCACAGGACGAAAAAATCATCTTTGGTCCAGACTATAATCTCGGTAACTATATAAACAGCGTTACAGGCCGCAATATGTTGCTTTGGAACGGTGGTTGCCATGTACATGAGAAATTCTCTGTAGAGGCTATCGTTAAACTGAAGCAGAAGCATCCTGAGGCTGTTGTGATGGCTCACCTGGAGTGTAAGGCACCAGTACTTGCTGTAGCCGATGTAAAGGGCTCTACAGCCACCATGTTGCATTATGCCCAAGAGCATCCTGAAATTAAGGAGTATATTATCGCTACAGAGGCTGGTATCCTGCATGAGCTGGAGCGTAATTGTCCTAACGTAATTTTCTATCCCGTACCTCCAGAGGTAAGCGAGGGTGGAGTAGGTTGCAGCTGCAACGAGTGTGAGTATATGAAGATGAATACGCTCAAGAAGATATACAATGCATTGAAATTTGGTTGGCCAACAGTTGAAGTGGCTCCTGAAATAGCGAAAAAAGCGGTCAAACCAATAGAAAAGATGTTGTCACTATCGTAGAATAATGTGGTGAAAATTATAAGATTGGTGGTAAAAATTGTTTTTTATGGGTAAAAAATCATATTTTGCTACCATAAAATGTATAATTTACGACTTTATAGACAAAAATCGTCGTATCTTTGCATCAGTTAAAACAAACGGACGTTGTGAAACGTCATTCCATCATCTTTTACTTATACAAATAATATTAGAAAATTTAATCTAATTATAAATATAGAGCGTTCAAGTGATTTGAATGCTCTATTTTTGTTTATATAGGATTTTCTCTTATTCCTCTGTATGCTTATCCGGATGGGAGAAATCTTTATGCCTTCATTCATTTATTTCTTGATAAGAAAGAGAAGTGCAATTCGTCCTACGTATGTACCTATCATCTTTCTGAACATCATATATTTCTTGGTATATTCTTTGTTCGGAAGAGGATATAATCCGTGTTTCCTTAATTCTCTGATGGCATGATTCAAGGATATCAACGAATGTTTCAAGCGGATATTGTTAACCAGATAATCCATCGAGAGCTGGGCAATACGGCGGTTGAGTGCCTGGCGCTCTGCTACAGGAACCGTATCGAGCAACTTCTGAAGATGTAGAATCACCTCCAGTTTATTGTCCATGTGGATATCTATCTTATCCTTATTTTCTAATTCGCCAGGCGCGTATTTATCCACTCTATTATAATAAGGTGAGGTCTGAGTCTTGAATATTCGTTCTGCCCGTAAGAAGAGTTGTGGTGTGAATTCCTCGTCCTCGCCGAAACTGATGTTTGGTGAGAATAACAGGCTACCCACAATGGCGCGGCGGAATATATAGGAACAGGCTGAGCCTAAAAGGGTATTGTTGTTGAGATATTCTGTGCCGCTGATTGGGGTAGGGAGTTCGTAAGATGGTTCTCCTATATCATCCTTGCTGAAACAGAATGTAACGATATCTGGATTATGGAATCTCACGATGTCAAGGCAATGTTCATAGGTTGGCTGAAGAAGATAATCATCTCCTTCTATAAACTGGATGTATTTTCCTTTGGCTAAGTATATGCCATAGTTGCGTGCCATACTGCTGCCTAAGCCTGGTAATCTTAAATAGAGCAGGTTATCCAGCAAATCTTTTATCTGGCTGGCTACCAGTTCATCGCTACCATCATCAACGAGAATTATTTCCCTCTCTTTTGCATTGAGCGAAAGCTGAAGGATACTATTGATGCATTCTACAAGATATTCCTTTTGATGGTTGCTTGTAGTAATGATGAAACTCACCAATGGTGAAGATATCTCTGATATTAATTCTTTCTGCATAAGTTATTCTTTTTTATGACTGCAAAGATAATAAAAAGATTTAATTTACGTATTAATAGTAGTACAAAAAACATAAAAATGGAAATAGTTTGTTCTACAGATAGTAAATATATCATGCCAACCGGTATCATGTTGCTCTCTTTGTTTGAGAGCAACAGAGGAGAAGTTGTCAATGTACATCTCCTGCATGATCATGATTCTGCTGCATTATTGGATCCTATCAGAGCCATAGCTGCCAGTTATCAGCAAAATATCCATTTCTATCTAATTAATGATGATATCTTCGAACATTTTCCTATAGGTTTGGATTTCCAACTAGATCATGTAGGAACTTCGTTTGCTACTTATTATCGTTTGTATCTTGCGGAAATTCTGCCTGCTGATATTGATAAAGTTATCTATCTGGATGGCGATATTCTGGTTGTGGATAAACTTGTTAAATTGTGGAATACTTCTGTTGAAAACTATGCAATTGCCGCTGTTCCAGATAGTTATAATAATAATATTGAACACTATAATCGCCTGCGTTATCCCCAAACTTTGGGATATTTTAATGCTGGTATGTTAGTTGTCAATCTGAAATATTGGCGTGAAAAGCAGGTCCTTCTCAAATTCTTTGATTATGTGAAATCTAATACGGAAAGGTTGAGATGTCATGATCAGGATGTACTGAACTATCTGTTCAAGGATTCTAAGTTGATATTACCTATCAGATATAATGTACTGAATGAGTATTGGTTCGATTTGCATTATTCTCTTATTTCCTGGGAATTTGATGAACAGATATTGGAAGCTCAGGCTCATCCGGCCATCATCCATTTTACGGGTATTCCTAAACCATGGTATAAGAACTGCCATCATCCATGGAAAAAAGAATTTGATAAGTATAAAGCGATGAGTCCTTGGCGTGATGAAAAAGAAAAGCGCTGGATGCCATTAAAGTTCTGCCTGGAGAAAATGGCCATAAAACTGGTGGTAAGCATGGGACTGCGCAAATCTGATTATATTGTAGAAAATAGGTATATTGAATTGTCTTAAGTTTCTTATATTCAAGTATCTTATAAATAAGTATCATATAAAGTTATGAAGATTCTGTTGGTAGGTGAGTCTAGTTTGCTACATAATACTCTCAAAAAGGGATTAGTAGAACTTGGACATCAGGTAACGCTGATGTCCGACGGCAATGATTGGCACAACTCTCCTCGTGACATCGACTTGCGCCGTAATATGGAGCGTTATGGAAGATGGAGCGGGCTTATGGTGTTGTGGAAAATTGTTTGCAATCTTCATAAGATATGTGGAAATGATATTGTTCAGGTGCATAACTATCAGTTTGTGCCTTTGATGGGTTGGTGGAACATGCTGATATTCTGGTTTCTCAAGCTTACCAATAAGCGAATCATTAAAGGCTGTTTTGCCGATGACCCACATCTGTTCAGACAACAGGCCAAGGGTATTCCAGCTTATTCTGATACTTTTTGGAATGGTAAATTACAGAATATCGAGGAGAATAAAGAGCGTATGGCTTTTCATTTCATGCCTCAGTTTGATAAGTGCTGGCATACTGTATCTTATCATTCTGATGCTTTGATAGCCTGTCTTTATGAATATTACCTCTGTTACGATGTTTCTGAATTTCATAAAAAACTCTACTATATTCCTCTCCCGATGATAATTCCTGCTATAGATGAAAACAGGCAGAAAGGGAATGGTGAGGTTATCAAAGTGCTTGTAGGTTTACAACCTAAGCGCGAGTATCTGAAAGGTGCTTTAAAGATAGCTCATTTTGTAGAAATTCTGGCAAAGAAATATCCTGGTAAGATAGAACTCAAATATGTAGAAGGAGTAGCTTATGATGAATATTGCCGGATGCTGGATGAAGCAGATGTTCTGGTAGATCAGTTTTACAGTTATACTCCATCCATGAATTCGTTGGCAGCCATGGCACGTGGTACTGTGGTTATCGGTGGAGGAGAGGAAGAATATTATGAGTTCATTGGCGAAACAGAATTACGCCCTATCATCAATGTGAGTCCTGAGTATACTGAATCTCAGAATGTAGCAATCATCGAGCAGGCTTTCTTTACTTCTGGACATTTATCATATCTCTCGCGTCAAAGCATAGCTTTCGTTATGAAATACCATGATTATCGGAAGGTGGCAAAAGAGTATGAACAAATATATTTACAACATTTATAATATATTGAAATGCAGATTTTTAAATACTTTCTGAGATATATGAATACGAAGAAGGCTTTGTCTCGTTGGACAGTCTTTTATGTGGGATCCAGCGATTATAAATAATATCAAAAAAGCACTTCATCGTTCATTCCGTACTGATGAAATCTGTAATGTAGTATTTCACATATCCCAACTTAATACACCTTATTATCGGGACAAATATGATCTATTGAGTCCTTCTTTCGTACCCTTAGATTCTGTTTCACAATCGATGTACAATTAAGTATAACATCTCAATAGTTCTAGCCATTTTTGAAAGATGTTAAATTTAGAATATTGAATAGCCATGGTTTGAGCTTTCATACCCAGATTATGGCGTAGTGATTCTGAATTTATCATCTTGCAAATGGCTGTGATAAAAGCTTCATTATCATTTTGTCTTACGATAATACCATTTATTTCATCTCTAATAATTTCGTTAGCTCCATATTTAAAGTCGAAAGTAACAGAAGGTAAACCACATGCTTGAGCTTCTAACATTACAATACCTTGACCTTCATAATGTGAAGACATTACGTGTAAACTATAGTTAGGATATATTTCCATCATATTTTCTCCTCTGCCACACAATTTTACCTGTTTTTCCAATCCTAAACTTGTAATTTGCTCTTGTAATATATGGTAAAGTGAGCCGGTTCCATAAATATCGAGTTGCCAGTCGGGATATTGTTTGGCTACATTTTTCCAACAGGTAATCAATCTGTCAAATCCTTTCTGTTGTTCTAATCTTCCTACAGCAATAGCTTTTTTGCAACTGTAGTCTTTTACCTTTTGGTGAGGTATGTTGATAAAGTTGGGGATAACGTATACATTCTTTGCCGATTGAAATTCTTTAGCATCGTCATGAGTCAGACAAACTATGGCATCAGCTTTTCTTTCCATTAATCCGAATAGTGAGTGAAAAGGATTGAATGAACGTGCCAAATGTGATTCGTATATTCTTCTTGCCTTGGTATGACAAAGAGGTAATAACAAAGCTCCCAATGTAGTGGTAAAGAATACTACGTCGGGATTAATCTGTTTTATTGTTTTATTTAATCTGTAAGCTGCTAATAATAATGTAATTATTCTGCTTAATAGCTTATATACTTTATTTCTTGTCTTCTTGGCAAAAGGAACATGAAGATGAATCAGCCGGATACCTTCGTCTAATATATACTGTTGTTTCCGTTTATCTTCATACACAGAAATTACAGTAACCTGATGATGGTATTCTTGATAGAATGTATTAGCTTTCATAGAAACGATTTTTTCTACGCCTCCATTCTCAGAATAGTCTTCTATGATGTATACTATATTCATGTTTAATGAGTTGTTAATCCTTTTATTTTGTGTATAAGAAAAATAATGTTCTTTACTATAGATACTCTGAACATCAATCGTTTGTATAATGAATATCTACTTCCTTTTCCATTACAAGAAATGGTTAAGGAATGACGGCGGAAATAGATAAGTTTATCATCTATGAATTTTACCTTATATAGAAAGGCTGCCACATTTCCTATCCAGATATCATGCATGGGAATATCTTTAGGAAAAGGTAATGCTGCCTCTTTTACTCGTTTTGTAAATGCCATGCAGCACCCTGTATATCCGTTTTTATAGAGGATATTATATACTCTTCCACTTTTTATGTTCATTAATTGATAGAGCGATGGTGATGTAATTTTCAGATTTTCATCTGTTACTTCTGCATCGCTGATGATGCAGTCGTAATGTTGTAGCCATTTCAGACAGATTTTCACTTTATCATCTTTCCAAACATCGTCTTGATCTGCTAGAAATATATAGTCACCTTTGGCTTCCTTTAATGCATTTTCAAAATTGAGAGTTGGTGAGTGACGATAGACACCATCTATGATTTTTATTCTTTTATCGTTAAAACTCTTGATAATAGAAATCGTATTATCTGTGGAGCCATCGTCAGAAACGATGACTTCATCTTGGAGAGACAGCTGAAATAAGATAGAATTCAACTGCTCTCTGATATATTTCTCACCATTAAAGGTGGCTATACAAACTGTTATCATCGTATGATGGCTATTTTACAAACTGTTCCTTTCTCTCCTTCTTCTGTAGCAGTTTCTACCATATATATTCCACTTGCTACTTTTCTACCCTTCAGGTCGCAACCATCCCAGCTATAACTTCCACCGGTACTTTTACCTTGGTTTACGAGCGTACCATTAACAGATACTATCTTAATATCTGCATGAAAGCTTAGTCCTACAATATTAATACTGCCTGTATAATCTGGTTTTACAGGGTTAGGATAAGCGTAGACATTATCCTTTGTCATTTCTTCGTTTGTTGCTGTAACATCACTCATATATGAGCATAATCCCTGATCTGTTGCAAAATAAACCAAACCATTAGGCATGATGATGATGTCTTTTATTAAATTGGATGGTAATGGAGAATTCTCTGTAGTAAAGTGTTTCACTTCTGTATTACAGTCATCGCTGATAACATATACTCCATTATTAGTGGTACCCATCCATTTTCTGTTACCTGCATCTACGGCTATACATCTTACTTCTACATTAGAGAGTAAATAGTCGGCATAATTTGTACCATCATTACGTGGTATTTTATGCTGGGTAAATTCACTGGATTCATTTTCTACGTTCATTTTTGAAAGATAGATAGGGCCTAATGTTGTTCCTAACCAGATATTACCAACTTTATCTTCTGTGGCACAAAGTACAAATCTTGGATTGAGGGCAGTTTTATCCTCGTTGATGAAGTTTGGACCATACTGAGTGATTTGATCCGTAGTTGGATCAAATGCATAGAGTTTACAACTTTCCCACCAGTTATTAATAAACCATAGTCTATTGTCATAACTTACATCAAAGAAGTTAATCATATTTCCATTATATACATCAGTTATTTCATTATGAGTGAATGCTGTCCATTCATCACTATTCTGTGTATATTTCCATATTGGATAATCGATATCTATATTTGAAGAACTGTTCAGTACCCACAGGTTACCTTCTTTGTCATATTTTATACCTGTTATCAGTAGATAATCGTCGCTATTTACGCAAGACTGTAATGGGGAATTGTTACGATTGTAACTCTTTATAAACTTCTGATTTTGAAATTCATATAGTCCACTTTTTGCACCAACCATAACATGACCTTCTTTTTTAGGATCAAAATCCATGCAGAGAAGGTCTATGTAATTATGACCTATCATTTGACTTGTAGGCTGTTCGAATTCACTCCAGGTATCACCATTCCATACATGTACTTCACCAGGATTGTTATAATCACCTTCTTGTGACCAACTTCCTGGTACTGCATATATAGTACCATTATTTAAATATAATTTGTGGAACCTGTTTGATGTAGGTCCGTCAGGACGTACGCCTTCTGTTTTATATTGGCGTTCCTGGTTTGTATCTACAGTATAATAGGTCAGTTTACCATCTGATGTTGTTGTCCACCAGTATTTAGAGTTTGAGTCGTATACGTTTAGATAATCTTCCGTAACCTTTATATAATCCCCTGTTCTGATCCAATTTCTTTTGTCTAGCAGATTATCTGTCAGTTTTCCACGAAATAATCCTGCACTCGCTGATGCTGCATAGAGATAATCGCCGTCTATATATGAATAGTTAACTTCGAAATCTAAAAGATAACTATTGCTGATACTTCCATCTTTTACATTTATTTTGATAATTCCTATACCTGTAGAAAGATAAGCATATTGCCCATAACAGTATATATGGTTGATATTTTTATTACCTGTCGTAGAATACTGATAGAAGTCAGAGATATTGTCAACATTACAATCTAACCCAAGCAAATCTATATTAGAATTGCTGTATGTGATAATTAGCTTTTTACATGTAGGATTATATCTGATATGACTGATATCTACGTCTGATAAATAGTTTGATTTGTCATATGTTTTTATACTACCATCTTTGATATTATATGAAAATAAACTACCTGATGCCAATGCAAAAGCAGTTTCTTTAGCAGGAGCTATTTCTGTAATATTATAATAACTGCGATACATAGTCCATGTACCTATCTGAGCAGATAACTTCGATAGGTACGAAAATAGAAATATTATGATAAATATAAAAGTTTTCTTCATAAAGTTCTGAATATAATAATATTGTTATAGTCTTCATTGGCTATTATTTAAAAGCCTAATACTATATTAACTGCAAATATAACTATTTATTGTTTTTATAAACAGATACTTATAGATATTTTTGAAGTTGATGCTGGATGGGTGAAACGATGGCTTTCTTTGCTATCCATGCTGTGAGGATAATAAAAGCGAGGGATAGGATGAATTGGAATTCTTGATGTGGATTTCCTTCTCCATATCGTTTAAGAAATATACTCTGTATGATGCGAAAGCAGAGATTATGACAGAGAAATATTTCAAAACTGATGCTGCCTAGCCATAGCAAGAGTTTATTATGGAATATCCTAATAAAACAACCTTTACCTTGATCTCTTGCTGTAAAATAGAACACGGTTATGGCTGATGGTATCCAATAAATAATGGCACAGCGAATGTTCGGATTGCAATGGATTGATAGGAAATACATTGCGATAAACAGCAATACCACTCCCATATCCGATAGGTTTACTTGCCAGAAAGAAGTTGAGTTTGTTATCTTATCTGCTATTTTTTTACCTTTTTCTGATCTGCATACTTTATATAAAAGGATACCTATCATGAAATCTATCATTCTGAATAATGGGTGGGCATAAATGAAGCCGGCTGAATAATCTGCTTGTGCACAGAGCGAGATACTGATATAAACTGCCATATATATACTTATTGTTACTAATAAGTATAACCAGGAATGTCGCATCATCCAAGTGTATAAATACTTGAATATAAGATAGAAGAAGATAAGATCAGAAATAAACCATGTAGCTGCATTGAGATGAGCCATAAAGTCATGTGCCGGATACCAGGTTTGTATCAACAGCGAATGGGATAGAATCTGATACCATGGTAATATACGCCCTAATCGCCAATCCATTAATATGAGAATGGCGAGAATCAGAATATGCAGAGGATAGAGTTTGATGATACGGGAAAGGAAAAAATTTCTGTTTCCCAATACTTCTTTCTGTAGTTTTTCTCCTTTGCTTAAAGAGAGTACAAAACCACTGATAACAAAGAAAATGGCAACAGGAAACTCGCCCAAGTAATTGATTAAATCTTGGGATATGGGTAGGGTGGAATGCGAAATCACAATCATTAGGATAAGAATGAATCGCAGGGAATTGAGTGTCCTGATCATGATGCCTTTTCTTTGTTATAATGTTATTCTATTCTGTATTGAACAAGAATGAATCTTATTTCTTTTTCAAATACTCTACCAATTTAGCCACGGCTCTGGCTCTGTGACTGATGCCGTTCTTGATGTCCTCACCCAGCTCAGCAAAACTCTGGTCATATCCTTCCGGAACGAAGATTGGGTCGTAGCCGAAGCCTTCGGTACCATGCTTCTCGGTGGCGATATGGCCGTTTACGATACCCTCGAACTGGTGAATTTTCTTGATGCTGGTGCAGCCGCAAGGACATACATCCTGCTTTTCGATGTAGCAGATAACGGTGCGGAAGCGGGCCTGGCGGTTTTCTTTGCCATCCAGTTCTCTCAACAGCTTAGCCATGTTAGCCTCACTGTCGTGGTCGGTACCCTCAGCATAGCGGGCACTGTGAACGCCAGGGGCACCATCAAGTGCCTCTACCTCCAGACCGGTATCATCGGCAAAGCAACTTACGTGGTAATGGTCATAAACATACTGCGCCTTCTGCAAGGCATTCTCTTCCAATGTGTTACCTGTTTCTGGAATATCCACATCGCATCCTATCTCCTTCAGCGATACTACCTCGTAGTCGCTGCCCAGGATGTCGCGAATCTCCTGGAGTTTATGCTGGTTATTTGTTGCAAAAACTATCCTTTTCATAAGTTTATAATTTATAGTTAATAGTTTATAGGGCATTCTTGCAAGAGTGCTTCTTGCTATACGGCGAAGCCGCTATAAACTTTTAACTTTTAATTTTTAATTGTTTTAATGTCTTTATCTTTGATTTTCACCTTCATCTCATCAAATCCCTCGCCATACACACCGATTACGGAACTCTGACTTACAAAGGCATTTGGGTCGATGATCTTGACGATACGGAAGATGGTGACGCTCTCGTTCTTCTTTGCCAGAATACAGAGCACCTTCATCTCGTTGCCCGTGTACCAGCCGTGGCCATCGAGAATGGTTACGCCATGATCCATCTGCATACCGATGGCATTGGCTATCTCCTGATATTTCTTGCTGAATATCATAAACTGTACACTCTCTCGCTTGGCATTCATCACATAGTCGAGTACCAGGTTTTCTATCACCATCGTACAGAGACCGAATACTACCTTTCTAACAGCGTCTATCGCGGTAAACTCTGGTTTTGCATTGAAGACGAAGAATGAACTGCCCACGATGAGGAGATCCACGAAGATAAGCACACGGCCCAGCGAGATGTTGTGATATTTGTTGACGATGGCAGCAATGATATCCGTTCCACCTGTACTTCCATTATGCAGAAAGACGATGGCGAGTGATAAGCCCGTAAACAGACAGCCGATGATGAGCGACATGAAGTCCTGTCCCTCTCCCAATATCTGCACCATCTTGCCATCTTCACCTATCATCCAGTCTTGTGCCAGAGCCAGGAATAGGGAGAGCATGATGATGGCATAGATGGTCTTCACCATGAATTTGAATCCCAGAATCTTCAGCGCGGCAAGCAGCAAGGCTGCATTGATGAGAAAATAAGACAAATAGATAGGTATCCCCGTGCCGTAGTAAATCACGGCTGCGATACCCGTTACGCCACCCGTTACTATCTGGTATGGAAGCAGAAAGATGGTCCATCCAAATGTGTAAAGCAAGAGTCCAAGGGTAATGTAGAAATAATCCTTGCACTCATTCTTAATTGTTTGACTGATTGCTATTTGCATAATATTTTCCTCGTATTTTTAAAGCACAGAAGGTCGCCCATTTTTAGATGAGACGACCTTCTGTATATTATCAATAAATTACTTTTTCAACACTACGTTGACGATCTTCTTTGGTACGATGATCACCTTCAACACGTTGAATCCCTCCAAGTACTTCTGGCTCTTCTCGTCTGCCAATACCTGCTTCTGGATTTCCTCGTTAGGAGTATCCACAGGGAAAGTCATCTGGAAACGAGCTTTACCGTTGAAGGAAATGGTGAGCTGCATATCGTTCTCCTTCAGATACTGCTCATCATACTTAGGCCATGCTGCATCGCAAACGCTGCCCTGCTCGCCAAGTGCTGCCCACAACTCTTCTGCGATGTGTGGAGCGAATGGAGCGATGAGGATGACGAGATCTGTCAGGAGTTCCTTGTTGCGGCACTTCTGCTGACCGAGTTCGTTCACGGCAATCATGAAGGCTGAGATAGAAGTGTTGTAAGAGAACTTCTCGATATCCTCGCTTACCTTCTTGATGAGCTTGTGAACGCTCTTCAGGCTCTCTGGCTTCGCTGCCTCGTCGGCTGATGGAAGGAAGTTGTCGGTGCGGTTCTCGTAGAACAGACCCCAGAACTTCTTCAGGAAGCGGTGGCAACCATCGATACCGTTGGTATCCCAAGGCTTGCTTGCCTCTACAGGACCCAGGAACATTTCGTAGAGACGCAGGGTATCAGCACCATACTTCTCAACAATCATATCTGGATTTACCACGTTGAACATACTCTTAGACATCTTCTCGATGGCCCATCCGCAGATGTATTTGCCATCTTCCAGGATGAACTCAGCGTTCTGATACTCAGGGCGCCAAGCCTTGAATGCCTCGATATCCAAAACATCGTTGCTTACGATGTTTACATCTACGTGGATAGGAGTTACGTCGTAATCCTTCTTCAGGTTCAAGCTTACGAATACAGGAGCCTTGTCGTGGTCATCGCTGTTGATGCGGTAAACGAAGTTAGAGCGGCCCTGAATCATACCCTGGTTCACCAGCTTCTGGAATGGCTCTTCCTTGCAGCTTACGCCGAGATCGAAGAGGAACTTGTTCCAGAAACGAGAGTAAATCAAGTGACCGGTAGCATGCTCGCAACCACCTACGTAGAGGTCTACATTCTGCCAGTACTCATCAGCCTCCTTGCTTACGAGTGCCTCATCGTTGTGAGGATCCATGTAGCGCAGGTAGTAAGCAGAAGAACCTGCGAAACCTGGCATGGTGTTGAGCTCCAGTGGGAATACGGTCTTGTTGTCTACGAGGCTCTTGTCAACCACCTCTTTCTTCTCGGCATCCCAAGCCCACTTCTTGGCTCTGCCCAATGGTGGCTCGCCAGTTTCTGTTGGCTTATAGGTCTCAATCTCAGGCAATTCGAGTGGCAGGCACTCCTCTGGAACCATCTGTGGCATTCCGTCCTTGTAATATACTGGGAATGGCTCACCCCAGTAGCGCTGACGGGAGAAGATGGCATCGCGGAGACGATAGTTTACCTTTACTCGGCCGATGCCCTTCTCGGTAACAAATTTCTTGGTAGCTGCGATAGCCTCCTTCACGGTGAGTCCGTTCAGAGAGAAGCCATCCATGCTGCTCTTGCCTGCTACAGGTGAGTTGGTTACGATACCTTCCTTGGCATCGAAGCTCTCCTCTGAAACATCAGCACCCTCGATAAGAGGAATGATAGGCAGGTTGAAGTGCTTGGCAAAGGCGTAGTCACGGCTATCGTGAGCTGGCACAGCCATGATGGCACCTGTACCATATCCAGCCAATACATATTCTGAAATCCATACTGGGATTGCCTCGCCAGTGAATGGGTTGATGGCATAACTTCCTGAGAATACACCGGTTACGCTGTGGTTAGCCATACGGTCAAGCTCGGTACGCTTCTTCACGTAGTCGAGATATTTCTCTACCTCTTCCTTCTGCTCGGCAGTAGTTACCTGCTGGACATATTCGCTCTCTGGAGCCAGAACCATGAAGGTTACACCAAACATAGTATCGGCACGTGTGGTGAAGATGGTGAACTTCACGTCGCTGTCCTTTACAGAGAATTCAACTTCTGTACCCTCAGAACGGCCAATCCAGTTTTTCTGGGTTTCCTTGATACTGTCGCTCCACTGGATGGTCTCCAAACCATCGAGCAGACGCTGAGAGTAAGCAGATGTTCTCAAGCACCACTGCTGCATCTTCTTCTGGATGACAGGATAACCGCCACGCTCACTTACGCCGTTTACTACCTCGTCGTTGGCAAGCACAGTACCCAAGCCTGGGCACCAGTTTACCATCGTCTCGCCGAGGTAAGCGATGCGGTAGTTCATCAGAATCTGCTGCTTCTTCACGTCGTCGTAGCTGTTCCACTCCTCGGCTGTGAAGTCAATCTGCTCGTTCTGAGCCACGTTCAAGTCAGCAGAACCCTTCTCCTCGAAGCGCTTGATGAGCTTCTCGATAGGCTGAGCCTTCTGGCAGCTGTTGCAGAAGAATGAGTTGAACATCTTCTGGAAAGCCCACTGAGTCCAATGGTAATACTTAGGGTCGCAGGTACGAACCTCGCGGTCCCAGTCGAAAGAGAAGCCGATTTTGTCGAGCTGCTCACGATAACGGTTGATGTTGGCTACGGTAGTAACCTCTGGGTGCTGACCAGTCTGGATAGCATACTGCTCAGCAGGCAATCCGTAAGCATCGTAACCCATAGGGTTCAGTACGTTAAATCCGTTCAAACGCTTGTAGCGTGCATAGATATCGCTAGCGATATAACCAAGTGGGTGACCTACGTGCAAACCTGCTCCTGATGGATAAGGGAACATGTTGAGCACATAGAATTTCTTCTTGTTTTCATCCTCTGTCACCTTGTAGGTCTTGTTCTCGACCCATTTCTGGTGCCATTTCTTCTCGATTTCTCTGAAGTTGTATTCCATTGTTTTATCTAATAATTATGTTTCTTTTCTTAAATATAATAAGGTGTAACCCTATTCAAGGTGCAAAATTACATTTATTTTGGCACATAACAAAATAAAATGCAAGTTTTTTATGAATTTAATGTCTTAGCATGCACACACTTCATGTTCTTTTCCAGCTGGGCGGTAGAGCTGGCTCCTACCAATACGCTGGTTACACCTTTCTGCTGCAATATCCAGGCAAGTGCCATTTCGGCGAGTGTTTCGTCTCTTTCTCCTGCTTCTGCGTTCCATTTCTTGAGCTGTTCCAGCAGTTCTGGAGTTAGAGCAGAGTGTTTCAGAAAATGCTCTTTTGCCATACGGCTGTCTGCCGGTATTCCGTTGAGATATCGGTCGGTGAGAAGTCCCTGTGCCAGGGGTGAGAACGAGATGAAACCGATGCCGTTTTCTGCGCAATAATCTAAGGTTCCATTCTCTTGTGGCGCATGGTCGAGCATGTTGAGTCTGTCCTGGAAAATGAGCAGCGGACAGTCGCGCTCCTTCAGATATTGGTCAGCAAACTTCAGGGCTTCCAGTGGCCAGCGGCTGATGCCGAGATAAAGAGCTTTGCCTTGCTTCACGATGTCTACCATGGCTTGAAGGGTTTCTTCGAGCGGTGTGTTCGGATCGTAGCGGTGGCTGTAGAAGAGGTCAACATACTCGAGATTCATTCTCTTGAGACTCTGATTCAGACTGGCCATCAGATACTTACGTGAACCCCAGTTGCCGTAAGGACCTTCCCACATATCATAACCTGCTTTGGTTGAGATAAAGAGTTCATCGCGATAGGGCTTGAAATCATCTTTCATCAGTCTGCCCATTGTTTCCTCTGCACTTCCGTATGGAGGTCCATAGTTGTTAGCCAGGTCGAAGTGGGTGATACCATGGTCGAAGGCATAGTGAGTGATGGCACGACTTCTTTCGTAAGAATCTACCTCTCCGAAGTTGTGCCAGAATCCCAAACTTATTTTAGGCAGCAAGATACCACTCTTGCCGCATCTCTTGTAGAGCGCTTCTGCATCGCTATAGCGATTGGCGTCAGCATGATAAATACCTTTAATGTCCATTATTCCTTATATTTTTTATTACAGCGAAGAGCCTGAAACTCTTCACTCTTCACCTTTCCTTTGTAAATGCCTATAAACAAGGCATTTGGCGTGGTGAAGAGTTTTTGTTCACTCTTCACCCACTCTTCACCACTCCTCACCGGTATGTGGTTAGGAGCCTGCCGGCTCTTCCTTTTCTACATCGCAAAGGTAATAAAAATATTCAATATAATCGTTGTATTGAATAAAAATTATATTTTTTTCGATATGGAAGAGTAAGTGGGGATGTAGTAAAGGTCGATTGGTTATGGAAAAACATTCTGTTATATGTTTGATATACTTTATCAAAATACACTTTTAAGGACGACTTTTTGTGACTTTCTACACTTTTAAGGACGACTTTTTGTAGTTTTATACATTTTTAAGGACGACTTTTTGTACTCTTTGAAATAAAAAATGTATCTTTGCATTCAGAAATATCAAATAATCAGATAGTTATGAAGAGAAATGCCATCAAATACCTATATCAATGGAAAGCAAGCAACGACCGAAAGCCGTTGATTATGCTTGGAGCCCGCCAGGTTGGCAAAACCTGGCTGATGCAGGAATTTGCCAAAGAGGCCTATACCCGTAGTGCGTATGTAAACTTCGAAGACAATGAAATGCTCCGGGAAGTTTTTGCACATGACTTTGATATTCCCCGTATTATCAATAGCATACAATGGAGTACAGGAGTTTCTATTGATGAAAATACGCTTATTATCCTTGATGAGATACAAGAAGCACCCAGGGGTATCACCGCATTAAAGTATTTTGCAGAAAAAGCACCTCAATATCATGTCGTAGCTGCAGGTTCATTGCTCGGAATTGCGATGCATCAGAATGACTCTTTTCCTGTAGGTAAGGTAGATTTCATGCATTTATATCCCCTCACATTCTTTGAATTTCTGGATGCAATCGGTGAAAGCCGTATGGTAGAACTGCTGATGTCAAAGGATTGGAATATGATAACCATGTTCCGGAATAAATTTGAGGAATGCCTGCGACAGTATTATCTGGTCGGGGGAATGCCGGCTGTAGTACAGTCTTTTGCCAGCGAGGGAAATCTGTCTGAAGTCAGAAGCATTCAAAAAGGAATCCTTGAAGCGTATGAGCGTGATTTTTCCAAACATGCTCCGGCCATAGAAGTTCCACGTATCCGAATGGTATGGAAATCCATCCCATCCCAGCTTGCCAAGGAAAACAAGAAATTCATCTATGGTGCCGTAAAGGAAGGAGCCAGAGCAAAGGATTTTGAGCTCGCTATCGAATGGCTGAAAGATGCAGGGTTGATTTATAAGGTAAACCGTTGTAAGAAAGCCCTGTTGCCATTGGCTGCATACGAGGATTTTTCTGCTTTCAAGTTATTCCTGTCTGATGTGGGACTGATGGGAGCCATGAGCAATATTCCTGCCCAAAGCTTGCTGGAAGGAAATGTGCTGTTTTCAGATTTTAAGGGGGCGCTGACAGAGCAGTATGTCCTGCAGCAGCTTAAGGAGAAATCTTCCCTGTCTATCTATTATTGGTCGGCAGAAAATTCACGTGGTGAAATAGATTTTCTAGTGCAGGATGAAGAAAGAATCATTCCGATAGAAGTAAAGGCTGAGGAGAATTTGCAGGCTAAGAGTTTGAGGGTGTTTGTAGAGCGCAATCAGGGATTGAAAGGTATGCGCCTATCCATGTCACCTTATAGAGAGCAGGATTGGCTTGCCAATTATCCATTATATTCCGTATCTGCAATATTCGGATAAAAATGAAAGTTCACAAGGTTGTGGACCACAAACTTGTGAACTTTTAATATTATTTTGTAAATCAGGTATTTAAATGACGTTTTTATGCATAAAATAAGCCTGAATCAGAGGCTTTTCTTATCAAACACACCATTCATCGTGATGCAGAGATGCTGGAACTTGCTGAGGAGTTTGTCTGACCATTTCGTCATGTTGTAAAGGTCCTTGATTTCCTTAAACTTCTTTTCATCCCATTGCGGATAATCTATCTCTGAGAAATAACGGCGGTAGTCGCGGAGATTGTCGCCCGAGAAATGGAGATAATCGTCAATGCCGCCAAACCATTCGGGAGTCATCATCTGGGTGGCAAAGGCTTCGAAGTTCTGGTTGTCCTGAAGCATGCAGTTGTGATTCAATACACACCATACGCAGAACCAGTGGTTCTTGCGGGTAACAAATTTCAACATCTTGGCTATCTGAGCCTTCAGATTCTGCATGTCGATGTATTTGCCGTCTTTTACTTTGTAGAAAACCTCGTTGGGAAGGGTTTCCGGAATGCCTTCGGGATGTTCCAAATCGTAGATTTCCTGCTCGATGATGTGCCATTTTACGGTGGCTGATACCAGCTTGAGATATTCTTGTGCTGTAAAATTGACGTGGGCAAGCTGGGCGCCCAGCAGTTGGGTATCTCTTATATATTTCATAAAGTCGAGGCGCAGATTTTCCGGTACCTCGTCTTTTAGCGTTTTTCTTACTTCCAGCAATTGGCTGACGGAGAGCTGCTTTCCGTTGTTATCATATTCCAGGGTTGTAAAGTATCGGTCTATGTCGCTGATGCCCTTTGGTTCTTCCTGATATTCCTGTAGCGACATTTCGAAGAGGCGGGTGGTCTGCTCTTCGCTCATGGCGAGGTTGGTGAAATGGCTCAGCTGGCGGAAGTGGAGCATCAGATAACAGGCCATGCTGTATAGCTGGAAGAGATTCCAGAGGCGCTCTACGGGTTTTACGCCGGGGATATGAGTGGGTTTTACCTGGCGTAACAGTTCTTTCTGGAGTTTGGTTACTTCGTTTACATCGATAGTACTTCCTTTGCCCAGTTCATCGGTTTCAAAAAATTCGTTGAGTTTCGGCAGGATGCGGGTCATATCCAGCGGTGCCACTTTCATCCGTTTTCCTTCTATCTGTTTTCCCTTTTTCATGTCTTCCATGATATGCGCCATCAGGGGTGTAAACTTCTGCATTACGATGATGCTGATGCTTACTTCATGGGTTTCGTTCTGCTCCTTTCGCTGCTTGGCTATGTCGTTGTGCTGCAGCACCATATCTTTCTCTGCCATATAGCAGAGCCGGGTGGCTTTGGTGCAGAGCGAACGGATATCGAAGGTAAGTTCCTGCGGACTGTAATCTTCCCATGCATCTACCAGAATGCTGAGCATTCGGCAGAAGTTGTCGAGCTGTCGGTCGAAGACTTCGTAGCTGAATTCTATTTCATCTTTATCTTCATTCATTGTCAGTCTGTTTTAAGAAAATAAGTTTCGCCACAAAGGTAAGATTTATTTTCGGATTATGCAAGGATATGCGCTTGTTTTTCCTCTTTTTTCCCCATACTTTTCCCCGTAGCCCCCTTGTTTCTTCCCTGATTTCAGAAAAGTAGCGGGAAGGTGGCGGGGAAAATTTGGAATCGGCGAAGGGAAGTATTAACTTTGCAATCGAAAACGAAAGAGCGGCGAAATGCAGAGCTATGAATGAGCTGAAACTCTTCACTCTTCACCTGAAGCCCGGAAATGCCCATAAACAGAGGGATTTCGGGGGGTGAAGAGTCAGAGGCAACTCTTCACCCACTCTTCACCACTCTTCACCTTATTATATATAAGGGCAAAAAGGATGATTATTATTAATCTTAAAATTTACACATAATGGAAAATTTAAAAACCTTATCGTCATCAGATAAGATGACAAACGAAATTTCAGCACTCTCTCTTGTTGAGAGTTTTCTCGATGAGTATTATCTCTTCCGTAGAAATGTGCTAAGTGGTAAAACCGAGTATTTCACTCTCTCAAAGAATGAGGACGAAGCCGAGGAGGCCGTAGAAGAGGAATCGGAAAACGGTGGGGAAGAGGAGGAATCTTCTGACTCAACCTGGAAGGTGCTGACTCCGGAGGCTTTCAATTCTATCGTCCGTCACGCCAAGCGGTTGGGTGTAGGAGGCAAGAAGTCGCCCCGACAGGATATTGAGGAGTTCGTACGTTCTGAAGAGGTTCCGGAGTTTGACCCTATCAGGGAATATCTCGAGAACCTGCCGGAATGGGATGGTAAGAACCATGTGGCTGAACTCTTTGGCAGAATTCCGGGGCTTACAAGTGAACAGTTGGGATGGTGCGCCACCTGGCTCCGTTCGGCTGTCGCCCACTGGTTGCAGATGGATATGTTTCATGGTAACGAAACCACTCCTGTGCTTATCGGCAAACAGGGTTGCGGCAAGAGTACCTTCGCCTATCGCCTGCTGCCGGATCATCTGCGCCAGTATTTCCTCGACCACATCAACTTTACTAATAAGTTTGACTCCGAGATGGCGCTCACTCATAATCTCTATGTCAACATAGATGAGTTTGCGAATATGGGACCATCGCAGCAGGGCAAGCTGAAGCAGATGCTTTCGAAGGTGAAGGTGAACGGGCGCCCTATCTTCGGCAAGAGTCAGGATGACCGTCCGCGTTACGCTTCTTTCCTGGCAACTACCAATGATGAGCATCCACTCTGCGACCCTACGGGTAGCCGCCGCTTCGTCTGTCTGCACATTCCGGCAGGTGAATATATCGACAACGGTTCACCCATCATTTATGACCAGCTCTATGCACAAGTTATGTATGAGCTTTGCCATAAGAAGACCCCTTACTGGTTTACCAATGCCGAGGTGGATCGTATTCAGAAGTGCAATCTTCCTTTCTTCAAGGTAGATGATTTTGAATCGATGCTGAAGAGCTGCTTCCGTGTTCCCGAGGATAATGAAACGGGCGAATGGCTCATCTGTTCGGATGTTTTCGAGGTTCTGCACGAAAGATTTCCGATGCTGATCAGTAATCTGAGTACCAAGATTCGCATCGGCCAGTCGCTCAAACTCCTGGGTTGCAAGATGAAGCATACCAAGAAGGGTCAGGCCTATCTGCTTGTAAGAATCTGAAAATATAGCTAAGCGGCAGGCGGGTGAAGAGTGGTGAAGAGTGGGTGAAGAGTGAGAAACAACTCTTCACCCCTCGAATCCCCTCTGTTTATCGGCATTTCCGGGGGTTGGGTGAAGAGTGAAGAGTTTTTCGCAGTTCCTTTCTTAAAATTCTTTCTCAGGCTTTTCCGATAGCTGTCTGACTAGAACAGCCCACTGTTCTCATAGCGGCTAGTTGGCTGTCTGTGGTTCGCCAGTTGGCTATTTGCCGATAACAGCCCCTCAATCTTTCGAAGAAAAAATTATTTATCCAACTAAAAAAGTAATGAACATGAACAATATTTCAATCCATTCCATTGATACGGTATGTCTCAAGGAGGCGTGCCCGGTACATCATCTTTGTGCTCGTTTTGAGCGTTATCAGAAGTTGCGTAAGTCGGAGAAGGTGTTCAGTATTCTGAACCCGGACCATATAGCCTGCAGCGAGCAGGGCTGCGCCTATCGTCTTCAGAAGAAGATCATACGCATGGCACGCGGATTCCGCCGCATGTTCGGTACGATACCTTCTGCCAATACGCCTCATTTCTGGCACTTTTCGCCCTATATCAGCGAAAGCACCTATTGCAAGGCGAAGCGCGGCGCCATCCTCATCGCACCCGATATGCAGCAGAAATTACTGCGTCTCTTCGAGCAGAATGGCGCCGATATCAGCATCGGCTTTGATGAATATGTAGAGCAGGAGGGCTATGAAGAAGTGGATACCGCAAACTGTAAAAAAATATAATTTTTGCCATCTTTTAGCGGTAATGAAACAGATTTTTATTATTTTTGTTTCCTGAATTTTACAACTAAACAATAAGAAATAGATTATGCGTGTTATTATCGAAAAAGATTATGAGAAGCTGTCAAAGTGGGCAGCTGATCATGTTGTTGAAACAATTAACAGATTTCAACCAACTGCTGAACGTCCTTTTGTTCTGGGTTTGCCAACCGGTTCTTCACCTCAGGGCATGTATGCCAATCTGGTAAAGGCGGTAAAAGAAGGCAAGGTTTCGTTCAAGCATGTCATCACCTTCAATATGGATGAATATGTAGGTTTGCCGGAATCTCATCCTGAGAGCTATCACTCTTTCATGGCTGCCAATCTCTTCAATCATATCGACTGCCCTAAGGAGAATATTCATATCCTGAACGGTAATGCCGAGAACCTGGAAGAGGAGTGCCGTCATTATGAGCAGATGATAGAAGAAGCGGGTGGCATCGACCTCTTTATCGGTGGTATCGGTCCTGATGGGCATATCGCTTTCAACGAGCCATTCTCTTCTCTTACCTCCCGCACACGAGTAAAGACGCTCACTACAGATACAAAGATTGCCAACTCCCGTTTCTTCGATAATGATCCTGAGAAGGTACCTAGTCTGGCTCTGACCGTAGGTGTGGGTACCGTGATGGCTGCCCGAGAGGTAATGATTCTCTGCAACGGTCATAACAAGGCCCGCGCCCTGCAGGCTGCCATCGAAGGTCCTGTTACTCAGGCTTGGACCATCAGCGCTCTGCAGCAGCACCAGCATGGCATCATCGTTTGTGATGAGATTGCCTGCGATGAACTGAAGGTGGGTACTTACCGCTACTTCAAGGATATCGAAAAGGATAACATCTAAGTTATCTGATGCCTATAAAAAAGAATAAGGATGATGACTATTCGTCATCATCCTTATTCTCTGCTATTACCTGAGGACCGCGAACCTTGTCCTTGAGTCCCAGACCTTTCTTGATTTCAATATTTACTCCATCGCTCAAACCGGTAGTTACCTGTTTGCGCTCATAAGTCTTCTTCTCGCCGCTACCTTTTATGATATATACAAAGGTAGAATCGCCGCTAAACTCGATGGCACTCTCCGGAACGGTGAGTACATGGGTAGCCTTTGCCAGTACAATCTCGGCATTGGCGCTGTAGCCTGAACGGATTTTGCCGCCCTTGGTAGAACGGATGGCTGCCTTTACCTCAAATTGGTTGGCACCATTGTTTTCTACAGCCTTAGGAGAGATATACTCCAGGTTAGCCTCGAAGTTGAGGTTCTGCAAGGCTCCGATGGTAATCTTCATCGGCATTCCTGTAACGAGACTTCCCACTTCGGTTTCATCGATATTGCCACGGAAGATGAGGTCGTTCATGTTGGCCACACTGGCGATGGTAGTACCATCGTTGAAAGTATTGGCAAGAATCACCGAGTTACCCACCTTGACCGGAATATCGAGGATAATGCCCGAGATGGTAGAACGGATGAGGGTGGAAGAAGCGCTGGCATTGCTCTTGCTTACACCATCGCGCACCACCTGGAGAGCATCTTCGGCAGCGGTAACTTCCTCGCGTGCCTGTTTCATCGCCTGCTTTACCTTATCAAACTCATCGGCGCTGACCAGCTGTTTCTTGAAGAGCTGTTCCTCGCGGCCATAATCCACCTGTGCCTGTTTCAGGTTGATTTCTGCAAGGCGCACGCGTGCCTGAGCCGAACTGAGCTGTCCCATATCCGGAATCACCTTTACCTTGGCGATAACCTCGCCCGCCTGAACATAATCACCCGCTTCTTTGCAAATCTCGGTGATGATACCGCTAATCTGAGGCTTTACGCTCACCTCGTTGCGAGGCTCAATCTTGCCCGTGATGACGGTAGTTTTCAAAACATCAGCCATCTTGGGAGTAAACTCAGTATACTCCACAGGCTTAGGCTGCGATTTCTCATAAAGGAACACGAAGGTTCCGATGAAGATCAAGGCGACAATCGCCGCAACAATCAACTTTGAATACTTTTTCATATCGTAAGTTTAAGTGAAGAGTGAAGAACGAAGAGTGAAGAATTCAATTGCTTTACTTTCGTCTTTCATTCTTATTTCGTTAATATTATTATTTATCAGGAGTTATCATTTAGAGGACAAGTGAATTTTTCACTCTTCACTCTTCGTTCTTCACTCCTATTCGTCTCTCATCGCATCCACCGGCTTGATGCTCATCGCTCGCCATGCAGGGGCGAGTCCAGCTAGGCCGCCGAGAATGCAGATGAGGATGGCTGAAGAGATGGCCGTCCAGAAATCTACCTGGAAGTGGGCGGTAAGAATGCCATCCGTGGTACTTCCTACTTCCAGCATCTGCAGGATGGCAACACCGAAGAGAATGCCGCTCATGCCGGCTACCAGGGTGAGGAGAATACTCTCGGAGATGATTTGCGAGAGAATCATCTTAGGCGTGGCTCCGATGGCTCGGCGGATGCCTATCTCGGTGGTTCGCTCCTTTACCGTTACCATCATGATATTGGAAACTCCGATGGCGCCGGCGAGAAGGGTACCGATGCCCACCAGCCAGATGAGGAAGTTGACGCCCTTGAACAGGTTGTCGAGCATCTGGAAGAGAACTTCGGTATTGAACACCATGATGCCCTTTTCGTCCGTAGGGTCGATGCTGTGGGCTCTTGCCACGGTTTCTCTCATCCGTTGGGCAATGCTGCTCATTACTACGCCCGGTTTGCCGGTGGTGGCGATGATGTCTACTGCCTTACCCCGGTTATAAGCGCTGCGCAAAACCGATTGGGGCAGGGTGATGGTTTCATCGGCACGACCGCCGAAATTGATGCCGTTGCCCGAACGGTAATCTACGCCTATCACCATATAATAGGTAGAGTCAACTCTTACGCTCTTGCCGCACGGATCACCGCCGCCAGGAAAGAGATTCTTGTAAATCTGTTTGCCGATGACGCAAACCTTGCGCTGCTGGCGCACATCCATCTCGTTGATGTATCTGCCGTAAAACATCTGTGGCGCAGAAACCTGGGCGTAATCGGGATTTACGCCCTGTGTGCTGCCGCTGAATTTTTTGTCTCCAAACACTACCGACTTGTTGCCGCCGAAGAGCAGCGGGGTAATGACATCGAGTTCGGGCACCTGGTGGCGCAATCTGTCCAGGTCTTTCTCTTCCATCTGCCAGGAGCGCCCCTTGTTGAATCCCTTGTAGGGTTTGGTGGTGTTCTGTGCCCAGATGATGGCGGTGTTGGTGGCAAAGCCTGTGAAGTTGTTTTGCAGCATCTCCTTCAGTCCCTGTCCGCCACCCATCAGGGCGATGAGCATAAACACGCCCCAGAACACGCCGAAGCCCGTAAGCAGACTGCGGCTCTTGTTCCTCGTGATGGTGTCGAGAATCTCTTTATATGTATCTAAATCTAATCGCATAATAATAATTTTTAGTTTATAGTTAATAGTTTATAGGGCAATCTTGCTAAACGGCGTAGCCGCTATTAACTATTAACTGTTAACTGTTTTACTCCGCTCTCAGCGCTTCTATCGGTCGGATTCTTGCAGCCTTGATGGCTGGGATGAGTCCGGCGATGGTGCCTGCGATGACGATGGTGATGGTGGCGCCGATGCAGGTGCCGAGGCCCACCGTAGGGTTCACAAACATGGCGGCTTTAAACAGTCCGGTATCTACGGTGGTGTGGCCGATGGTTGCATCCATGATTTCGTTTGCCGCCACGCCGCAGACCATTCCGATGTAGCCGAAGAACGAGGTGATAATGATGCTCTCGGTGATGATGAGCTTCAGTATCGACCAAGGCTTGGCGCCGATGGCTTTTCTTACACCAAACTCTCGGGTTCGCTCCTTCACGGTGATGAGCATGATGTTGCTTACGCCCACGATTCCGCTCAGCAGGGTGAACAGACCCACAATCCAGAGGGCCGTCTGCATGATGGCGATTCCTTGGTTCATCTGGATGTTGTCCATGTATCGGTTCCAGAGCCAGATGGTGCGGTCGTCATCAGGTGCTGCCTGATGGTTATTGTTGATGCTGGCACGATAGTTCTTCTCAAACTGCTCGTTATCCTCCTGGGTCTTCAGATTCTTGATGGTAAACTCCAGACTTCCTGCATCATCGCCCTTGGCATAGATGGTCTTTATAGTCGAGTAGGCGATGAAGGCTTCGGTATTGTTGCGCGATTCATCATCCTTGTAGATTCCCACCACCTGGAAGTTGAGGTTGCTGATCTTTACGTTCTTGCCCACCAGCGAACGGTAGTCTTTGCAGAGTTCTTTGGCCTGGCTTCGGCTCAGCACCACATTCTTGCGCTGCTCCTTCATATCGATTTCGTTGATGAATCGTCCGGCAATCAGCTCCGTCTTGTCGATTTTGGGATGCGTAGGAGCCACACCCACCAATGACTGGCTTGCCACATAATTATCGCCATAGTTGATGTTCACGTTATATTGTTCCAGTCTTCCGCCCACATCATCTACGTACTGGCCGTAGGTCTTGTTACTGATGAGGATGTCCTTGTCGTTGAGCGTGATGCTTCTGCCCTCCTTCAGTCCCTTGTAAGCCTTGGAGGTTTCGCGCGGGAATACTCGCATGGAGTTGGCAAGGAATCGGGTGCTTTGCTGCAACTGGGCATTAATCAGTCCGTTGCCGGCGCCCAGCAGGAATATCAGCATGAAGATTCCCCAGGCAACGGCAAATCCCGTGAGCGAAGTGCGGAGCTTGTTGCGCTTCGACGTGCTCCATATTTCTTTGATTAATTCTCTCATTCTCTTCTTATTTAACGTAGTCTTTCGATACGAGATGATGGTCTCTGTTGTCTTCGATGCTTCCGATGAGTCCGTCCTTGATATGGATAACCTTATCGGTCTCGTTGGCAACACCGCTTTCGTGGGTTACCACCACGATAGTCATTCCCTCTTTCTGGTGCAGTTCCTTCAGCAGGTCCATCACTTCCACGCTCGTTTTGGAGTCGAGAGCTCCGGTAGGCTCATCGGCAAGGATGATTTCGGGTTTGGTGATGAGGGCACGGGCGATGGCTACACGCTGCTTCTGTCCTCCCGACATCTCGTTAGGATAATGGTTGGCCCATTGCTTCAAGCCCAGTTTGTCGAGATATTCCATCGCCAGTTCGTGGCGCTTCTTGCGGCTAACGCCCTGGTAGAAGAGTGGAAGCTCCACGTTTTCCACCGCTGTCTTAAACGAGATGAGGTTGAACGACTGGAAGATGAAGCCGATCATCTTGTTGCGGTATTCGGCAGCACGGGTTTCCGAGAGGCCTTTGATGAGTACATCATTGAGTCGGTATTCGCCCGTATCGTAGTTGTCGAGAATACCCAATATATTTAATAAGGTGGATTTTCCCGAGCCGGAAGCACCCATGATGCTGACGAACTCGCCACGTTCGATGTCGAGGTCGATACCCTTCAGTACATGGAGTGGCTGAGCACCCTGATAGGTCTTGTTGACGTCTTTTAGATGAATTAATGACATATTACTTTCGTTTTATGGATATCAATTTAAACCATTAGACGCTTGCAACTTTCTGAAAGTTGCAAGCGTAACTCTTTTTTTAAAACGTTATTACATACACCTTATTATATATAAGGCAAAGACAGAAGCTATAAATATATATTTGAGGATGAATAGTGTCATCATATCTTTATCTTTTTGAGATTCTTTTCCAACTCCTCCTTCACTTCGTCGATGGAGATGTCGAGAAGCTGCATCTGTCGGGCGAGTTCCGGGAGTCTTTCTTTCATAAACTCCTTTTTGCGGGTTTTCTTAATCTGCTTCTTGGCTCCTGCGGAAACAAAGTAGCCCAGACCTCGCTTATTGTAGATGATCTCATCGGTGGCAAGCAAATCGTATGCCTTCACGGTTGTGTTGGCATTTACCTCCAGCAATACGGCGTATTCCCTGACGCTCGGTATTCGCTCGTCTTCCTTGTACTTGCCCGCCAGAATCTCATCGCTCAGTCGCTCGGCTATCTGTACGTATATTGCTTTATCGTTACTGAAAATCATAATTTTCAAATTTTAAATCTTAGATATTGAGCTTTCGCATGTATGCTCCACACGCCCTGAAAGGGCAGAAGCTCCTAGCCCAGGGCATCGCCCTGGGTTTTAAAGGACGCTAGCCTGTCGCCCTGTAAGGGCAAAAGCTTCAAAGCCCCCGGCAATTTACAAAGCTTTTGCCCTTACAGGGCGCTTTGCAATAATTACTATTATACCCAGGGCGATGCCCTGGGCTAGGGGCTTTTGGGCCTTCAGCCCGTTCTTGAACCACATGCGAAAGTACTGTTAGATGTTGATCCACTTGTTGCAGATTACCTGCATGCGGGTGAAGAGCTTGTAGGATGCCCAGAGGCTGAAGGCTGCCAAAGCAAGGAAAACAACCGACCAGAAAATGGCGATGCAGAGAGAAGTGCCCGGATTATCATGGTTAAGATGGGTGTAGAAATCGAAAGCACCCCATTCTTCGAGCTTGCTGCCGCAATAACCTATAATCATGAAAATGATAATACCTGATACGGCTGTCAGGATGATAGGCTGTTTGCGGAAGAAGGTGCCGCCTAGCAGAGTGAAGGAGTAAATCATGATGAGAAAGCTCCATCCGATCAGGGCTGCATCTGCTTTACATAGCCATGCTAAGATACTGATAGGGTCGTTACCGGCATCGGTTGCGGCTTCGTATATTTGTCTTAGAGAACTTCCGATGATGCTTGCATGGTAACCGGGAGTCATGAAGAAACTCAATATAAACTGCACGAAGTCGCCTATAAGCATAGCAATCACCATGATGAGGATACTGCCTACACTCATCATCAGGAAACGTGCTGCATATTTCTCCAGATTGTTGGCTGGCAACATCATAAAACTCTCACGTTGCAGCTTGGTCTTCATATTGCTAAAGATGTTGCAGGCAGATATGAAGAAAAACAATTTGAAAATAGCGGCAAGGAATCCTGTCATTCTACTTTCGTAGTAATTACCCAAATCCCCTCCTTCTACAATGTAATGGCTATGAGGGAAGGAATAAAGCATGGATATGGAAAGCATGATGATGCCGATAGCCAATCCTGCTATACTGTAGAAATAGCTTTTCCAGTTGGTAAGCAAATCCCAACGCAGCACCATTCCGAATCTATGTAAATCAAAAGTCTTGTTCATAATCGTCGTTATTTAAAGATGATTTTATATTTTTTCTAATTTTCCACCTATCACTGCATTGAACAGCAATTCCAGGTTCATCTGTGTTTCCTGCTCGCCCTCCTGTCGCTTGCAGATGGCGGCATTGCCCTGCAGGGTTGGCTCGGCGTAGAGTACGGTGTCGTCCATCTCCTGTGGGTTGCGGTACTCGAAGGTGTATTTCCCGCAGATGTCTGAAACCGATGCATCGAGCAGGAGCTGGCTCTGGTTCATGATGATGATGTGGTCGAGCAGTGACTCTACATCGTGCACCTGATGAGTAGAGATGATGAGGGTGCGGTCTTCCGTCATGTTGTTGGCGATGACCTTACGGAATTGGCTCTTCGATGGGATGTCGAGACCATTGGTTGGCTCGTCCATCAGAAGAAAGCGGGTACCCGTGGCGAGTGCGAAACTCATGAATACCTTCTTCTTCTGTCCCATCGAGAGTTCGTTCAACTTGAGAGAGTGTGGTAAATCAAAATCCTTGAGGCAACGGTCCAGCACTTCCTGCGAGAAGTTAGGATAGAACTCCTGGTTCATCTTCACGTAGGTGGCGAGGGAAACGTTGGGCAGTTCAAACTCTTCGGGCACCATGAAGATGTCCTTCAGCATCTCGGCTCTGCGATCTTGTGCCGAAATGCCATCCACGAGAACGGTACCTTGTTGCTGGCGGAGCAATCCGCTGATGAGGTAGAGCAGGGTGCTCTTGCCAGTACCGTTCTTACCAAGCAAGCCATAAATGTTGTTCTCCTTGAGTTCCAAAGAAAAATCTCTAAATACAAGGTGCTTGCTACCTGGGTATCTGAAATCAATGTCTTTAATCTGTATCATAATCGTTAATGTTTGAGTGTACTACTTCAATAGAACACTGCAAAGGTATGCTTTTCTGCGATAAGTTCCAAACTTTTGGGCAATTATTTTTATACTTTAACGTATTGTTAACAATTCCACCTTATTATATTATAAGAAGAGTATGATATGGATGAATGTCTTGTAATATAGAACTTTATAAAAAACAAAGGCATCGGAAAGCAAAAACTTTCCGATGCCTTGATGCTTTTTATTAAGTCGTTTAGATATATTTCATGAGAATATCCCAAACTGCAATGATGTGGCAGATACTACCAGCTAAAACGAAGAAATGGAACACGGAATGCATGTATTTCTTCTTGTTGATACTGTAGAATACGGCGCCCGTAATGTAGCAGACACCTTCGGCAATAATCCACCAGACTGTGGCGGTGGATACGGAGTCTATCAAAGGTTTGAAGGCAACCAGTACCGACAATCCCATGCCTACAAAGCAGATGGTCTCCAGGTTGCTGTGATCCTTGAGTCTGGCAAAACTCATGATGGTTCCGGCAATGGCGCAAGCCCAGATAAAGATAAAAAGACTCCATCCCCAATATCCCTGCTCTCGCATCGCAATGAGCGTAATTGGCGAGTAAGAACCGGCAATATGCCAGTAGATGGCGGCATGGTCCCATTTGCGCAGTCGCTCCTTCCATTTGCTCCAGGCAGAAACGGCATGGTAAACCGTTGAGGCGATGTAAGACATCAGCATACCGAACAGATAGAGGATAACTCCCGCCGTAGCCCATCCGTTATGCATCGTAAAACACCAATATAAGAAGATGGCTCCCACGACAAAGCCCATCAGGATACCTCCTGCATGCGACCATGAGTTCCAAAGTTCTTCTTTATGATTGAAATGTATCTTTAGTTTCATATCTCTATATATCTTTTCGTTACACATTCTGCTGATTTTGAGAAATAGGGCATTCAAGCCACTATACCTAAATCGTTATCAGCTATAACATTGCAAAGATACTAAGAATTTCTTAAAGTGGACTATCTTTTAGGAATTCTTTCGATTTCGGGAGTGTTTTCTTTGCTTTATTTGCTGATTGTTTGTCCTTTTCTGCTTTCTTCGAAAAATAAATCAAAAAAGTATTGGAGTGTATTGGATTTTTTTATAATTTTGCGATGTGAAAATGAGAAATCATCTCTCACAAAATAGAAACTATAAACGCAACTAATAACTTAGAAAGGTAATATGAAGTTAAAATCAATTGCACTTATATTGATGACTGTCGCACTTCCGGCGATGGCAGAAAAAGTATCTGTAAATACAAAGGGTATGTCGCTCATTCTCGATGTTGAGAATGGAAAGCCTGCCCAGTATCTCTATTTCGGTACTAAGTTGAATCCTAACGATTTGCAGAATCTGAAGGTCGCTACTGATGGCCGTATGGATGCTTATCCGGCTTACGGACTGAATACTCCAGCTGAAGCAGCGCTTGCCATGCGTCATAGTGATGGCAATCTTTCAACTGCACTCGTGGCTACGGGCTGTGATGTGAAGAACGAAGGAAAAGCTTCTGTTACGACCGTTCATCTGAAAGATCCTGTATATAATATAAAGGTAGATTTGAAGTATCGTGCATACAATGATGTTGATATGATTGAGGCATGGACCGAGATTCTGAATGGTGAAAAGGGTACTATTACCCTGACTACCTTTGCATCGGCTATGCTTCCTATCCGTCGCGGAGATGTCTGGATGAGTCATCTTTCCGGTACTTGGGCAGCAGAGGGACAGTTGAGTCATGAAAAACTGCAGCCAGGAGAATTTGTAATCCGAAACAATGATGGTACCCGCAATTCGCATACCGATCATGCAGAAGTCATGTTCTCGCTCGATGGTAAAGGACAGGAAAATGCGGGTAATGTTATTGGTGCAGCCTTGGTTTATAGCGGAAACTATAAGCTGAAGACGGTTACCGATGATACCGAATATCATTATTTCTTTGCCGGTATTAATGAACAGAACTCTGAATATCATCTTAAAAAAGGTGAGACTTTCAAAACTCCAGCACTCGCTTTGACCTATTCAACACAGGGCTTGAGCGGTGCAAGTAGAAACTTCCATAAATGGGGACGCAAATATATCTTAGCACATGGAGATAAGGAGCGTGATATCTTGCTCAACTCTTGGGAAGGTGTTTATTTCGACATCAACCAGAAGGGAATGGACCAGATGATGGCTGATATCCATAGTATGGGTGGTGAACTCTTCGTAATGGATGATGGATGGTTCGGAACCAAATATCCTCGTGTTACTGATAACTGTGCACTCGGCGACTGGGTGGTTGATACCAAGAAACTTCCTAATGGCATTGAAGGCTTGCTGAACGATGCCAGGAAAAACCAGGTAAAGTTTGGTATCTGGATTGAACCGGAAATGACCAATACTACCAGTATACTCTATGAGAAGCATCCTGATTGGGTTGTCAAGGCTCCTAAGCGAGATGCTGTTCTGGGCCGTGGCGGTACCCAGCTGGTGCTCGATCTCTCAAATCCAAAAGTACAAGACTTTGTTTTCGGTGTAGTAGACAATTTACTTACTAAATATCCAGATATAGCCTACATCAAGTGGGATGCCAATATGGCCATTATGAATCATGGCAGCCAATACTTGTCTGCAGCTGAACAGAGCCATCTCTACATTGCTTATCATCAGGGATTTGCGAAGGTTATCGACCGTATTCGTGCTAAGTATAAGGATGTGGTGATTCAATGTTGCGCAAGTGGCGGTGGCCGTGCCAATTGGGGCATGCTCCGTGGTTTTGATGAGTTTTGGGTAAGTGATAATACGGATGCCATGCAGCGTATTTATATGCAGTATGGAACCAGCTATTTCTTCCCAGCCATCGCCATGGCAAGTCATATCTCTGCTGTGCCAAACCATACCGTATTCCGCACTACTTCTTTGAAGTATCGTATTGATGTGGCTATGAGCGGACGACTTGGAATGGAAATCCAGCCAAAGAATATGACGGATGAGGAGAAGGCTCTCTGCCGAAAGGCTATCTCTGAATACAAGGAGATTCGTCCTGTTGTTCAGTTTGGCGACCTTTATCGTTTGGTTTCTCCGTACGATAATCAGGGCTTGTCTTCTATTATGTATGTTAGTGAAGCAAAAGACAAGGCTGTCTTCTATTGGTGGAAATTGGCAAACTTCTATAATGTTCATTTGCCAAGAGTTAAGATGGCTGGTTTGGATGAGAATAAGATGTATAAGGTAAAAGAACTTGATGTAATTGATAACAAGCCTCTTGATTGTGAGGGAAAATCTTACTCAGGTAAGTATCTTATGGAACATGGCTTGGAAATGCCGTATGTTCATGAGGTAGACTGGGGGAAGAAGAACGACTGGTCGTCTCGTGTTCTCTATTTGGAGGTAGAATAGTTTTCTGGTATCATTATATGTATATGCGCATGCTTGTGTGCCCACACGCAGATATGAGCGCGTGTATGTATATAATAAAGTGTTTGGTACCAAAATAAGTGCAAAATAAGACGAAAGTGTTAAAATACTGTTAATTTCTAAACTTTTTCTTGGAAATATTTGGTGGTTTCGGAAAATGTTTGTACTTTTGCACTCGCTTTTGAGAAATACAACTTCTCTTAGCAACTAAAGAAAGAGTTCTTTGAAAGATTTTACATAAACAGACAAGTAGTACAAGAAGC
>ENA-ORRH01000194-ORRH01000194.1-human-gut-metagenome-genome-assembly--contig:-NODE-194-length-59949-cov-4.03596_pt1 | contig 59949 bp, 75 predicted proteins | sample MGYA00242173_ERZ509130 | MGnify/ENA primary metagenome ERZ509130 (study PRJEB26280, sample SAMEA2338633) | human gut metagenome | biome: human gut; feature: human-associated habitat; material: faeces... | reverse complement strand
AGACCAGGGTAGTGGCAGTATTTTCAATTGTAACAGCAATCTTATGTCTGGTTGCATTGATTGGATTATAAAGAGACAGGAGTGAATAAAATGGAATTTCAGGAGAAAAATGTACTGGTATTTGGCTCTGGGAAAAGTGGAATTGCTGCAGCAGAGCTGTTAGAAAAACAGAATGCGAATATTTTCGTTTTTGAAGGAAATGAAAAGCAGAGTGTAGCAGAAATCAAAGAAAAATCGGAGAGCTTTGCCAAGGCAGAAATCTATGTGGGCACCCTTCCGGAAGAAGTGATGGATAAACTGGATTTTGTTGTGTTAAGTCCGGGTGTTCCAACCGATTTACCATTGGTAAATGCCATGCGTGATAAGAAAATTTCGATTATTGGTGAGATTGAGCTTGCTTATCAGGTGGCAAAAGGAAAAATCCTTGCAATTACAGGAACGAATGGCAAGACGACAACCACTACACTGGTGGGAGAAATTTTATCCAATTACTTTAAGGATGTAAAAGTCGTAGGAAATATTGGAATTCCATATACATCGGTAGCGGCAGATACCACAGAAGAAACGGTAACAGCAGCAGAAATCAGCAGCTTCCAGTTAGAGACAATTGTAGATTTTGCTCCGGATGTATCTGCTATTTTAAATATTACACCGGATCATCTGAACCGTCATCATACCATGGAAAATTATATTAAGGCAAAAGAGGACATTACAAAGAATCAGAAAGCAAACGATGTCTGCGTCTTAAATTATGAGGATGAAGTACTTCGCAAATTTGGGGAATCCTTATCCATGAAGGTGCTCTGGTTTGACAGTAAAAAGCCGGTACAGAATGGATGTTATTTAAATGGTGAGAAGATTATTTATGTCTCTGAGGGCAAAGAGGAAGAAGTCATTGATGTCAATGAGCTAAATATTCTTGGAACCCATAATTATGAAAATGTTATGGCGGCAGTTGCCATGACCATAAGTATCGGAGTACCGATGGATGTCATTGTAAAAACACTGCGTGAGTTCCAGGCAGTAGAGCATAGAATTGAATATGTTACGGAGAAACGTGGCGTAAAATTCTATAACGATTCAAAGGGAACAAACCCGGATGCAGCAATTAAGGGAATTCAGGCAATGAACCGTCCGACACTTCTCATTGGAGGCGGCTATGATAAGCAGTCTGAATATGATGAATGGATAGAAAGCTTCGATGGTAAAGTAAAGAAATTAGTATTAATCGGAGTAACAAAAGAGAAGATTGCAGACTGTGCAAAGAGACATGGATTTACAGATTATGTATTCGCAGACAGTCTCGAAGAGGCCGTAAATATCTGCTATGACAATGCGGTTTCCGGTGATGCCGTATTATTATCACCGGCATGTGCAAGCTGGGATATGTTTAAAAGCTACGAAGAACGAGGAAGAATATTTAAGGATTTGGTGCGCAATTTAAAGGAGTAGTGATTTATGGGCCGCAGACCGGGAAGAAAATCAGGCACAAAAGAAAAGACAATTAAATATTTTGACTATACACTTTTGTTTGTTATTATTTTCTTAGTGTGTTTTGGTCTGGTTATGCTGTACAGCACCAGTTCTTATAATGCACAGATTGAGTATGGCGATGGAACTCATTATCTAAAGCGGCAGGCATTTGCATGCTGCCTTGGATTTGCTGCCATGTTTGTGATTTCCAAGATTGATTATCATGTGTGGAAGAGGCTGTATGGTGTGGCATACATAGGCGCATTTTTACTGTGCGTTTCCGTTATCTTTTTAGGATCGAATGGAAATGGTTCTACCAGATGGTTCCGCCTTGGTCCGCTTTCTTTCCAGCCATCTGAGTTTGCAAAGCTTGCTGTCGTTATTTTTCTTGCAACGGTAATCAGCCGCATGCAAAAGAAGATTGGCGATCTGAAGGAACTGATGAAGGTAATGGTTTTACTGCTTCCGCTGGTTGGACCGGTTGCTTATACGAACTTAAGTACCGCGATTATCATTGTGGGTATCGCAGTGGCAATGGCGTTCGTGGCAAGCCCGAAATATGCGCAGTTTGTGGGAATGGCAATCGCAGTATTCGCTTTCGGAGCAGTCTTTATTGTACTGGCAAGCTATCGTGCAGAACGTATCAAAATCTGGCTCCATCCGGAGAATTATGATAAAGGTTATCAGACCATGCAGGGCTTATACGCCATTGGTTCTGGAGGACTTTTTGGAAAAGGACTTGGTGCCAGTATGCAGAAGCTTGGGTTCGTACCGGAAGCACAGAATGATATGGTATTTTCCATCATCTGTGAGGAACTTGGATTATTCGGAGCAATCTGCCTGATTTTGCTGTTTATCTTAATGCTGTGGCGTTTTATGGTAATTGCCAATAATGCGAAAGATTTATATGGTGCATTGCTGGTGGTTGGTATTATGGCTCACATTGCCATTCAGGTAATCCTTAATATCGCCGTTGTAACCAACAGTATTCCAAATACCGGTATCACACTTCCTTTTATCAGTTATGGTGGTACTTCGGCATCATTCCTCTTAGCAGAAATGGGACTTGCGTTAAGTGTTTCCAGAGGAATTCAGTTGGAGGGATAGGATATGATACGAGAAGAGCGCAGAAAGAAGAGAAGAAGAAAACATATCCTGATTGGATTTCTGACTACACTGTTGATTCTGGCACTGGCAGCACTCATTGTAATCAAGGTATTTACCGTAAAAAATGTCGAAGTAGAAGGCAATAAATTATACAGTGATGAGCAGATTAAGGAATGGGTCTTAAATGATGACTATTCCTGGAATACATTATATGTATATTTTAAATATCGTTTCTTTGATACACAGGAAGTTCCGTTTATTGATACGATGGAGGTGAGTGTCAAATCACCGCATACCCTTCATGTAGAAGTATATGAAAAAGGACTGCTGGGCTACTTATATATGGATTCCCTGGGACAGAATGTCTATTTTGACAAAGATGGCTTTGTAGTGGAAATGTCTACAGATGTCATCGAAGGAGTACCGCAGATTACCGGACTGACTTGTGGGGATGCAGTACTTTATGAAAAGCTTGACGTAAGCGGAAAAGATACCCTAAAGGATTTGCTGGCAGTAACCCAGACCTTAAAGAAGTATAATCTGGTTCCAGATACCATCAATTATGATGACCAGGGAAATGTAACCCTGCAGTACGGAACGATTACGGTGAATCTTGGACAGGCAACCAGCCTTACGGAAAAAGTAGTTCGTATGGAGAAAATTATGCCAAATCTGGAAGGACTTACAGGCATTCTTCATCTGGAAGACTGGACAGAAGATACCACAGATATTACTTTTGAAAAGACGGCGTAATTTTTTCAAAAAAACAGCTGAGTTGTAAAATCAAATGCGACAAGGGTTAATACTCTATCGCATTTGATTTTTTTATACAGAAAATCAAAGAGTGCAACAAGAGAAAGAAACTCTTGTGGCACTCTTTTTTTATTGCGAAGAAAACAGAAAGAAAGGTGGTTGGACATGAGAAAAGGAGCGAAGCGGCTTAATTATGCAGATAGGCAGCGGATTGAGAGTATGAAGAAATCCGGGGCAAAGGTTACAGAGATTGCCCAGGCGGTGGGAGTACACCGGGCCACTATCTACAATGAATTGAAGCGTGGCGGAGAGCCTTACCGTGCAGAAATAGCACAGAGAGCGTTATAAACGCCGCCCGGCAGCAGGGCAGGAAAGCGAGGAACTTAACATGAAGCAGAGAACACTTTACCAGGTGCGAGTTACCCAGGAAATCCCGTTTTGTGATTATGACGAGGACGGGGAAGAAACACAGGTAAGCAGCGGACGCATAGAAGAGTATGTGGCCGGGAGATTTTCAGCAGAGCATAACGCAAAACTATTTGCGGAAGCGTTGGAAAACAAGATTGCAGAGGGAAGCGACTATGTAACAAATTGCTTTACGCCGAAAGTCTCAATTATAAAAATAATCCAAACGGAAGAGTTGGTGGACTGATAGAAAGGGGCGAGGACTTTAATATGAGCAAGTGCATTGTGAAAATTTTAAAAGATGAAACGCCGGGCGGATTGGCGGAGAAAATCAACAAGGAATTAGAAGAAAATACACGGTCATGGGACACAGTAACGGGTATCAAATACCAAGTGGCAGTAATTCCGATTATGAGAGGGAAAGAAATAGCCGGGTTTAAAACGGAATATTCCGCACTTATACCAGGTTAATGAATTTAGAAAGCGAGGAACTTAACATGGAAAAAATACCGGAATGGATTTATAAACCAACAAACTTTTCCCAGGAACTGGAAAAGACATTTGAAGCAGTAGAAAAAGCCCTAGGCTTTAAACTGTTTATTTGGCAGAAAACATTTATTGCCAACACAACATATAGACAAAGCGGAAGAACCACAGCGGAAATATTACGGGATTTATTGAACATATCAAAACCGCCTTTAGATTACACCAAGCCAGTAACAAACCACATGGAGCGGTTTTATAGAGAAGAGACACGGGAAATAAAGGCAAAACTGGACACCGCCGGAATACCGACAAGGACCGTTTTCTTTTCCAGGCAGGAGAAACAGAAATATTACAGTGAAGCGGAAACCAGGGAGCAGGAGAAAAATATAATACCGGAATTTACGCCGGAATATGGAAAGAGGATATGGCTATGAAAAACACGGCAGAAATGACACTGGGAAGTCTTTTTGACGGAATAGCCGGGTTTCCATTGGCGGCCAGGCGGCAGGGTATAAAAACGGTATGGGTAAGCGAGATAGAGCCGGATTGTATAGACATAGCAAAGCGGCACTTCCCGGAAGCCCTACAACTGGGAGACATTACGCAGATAGACGGGGCAAAAATCCCCGTTGTGGATATTATCAGTTTTGGAAGCCCTTGCCAGGATTTAAGCGTTGCCGGAAAACAGACGGGGCTTGACGGTTCCCGTTCCGGCTTATTCATGGAAGCCGTAAGAATAACCAGGGAAATGAGGGAAAAGACAAATGGACAATATCCAAAATATATCATTTGGGAAAATGTGGCCGGGGCTTTTTCAAGCAATAAAGGCGAGGACTTCCGCCGGGTCCTGGAAGAAATCACACAGAGCAACATTTCAATGCCTAAAAGTGGGAAATGGGCAACCGCGGAATGGTTGGAAATGAGGGACCAGGGGGGGGACGTTCAGTGTACCGCATGGCGATTGCTCGACGCTCAATTTTGGGGAGTGCCCCAACGTAGAAAACGTATCTACCTTGTCAATGATTTTGGAAATGGACGTGCCGGACAAATACTTTTTGAGTGCGAAAGCGTGTTGGGGTATCATTCGCAGGGCAGAGACGAGGAACAAGGAAATTCCGATAATTCTGAAAATAGCCTTACTGGAACGGATTGCAGAGGAATGGCAGAGGACGCAGACGGACAAATGAAATTAGATTTTGGCCGCACCGCTGACAGAATTTACATAAACGCCAAAACAAGCGTAACGCTCATGGGAAACGCCGGGGGCGGCGGTGGGAAAACGGGTTTGTATTTACTTCCCGTCTACACCATTGCCGGAAATGTGATTGGCAGGAACGAGAAAAACGGGGGTCACCAGTTGGGTGTAAATCAAGACATAGCCCCAACGCTTACGGGTGCGGACCGGCACGCCGTAGCATATGCCGCCGGGTTTCTTCCGAAAGCAGGAGCAAAAGCCGGGGGAATTGGATATACAAAGGAAGCAAGCCCAACGCTTATGTCCCAACACCGCCCGGCGGTAGTGTATGGATATACACAAAGCGGATATGGAGAGTTTAAAGAGGGCGTGGGCACGTTGAAAAAGAGCCGAGGGGCAGCAGGGGGCGGAAGTGAAACCCTTGCCGTGATAATGGAACGGATTGCCGCAGCGGTTAAATACCGGGTCCGCCGCCTTACACCGCTTGAATGTGAACGCCTGGACGGGTTCCCGGACGAATGGACAAGGTACGGGGCAAGCGGCAAAGAAATGTCCGACAATGCCCGTTACATGGCCCTGGGCAATAGTATAGCGGTTCCATGTGCGGAGCGTGTTTTTATAGGCATAAAGAAAGCGGAAAGCGAGGAATAAAGAATGAGAGAAAAAGGGCTTTATTTTGCGGCAAGAGAAGCGGAAGAAATAGGCTTTTCTATTGCACTGGTGTACATACCGCAAGAAAAGGATTTGCAGTTTTCTATTATGTTTGGCAGTTACATGGTTGCTATTGGGTGGACGTTTTAAAAGAAAGGAAAACAGAGCATGACAAATTTAGAAGTATTGTTATTGATTGTAATTTTATTGGTAGTCATAGGCGGCGGAGTAATTTTATACCTGGCACTGGCCGGGTTAGCCATTATCTATTCAATGGGTGCAAATGAAAGCCCAAAAGGCCGCCGTATCTTCTTTGGCGTCCTGGGCGTGGTTATGATAATTGCCTTTGTATGTGTTTCCATTTATTTGCACAAGTACGGGTGGCCGTTATGAAGTTACGGGAATTTCTGACCGTATTTGAACAATCGGACAGATTACGGATTGTAAAGAATGAAAAGGACGTTTATACGGGGTTCCTGGCCCTTATGACACACGCCGGGGGCGTGGAAGAACTTATGGACGCAGAGGTTAAGCGGTTCAGACCAATACCGGAAATAAGACACAAGGAATGGCATAAACGTGGGCTTATGGCACCGTTACAACCGCAGGAAACACCGGAATATTCCTTTTCAGATTTGCAGATGAACCTATATAACACAATTTATTTATAGGAGAACGAAACATGGCAGAAATGACAATAACGGTAAAAATAGAAGATTTACCGGAATTTAAGGCCAGGCTTGCCAGGATAAAGAAAATTATGCGGCGGCGTGCCTGGGTAAACGGTCATAGGACCGGGAAAGCGAGGAAAAGCACATGGAAAAGAGCGTGACACCATTAAACGGAATTGTGGAGCCGGATTTTTTGGAATACCTGGACAAGACATTTAAGCGGTGGCAGCAGTTGGCCGCCCAGGGCGTGACGTTAGGCAGCCGTGAGATTGCAAAATTGACAAATACCGTATACGGGGCGAAACTTAACGCCCGTTATGGATTTGAAGCGGTCACACGCCGGGAACCGGACGAAGAGGGCCAGGACCGTTTTACCCTTATGATTTACAAGAACCGTGAAGCGGTGGAAAATGACCCACCACTTTATCATTTCACAACACCAATTCACAGATAAGAAAGCGAGGAATTTAACATGGGATTTATGGACGGATTTACAAGTGACGGAACCGTGGACATGAAGCACACGGAATATTACAACCTTATGAAAGAAGCGGCAAAAGCGGAATTGTTGAGTAATGCGGTAAAAGCGGAAGTGCCGGGCTTTTATATCCAGGCAATGATTACCGGAGAAAAGCCGGAATTTCTTAATGAACTGAAAGCAGAGGAAGAGGACACGGGCTTTCATGCAGAATATGAGCAGATTACCGGGGCGGTTGTTTCCATATTTGAAGCATGGCAGAAAGAAAACGGCGTGGAGAGTGCCGCCACTTCCTTGCACCGACTTATTGACACACTGGAACAAAACCGCATTGACGAATTAAGGACGATTGCGGAAAACCAGGAAGAACACCGGGAGAAGATGAAAGCGGCGTTTAAAGAAATAGAAGAAACCATGGGAGCCATGGCGAAAATGCCGCCTATTACCGTATGTATGGATTTTGGGAGTAAGAAAGGCCGGACGGCAGCAGGAGAGCCGGAAGAGGGCAAGCAACAGAACCGTGATTGTTGGAGTTGCCGGACGTGTGGAAATACAAAGCCAATAAGTATGGACGTGGATAAATGCCGGGAGTGCGAGGACGGGAGCAAATACACGGAAGCGGACACACCGGATGAGAAAAGCCACGAAATGGAGAGCGAAGAGGAAAGCGAGGAACCGGACAATGGCAATGAATGAGTTAAGAAAAGAAGTGGAAGCCACCGCAATGGCGGAATTAAACCGGGCAAACGCAAAGTTTCCTTTATTCAATAGCACACATGAGGGTTACGCCGTCATTTTAGAGGAAGCAGAGGAAGCCCAGGAAGCAATGGAAAACGTAAAAACTTCCCTGGCCGTTCTTTGGGACCGGGTAAAGGGCATAGAAGTAGCGTGCTTCCTGGACGAAGATACCACACCAACGGCAATTTTCCACCAGGCCATTGACGCCGCTTGTGAAATGGTGCAGACGGCGGCCATGCTTTTAAAGTATGAAATGAGCCTGGGAGAAAAGGCAGGAGAGAAAGGAGAAAACACACATGGCGATTTATGCGGTTGATTTTGACGGCACACTGGCAGTTACCAGGTTCCCGGAAATCGTGGAGCCGAAACGGAAGATAGTAGCGGCGGTTAAAATGCTCAAAGCAAACGGCCACAAGGTCATTCTTTGGACGAGCCGGGCAGGGCGTGACCTGGAAGCGGCGGTGGAATGGTGCCACGCCCAGGGCTTAGAGTTTGACGCCGTGAATGAGCCTTTGCCGGAGCAGGTGGCAAGGTGGGGGAATGACACAAGAAAGGTTTATGCGGATTTTTACATAGATGACAAAGCCATGAGTGTAAGCGAGTTGGAAGCCATTATGGACAAAGTAGTGGACATTGTGGGCGAGTATGTAAACCAGTACAGAAAGGAAAGACGGAACCATGATAAAGCGGATAATTGGGGCGTTATACGGAATTTTTTTAGAAGAACCGTTGAACCGCCTACATAATTGGCAAACGAGATTTGAAAAAGAATATCTGAACTATTGCCGGACGGGGTGCAAGAATTGTTACAAGTGGAATGGTTATTGCAGGAGCAAAGCAAGTGGAACGCCCTATAAGAAATTCCGCCGGAAGTATCACGATATGAGTAAATATCGCACGGACGTATAAGCAGGAAAGCGAGGAACTTAACATGGGAAACACTATTGCAATGATTTTAGGTAATGAACGCAGCAGGACAACACCGGACTTTATCCGGGGTAGCAGGGTCCGCCGCCGTGAAGAATTTGAAAGTGCAGAGAGCGGCAGGGACATGGCCGTAAAAAGAGAGGTACGGGCCATTATGGCCGCCATTGACAAAGAACTGGGGAACTATCAGAGTTTGGCGGAATTGGATTTTAGAGCAGGATTTGTGACCGGAAAGATTTATGAGAAAGAAGCCGCCGGGCTTATCACGCCGGGGTATCGTGCGGAACTGATTAGAATTTTATACGCAAAGTATGAAACCATTAGAGGATTGGAAAGTGAGGGCGTGTAATATATGGGCAGACCTTTGATTTTTGTAAATACAGACAATTTTCCTAAATTTTGCGACAATCGTTGCCTTAATACGAATTGTAGCAAACACATTTCAAGACTGGCAGGACATTCCGGTGGTGCAAAGATAAGCAAATTAAGAGAAACGCCGGATTGTGAGGGCTACATATCAAAATGGAAAAAATCACATGAGGAAATCCAGGCGATACAAAAGGAAATGAGAGAAGCAGGGATTAAATAAGGGCAAAGCGAAACCCGGTTGCAAGGTGGGGAACCAAAACAACCGGGTTGGAACTTAACACCCATATTATAACACAAGATATAGAGGAAATAAAGCGGTTTTTTCTATATATAGGAAGAAAGGCGGAAATTATGGCATTACGGATTATTTCAGCGGCAGCAGGAGCCACAATATTGATTTTGGCGGCCCTGGGCATTTTGGGTTATGCGGTAACGGCAAAAGCCTGGAATGAATTATTTGACTGATTTTTAGATAGAGCGGCACCGCTTCCCCGTCCTCGTAATGGGTATTAACAAACCGGACACCCTATTGAAATTATTTATATAGGGCATAAGGGGACCCAGGAAAAGGGCAGGGAGAGGGGTTTTACATAAAGGTGGGGAACTATGAAAAAAAAACTCTATGACAATTACGATTATGAGGAAGCATACCAAAAGCAGATAGCGAACCTGGAAGAATGGGAATTGGAAAGGTTGATGAAAGACGGAAAGGTGGAGTGCCTTTATAGGACAACCACAACCAAGTCCGAGAACATCAAAAGCGGCACCATTCTGTTAGAAGCTCAGGTGTACCCGTCCTTTAAGGACAAAAAGGACGTGCCAGTGACAAAGCAGAAAAGGGAAACCAGGCCGTCACAGAAGAGCCTAAACGACAAGAACGCCCGGCGTTATCTCATACGCCTGGCAAATATCAATTTTGGGAAAGGGGATATTTGGGCCACGTTTGGGTGGAATAATGATTGTTTGCCGGATAGCGAAGAGAGAGCCAGGAAAGACATACAGAATTTCATTAAGCGGATAAACCGCCGCAGGAAAAAGGCCGGGCTTGAAAATGCAAAATATATTTATATCCTGGCAATGGACGGCTACAAAAGGCCGCATTTTCACATTCTGTTATCCGGGGACGGGGTGGACCGGGACGAGTTAGAAGAATTATGGGGAAAATGTGACAGACCGAACACACGCCGGATAAAACCGGATGACGATTTTTTAATAACTGGCCTTGCCACATACATAACACAGAACCCACACGGGACAAAGCGGTGGTGCCCGTCAAAGAATTTACAGAAGCCGCCGGAACCAAGCCGCAGTTATTCAAAATTCAGAAAAGCCGGGGTTGAGAGAATGGCAAAGGATTTTGAAGAGTTAAAGGCACAAATGGAAAAGGCTTACCCAGGTTATAAATTCCTGGACGCAGAGGTTAAGTACAACGGCTACAATGCGGCGTTTTATATTTACGCCCGTATGGTAAAAGCAGGAGCGAAAGGAGCGAGACAAAGGAAATGAAAACGGTAGCAATTATTAACTTAAAGGGAGGCGTTGCCAAGACCACAACCGCCGTGTCCCTTGCGGAATTACTGGCAGAGGGGGACAAGAGAAGAAAACGGCCTGGCAGCAGGGTATTGTTATTTGACAACGACAAGCAGGGCAACGCTTCACGGATTTTCGGAGCGTATGAGAGGGAGCAGGAAGCCGGGGCGTGCCGGATTATTAAGACCGGACGCATTGCCGGGAACATCAGAGACACCGAAGTGGAGAACATGGACATTGTGACGTGCAATTATTTCATGGAGTTGGCGGAACTGGAAATAAAGGCCGACGCCGTGAACACGCAACATGGGCGTTATAAGTCCGCCCTGGGGGAAATAGACGGGAAATATGATTTTTGCATTATCGACAATCCGCCGGATTTGGGCATGAATGTAATAAATGCCATGGTGGCAGCAGATGAAATAATAATACCCGTTTGCCTTGACGCTTATTCACTGGACGGCCTGGAAGAGTTGGTGGAGCAGATAAACCAGATAAGGGCACTCAATCCAAAAACCAGGCTTGCCGGGGTCCTCATAACGGATTATGAGAAGTCAGACACAAGCGAAGCGGCGGAAAGTTGGATAAGAGCAAAGAGCGGTTGTCCGGTATTCTCCCAAAAAATCAGACATTCCAAGAAAGCAAAGGACGCCACATTTTACCGTTTAACGCCGTTGCATTATAGCATACGCAGCGGAGCCGCCCAGGATTACAAAGCCTTTGCGGCGGAATATGTGCAGAAATTTGGCGGACCGGCAGCAGGGGAAAGGAGTTAAGGGCATGGCATTTAATATTTTGGACATTATGAACGCCGCCACCAAGGCGGAAGCAGGACAAAACCGGGATTACCAGGACATTGTGGTAAATTACCGGGATATTGTGGTTACAAAGCATAACAAGTATAGCATGGACGAGTTGCAGGAGATAGCAACGGGCATAGAAATGGACGGGTTGCAGCAGCCCCTTGTATTAGGCCGTGTAAACGGGGAATATTGGTTGGTTTCCGGCCACCGCCGCCTGGGCGGTATTAAAATCCTGGTGGCAGAGGGAAAGGCCGGGTTTGAGAATGTGAAATGCCGCTATAAGGACATGACGGAAATAGAATTTAGAATTGCCCTTTTGGTGGGCAACACATTCAACCGGAAAATGACGGATTACGACCTTATGACCCAGGCCGCAGAGTGGAAAGAGGTATTGACCCAGGCAAGAAAAGAGGGGCTTTTAATCCTGGAAGCCGGGGAGCGGGTCCGGGATTATGTGGCCGCCGTCATGGGGGAAAAGGTGCCGAAGATACGGACCCTTAACACCATTCACGACAACGCCACGCCGGAAGTCAAAGAGCAGTTTAAAAACGGCAACCTGGGGATTACGGCGGCCATGGAAGCGGCAAAAGCGGACGAGGGCACCCAAAAGGAGATTGCCCAGGCGGCAGAGGACAAGGGCGGAATGGGAGCCGAGGAAATAAAAGCCATGGCAGAGGAAAAGAAGCACCGAAAGACCAAGGAAGAGGAAACCAGGGAAGCCAGTGTGTCAGATACCGACACAACCGAGGAAGAAAAGGAAAACGCCAGGAAGTTGCACGCCGTAAAGATGATTGAAAAATATTATACCTGGTTAAATGACGAGGAAGTGGGCATTTTGGAACGTATGTTGGAAGATTGCAAGCGGCGTAAACGGGAATACGCCATTGAAGAGGATTAAGGGGGTTTATACATGAAATTGCAGAACATGAAGAGAGGGGAAACCACGGAACAAATAACGCTTTTTAACTGGGCAGAGAATAACAAGCATATTTTACCGTGCCTTTCCCTCATGTATCACATTCCAAACGAGGGAAAGAGGACAAACGGGGCAGTATTAAAGGCCATGGGTTTAAAGAGCGGCGTGCCGGACGTATGCTTGCCAGTGCCAAGCCACAATTTCAACGGCCTTTACCTGGAAATGAAATACGGGAAGAATAAGACCACAAAAGACCAGGAAGAATTTATGGCGGCCTTGCGGCAGCAGGGCTATAAAACGGCGGTGTGTTACGGAGCGGACGAAGCAAAGGCGGAAATCATGGATTATTTGCAGGACCCGGACAAAATGCCGCTTTCCAAGTGTTTAAATGCCCCATGGATTAACGGGCGTTGTGACGGCGTGCCAGTGGTGGGGCATATGTTCAGCCGGGAGCCTTGCCGGAATTGTGAGAAACACGCACAGACAAAGGCAGAAACAACACTGGAAACCAACATGGAAGCAGTTGACGGAACATTTAAAAGGCCAATCATAAAGGCTATTATAAATCTTTCCGCAGGGGAACCATTAAAAGGGCTTTCCCTGGGGGAAACCTTAGAAACAATAAACAAAAACCTGGCCTTTTTGGTAAAGGGGCAGCAGTTGACGGTTGAACAATCGGCGGCGGTGCTTACCGTTGCCATGGAAGCCTATAAACGGGCGGAGAAGAAAGGAGATTAAGCCATGACAAAAAAACGGACAGACGGCGGCCATGAGATACCGGAAGAGGATTTAAGGGAAATGGAGCAGGAAGAGGGCCGGGAAATGCCGGACGGAGTGGAGAGCCAAACGGGATATTGCCGTTTTTGCGGTCAAGCCGGAATGGTTCACACATTGACCGGGTGGAGCCAGGAAGATGTGGACGAAGCCGTGACGTGCAAGTGTGAGTGTGACGCCGCCAAGAAGTACACAGAAAGCAAAGAACGGGTCCAAAAAGCAAAGAGCCGCATAACGGAACTTTTCGGAAGTACCGCAGAAAGACCAATAGACCAGGATGTGGTTACGGTCATGCTTAACGTGGTGGACGCCATAGAAGCAAAGCACATGAAAGGAATAACCATTGACGTAGGCCAGGGCGTAAAAGCAAAGGTTTCCAAAATGGCAAAAGAAAGCATAAAGGTGGAGAGGCAGGAGACTTCCAAGAAAATCTATGAAGAGTAACGGGGGTGCAGAGGATTGGTAAAACTGGACGCCGATATTAAAGCGATAGCCCGTAGTATCATACAAGGCAATGAGAAGAGAAAAAAGAGAATAAAGAACGGCCAGGCAAGTGCCTTTGATTTGCAGGCCGCCCAGGTTGTAGACAATGCCTTGCGTGGTACGTGTGGGAATATTGAAAGCGTCCGGGTACGGCGGCAAATGCAGGAGAAGATTTATAAGAGCATTGTTTATAATATGCCTTATGAGTACATAGCAGACGCATTGTGTGGCCGCCGCCAATTCTATGAATACCGCCAGGAATTTATTAAACGGGTAGCGTCTGCCATGGATATGCTACCGGAGCAGAAAGGACAAGAACATGGGAATTGATTTAAGCAGATTTAAAGTAGTGCATGGGGACAAGGTATTTAATGCAATAGCACTTATGGACGTGCATATGCCGGAGAATGTGGAGTGGGATAAAAGGGACATAGTTTTGAAACCGAAGTTTATTGATATACTGGCAATCAATGAGGACGGCAATATTATTTCAATCCATGATGAAGCGTGGACGTTTCAGTTTATACCCATTGTGGGGAAATAGCCAGGCGGCAGCAGGACACAAAGTAAGTGGGTCAGAATGTCAGAGTGTTTTATATTAACATAGGCTTGTGGGTAGGGTTTACCCATGAGCCTATCAGCATGAGGGAAAGGACGGTGGCAGCAGATGAAAGAATATGCAAAGGACTTCTACAAGTCAGCGGCATGGAAGAGAGCCAGGCAGACAGTTATTAAACGGGCCAATGGATTGTGTGAGCGGTGCAGAGCCGCCGGGCTTTATCGTCCCGGTGTGATTGTCCACCACAAGGATTACATCACGCCGGAGAATATCCACAACCCAGGCGTGACCCTCAACCTGGACAACCTGGAATATCTTTGTGAGGATTGCCATAACAAAGAGCATAAGGCAAAGCCTAACAATCGTTATCGGTTTGACAGTGACGGAAAATTATTACCGCCAAAAGGAGAAGAGCGGCGGACCACTCCCCCCGGTGGGTTGATTTTGGACGCCCCCACAAGAACCGAGGGAGATACTTCAAAAAAACTCCGCAGGGTCGCACGCATATGAGGGGGGGTCAAAATATGGCAGAAGAAACAAAAAGTAATGAGAAGAAAGTGAAAAAAAGAACAAATAAACTGACAAATGCGAGGATAAAGAAAGAGATAGAATTTCTTACGCCCATGTTTGCCGGAATAGATGACGAGGACAAGAAAAGCCTTGTAAATTCACTTGTTGAGGAAGCCGCATTTTTAAAAGTGGCTTGCTTCCAGGCGAAAGAAGAATTGAAAAAAGAGGGGCTTACAACGGAAACGGTAAACGCTTCACAGAAATTTGTAAAAGCCCACCCGTCAGCCACAATTTACGAGAAATATTCACGCCAATATACGGCAATTATTCACACGCTTATTGAGTATTTGCCGCCAAAAGAAAAGAAAAATATAAGCAGACTGGCAGCATTGCGGAATGGATAACAATTACATTTTCCAGTATTGGGAAGCCATACAAAACGGCACCGTAACAGTAGGAAAGTGGATAAAGACCATTTATGAAATCCTTGTGAATGGTTTAAAAAGTGGCAAATGGGATTTTGACGAGGAAAAGGCCAATAAGGCTATAAACTTCATAGAAAACTTTTGTCATCATTCAGAGGGACGAAACGATTTATTAAAACTTGAATTATGGCAAAAGGCCATAGTTTCGGCCATTTTTGGCATAATGGACAAACGGACCGGTTATAGACAATTCCGGGAAGTTTTCATAGTTGTAGCACGTAAGAACGGTAAAACATTGTTTGCCGCCGCTATTGCGGCATACATGGCATATATAGACGGCGAGTATGGGGCAAAGGTCTATTTCCTTGCACCGAAACTGGACCAGGCGGACCTTGTGTATGACGCCTTTTATCAGATTGTCCAGGCAGATGACGAACTGGACAGTATAACCAAGAAACGCCGCAGCGATATTTATATAAAAGAATTTAATACCAGTGTGAAAAAGATAGCATTTAACTCCAAAAAGTCGGACGGTTTCAACCCTCAAATGGTTGTCAATGACGAAATGGAAGCATGGCAGGGGGACCAGGGACTAAAGCAGTATGAGGTTATGACTTCCGCACTGGGGGCGAGAAAACAACCGCTTATTTTATCCATATCAACCGCCGGATATATCAATGACGGTATTTATGATGAACTCATGCGGCGTTCAACGTCATTCTTAAAGGGCAATTCCAAGGAAACAAGAATATTGCCGTTCCTCTACATGATTGACAATATCGAAGCCTGGGACGATTTAGAGGAATTGAAAAAGAGCAATCCGAACCTGGGCGTGTCCGTGTCAGAGGAATTTTACATAGAGCAGATAGAGATTGCAAAAGCGTCCCTTTCAAAGAAAGTGGAGTTTCTTACAAAGTATTGCAATATCAAGCAAAATTCCAGTGTGGCGTGGTTGGATTACTGGGACGTTATGAAAGCGGTAAACGAGGACTTACGCCTTACCATGGAGCAATTCCGGGGGTGCTATTGCGTTGGCGGCATAGACCTTTCCAGGACAACGGACTTAACGGCGGCGTCAATCGTTATTTGGAAGAATGGAAAATGGAATGTGATTACAAAATTCTATATGCCAAAGAAGCGGTATGAAGTGGCCGTGAATGAGGATAACACGCCGTACAATATGTACAAAGAAAAAGGATTTTTGCAAATATCCGGGGAAAACCAGGTGGATTATAAGGACGTGTATAACTGGTTCATAGAACTGGTTAAGGTTTATAAAATCCGCCCGTTAAAAATCGGCTATGACCGTTACAGTGCCGGGTATTTGGTAGATGACCTAAAAATGGCAGGGTTCCAAACGGATGACGTTTACCAGGGCACGAACTTAACGCCAATTCTACACCAGTTTGAGGGGGATTTAAAGGACGGAAAGTATAACCTGGTGGACAACACCCTTTTGGCGTCACATCTTCTTAACGTGGCCGTGGAAATCAATATGAATGATAGCCGCATGAAGCCCGTGAAGATTGAAAAGCGTATGAGGATAGACGGGGCCGTTTCCGTCTTTGACGCTATGACAATGGTATCAAAATACCATAGTGAGATAGGCAAAAAACTTTTGAATGAAGCGGCATAAACGGCCGCCCGGCAGCAGGGTTTTAAAGTGGGTCAGAATTTCAACACGAATAATTTTACAATAGGTCCATGGACGTGTTCCATGGGCTTATTTTTTTGAGGAAAGGGGGTAATGATACGGGAATTATAGCAAACGTATTCGGAGCCTTTAAGGCAAAATACAGACCGCTTTTATTGAGCCGTGGGGAGTATGTGCCAACGGGAACCTTACGGGACAATGATATTGTGGGAGCCATTGCGGACGCCATAGCAAAGAACGTAGGAAAGTTACAACCCCAGGTTGTCCGAAAGGACGAAAAGGGAATGACGATAAAAAACGATTACCTGGCCCGGATTTTGACTTTGCGGCCATGCCCGGAAATGTCAACGTATGACTTTCTTTACAGAATTGCGGCGGACCTGGTTTATACTTCCAATTCCTTTTCCGTGATTTTCTACAACGAGGATTTTACAAGGGTACAGAGCATACAACCAATCACTACAAAGAGTTTCCGCATTTTTGAAGATGACAAGCACCATATCCTTTTCCGCTTCCGGTGGGATTATGACGGGGAAACTTATACGGTGCCTTATCAGAATGTCATACACATAAAGGCAAGGTACAACAAAAAGCGGTTTTTGGGGACTTCCCCGGATATTGAGTTAAAGCGGAGCCTGGACCTTGTGGAGACGTCCGGGGAAATCGTAAAGAACATTGTAAACCGTTCTAACTCACTGGCCGGGTATCTGAAATACAACAACCTGGCAGACAATGAGGAACTAAAGCAGATTGCAAAGGACTTCCAGGACGCCTATATGGGGGCGGAAAACGCCGGGGGCATTGCCGCAATAGACAGTACGGTGGAATTTAAAGAGATTGTGCAACGCACGCCAAACGTGCCAGTAAATCAAATTACATTCCTACGTGATAACGTATACCGCTATTACGGAGTAAATGAAAAGGTATTGACTTCCACCCTATCAGACCAGGAATGGATTAGTTTTTATGAAAACGTGATTGAGCCTATCGCTATCCAGTTAAGTTATGAGTTTACTTTTAAACTTTTGACGCCAAGGGAAATAGGGTACGGGAACAAGATAGAGTTTACGGCCAACCTTTTGCAGTATGCCACATTACAGACACGTGACACAATCGGCGGAAATATGTTTGACCGTGGAGCCATGACAATAAACGAATACCGGGCACTTATGTATTACGGTCCGGTAGATGACGGGGACGTGAGAATGGTATCACTCAACTATGTGAAAGCCGGGGACCAAAGCCTTTACCAAGTGGGGCAGGGCGGCGGAAGCAGCGACCCACCGCCGGACCCAGGAACGCAGCAGGACAAACAACGCAGGGCAATGGAAGCCGCCGCACGTGCCTATTTTCAGACTATGAAAGGGGGTTAAGGATATGCCGAAAGCACCAAGCATTTTAAAACTATGCAAAGACCCGGCAAAGGCCACAGTTGGGAAGTTTTATGAATTTAAGAACGCAACGGACACAAGCGTGGACCTTTATTTTTACGGGGACATTGTAAGTGATTGGTGGGGAGCCTGGCAGGAAGAGGACCAGTACCCGGAAGCAATCAAGAATTTCCTGGCCGAAGCCGGGGGAAAAGATTTGAATATTTACATCAATTCCGGCGGCGGTTCCGTATTTGCCGGAATAGCCATTTACAATATGCTGAAACGCTACACGGGAAAGAAAACCGTGTATGTTGACGCCCTGGCCGGGTCCATTGCTTCCGTAATTGCATTTGCGGACAGTGATATGCCCACAATCCCGTCCAACGCCTATTTGATGATACATAAGCCGTGGGCGGTTTGTGACGGGAACGCCACGGAATTGCGGAAAATGGCGGACACACTGGATGCCGTGGAAAGCGGAATTTGGGCGATTTATGAAGAGCATTTGGCAGAGGGCGTAACCATTGAGACAATAAAAGAACTCATGGAAGCGGAAACCTGGTTAAATGGCACCAAGGCCGCCAAGTATTTCCGGGTAAAGGTAGGCGAGGAAAACACCATAGCCGCAGCCGTCCAGGACTACACAAAGTTTTATTGCCACAATGTACCACAAAAACTTCTTTCCGGGGAAAACCACGCAGGGCAGCAGGACCGGGAGAAGCGGAACAAAATTATTGAACTTACTATGGCACATATGGGCCAGTAAGAAGATATGAAAGGAGATTAGAGACATGACAAGAGAAGAATTACTGAAAATGTCCAAAAAGGACCTTAAAAACAGACTGGCCGAACTGGGAAAGAACGCACAGGCACTTTCCGGCCAGGAGTTGACGGACGCCATGGACGAAGCAAAGACCATAGGCGAGATTTTGGACGAAATCAAAGGCCGGGAAGAACTGGAAGCCGCCGCAAGGGCAGCAGGAGCCGCAGACCCGGACGAGGGAGACGGAGCAGGAGAGGGAAGCGGAGAGCCGCAGGACCAGGAGAGAGCAAAGAGGGGAAAGACCTTAAAGGACGGGAAAAAGGCGTTTTTTAAGGGCAAGGCACTGGCAGGGATTAAGAACACACTTACAACGGCCACGGGCGTAGTAATGCCGAAGCACACAAGCCCGGACATTTCCCCAACGTTTAACAATGTATCTTCCCTCATTGACAGAGTAAAGACCGTTCCGCTGGTGGGCGGCGAAAGTTATCAACGTCCCTTTGTGAAGTCCTACGGGGACGGAGCCGGAAGCACCGCAGAAAACGCAGATTACAACACGTCCGAACCGGAATTTGGTTATTCCGACATTGTACGTGAGAAAATCACGGCATACGCAGAGGAACCGGAAGAAATGCAGAAATTGACAGACGCCGATTATGACGGCGTGGTGGAAGAGAGCGTGACCCGTGCAATTAAGCGTTACGCTTCCCGTCAGATTTTGGTAGGACCAGGCGGAACCGGAAAATTCCGTGGTATTTTCTTCAATCCGGCAAAGGCGGCGGACGATATTATTGACCGCAATACGGACATTACAACGATTACCGCCATTGCAGACGATACCCTGGACGAGATTATTTACTCTTTCGGTGGGGACGAAGATGTGGAAGATATTGCCGTGTTAATCCTCAACAAGAAAGACCTTAAAAAGTTTGCAAAGTTGAGGGATAAGCAGGGGCGTAAAGTATACACCATTGTGAACCACGGCAACACGGGAACCATTGACGAGGTGCCTTATATCATCAATTCCGCTTGCGGAGAGGTTGGCGGCACCGCAGGAGCCTATTGCATGGCATACGGCCCGTTGAGCAACTACGAGGTTGCAATCTTTTCCGACATTGATGCACAGAAATCCACAGAATACAAATTCAAGCAGGGTCAGATTGCCTATAAGGCTTGCGTATTCATGGGCGGCAACGTGGTGGCAAAAAACGGCTTTATCCGTGTGAAGAACGCACAGGCGTAAGGACGGCATAAGAAAGGCGGCGGACAATGAATAAAACTGAACTGATAGCGAAAGCAAAGTTGAGGTTGCGTAAAATGTCCGCCGATACCCTGGACGAAGATGTGGAGCAGCTTATAAATGTTGCACTGGCAGACCTTAAACGTATCGGCGTACATTCTTCCTACCTGGACCCGGAAAACATCAAAGACCCGTTGATTATTGAAGCCGCCCTGGTGTATGCAAAGGCCAATTTTGGAAACCCGGAGAACCACGGCGAGTTAATGGCGGCGTATGACATGATTTGTACGAAAATCAAAGGGGGCGGCTACCATAGAAGCAATAGTGACACTGTTAGTTAAAAAAAATCAAACGGAATACCTGGAAAAAGAGGTATTTGCAGAAATCAACCCGGTAGGCCGTGACGAGTTTACGGCAGCCGGGCAAAAAGATTATAAGGCGTCCATGATGATTGAAGTATGGGGATTTGAGTATGAGGGACAGACGGAAGTTATGGTGGACGGCAGGAAAATGGCAATCTACCGGACGTATGGACCGAAGAGCAACGGAAAAGTTGAACTTTACGCCGGGGAAAGGATAGGCAAAAGTTGAGAACGGACATTGACGGGTTAGACGAAGCCATAAAGAACGAACTGGAAAATTGGAGCAATGGGGAATTAAGACGTGCGGTAAATGAAAGCCTGGAAGAAACCGCAGCCGCCGAAAGTTTGAGACGGGGCGGCCCTTACAAGGAAAGAACGGGGAAATATACCAAGGACTGGACGCACGACCAAAGGGGCAGCAGGACAAGCGTTATTACCGGATTGAATGGGTACAGTGTTTACAACAAAAAACACTATCAGTTGACCCATTTACTGGAAAAAGGGCACCAGTTACGCAGGGGCGGCAGGAAAGTAGGAAATGTAAAGGCGTTTGAACACATTGCACCAGTAAACGAAACCCTGGGAGATTTTGCCGTTTCAAAAATCCGTCAGAAAGTGAGGGGATAACATGACCGTAAATGTAAGCATTTTGGTGGAGAGGGCAAAAGCATTTTCAAAAAAATACGGTGTGCCAATAACTAAAAATCAGTTTGAGGGAACACTGGATGACCCGGTGCCGGAACTTCCATACATGGTTTGGCTATCTTCACATGAGACGGCAAGAGGGGCGGACGGGTTTAACAACCTAAAAGCCCAGGACGTTGACTTTGAACTTTACACGAAGCAGGACAACCAGGAACGTGAGGACCTGGCAAAAGCATTTGAAGCGGAAGTGTTGCCGGACGTGGAATATGACGTATTGGTGGCACCTATCCCGGACGAGGAATGTTTCCAAACGGCGTATGAAGTCCGGGGATTATTGAAAAAAACGAAAGGAGTAAACAGAGCATGAACAAAGAAAGCATTGTTTTAGGTTCCGGCGATTTGTATTGTACCGAGTTTGCGGGAACAAATGCGGCGTTGCCGAGCAACGAAGTGTTGGAAACCGAGGAAAACCGCCTGGGCCATATCAAAGGCGGTGCAGAAATCGAGTATGCACCCTCTTTCTACGAAGCCAAGGACGATATGGGAAAAGTTTCCAAAGTTATCCTTACGGAAGAGGAAGCAACCTTTAAATCCGGCATTATGACATGGTGCGGAGAGACATTGAAAAAGTTGTGTCAGACTGCAAGAGTGACCGAGGACCAGGAAAAGAAAATCCGCACTGTCAAGATTGGCGGCGTGGGAAATGCGGATGGAAAGCGTTATGTTATTCACTTTGTCCATAAGGATAACGTGGACGGAGATATAAGAGTAACCATTGTGGGAAACAACCAGGCCGGATTTACGATTGCCTTTGCAAAAGACAGTGAAACGGTCATTGACGCAGAGTTTAAAGCCCAGCCCATGGACAAAGAGGGTACATTGATTACCTACCAGGAAGAAATGGACGTTACCGCCGCAAGCGGAGAGTAAGGACAGTAAGAGCGGCCAGGGAGCGGAACCCAGGCCGCTTATTTTGAAAGGAGAAAAAGACCATGGCAGTAAAGGAATTTAATTGTAACAAGTTAAAAAGGACGTTCTGGCCTTTTACTTTAAAGGACAAGGTGGACGAAAACGGCAATGTGGTGGAAAAAGGAAAGAAAATTGTGGTACGTATGCCACAGAAGAAAGTCTTTGAAGCAATTAAGGAAATCCCGGACATGGACGAAGATAACGCCACCGCAGAGGACACGGAAGCAATTTACCGCCTTGTGGCAGCAGTCTTAAACAACAATATGGGAAAGGTTCCGGTAACAGAAGAGGACGTGGCGGACTATGACATTGAAGAGTGTACCGCCATTCTTAACGCCTACATGGAATTTGTGAATGAGTTGAAACAGAACCCAAACTAATTATGCCCTTTTATCCACGCCAGGATAAAGGGGACGAGATACCATATACGCTATCTACACGCCCGGAAAAACTGGTAATGGATTATTGCCATATCGACATTTACGAAGTCCAGGAAATGGAAATAGATGTGTATTTGTTTTTCATGCGTGAAGCAATGATTTTTGAGAACTCAAAGACGGACGAGGGCCGGGAATACCTTAGAAATTGTTGGAGAATGGAGCAGACGAAGCCGGACCGTGAGGGATTGCGGAAGAATTTTAAAAAGAGAGGGGGTTAAGACGTGGCAAACAATATTAGAGGTATCACTATTGAGATTGGCGGCGATACTACAAAACTGGACAAAGCCCTGGGAAACGTAAATAAAAATGTAAAAAGCACCCAGTCAGAACTTAGAGAAGTAGAAAAATTACTGAAATTAGACCCAAAAAACACCGAAGCACTGGAGCAAAAGCAAAAGTTACTTGCTAAAGCAGTAGGAGAAACCAAAGAAAAATTGGACGTTCTCAAAACGGCAGAAGCCCAGGTGGAAGAGCAGTTTAAAAATGGCGAAGTTTCAGAAGAACAATACCGGGCGTTGAAACGTGAGATTGAAGCCACAGAAATTTCCCTTAAAAAACTGGAAGAGGAAGCAAACAAAAGCAACCTTTCCCTGGAAAAAGTAGGGGAAGCGTTTGGAAAAGTTGGAAGTAAAGCAACGGACATAGGAAAAAAAATGCTACCAGTTACCGCCGGAATTGCAGGAATGGGAACGGCAGGGGTGGCGGCGGCCATGGAATTAGATGACGGTTACGACACCATTATCACAAAGACCGGAGCCACCGGGGAAGCATTGGAAGAACTCAACGCCGTGGCGGATGACCTCTTTACGGAAATGCCTATTGAAATGGCGGACGCAGGAACGGCGGTTGGAGAAATCAACACAAGATTTGGAGCCACCGGGGAAACCCTAAAGGGACTTTCAAAACAGTTTATAGAATTTGCAAACATCAACGGGACCGATTTAAATAACTCTATCGGTAAAGTTGATAAAATCATGGAGCAGTACAACATTGACGCAGCGGAAACGGGTAATGTTTTGGGCCTTATTACGAAGAAAGGCCAGGAAACAGGCATAAGCGTGGACACCCTTATGGATAGTTTGCAAAAGAACGGTGCTACATTTAAGGAAATGGGCCTTAATATGGTGCAATCCACGAACCTTTTAGCACAGTTTGAAGCAAACGGCGTTAATGCAGACACGGCGGTGGCCGGGCTTAGAAAATCAATAAAGGCATATACGGACGAGGGCAAGAGCGTAGACGAAGCACTGGCCCTTACGATTGACAGTATAAAGAACGCTTCCAGTGAGACGGAAGCGTTGAGCATTGCCCAGGAAGTGTTTGGAACCAAGGGAGCGGCGGAAATGGCAACCGCCATAAGAGAGGGAAGAATTGACCTCGAAAGTCTTTCATCTTCCATGGAAGAGTACGGAACCGTGGTTGAGGACACTTTTAACGCAACACAAGACCCGTGGGACGAAGCGAAAGTGGCAACAAACAATCTGAAATTGGCAGCGGCGGACCTGGGAACAACCATTTTAGGGTCATTACAACCAACTATCACAAAAATTGTGAACAAGATAAAAGAATTTACGCAATGGTTTAAAAACCTAAACCAAAGCCAAAAGGAAACCATTATAAAAGTGGCCGCCGTGGTTGCGGCAATCGGACCGGCATTGATTATTTTCGGAAAGGTAGCAACAACAATTTCCACCATAATTTCCGTGGTGGGAAAGATTGGCCCGGCGGTAAAAGCCGCAAAAGCCGCATTTTCCGCATTTAATGCCGTACTGGCAGCCAATCCTATTATTTTAGTTGTGACGGCCATTGTGGCAGTTATAGCAATCCTGGTAACACTTTACAAAAAGTGTGAATGGTTCAGAAACGGAGTAAATGCAATATGGGAAGCAATAAAGAACGCTTTTTTTGCCGCCTGGGACGGAATAAAGACGTTTTTTACGGAAACATTGCCAAACGCTTTCAATACAGTGGTTAATTTCATAAAAAGCAACTGGCAGGCCCTTTTATTATTGATTGTAAACCCGTTTGCCGGGGCTTTTAAACTTCTCTATGATAATTGCGGTGCTTTCCGTGAATTTGTGGACAATTTTGTACAAAATATAAAGCAATTTTTTCAAAATTTGTGGAATGGCATTGTATCCATATTCCAGGGTGTGGGTCAGTGGTTTATTGCAAGATTTACGGAAGCCTATAACGGTGTGACGGGCGTATTTGCGGCAATCGGCCAGTGGTTCGGTGCCAGGTGGCAGGATATAAAGAACGCCCTGGCAACGGTGGCGTCCTGGTTCCTTACCATGTTTACCAACGCCTACACCAACGTGAAAAACGTCTTTGCCTTAATTGGCCAGTGGTTCGGTGCCAGGTGGCAGGATATAAAGAACGCCCTGGCAACGGTGGCGTCCTGGTTCCTTACCATGTTTACCAACGCCTACACCAACGTGAAAAACGTCTTTGCCTTAATTGGCCAGTGGTTCGGTGCCAGGTGGCAGGATATAAAGAACGCCCTGGCAACGGTGGCGTCCTGGTTCCTTACCATGTTTACCAACGCCTACACCAATGTAAAAAATGTTTTCTCTGCAATCGGTTCCTGGTTCGGTGCAAGGTGGACGGAAATAAAAACCGCCCTTTCCGCCGTTCCGTCATGGTTCGGTACGCAGTTTCAAAACGCATGGACGAATATTAAAAACGCATTTGCCAATGTGACTTCTTTCTTTTCCGGTTTGTGGAAAAAAATCAAAGGCTGTTTTGTAGATGTGGGCGTAAAAATCGGTTCAGCGATTGGGGACGCTTTTAAATCAGCAATAAACAGTTGCCTTTCTACCATAGAGGGCGTTGTAAATAAGTTTATCGGAATGATAAACGGCGTTATTGACGTCATCAACGAGATACCGGGCGTTTCCCTGGGGAAAATAGGCACGCTTTCATTGCCGAGACTGGCAAAGGGCGGCGTATTGAAAGAGGGCACCGCTATGGTAGCGGAAGCAGGCCCGGAACTTCTTAGTATGGTAAACGGAAAGGCAGTTGTAACGCCGCTTTCCGGTAGTGCAAAGAACCAGGCCATGGAAAACGCAGGAAAAGGCGGTGGTGGATATGTTCAGAATGTGAACATCACAAGCCCCAAGGCATTAAGCCCGTATGAGATAGCAAGACAGACCAGGTTACAGACAAGAAGCATGATTTTGGCAGTACAAAGGGGGTAAGGGAAAATGTCAGACATTAAAGTGGTTTGCACCAGTGGCAAAAACGTGTCCCTTACCTTTACCTGGGACGATTTTACACCGTTCCACCTGGTAGATATTGAGGGGATTTACGGTATTGAAAGCAACGTGGTAACAAGCGAGAATACAACCACGGACGGCAGCACCTACCAGGGAGCCACCGCAAAGGAAAGAAACATTGTCATTACCGTGGAAATGGACGGCAATTATAAAGAAAACCGTAACCTTTTATACCGCACGTTCCCTATAAAGCGGACGGGGACAATGCAGTACATAGAGGACGGCGAAGCCAAGGCCATAGAATATGAGGTTGAAAGCGTCATACCGGGAGCCACAACGGGCGTGGTGCGTGATTACACCATTTCCTTAAAATGCACGGACCCGTATTTTAAGGACCTGGCAGACATTGAAGTGGTTATGGCGTCATGGGTAAGTGACTTCTATTTTCCGGCGTGCTTCCCGGAAGAGGGCCGCATATTTGGACACCGTGAAGCGGATTTGGTAAAGGAGATTGAAAACGAGAGCGGAGCGGACAACATAGGTATTGTGGTTATATTCCGGGCGGACGGAGCCGTGAAGAACCCGGCCATTTACCACACGGAAAGCGGAGAATTTACAAAGGTTGGATATTTGGACAATGATTTTATCATGTCATCCGGTCAGTATGTGATTATAAATACCTACACCGGGAAGAAAAACGCCTACCTTTTGGACGGCGTGACCCAGGCGGAGATTGAGAACCACAAAGACAATTACGGGGTCATTGACTGGGACACCGTTATTGAAAAATACGGGACGGTAATAAACGAATACCTGGACGAGGACGGGAAATTTATCCAGTTGCAGGACGGAACCAATACATTGACCTACACGGCGGACGAGGGAACCAATTACCTTTCCGTGTCGGTATATTACAGAATTTCATATTTGGGGGTGTGATTATGGAAATACACGTTTATGACCGGAACCTTAGACGCCTGGGGCATATCGAAAATCACACGTCTTTACAGTGGCACCGCAAATATTACGAATGCGGCACGTTTGAGTTACATTGTCCGGTAACGGCGGAAAATTTACGGCTATTGCAACCTGGGAACATTATAACCAAGGGGGACAACAAGAAGGAAGCCGCCGTGATACGTGGGGACCAGGCGGAAGAGGAAAGCACACTGGTAAACGAGATTACCAGGAACGGCTTTTTTCTTCCCGTTTACCTGGGGGACCGGTTGACGGGGCCGCAGTTTAATTTTAACGGCACCGTGGAAGCGGCCATGCACTACATGATTGGACGCATGGAGCAAATACCACTTTTACAGATAGGGACAACGACCGGGGACACCACAAAAGTGCAATTCCAGGCAACTTATAAGAATGTCCTGGAATACTTCACGAAGTTGGCGAAGTTTGCAGAAATAGGTTTCCGCATAGTGCCGGACTTCAAAAAAAAGACCATGACCTTTGAAACTTACAAAGGCGTGGACCGTACCCAGGCACAAGGGGAAAATCCAAGGGTCATTTTTTCGGAGAGTTACGACAATCTAAACCAGGCAAAACATAATTACAGTGACGCAACATATAAAACCAAGGTAATTGTGGGCGGAGCAGGGGACGGCCTGGCCCGTATCTTTGTAACCGTGGGTGGCGGAACCGGGTTTGATTTACGGGAAGTGTTTTTGGACGCCAAGGACATAAACAAAGAAGCACTTACGGACGCCGAGTATTTGGAAGCCCTTAAAACCAGGGGGCAGGAGTTTCTTAACGAAAACAAGATATTTGAAAACTTTGAAGCGGAAGCGGAAGCAGATGTTAATTTTACCTACGGAAAAGACTATGACCTGGGGGACGTTGTGAACGTAAAGAAGAAAAAGTGGAACACCGCACAGAACCTTAGAATTACGGAACTTTGCGAGGTTTACGAATATGGGGGTATGTATGTGGTGCCTACTTTTGGGGATGCCCTACCCACAACAATAAAATGGGACGAATAGAGGAAAGGAGAGGAAAAAGACCATGGCAGTAAGAGGATTTTTTTACAATGCTACCGACCTAAACGATAAAGAGCATATGTATAACGGCCAGGACATGAACGAGGACAAAGCCCCGTTCTATAAAGAGGGCGTTGCATACGGCCATTTGCAAGTGACGGCACCGGGCGGCACCATGGAAGTGACGGTGGACGGCGGCACCAGGACCGGGTACGCATATATAAATTTACATACTATCCATAATACCGCACCATTGACGCTTACATTGAGCCAGGCAAGTGGAACGCTTCCAAGGATTGACCGCATTGTATTAAGGAATGACGAAACCGAAAGAAAGCCGAGTATTTACGTCTTAGAGGGTGCTTTTTCAAGCAATCCGCAGGCCCCGGAACTGGTAAACAATGATGTTATCCAGGAAAAGAGCCTGGCACGTGTCTATGTGGCAGCCGGAGCGGTTGAGATTACCCAGGCAGACATTACAGACGAAAGGCCAGATAAGACGGTTTGCGGCTTTATCGGTTCGCAGTTTGAAGAACTGGACTTTTCCCAGTGGTCAGCCCAGTTTAACAAATGGTTTTCAAGCGAGAAAAAGGCGGTGGAAAAAGACCATGCCGCTTTTATCAAAGAGTACACCGATATGGTGCAGCAGTTTCAGACAGAACAGACGGCACAGTGGGAAGAATGGTTTGCGGCAAAGCAGGAGCAGCTTGCCGGGGACGTGGCCGGAAAATTGCAGTTGCAAATTGACGGGTTAAGAACCAAGGTTCACAACATGGCCCACAAAGTCAATGTTGACTACTTACTGGAAACAATCCAGGCGGCGGTCACGGTAACACTCACAAACATTACAACGGGAACGGTGCAGACGGCGGCAATCACAGAAAGCGGCATAGGCTTTTACATCACGGAAGCCGGGGACTATACCCTGGAAACCAATATGGAAAGCGTCATGGTAACGCCAAAGCGGCTTTCCATAGATTATATGGACCTTATGCACACAACCACGGTTTCCTTGCGTGAGGGCACCAATATGGCCTATATCGGCAATTACATGGGAACATATTTATTAAAAGAAAGCGAGGTATAACACATGAAAGGATTTCCTAAAGTAATCAAAACCAAGTCCGACCTGGTAAACACCTTTAAACTGGTGCAGAAAAAGAAATTGAAAAAAGAAGATTGGTTGGCAGCAGTTGAAAAACTGGAAAATCAGAACTGGATTATGTGCCCGGTCATTGAACTGTCAGAGGACAGAAAGACGGTAAAAATTATGTTTTGTGCAGAGGTGGCAGCAGGGCAGAAAATCAAGAACGGAGCCGTTTACCCTACCGTCCAGGCCGTTGAAATGGTGGAAGTGGAGAAAGATACCACCGAAGCGGAAAACGCCGCCACAGAGGGCCAGGAAGCCGCCACAGAGGGCGAAGCGGCAGCAGGGCAGAACAACACAACCACATTTACGGTGCTTACCCTTTCAAAAGCCGTAAACATTGGCACGGTAACAATCGGTATTCCGGCGGCGGTTACGTTCTATGACCGTATGGGTATCACGGAAGAGGAAGTGGAAGAGATGAAAGGAGCGTTGGCATAATGAGCAGACTTTTTATTTATGACGAGAACATGACGGACGAACGGGCCAAAATCACAGTTGCCAAAATGGCGGCGATTTCCGACATTGTGGCACCGGAAAAAGAATATATCCAGTACAGTGCCCAGGGAGCCGTTACAATTATGGCCGGGTGCGTCATTGCAGTAGGGGAAAACGCAGTATTTAAGACGGCGGAAACCGTACTTACCAAAGCAAATTTGGACCAGGGAAGTGACTTTGTACACGGTTCGGACTATTACATTTACATTTGCGACCCTGGGACGGACGCCCAGGACGAACTTTATTTGATTTCCTTAAATTCTTCCTGGCCGGACGGGGACGCCTGGGACGATACCAATACCCGTAAAATCGGCGGTTTCCATTATGGCCGTGTAAGAAATACGGACGATTACGGGCGTGCGGTCAATGCGTCCGGGTCCGTAAGGGGCAGCGGTTGGGAGAGCAATACCCGTGTGGATATTCTGCCTAACAGTGTATGGACCACAAAGCACCGTCCAAAATGTGACCCGTCCGGTATGGTGTACCTGGGGAACGCATTATGGGGAGATATTTACCTTTCCAGTGATGACGGGGCAAACGGTTTACAATCCGTGTATGGCGGCACGCCGATAACCGGAACCGAGGGCCTTAACTGGTATATTGCCGGAGAACGGGCCCGACGTGTAGGGAAACGCTTGCCGGATTACATGGAATTTACCGTGGCAGCAGACGGAAGCCCCCAGGGCCTTGACGCTTCCAATGCCAACGGACACACGGCTACCACAAACAAGGCAAGAACCGCAGTTGGAAAGATTGCCAACGCCATAAGTGCTTTAAATATTTGTGACCTGGTGGGTAATGTGTGGAAATGGCTTAATGAACTTTTGCACGACCCAACGGCGGCAAGTGCGGCGTGGTATGACGTTTTTGGCGGCGGTTACGGCCAGGCGTATATGTATTCAAGCACTGGCTTGCACGCCCTCATTGGCGGCGGCTATTGGAGCTACGGCGTGCTTTGCGGTTCACGGGCCGTCATTTGCAACAATTACCCGTGGATCGTGAGCACGGGCATTGGCGTGTGGTGCGTGTGTGACAGTCTGTAATCCCGTAGGGGTGGGCGAAAGCCCAACCCCTACAACGAAGAGGAAAGGAAGAAATGGCAGAGGAAAAAGAACCGGAACAAATAGACGCCTACATGGGCACTATGGAATTGTACCAAAAAATTTATGATTTTCTTTTATACATTTACCCTATCCTGGCCCAGTTTCCGAAATTTGAAAAGTTTGCATTGCAGACGCAGATTAAGACGGCAATATTTGAAATGCTAAAGGACGTAATCCGTTTCAAGAAAACGGGTACGAAAAGCCATATTTATGCGGCGGACGTGGAATTGCAGCAGATTAAAACATTGATACGCCTATCATACGATTTGCAGTATAAAGCAATGAGCAAACACCGCTATGAGGTCATCAGCCGCCACACAAGGGCGATAGGCGGCACCATGAACGGCGTCATTGAAGCGGTAAAGGCCGGAACCTGGAAACCGGATAAGTAAATGATTTGGGGAAACTGTTAATTCGCACCGGGCCTTTCCTGGCTTGCACGCCCTCATTGGCGGCGGCAATTGGAACAACGGCGTGCATTGCGGTTCACGGGCCGTCAATTGCAACAATTACCCGTGGAACGTGAACACGAACATTGGCGTGTGGTGCGTGTGTGACTAATCGGCATTTTCAGACTTAGGGGCCTACGGGCTACTAGCAAAGATTTATCAATCTATCTTTATGATAAGTCAGACGGTTTTCCCGTTCCGGCGTTTGTCCGGACAAATTAACAAAGGCACCGCCGTTTGAGTAAAAAATATTTGAAAATTGGTAGGGCAAAAAATGAAAACAGTTAAAGGATTACATGAGAAAATGTATACCTTTGACAATGCCAATATCTCATTCCACAAAGCCGCAGAAAACAAGCGGTTCAAAGAAGAGGTATTGGCTTTTTCTATGTCAAAGGAAGATGAACTATTGAGGGCGTGCGAGGAAGTGGAAACGCTCACATATTCCCAGGGACCTTATACCGTGTTCAAAGTATGGGAGCCAAAAGAGCGTCTTATCATGGCCTTACCATTTTATGACAGAGTGGTGCAGCACATGATTGTAAACGCAATCGGACCGGTATTTGAAGAAAGGTTTTACTGCCATTCTTACGCTTGCCGTGAGGGGAAAGGTATGCACGCCGCAAGCGACCAGTTATATAAATGGCTTTATGAACTTATGGTTGTGCAGGGGCTACGGATATATGCCTTTAAAGGGGATATAAGTAAATACTTTGCGTCTATACCGCATGACGGACTAAAAGATGAAAACAGACGGTACATAGGGGATAAGAAAGCCCTTTGCCTTATGGATAACATCATAGACAGAAACGGCATATTGCCGGACGGCGTGGGCATACCCGTGGGGAACCTCACAAGCCAGTTATTTGCCAATGTGTACGGAAACCGCCTGGACAAATTCATAAAACACACCTTGCACATTAAATATTACGTCCGGTATATGGATGATTTTATAATTCTTTCACCGGATTTAAACCAGTTAAAGGAATGGGAAAAGCGGATTGAAGAATTTTTGGAAGAGGAAATGAAATTGCACATAAACCCTAAAAGTACCATTCTATACGCCGGAAACGGTGTGGACTTTTGCGGATATATCCACCACCCAACATATAGGAAAGTGCGTAAGGGGTCCGTCCGGCGGCTGAAAAAGGACGTAAAGCACCTAAAGGCCGGGGAACTGGACCGGGAAACCTTTAATAGGAGATATACAAGCCGCCTGGGGCACATGGGGCACGCAGACACCTACCACGTAACAAAGGCCATTGAATATGATTTACTGTTTTGGGAGTATGAGCAGACACAAAGCGGCCTTTTGGTTCCGGTGTAAGTGGGTCAGAATTTCAACACCATGGGGCGTATGATAAGCCCATGGACATTTAAGGAAAGGAAGATAAAGGAATGGATTTACAGACACTTATTATTGCAATGAGTATTCCGAGCGGCGTAACCGCTTTCTGTTTTTGGATGATTGAACAGAAAATAAAGAAGCAGCAGACGGAAGCGGAAGAGAAAGAAAAGGCCCGTCAAAAAAACGAGGTCCTTATCATAAAAAGCGTAATGGCGTCTATTGCCCTGGGGGAAGCGGCGGCCACCGCTTTAAAGAATGGGCACGCCAACGGAGAGACAGAAGCCGCCCTGGAATATGCCCGTAAGATTAAGCATGAACAAAAGGACTTTTTAACGGAGCAGGGAATAAAAGGGATTTATGAATAATCAGAACCAACAAGCCAAGCGGCTTTTGGAAATATAAGAAAGGAGAAAAGACCACATGAAAAATATTAACTGGACCAGGAAATTGACAAGCCGGAAAATGTGGACGGCGGTAGCGTCCTTTGTTTCCATGATGATTGTAGCCACCGGGGGAGCAGAGAACACCGCCACCCAGGTAACGGCCCTTATCATGGCCGGGGCGTCCGTGGTGGCCTACATCATTGGCGAGGGTTTGACAGACGCCGCCAACGTGGAAACCGAAGTGGAAGTGACAACGGAAGAGGAAGTGTAAACCATGGACAAGCAGGAGTTTATTAAAAAGATTGCCGGGTGCGTGCAGAAATACGCCCAGGCATACGGGATTTTGGTACATAGTCCGATTATAGCCCAGGCGATACTTGAAAGCGGTTGGGGAGAAAGCCGCCTGGCCGCCGTGTATCACAATTATTTTGGGCTGAAATGTGGGACAAAATGGACCGGGAAAAGCGTAAACCTTTCCACCATGGAAGAATATACGCCGGGAACCCTTACACAGATTAAGGACAATTTCCGGGTGTATGACAACATGGAAGAGGGCGTAAAAGGCTATTTTGAGTTTATCCAGTTGTCCAGGTATCAGAATTTACGGGGCATTACGGACCCGGAAACGTACCTTAAAACCATTAAGGCGGACGGGTACGCAACCAGTAGCAAGTATGTGGACAATACAATGAGGATTGTTACACAGTACGATTTGCAGCAGTATGATGTGAAAGGAGCCGGAAGCATGGCAAAATTGGCAAGTGCAGTATTAGCCCAGGCAAGGGCATGGATTGGCCGAAATGAAGCGGACGGCACCCACAAGGGCATTATTGACGTGTACAACGGCCATAAACCATTGGCGAGAGGTTATAAAGTCAAATATACAGATGCCTGGTGCGCCACCTTTGTTTCCGCCGTGGCTATCAAGTGCGGTTTGACTGGTATTATACCGACAGAGTGCGGTTGCGGTCAGATGATTGCATTATTCAAGAACCTGGGGGAATGGCAGGAAAGCGATAGCAGGACGCCAAAACCTGGGGACATTATTTTTTATGATTGGGACGATACCGGGGCCGGGGATTGTACCGGGTGGCCGGACCACGTGGGCATTGTTGAGAGCGTGAGCGGCGGAAAGATTACCGTTATTGAGGGCAATAAAAACAATGCCGTAGGCCGCAGGACATTGGCCGTAAATGGCCGCTATATCCGTGGTTACGGTGTGCCGAAGTACGATAAGGAAACCGCCGGGAGCGGGTCCCAGGCCACAAAGAGCGTGGTAGCAGTAGCAAAGGAAGTAATTGCCGGAAAATGGGGCAACGGAGAGGACAGAAAGAACCGCCTTACCGCCGCCGGGTACAATTACAAAGCCGTCCAGGACCAGGTAAATGCTTTACTGAAAGGCACCGCCGCCGCCACAAAGAGCGTGGCAGCAGTAGCAAAGGAAGTAATTGCCGGAAAATGGGGCAATGGAAAAGAAAGAAAGAACCGCCTGGAAGCCGCAGGGTATAATTACAATGAGGTCCAGGCAAAAGTCAACGCTATGTTGAGATAGTAACTATCAATACCGCCTTTTGGAATACGTCCGCCAAGGACGTGCAAGGAATTTAATATGTCACGGAGAAAGGACACGTCAATAAAAGGCGTGTCCTATTTTCTTTAAAAAAATAAAAATATTACACAATATGTATTCACATATTACACAATATGCAGTATAATAAAGACAGTTAAGGAAAAGCCTTAACAAATACATGGGCAAGCATAGAAAGGAGATAACATGAGCGAGAACATGACGGATAAGCAAATGGAAGTAATCCTTAACCTGGTGGCCGATAAATTCAGCAATTGCAAAGACATGGAAGAGGTAGCAAAGGCGGTGCAGGAAGTCAGAGACATGGCAAAAAAAGAAAAGCCTAACGAATAGGCTTTAGGGGAAACAGAAAGGGCGGTGGACTTGCCAAAGCCGCCCAATCCGTTTAAATTCATTATAAAAGGATTGTGGAGAAATGGCAAGACCGAAGAAAGAAGAATTTAATCAAATTAAATACCAAAATGAATACAACAAGTCAAATTATGACCGGGTAGGTATTGTAATGCCCAAAGGGCGAAAAGATGTAATCAAAAAAAAGGCAATGGCAGCAGGACAGAGCATGAGCGAGTATGTCAATCAAGCCATAGAGGAACGCATGGAAAGGGACGGAGATAGCGAAGCCGCCCGGAAAGGATAAGAATATGAAAACATGGTATTGCGTAACATCTTCATTTGATGATAGGGGCAGAGTGGTGGCCGCTATTACGGCAAGCAAAGAAGCGGAAACGTGCCCGGAAAGCACATACACAAGTACAAGCCGAAAAGATATTTATAATGATTGGTTTGGAAGCACAGAGGAAGCACAAGCATGGGTGGAGCAGGCCCGTTGTGCATAAGAACAACCGCCGGGGCGGAAACGAAGCCGCCCGGCAATTAAAACGGCCACGCCGACCATGGGCGGCGTGAGGGTCCGAAGCCCCTATAAACAGTTGACGGGTTGCAATGGCGGGCATTGTGGTGTTGGTTGACAAGTTTCTGCCAGGGTTTAATGAGAACCGGGCGGCGTGCAGAGGTTACGGGTTAATGGGTGGCACGCCTGGGTAGCAGGGAGCCGCCCTAACAAAAAAAGCAGACCAGGAACCCGGACCCCACAGCACCCTTACCATTGCAATATTAACAGACAAAAGATATAATCAGAGAATAGGGAGCAAGAAACCCAACACGAAAGCGAGGAATTTAACATGGGATTATTTAAAAATCTATTCTCTTCAAAGAAACCGGAGACGCAGACACCGCCGCCGCAGGTGGAGCCAGTAAAGCCAAAAGGGATTATCAAGACCCAACGCCATAAACTGGAAAACGTGGAAGCTCACATGAAAGAGATTATGGAGTTGGCAGAGAAAAACGAGGATTACAAACTTTCAAAAAAAGCCTTAATTGAAGAGGGCCGGGAAGATGAAAAAATTTACGAATACGAACTTTCCGAAACCGCTACATTTTGTATAGGGGGTGGTGGAGAGATACAAGTATTTGTGCATGACACCCATATTGGCGATATAAAGAAAGGCAGCAGGGCAAAGGTTAAAAAACTAATTGAAAGCGGAACTATAAAAAGTATTTGCACGGAGATTTCCGGCGGAGATTATAAAAAACTCCATGACACCGGGGACGGCTACGTGTTGGACGAATTAGAGGACGCTTTCAGCATTACCATAGAAATCACTTACCGGGAAGCGATTGAAAAAGAGAATTAACAACAATAGCAGAAAAAAGGCGATAAGGCGGCACGGAGGTTTCCGTTGCCGTCCTTTTCCGCTAATGGGGGACGATTTCATGGGAAAACATTTAAGTCAAAACGATAGAATAAAAATGGAAACTATGCTTAATTCCGGGCACAAAGTACCGGAGATAGCGGAATATTTGCACGTTCACAGAAGCACCATTTACCGGGAAAAGAAAAGGGGAGAGTACACCCATAGAAATAGTGACTATACCGAGGAAATACGGTATAGTAGCGATTTAGGGCAGAAAACCCACGATTGGAACGCCCAGGGGAAAGGCCGTAGTTTAAAAATCGGAAATGACTTACCATTAGCGGAATACATAGAAGAAAAAATTGTAAATGACAAATATAGCCCGGAAGCCGCATTGGCAGCAGTAGCTGAAAGCGGAATTGAATTTGAAACCACTATAAGCGTGAGGACACTATATAGATATATAGACAATGGGATTTTCCTTAAATTAACAAATAAAGATTTACCAGTGAAAGGGAAGAAAAAGAAGCATAATAAAAAAGTAAAAGTACAGAAGAGAGCCGCCGCCGGGGAAAGCATAGAGAACCGCCCGGACGAAGTAAAGGACCGGGAAATTTTTGGGCACTGGGAAATGGACACGGTAAAGGGCAAGCAGGGGGTAACAAAGTCATGTATGCTTGTGCTTACAGAGAGAAAAACAAGAGATGAAATAATAGTGAAGTTGCCGGACCAAAAGGCGGCCAGTGTAGTAGAAGCCATTGACAAATTAGAAAGAAAATGGGGCGATATGTTTACAAAGGTATTCAGAAGCATTACCGTAGACAATGGCGTGGAGTTTTCAGACTATGAGGGGTTAGAACGGTCCGCATTACATGAGGGAGAAAAGAGGACTTTTCTTTTTTATTGCCACCCATATAGTAGTTGGGAGAGGGGAACAAATGAGAACAATAACCGTCTTATCCGCCGTCACATACCAAAAGGGGAAGATTTTGACGAGAAGCAAGACCGAGACATTGAGTATATAGAAAATTGGATAAATAACTATCCAAGGGGAATTTTCGGTTTTAAGACATCCGCCCAACTCTTTGAAGAGGAAATAAGAAAACTGGCTTAGAAAAAAATTCAAAAACTTGTCGCAAAACTATTGACAAAATATATTTTTCAAAAAAACAAAAAATATAGGTTGATTATTTTTACGAAAAATTATATGATAGAGTATATGAGTAAATAAAAGCATACTTTTTATGAGAAATCTGTAAAGCAGATTTCTCATAAATTACATATAGAATGAGGGAGAGAAGGAGGAACTACCTTGCTTGAAATTAAAACAACAGAAGCAGAATCCAGTGCTAAAATTATTGTAATTGGTGTTGGTGGCGCAGGTAATAATGCAGTAAATAGAATGATTGATGAAAATATTGGTGGTGTTGAGTTTGTTGGAGTAAATACCGATAAACAGGCATTACTTTTATGTAAAGCACCTACGTTGATTCAGATTGGTGAGAAGCTTACCAAAGGACTTGGAGCAGGAGCACAGCCGGAGGTTGGAGCCAAAGCTGCAGAAGAGAGTATGGAAGAACTGTCAGCAGCTATTGAAGGTGCAGATATGGTATTCGTAACCTGTGGTATGGGTGGCGGAACCGGTACAGGAGCAGCTCCTGTTGTGGCAAAGATTGCAAAGGATCAGGGAATTCTTACCGTTGGTGTTGTAACTAAGCCGTTTAAATTTGAAGCAAAAGCAAGAATGGTAAATGCTTTAAGCGGTGTTGACAAGCTTCGTGAGAATGTAGATACCTTGATTGTAATTCCAAATGATAAATTATTAGAGATTGTAGACCGCAGAACAACCTTCCCGGATGCATTAAAGAAGGCAGATGAGGTGCTTCAGCAGGCGGTTCAGGGAATCACAGACCTGATTAATATGCCGGCATTGATTAACCTTGACTTCGCAGATGTTCAGACTGTTATGAAGGACAAGGGTCTTGCACATATCGGTATCGGTATGGCTAAGGGTGATGATAAGGCAATTGAGGCAGTCAAACTGGCTGTTACCAGTCCATTGCTTGAGACAACTATCAATGGAGCAAGCCATGTTATTATCAATATTTCCGGTGATATTTCTCTTATGGATGCCAATGATGCAGCAAGCTATGTAGAAGATCTTGCCGGCGATAATGCAAATATTATCTTTGGTGCAAAATATGATGAGACTATGACAGATGCTGCAACGATTACTGTAATTGCAACAGGACTGGAAGAGAATGTAGCAAAAACCACTGCATCTTCTAATCTTATGTCCGGATTGAAATATCCAAATACAGCAGCAACCACCAGACCGGTCATTAATTCCGGACTTGTAAACCGTACTGCTAATGTTACAACCAACAGCAGTTTCGGAGCAACATCTACTCTGGGACAGACTGCTGCACAGCAGCCGGCTCCGGCAGCTTCTCCATTTATTGGAATTACCAAACCAAAGAGACCGGAAAGTACTGTTCATGAGAAGGATATTAAAATTCCGGAGTTCTTAAAGAGTACAAAAAAATAAGAACTATCATTTTGAAAAGGATAGCAATAAAATTATAGTGTAAGAGTAGAAAAGGAATTTGAAGTTCCTATATGATACGACGCTTAGAACATTTGAAATGTACCAGATACTGGTGACAGCCATTGTTCTAAGCGTTTTTTTTGCGTTGTCAGGCATCCGTAAGAAGCTGCCGGTGGCAGCTTCTGCAGGTAAGATTTGCAGAGTGCATTACGTTTCTTTTGCAACTTCCCTGCCGGGCAGTCGGATTCTGTCAATGAAATGAAAGAATGGCGGCATCTGTTTTGACAAAATATGCAGAGGAAAGTTTGTATAATGCAGGAAAGGAAGGGAGGTGGCATGTATTTATGAGATATATTTAGATGTTCTTTTTGTCAATAATTTCCTGATGGATGTGCTGAATCTGTTCCTGACAGGCATTTTTTTGCGGAATCTCATACATAAGGGCAGGATACTGCTTGCTGCCTTATTTGGAAGTGGTATAGGAGTCATTTGTTTTCTGATGCTTTCATCCTATAGATTGTATCGGCTGATTATGTATGTACCGGTTCCGCTTGGCATGGTTATGATTGCATTTTTTACGAGGAAACATACGACACAAAGAGTCGCTTTTCTGATAAAAAACTGGCTTGGCTGTTTTTTGTTTTCGATTCTGACAGGAGGCTGCATGCAGTGGCTCAATAAGAGCCTTTTTTATGGGCAGCATTTTTATCTGGCAATGGTGCTGACGGCGGGAATTGCTGTGTCAGCATCCATAATATGGCGCAGCAGAAAGGAGAGAAGCCGGCATCTTTATCAGGTGCGTCTTTGTTATCATGAACATGAATTGCTGTTAGAAGCCTATTATGATACCGGAAATCTGCTGATCGACCCCTATGTGGGAAAACCGGTCAGTATCATAGATAAAGAGCTTCTGATGCCGATTTTCCGGGAAGATGAGCCGGTAGTACGACTGTTGCCATTTAGCAGTATGGGAGAGAAAAACGGCTTGGTAGAAGCACTTACCGTAGAAGAACTTTATATTAAAGAAGGAAAAAAAGAGCGGCAGATTTTACAGGCGGTGATTGCGCTTGGAAGTCCATCGTTGTTTCAAAAGAAGGAATATCAAATGATTTTAAATTGCCATCTGCTATAGGATGGAATGTGAATAAGAGAGGAAAGAGGAGTTGTAATGTATTTAAAAGTAGATATACCGGAGCATTTTCAGTTTCGCATTGTGCGTAGTTTAAAAGATATGCTGCTTCGTAAGGAGACGGAGATTCACTATATCGGAGGGGCAGAAGTGCTGCCGCCACCGCTTCCGGCGAAAGAGGAAATGGAATGTATCGGACAACTGGTGAAGGAGCAGAGTGAGACTGCAAGAAAGAAATTAATCGAGCATAATCTGAGGCTTGTAGTATACATAGCGAAGAAATTTGACAACACGGGAGTAGGAGTGGAGGATTTGATTTCTATTGGAACCATCGGATTAATCAAGGCAATTAATACTTTTAATCCGGAAAAAAATATCAAGCTTGCAACCTATGCCTCCCGATGTATTGAAAATGAAATTCTGATGTATCTGCGTAGAAATAATAAGACGAAATTAGAGGTATCCATTGATGAGCCGTTAAATGTGGACTGGGACGGAAATGAATTACTACTTTCGGATATTTTAGGAACAGATGAAGATGTCATTTACCGGGATATTGAGACTGAGGTTGAAAAGAAGCTTTTGAATAAAGCAATTGAGCATTTAAGCGGCAGGGAGCGGACGATTATTGAACTGCGGTTTGGCATCAATTCGAAAAATGATAATGAACTGACCCAGAAAGAGGTGGCGGATTTATTAGGAATTTCCCAGTCCTATATTTCCAGGCTGGAGAAAAAGATTATGAAACGATTGAAAAAAGAAATTGTGCGATTTGAATAAAAAACGAATAAAATGTATACATTTTTTGTCTAATATGATAAAATAATACTATCATAAGTTCGACAATAAAGAGATGGCGAGGAGATGGTATTATGTTATTGGAGTTTTTAGGGGCTGCACATGAAGTAACTGGAAGTTGTCATTTTCTGCAATGTCAGGATAAGCGGATACTGGTGGATTGTGGTATGGAGCAGGGACCGGATTTATATGTGAATCAGGAGATTCCGGTGAATGCATCTAATATTGATTATGTGTTTGTAACACATGCCCATATCGACCATTCAGGCTTACTTCCATTGCTGTATAGTCATGGATTCCGGGGACAGATATTTGCGACAACAGCAACCAGCGAACTTTGTAATATCATGTTAAAGGACAGTGCACACATCCAGATGTTTGAAGCAGAGTGGAGAAACCGTAAGGCTAGGAGAGCCGGATTACCGGAAGTAGTGCCTCTTTACGATATGGATGATGCACAGGGGGTTTTAGAGCATTTTGTAGCATGTGATTACAATAAAATCATTGAAATCTGTGATGGAGTAAAAATCCGGTTTGTAGATGCAGGACATCTTCTTGGTTCATCCAGCATTGAGGTATGGCTGACGGAAGAAGATAAGACCGTGAAAATTGTATTTTCCGGAGATATCGGTCATGGCAATAAGCCATTGATTAAAAATCCGCAGTTTATCGATGAAGCAGATTATGTATTGATTGAATCAACTTATGGTGACCGGATACATGCAGATCCGCCGGATTATGCACCGGAACTTGCGGCAGTAATTAAGCGGACATTTGCAAGAGGTGGTAATCTTGTCATTCCGGCATTTTCTGTAGGTCGTACACAGGAAATGCTATATCATCTGCGACGGATTAAGACAGAACATCTGCTGCCGGAGTTTGAAGATTTTGAGGCCTATATCGACAGCCCGCTGGCTGTGGAGGCAACAAATATTTTCCATAAGAGTGTAGAAGACTGCTTCTCTGATGAGGCAAAGAAATTAGTGGAGCAGGGTATTAATCCGATTGGATTCCCGGGACTGAAAACGTCTGTTACCAGTGATGAATCCAAAATGATTAACTTCAGCAAGAAACCATTGGTTATCATTTCTGCTTCCGGTATGTGTGAGGCTGGCCGTATCCGCCATCATTTAAAACATAATTTGTGGAGACCGGAAAGCACGATTCTGTTTGTAGGATACCAGGTACCTGGAACCTTGGGTCATGCACTTTTGAATGGAGCCAAAGAAGTAAAACTTTTCGGTGAAAATATTCAGGTACATGCAGAAATTTTAAATCTTCCTGGTATCAGTGGCCATGCAGACCGTGATATGCTGACAAAATGGGCATCAGCATTTAAAAATCCACCAAAGCGTGTCTTTGTGGTACATGGTGAGGATAAGGTCTGTGATGAATTTGCAGAGCATCTGCATACGGAATTAGGCTATCAGGCGGTTGCACCATATAGTGGTGATACCTATGACTTATTAGAAAATGTCTGTGTTCATGAAGGAAACCGTGAACTGGTTGAAAAGAAGAAAGACAAACCGGCAAAGGCATCCTCTAATGTGTTTGCAAGACTGCTGGCGGCGGGTCAGAGGCTGCTTAGTGTCATTCAGAAGAATGAAGGTATCCCAAATAAAGAACTTGCGAAATTTGCTGACCAGATTAATTCTCTGGCAGATAAGTGGGACAGATAGGAAGTTGAAAAGGAACTTGGAAATAAAGAAATAGAAAAGTATCATGAAAAGTAACCAGAAAAGACATTCGTATCCGGGGAAATGCCGGTGCGGATGTCTTTTTTTACTCGAGAAACTCGCAAAGCGTGTTTCTCGCTACTTGCTGTCAAGCATTTACAAATGACTATGGAAAAAGAAGAAATATTCCGATATATAAGTGTAAGATAAAATGCAAGGAACAGATTACGAAATCAGGAGGAGATGCGATGGCAGTCAGACTGAATTTATTTTCCAATACGGAGCAGGATACAAAGAAGGTATCTACGGTGGAGGAATTGCCGCAGTATATGCTGAAATGCATTTATGATAATAATGTGGCAGAAGAAAGTGAAGAAGCAAAGCAGGAAAAAATGGCAAAAATCAAGCGGAAATTAGAGGCAGGAAAGAAACTGACCAAAGAAGAACTTTCCTGGCTTCAAAGAAATGACCCCATTGCCTATGCTCATGCAATACGTGTTCAGATGATTGCAGAGGAAGTGGAGAAAGAACTGAAAGCTGCAAAGAGCAAAGAAGAAGCAAATCGTATTGTTTCCACCGCTGTTTCCGGTATATCGGACGATGACCCGGATAAGGAATATATTGTAGCAGCAGTAAACAGGGTGTCAGATGAATTCCATAAATCCGGTGCCTATAGCAGACTGCCGGGAACTCAGGAAAGTGCAGAAAAGAGAAAGCAGAAAAAGGAAAATGGGATTTCTTTCAAGAGAGAGGATGAAAAGGAAGAACTGATGAACTGGAGTCCGTTGCAGGAAGTCATTGAGAAACTACCGACATTTACAGTCGGAGCATAGGATAAAATAAAAATCCGCATATCAGAGTATATCTGGTATGCGGATTTTTTATGAAATCGTATTAATATCCTAATTCCTCTCCGATGAGAATTACTTTGATTCTTCCCGGAATACCACTTCTTCTTGTGATAACAACCTGATTGCAGATACATTCCGGTGAGAGGCAGTCGGCACATGTTCCGGTGAGTGCACATGGCGTTTTCTTGCTAAGGCGGATGCAGTTGGCAGGAGTAGCAGTATTATGTACCCGGTCAAGAGCGTCGTCAACTGTTTTTACAACCTTATTCATACCGGCCATAACGATGACTTCCTTCGGGCCATAGATGAGTGCTGCAACCCGGTTGCCATTTCCGTCAATATTGACAAGTTGTCCGTCAGAAGTGATTGCATTGGAACTCATAAAATAATAATCTGCATTCAGACACTGATGATAAATTGCAGTTGTTTCTTCCGGTGTGGCAGCTTTGCTTCTGTCATAAAGTGTGATGTCAGTCTTATTTTGCAGAGCAGCCATCATACCACTTTCGGTTAAAGTCATGGAACCGCCAAAACCAACGGTTGCCTGTGGTGGCAGCATGGAAGTGGCAAGTGCAACGGCTTCTTCTTTGGTGGCACAGTAATATGCGTCAATCTGTCTTTTCTTGAATTTTTCAATCATGGACGTAGCGAGTGTTTCATAAAATTGTTTCTTTGGATTCATAAAGATACCTCCTTGATGCGTAAGTGTATGGTGAGAAAAATTCTTAATATACACCATACAAAATATATTACATCATAGGATGGGGATTTGGCAATCCGAAAAGTCAGATAGATTGTTTTATTGACAAAAAACATAAATGAGCACAAAATGGGTACAAATAAAGGATAAAAGATACATGTAAGAAAAGAGGAACCAAATGCAAAATAAAATTACAATAGAAGAATGCCAGAAATTATTAGAGCAGAATCCCTTTGGAAGTCTGCTGCAGATGAAGATAACAGAGGCAGAGCTTGGAAGGGTAAAGGCAGAACTGCCATTCAAAAAAGAGTTTACAAATATCTATGGAGATTTGCACGGCGGAGTACTGTATTCGGCAGTGGATACCATATGCGGGATTGCGGCAGGAACCTATGGATATTATGTGACTACTGTGGACGGACAGATCCGCTATTTAAAAGCGGCGCGTGCAACAGAATATGTTACATGCACCGCCAAAGTGGTAAAACCCGGAAGAAACATTACGGTAGTATCATTTGAAATTATGGATTCCAATGGAATGCTTTTAAATACCGGTGATTTTACCTTTTATAATCTGAAAGAAAAAGAGATTTTATAAATTTTCATTTTTTAATGCATCCATGGTATTTTCGGAAGAAAGCTTACGCATGGAATAAATCATAGTTGCAGCAACCACTGTAAATACACTGCCAATAGCAATCACGAAGCTGTACCATGGAATAAAGAATCCAAAGTCGATGCCATCACTGACTGCCTGATAAATAAGCCAGGTGATTCCGATGGAAACCGGAAGTCCGTAAAGAAGCCCTTTGCAGCCATAGAGCAGACATTCAAACTGCATCATTTTGCGGAAGCCCTTCGGAGAAAGACCGATGGATTTTAGCATGGCAAATTCACGTTTTCGCAAGATGATATTGGTAGAAATTGTGTTAAATACATTGGCGGCCGCTATCAGGGAAATCAATGTAATAAATCCATAAGAGAAAATATTGATAACGGTAATTATGGCACGCTCATTTTCAATGGAATCCATATAGTCATAGATATCAGCAGAAATATTTTCACTGTCAAAGAGCGTATTTAAATCTGTCTGTACCTGTTTGTGATGATCTGTCTTTATATAGTATGAATTTCCAAGTGTGCTATCCGGGTTCTGGCTGAGTGCCTGCCAGAGAGCATCCTTACAGGAATATGGAAAAATAAATTTCGCATTATCGGAAGGAGCACTGACACCGAAAGGAATTGTATCACTGAAAGCACCAGCGGTGACGGTGCAGGTATTTTTCACATCTTCGTCTAAAGCGGATAATACAATATCCTGCGAAGAAGGATTGGCGAAAATATTAATGTCATAGTATTTGTCATTGAATACATGAAGCCGGTCAATCAATACACCCGTTGGATGATCAGAATTCTGATAATCGGAAGGATTTTCCCCGATTTCTTTTAAATAATCTTCAAATAAATGATCCTCCACGAAATAAATCAAAGTGGTAAGCTCACAGGAGTCATCTGCCGGGAGTGTATTGCTGTAATAAGCCTGTTCATAATCAGAATAGAAACTTTCAAATTCTTTCGAACAGTCTTCTTTGGCTACAGTAAAGCAGGCAGCGAAGCTGGCACCGTAAGAAGCCTTATCTACACCATCTAAAGCGCGGATTTTTGTTAAAAGCGTATCCGGGTCATAGTTATTTTCGGAATATATCGTGCAGGAAAGTTCATAGCCGTTTCCGTTATAAATGCTGCCGGCGGAACGTGTCAGATAAGCACAAAAGCTGCTGGCAGAAATAAACAGTACAATACTTAAGAAAAGTGAGATAACAGTAGCACGGTATTTGCTGCGGCTTCGTTTATAGTTTTTGGCAGCAAGCATTCCTTCAAAGCCAAATAATTTTTCCGTAAGTGGAAATGTATGCACTTTTTTGGAACGGATGTTAATATCACTGGTCTGCCGGATGGCTTCTAAGGCAGATAACTTCATGGATTTCCGTGCTGGCAGGTAAGCAGAAATCAATACCGTAATAAAAGCGAGGGTGACGGCAATCACAATTCCGGCAACGGATGGCTGCAGGGTCAGGTGCAGTGTGGTTTCGCTTCGGTACAGCATGGCAAGAGTATCACCGGTGAAATAGAAAGTGATGCCAATTCCAACTAAACCGAAGAAGATTCCAAGCGGAATACCGATAAGACACAGGAAAGCCGCTTCAAACAGGATGCTGTGAATCATCTGGTGTCTGGTTGCACCAAGGGATGAAAGCAGACCAAATTGTCTGGTTCGTTCGCTGATAGAAATGGAAAATGCATTATAAATCAGTGAGATAGAACCAAGTACGATAATTGCAATCAAAATAACCGCAAGACTGGTGACGGTGCGGTTTAAGGAATCCTCCATGGATGCTCCGTCAAGCCGCAGTAAATCATAGTTCATGGTATAAGAATATGGTGCATTCTGCTCTAAAAAACTGGATACATCCTTGCTGTTATGAAGACAGAAGTAAATATCCTGATAGGATGTCCGGGCAGAAGAGAGAGTCAGTGCTGTATAACCCGGAGCCTGAAAGCTTTCAAAGGAAGGTCTGCTGTAAAAACCTACCACCTGATAAGTTTTTGACTCCGTATTTGTGATGGTTTCTAACGGAATTACTTTTCCGTCTTTTGTTTTTTCTGACTTATTACCAAGCAGTGAAGTGTTATTATCTAAAACAAAACCTTCTTCATCGACACGTTCTCCCACATCCAGTGTAATTTCATCATTTAAGTTATAAGCAATGCCTCCGTCATAGGCAAGGTGCTCTGGAAGCAGAAGCTCAGAATCGTTTTCCGGCATCCGTCCTTTCGTGATGTGTACCGGAAGAAGAGTAGTAACATCATCCGTTACACCACAGATATAAAGGTATGGTTTGTATTGGTTAGCAGAATCGGTAAGATTGGCATATCCAATATATTTTAAAGAAACAGAAGAGTCGATTTCATCATGGGAGAGAAAATCTTTTGACTCTGATTGGGTGACACGAAAAGCGGCACCCTGCCAGCTTCCTTCGGTATCAATGGTATATTCCTTCATAAATGCATGAAGAGAGCTGATGCTGCTGGTAACTGCGGTAAACATGGCAGTAGAAAGAATAATTCCGATAATCGTGACGATGGTACGGGTTTTATTCTTCTTTAAGTTGGTGAGTGTGATTTTGTGGAAGATATTCATGCACGAATCACCTCATCCCGTGTAATTTTGCCGTCTTCAATGGCAATGATGCGGTCTGCCTGAAGGGCAATGTTTTCATCATGGGTAATGACAATTAAGGTCTGGTTAAATTTCTGGTTGGAATATTTTAAGAGTTCCACAATTTCCTGGCTGTTTTTGGAATCTAAGTTTCCGGTAGGCTCATCAGCTAAAACCACAGCAGGAGCGTTCATTAAAGCACGGCCGATGGAGACACGCTGCTGCTGACCACCGGAAAGCTGGTTTGGAAGATGATTTTCCCGTCCTTTTAAAGAGAGAATTTCCAGCAGTTCATTTAAATGCTCTTTGTTGACCGGGCGTCCATCCATGCGGACAGGAAGTGTCATATTTTCAACGACATTCAGTACCGGAATCAGATTATAGAACTGATAAATCAGCCCGACCTGCCGTCTGCGGAAGATGGCAAGCTGTTCCTCCTTTTGTGCGTAGACATCAGTGCCCTCCATATAGACTTTGCCGGAGGTTGGTGTATCGACACCGCCTAAAATGTGAAGCAGCGTGGATTTGCCGGAACCGGATGGCCCGATGATAGCGAGAAATTCGCCTTTGTTGACAGAAAAAGAAACGTGGTCTAGGGCAACCACCTGATTTTCTCCTGTTCCATAGATTTTGGTAAGATTTTCAGCTCGTAAGATTTCCATAAGTAACTCCTTTCCATTTGATGCGATTCTAATGAGAAGTATAAGCATCCCGGATGACAGGAGCATGACTTTTCAGTGACAGTTCTGTCACTTTTTATAGAATTTCAGGATAAAACGTGCACCGCCTTCTTTACGGTTTTCTGCTTTTAAGGTTCCGTTTTCTTTGGAAACAATCATACGGGAGAGGGAAAGACCGATGCCAATGCTCTGACCGGTGGCATTTTTCCCTTTGTAAAAGCGTTCAAAAAGATGCGGAATATCTTCCGGCAGAAAACCGCTTCCATTATCTTCAATCACAATAGAAACATAGATTGGATTGTCGGTAACCGTAACATCAATCCTGCCACCGGAAGGCGTGTGCTCCATGCAGTTCTTTAAGATATTTCCAAGGGCTTCCGCCGTCCATCGTAAATCCGTAGAAAAAGAAAAATCCTTCGGCTCTATGGTTTCATGATACTGGATGTCCCGTAGTTCCAATGGAATAAGCAAAGGTGCAGCCGCAGTGGAGAGTAGTTCTTTGACAGAGGTTTCGGTCTGGTGAAAAGTAATGGTTCCAGCGTCCATGGAAGATAATTTCAGTAAAGTTTCAATGAGCCAGTCCATCCGGTCAATTAACATGGATAATTCCCGTAAGGATTCCCTTCGCTTCTCATCGGAAAGAGCCGGCTCTTTTAAGAGCGTCAGCAAAAGGCGGATAGAAGTAAGGGGAGAGCGGAGCTGATGGGAAATATCAGCCATAGCATCTGCCAGATACTGCTTATCGTTTTCAAGAGCCTGATTCTGCTCCGCAAGGCGTCTGGTCAGCTTGGCAAGCTCGTTTTGTAAAATTGCCAGTTCACCTTCCATATAGTCGCTGAAATCACCGCTGCTGTTGCAGTGCAGCATCGCATCTAACTGCTGGCTTAAGGATTCCACCTTCCGGTATCGCTTTTTGGTGAAAATCATAAAAATAAGAATGAAAATAAGTGATGCAAAAAGGATGATTACACCACAGATGGTATCAAAATAAAATCCGATGCCTGCAAAGATAAAGCATACAAGCAGTTGCAGAAACAGGCATTTTTTGATTTCGGGATTGCGTAGAAATTTCATAAAGACTCCTTTGGGAAAATACATTTTCTTCGGTTATTATGGTACTTATATTTATAACAGGCGTTTTCTGCAGTTCAATTAGTCACCAAGCTTATAGCCCAGTCCGCGGATGGTTTTGATATATTCCGGGTGTGCCGGGTCGGCTTCGATTTTTTCCCGGAGCCTTTTGATGTAGACAGTAAGAGTATTATCATTTACAAATTCCCCTGCCATATCCCAGAGTTCATCTAAGAGCCGGCTTCGTGTAAGGACGATGCCCTGGTTGGAAAGAAAGAGTAAAAGCAGCCGGTATTCCAAAGCAGAAAGCGTCAGTTCCACATTATTCTTATAGACCAGTCCACGTACGGTATCAGCTTTCAGTTCATGATATTCCAACGGCTGGCTGCCACGGTGATAGCGGCGGAGAACACTGTTCATTCTGGAAATCAGTTCTCTCGGCCGGAAGGGCTTGGAAATATAATCGTCGGCACCAAGGTCAAGCCCGGCAACCACACTGTATTCATCATCCGATGCCGTCAGAAAAATGACAGGAATATCAGAGTTTGCCTTGATGGCACTACACAAAGAAAAGCCGCTTCCATCCGGCAGGGAGACATCAAGCAGCGCTAAGTCAAAGTGATACTGCCCGGAATCTAATAAATCGATGGTTTCCTTTTGGTTATTCGCAGAAGTAACCTGAAAACCCTCCTGATTCAGAAAAGTGCGTAAATTGGAAACGATACTTGTATCATCATCTACAAGAAGTACATGTGTCATGTTTTCTTCTCCTTACAATTAATTTATAGAAGGCGCGGATTGACAAAATACTTGCATAAAATAATTTCGGTTATCCGGAGGATATTTGTTTATGGGATGGAAAATGCCAGTTGTTCTTAGCTGCATGTTTTGCTTGATGATAAACTGTCTTTCCGCTTGCTTTGACCGGATATCTGCACTGTCCGCCGGGTGCGGATGCGGTATAAGACCTGTAAGGGGCACTAGGAATTTCGGCAGGCAAAATATTTTGTCCGGCAACCGGTGCAAATTCACATCCATGTTCATATGCACCTCGCTGGCACGTCCATGTGCCAGCGTTGCCTGTTGCCGGACGAAATTCCAAGTGCCCCTAACAGCCCTTCTTAGGCATCCGCACTTCGACGGACGGTACAGATAGACTGTCAAACATTGGAAAGACGGTTTTTACAGGCAAAAGCAAAATATGCAGCTTAGAACTACGGTATTTTATATCCAAAACAAATATCCTTTGGATAACAGGATTATTTTAACAAGGATTATATAGTGTCAATCCGCCACGTTTATAAAAGTCATTGTAGCATAAAGAAACTTGCATTTGCAAAAGAAACAGTATAAGATGGACAGTTGTGATGAAAAATAAGCTGGTAAAGGCAAGAGGGATAGACAGATGAAGCAGAATTTAAAGAAAATGATTTCTTATTATAAACCATATCTTGGCGTATTTTTTATCGATATGTTTTTTGCACTGTTAGCAGCAGTGGCGGCACTGGTGATTCCGCTGATTGTACGGTATATTACATCAACAGTGGTATATCTGCCGGAGCAGGATGCAGTAAAGACAATCGGAAAGCTTGCTTTGTTTATGGTGGCGTTGGTAGCCATTCAGTGTTACAGCAATTATTATATTTCTAATAATGGTCATGTAATGGGTGCCAAAATAGAATATGATATGCGGGCAGAAATATTTGCTCATTATCAGAAACTGTCCTTTGCATTTTATGATAATCAGAAGGTCGGACAACTGATGGCGAGAATTACCACGGACCTTTTTGATATCAGCGAACTGCTGCACCATGGACCGGAAAATATTGTGATTTCCCTGATTAAAATAATTGGTGCATTTGTTATTATGATGGGAATCAGTCCGAAGCTTACAGTGGCGGCATTTGCACTGGTACCGTTTATGATAGCGTATGCATATTTCTTTAATAAGCGTATGAAAAAGGCATTCCGGCAGAACCGTATTAAGATAGCGGATATCAACAGCCAGATAGAGGACAACCTTTCTGGTATCCGCGTAGTAAAATCCTTTGCTAATGAAGAAGTCGAACAGGAAAAATTCAGCCGCGGAAACAAAGGCTTCTTAGATGCCAAGAAGAACAGCTATCTCTTTATGGGTGGTTATCAGGCGGGACTGACTGCATTTACCACGTTGATTACCGTAGTAGTGGTGATTGCCGGAGCACTGTGGATTCCGGGCGGCAGTGTGAGCATTACGGATTTGATTACGTTTCTTTTATATATCAATGTATTTACCGAGCCGGTTAAGACACTGATTGATTTTACCGAGCAGTTCCAGAATGGATATTCCGGCTTTGAACGGTTTATGGAGATTCTTTCCATTGAACCGGATATTTCGGATGAGGAAAATGCTATTGACATGGAAAATGTGAGGGGAGAAGTAGAATTTCAGGATGTTTCCTTCCGGTATGAAGAACATTTAAGCCGCGTTTTAAGGCATATAAATCTGAAAGTTCCGGCTGGAAGCTATGTGGCACTGGTGGGAACTTCAGGTGCCGGAAAGACAACCCTTTGCAGCCTGATACCAAGATTTTATGATGTGTCAGAGGGCAGAATTTTAATTGATGGCTGTGATATCCGCCACTATAAATTAAAAAGTTTAAGAGACCACATTGGCATTGTCCAGCAGGATGTTTATTTGTTTGCCGGAACCATTTTTGAAAATATTGCTTATGGCAAACCGGATGCGACAAGGCAAGAAGTCATTGAGGCAGCAAAGAATGCCAATGCCCATGAATTTATTTTATCACTGCCGGATGGTTATGATACAGATATCGGACAGCGGGGTGTAAAACTTTCCGGCGGTCAGAAACAGCGGCTCTCCATTGCCCGGGTATTTTTAAAGAATCCGCCGATTCTTATTTTTGATGAAGCAACCTCAGCACTGGATAACGAAAGTGAAAAGGTGGTACAGGAATCACTAGAGAAGCTGGCGAAGAACCGGACTACATTTGTAATTGCCCACAGGCTTTCTACGATAGAAAATGCAGGGCGTATTCTGGTGCTGACTGAGCAGGGAATCGAAGAAGAGGGCACCCATGAGGAGCTGCTTGCACGGAATGGAATTTATGCAGGGCTTTATCATACCCATTGATATTGAGAAAAGCTATTTATAAAATTTGTATGAAGTTCACGCGGTTTGCTTGAGAAATTTTACTTTTTCTGCTATATTGCAATAGGTAGACAAATCAATTCAGTGTGAAATACACTTTAATTATTAGAAAGAAGGATGTTAAAATGACAAAAATTGATATTATTTCAGGCTTCTTAGGAGCTGGAAAGACCACATTTATCAAGAAAATGATAGAAGAGGCTTTTGTTGGTGAGAAGCTGGTACTGATTGAAAATGAATTTGGTGAAGTCGGTATCGACGGCGGATTCTTAAAGGATTCCGGCATTGAGATTACCGAGATGAACTCAGGATGTATCTGCTGTTCCCTGGTAGGAGACTTTGGAAAGAATTTAAATGAAGTAATTACTAAATTCCATCCGGACCGTATCTTAATCGAGCCGTCAGGAGTTGGTAAACTTTCTGACGTAATGAAATCTGTTATTGATGTAGAAAAAGAGCAGGATGTGAAATTAAATGCACTGGTTACAGTTGTAAATGCAAAGAAAGCATCCAAACAGATGAAAGCCTTTGGCGAATTCTTCAATAACCAGATTGAATTTGCAACAACAATCGTATTAAGCAGAACCCAGAGCACAACACCGGAGCAGTTAGAGCTTTGCGTAAAACAGATGCAGGAATTAAATGGCAAGGCTGCAATCATTACAACTCCTTGGGATGCCATCAAAGGTGAGCAGATTCTCAAAGTTATGGAAGGACAGGACTCTCTTGAGATGAAACTTCTTGCAGAGGCACATCATAAAGCAGAAGAGGAAGAACATGAGCACCATCATGACCATGACCACGAAGAACATGAACACGATCACGACCACGAAGAGCATGAGCATCACCACCATCATGACCATGACCACGAGGAGCATGAACACCATCACGACCACGACCATGAGGAGCATGAACATCATCATGAGCATGGTGAGAACTGCACCTGCGGATGCCATGACCATGACCACGAACATCATCATCACCATCATGCAGATGAGGTATTTACAAGCTGGGGCAAAGAGACTCCGCATAAATTTACCCGTGAGAAGATTGAAGAGGTATTAAAGACCTTATCCGAGAGCGAAGAGTATGGCATGATTCTCCGCGCAAAAGGAATGGTAGAGGATGTCAATGGTTCCTGGATTTACTTTGATATGGTTCCGGGCGAGTATGAATTAAGAGATGGAGAGCCGGATTACACCGGAAGACTCTGTGTCATTGGTTCTAAGATTGACGAACACAAGATTGAAGAATTATTCGGCATTGCATAATGCCCGTCAGATAGGAAAGGGGAAAACATGCAGGAGATTCCAGTATATTTATTTACCGGATTTATGGATAGCGGTAAGACCACATTAATCAAAGAAACACTTTTTGAAAATGATTTCGGCGGGGACAACCGTACGGTAATTATTGTCTGTGAAGACGGTGATGAAGAATATGATGAAGCAAAATTAAATACCATTAATGCGAAGGTTGCAATGATTGAGGAGCAGGAAGATTTTACAACAGAGACCTTGCAGAAAATTCAGGAGACATACAAACCGGAGCAGATTTTTATTGAGTATAACGGTACCTGGGATATCGCTACTTTGCTTGAAACAAAGATGCCGGATGGCTGGGTAATCGTACAGTCCTTGGCAACCGTAGATGCCACTACATTTGAAATGTATCTTGCTAATATGCGTGCCATGATTATGGAGCAGTTGTTTAAGGCAGATGTAGTAATCTTTAACCGTTGTGATGACAATACACCAAAGGGCAAGTTCCGCCGTGCCGTAAAAGCACAGAACCGTCCGGCACAGATTGTATACGAGCGTGCCGATGGAACAATTGATGAGAGTGCCGATGAAGAACTGCCATTTGACATCAATGCAGATGTCATTGATATTACGGATGCAGATTATGCAATCTGGTATATGGATGCACAGGATAATCCGAAGAAATACGATGGCAAGAAAATCAAATTCCTTGCGTTGGTATATAATCCGGAAAAGATGAGCAGGAAGGGCATGTTTGTGCCGGGACGTTTTGCCATGACCTGTTGTGTAGAGGATGTCCAGTTCTTAGGATTTAAATGCAAATATCCGAAGTCGGAAGAAATCGGTCACAAATCATGGATAAATATTACCGCAGAAGTTCATGTGGAATTTGCCAAGGAATACAGAGGAAAAGGACCTGTCCTTTATCCGGTATCCATTGAGCCGGCAGAGAAGCCGGAAGATGAACTGGTATATTTCTCATAAAAAAGTGTTGACAATGTGAAAGAAAAGTATTATTCTAACTTCAATAAGAGAAACCGTTGAGAAAGAGTAGTAAGCTTGATTGGAAATCAAAGAGAGCTGCAGGTGGTGGAATTGCAGTATGGAAGATTTTGCTGAATGGACTTTCGAGGGTGGCCTGAATTAACAGTAGGCGTCACCGGGAACCGAACCCGTTACCAATCCGGCATGTATGATTCGTACATGAATGAGTGGACAATTCGTCAATATGAGTGGTACCGCGATAATAAGATTTTATTACCGTCTCAAGCATAAGCTTGAGGCGGTTTTTTACTGTTGGAAAATAGTAAAAGCGCTTTCTCTTATGAACAACAATAAATCATATAAGAAAGAAGAGGTAGTAATTATGAAGAAGAAAATGATGGCAGCAGTATTAACAATGGCTATGGCAGTAGCAGCAATGGCAGGATGCGGAAGCAACAGTGCATCCAATGATGCAGCAACAACAGAGAAGGCTGCAGCAGATGGTAAAGTTTATAAAGTAGGTATCGTACAGTATGTAGATGATGCTTCTTTAAATCAGATTGAGAAAGCAGTAGAAGCAGAGCTGGATGCAAAAGCAAAAGAGCTCGGTGTTACTTTTGATTATAAAGATTATACTTACAATGGTCAGGCAGATTCTTCTACCTTAAACCAGATTGCAACAGACCTGGTTGCAGAAGATGTAGATGTGATTATTCCAATCGCAACACCAGCCGCAATGATTATGCAGGCAGCAACAGAAGAAAATCAGATTCCGGTTGTATTCTCTGCAGTCAGTGATCCGGTTACCGCAGGACTTGTTGAAAGTATGGATAAACCTGGTTCCAATATCACCGGAACATCGGATGCATTAAATACAGAAGCAGTAATGGACTTAATGTTTGCAGCAAATAAAGACATTAAAAAAGTAGGTCTTTTATATAATAAGAGTCAGGATTCTTCCACTGTTCCAATTCAGGACGCAAAAGATTATCTTGATAAAAAAGGCGTTGAATATGTAGAAAAAACAGGAACAACCAATGATGAAATTTCTCTTGCAGCAGATGCATTAGTTGCAGCCGGTGTAGATGCCGTGTTTACACCGACCGATAACACCGTAATGACAGCAGAACTTGCAATTTATGAGAAATTTGTAGAAGCAGGCATTCCACATTATGCAGGAGCTGACTCCTTCGCATTAAACGGAGCTTTCTGTGGATTCGGTGTAAACTATGTTGACCTTGGTACTGCAACAGCAGATATTGTAGTAGATATTTTAGTAAATGGGAAAGATCCTGCAACAACAGCAGTACAGACCATGAGCAACGGAATCGCAACTGTAAATACAGATGTGGCAAGCCAGCTTGGAATTGACTACAGCGTATTTGACGGTATGTGTGAAAAAGTAGTAGAGATTCAGACCGCAGAAGAGTTTGAATAAAAAGATAAAACGATAGTATGATAAGATAATCAGGGGGATTAAAGAATGGGCTCCATATTTACAATATCCATTTTACAAAGTGCATTAGAGCTAGGGTGTATATACGCCCTGGTTGCACTGGCATTGTTTGTTTCGTTTTCCATATTAAACATTGCAGATTTGTCAACCGATGGCTGCTTTACCTTAGGCTGTGCCGTATGTGCCATGGTAACGATACAGGGTCATCCGATTCTGGCACTGGCAGCAGCAATGTTAGCCGGTGTATGTTCCGGATTTATCACAGCATTTCTGCAGACAAAGCTTGGAATTGAATCAATTCTGGCAGGAATCATTGTAAATACGGGACTCTATACCATTAATATTGCAGTCATGGGATTTGCTTCCCAGGTGAACCTGTTTAACTGCAATACCATATTTACCATGGCAAAAAATGCCATTGGTGGTGGCTGGTATAAACTGATTGTGGCAGCATTAATCGTACTGGTAATCGGCGTGATTTTATCCGCATTTTTAAATACCAGATTAGGTCTTTCCATCCGGGCAACCGGTGATAATGCTGACATGGTAAAAGCCTCCAGCATTAATCCATCCTTTACGATTACCGTAGGTCTTTGTGTAGCCAATGCAATGACTGCATTATCCGGCGGTGTATTAGCACAGTACCAGAAATCCTGCGATATCAACCTTGGAACCGGTATGGTAACCATCGCACTTGCCAGCCTGATTATCGGAGAATCCATTATCGGAAAAGGCTCCATGTTCCGCAGAGTATTAGGCGTTGTATTAGGAAGCTGTCTCTATCGTTTCTTAGTAGCCGTTGCATTAAGACTGAATGTTCCGGCAGAGGCATTGAAACTGGTTTCTGCAATTATCGTAGCAATTGCAATTGCATTCCCGTTCTTAAAGAAGAAGGTAGCGTTTGTCAGACAGAAGAGCGCAGCACAGAAGAAATTAAAAGACAATATGCGTCTGGCGGAAGCAAATACAAAGGAAATGGGAGGTGACCGATAATGTTAGAAATGAAGCATGTATCTAAGACATTTAATCCGGGAACCGTAAATGAAAAGAAAGCATTGTGTGATTTGAATCTGGTTCTTGAAGATGGAGATTTTGCTACAATTGTAGGAAGTAATGGGGCAGGAAAATCAACTACATTTAATGCGATTACAGGTGCGTTCTATGTAGATGAAGGACAGATTATTCTAGATGGAGAGGATATTACATATAAGAAAGAATTTTTGCGCAGTAAAGTCATTGGTCATCTGTTTCAGGACCCGTTAAAGGGAACAGCACCACATATGACCATTGAAGAAAATATGGCACTGGCATATCTTCGTGCATCCGGAAAAGAAAATGCATTTTTCAGCAGAATCCGTAAATCCGATAAAGAAAAATTCAGAGAACTGTTATCCCAGCTTGATATGGGTCTGGAAGACAGAATGAAGCAGCCGGTGGGATTGTTATCCGGCGGTCAGAGGCAGGCACTTACCCTTCTGATGGCAACGATGGTGACCCCGAAGATTCTTCTTTTGGATGAGCATACGGCAGCACTTGACCCTGCAACCGCAGAGAAAGTATTGGAACTGACGAAAAAAATTATTGCAGAGCATCATATTACCTGTCTTATGGTAACCCATAATATGCATCAGGCACTAGAGCTTGGCAACCGGATTCTGATGATGGATTCCGGAAATATTGTCCTTGATTTAAAGGATGAAGAGAAGAAGAAAATGACGGTAGACAGCCTTTTGGAGCAGTTCCGCATCCAGGCAGGAAAGCGTCTTGACAATGACAGAATTTTAATGTCAGCACAGTAAAAATAGAAATTGGTAAATTTTTTTTAAGAAACAAGTGTCGGAAAATGTTGATTTTCTGACACTTTTCCTATATGATTAAATCTAGTGGCCTGGAATTCCACGAGTTGATGTAAACAAAGTATGGAGGTATAGTATGTATCCTATTATAAAAAAGGAAAAGCTGGCAGATAAGATTTATCTTATGGATGTCAAAGCAGAGCGGGTAGCAAAGTCTGCAAAGCCAGGACAATTTGTAATCGTGAAAATCGATGAAGAAGGTGAGCGTATACCACTTACCATCTGTGATTATGATGAGAAAGCCGGAACTGTAACAATTGTATTCCAGACAGTTGGAGCATCTACAGAGCGTATGGCATATTTAGAGGAAGGAGATGCATTCCAGGATTTTGTTGGACCACTGGGCTGTCCATCCGACCTTATTGAGGAAGATATAGAAGAGTTAAAGAAAAAGAAAATCGTATTTATCGCCGGAGGTGTTGGAACAGCACCGGTTTACCCACAGGTAAAATGGTTACATGAACATGGGGTAGACTGTGATGTTATCATGGGTTCTAAGACCAAGGATTTATTAATTCTGGTAGAAGAAATGCGTAAAGTTGCAACTAATCTTTATGTAACAACCGATGATGGTACTTATGGCTTCCATGGAATGGGAACCAACCAGTTACAGGAATTATGGGATAAAGGTGTTCGTTACGATCATTGTGTTGCCATCGGACCAATGATTATGATGAAATTCGTTTGTAAACTGACCAAGGAGCTTGGCATTCCAACTGTTGTATCCATGAATCCGATTATGGTAGACGGAACCGGAATGTGTGGAGCATGTCGTCTTATGGTTGGCGGCGAAGTAAAATTCGCATGCGTGGATGGACCGGAATTTGACGGACATCAGGTAGATTTCGACCAGGCAATGAAGAGACAGCTTCAGTATAAGACAGAAGAAGGCCGTGCAATGTTAAAATTGCAGGAAGGTGATACCCATCATGGTGGATGCGGTCAGTGCGGAGGTGACAAATAATGGAAGGATTAACAAGAGTACCTGTACGTGAACAGGAGCCAGAGGTACGTGCAGCAAACTTTGAAGAAGTTTGTCTTGGCTATAATGAAGAAGAAGCAGTAGCAGAAGCAAAACGCTGCTTAAACTGTAAAAATGCACAGTGTATGAAAGGATGTCCGGTTTCCATTAATATTCCGGCATTTATTGCACAGGTGAAAGAAGGCAACTTCGAAGAAGCTTATCATATTATCAGTGAATCATCTGCACTTCCTGCTGTATGTGGCCGTGTATGCCCACAGGAGAGTCAGTGTGAAGGAAAATGTATCCGTGGTATCAAGGGTGAGCCGGTTGCAATCGGTAAATTAGAGCGTTTCGTAGCTGACTGGGCAAGAGAGCATGGAATCAAGCCTAAGAAAGCAGAAAAATTAAATGGACATAAAGTAGCAGTTATCGGTTCCGGCCCTGCAGGTCTTACCTGTGCCGGTGATTTGGCAAAGCTTGGCTATGATGTTACTATTTTTGAAGCTTTACATGAAGCCGGTGGAGTATTAATTTACGGTATTCCGGAATTCCGTCTTCCAAAGTCAAAAGTAGTTGCAGCAGAAGTAGAAAATGTAAAAGCTTTAGGCGTTAAGATTGAGACCAACGTTGTCATTGGTAAAGCAGTTACCATTGATGAATTAATGGAAAAAGAAGGATTCGAAGCTGTATTTATCGGTTCCGGTGCAGGACTCCCAAGATTTATGGGAATCCCTGGCGAGCAGGCAATGGGAGTATTCTCTGCAAACGAATTCTTAACCAGAAATAACCTGATGAAAGCATTCCGTGATGACTATGATACGCCAATCAAAGCCGGCAAAAAAGTTGTTGTAGTTGGTGGTGGTAATGTTGCAATGGATGCAGCCCGTACCGCAAAACGTCTCGGCGCAGAGGTACATATCGTATACCGTCGTGGCGAGGAAGAGCTTCCAGCAAGAAAAGAAGAAATACATCATGCAAAAGAAGAAGGCATTATTTTTGACCTTCTGCAGAATCCTACTGAAATCTTAGTAGACGAAGACGGCTGGGTAAAAGGCTGTCGTGTCATTAAGATGGAATTAGGTGAGCCGGACGCATCCGGAAGAAGAAGCCCGGTAGAGATTCCAGGTTCTGAATACGAAATCGAGGCAGATACCGTAATCATGTCTCTTGGTACCTCTCCAAACCCATTGATTTCATCCACTACCAAGGGTCTGGACATCAACCGCAGAAAATGTATCATTGCAGAAGAAGAGACCGGAGCAACCTCCAAAGATGGCGTATACGCCGGTGGAGATGCAGTAACCGGAGCAGCAACCGTTATCCTTGCCATGGGTGCAGGAAAAACTGCAGCAAAGGGAATTGATGAATTCTTACGCAATAAATAAAGAATAAAGCATAATAATATATGCTTAAGGGACGCAGGATTTTTCTGCGTCCCTTTTTTACTTTACAGGAAATTGCTTTCCTGTAAAGTAAAAAACGCTCCGCGAG
>ENA-ORRH01000183-ORRH01000183.1-human-gut-metagenome-genome-assembly--contig:-NODE-183-length-63451-cov-20.3124_pt1 | contig 63451 bp, 63 predicted proteins | sample MGYA00242173_ERZ509130 | MGnify/ENA primary metagenome ERZ509130 (study PRJEB26280, sample SAMEA2338633) | human gut metagenome | biome: human gut; feature: human-associated habitat; material: faeces... | reverse complement strand
CAACACTGCTAACGAGGTGAAAAACAAATAGTTTGTCACCAGTGTTTGTTGCACAGTTCTGCACAACTTTCAATGACGGAGAATGCTTACTGATTGATTATTTTTGCAAACTAAAAAAGTAAGCAGATGAAATGATCAAACACATGTATGGAATCAGGACAATTTTCAAGAACGGAACCGATGAATGCAGCTGACAAGTCTGTTGCAATGTACTTTATGGATATATTCTTGCGCTTCACCCGTTTCCTAAAGTCGGATAGAGCGTCAATCCCCTTACCTTCACCTACATATATAATCCGACCACTTACCAAATCGACGACAATTGTTTTATACACATGCCCTTTCTTGACCGCAAATTCGTCGATACCGATACACTCAACTCCATCAAGGGAAGGAGGAGAATATCGTCTTTTCAAATGATTAGAATGTATCTCCTTAATGGTGTCCCAGCTAACACCCAATCTGGCTGCAGCATCTTTTAAGGTCATGGACCGTAACATATCTACCACGTATTTTGCAAAACGATGTGTATATGAGCAACCTCCAGTAGCGAATGGTATCTTCTCCTGCTGATCGTAATCGCAACCATCGCATTTGCACTTGTAGCGTTGAACTTTCATGCGTATGATGACTTTCTTGCCTCCTATAGGCAAGCCTAGAAAATCTCTTGTGCGGTATCCGTTCTTTATCAAATAACATTTTCCGCACTTCGGACATTCCTTTTGGCGTTTTTTGCTTTGCACATGAAGAATAATTGTATTACCTTTGTATTCCTCTCTTGTACATTCAAGGCTGTAAAGCCCCCATGCATGATATAGAAAACTGCTGTTCATTATTATATATTTGTTTGTGGTTATTCAAATATACAAAATGTTCAGCGGTTTTCTTTTGTTCTATACTGAATTTATCACTCGAAATGTCGGATGAACCGTAAGTTTGTACTTCGTAGCAGGACCACGTCCAGCCTTCTCAATATTTCCCTCCTTAACAGCGGCAGAAAGTAACCTTTTCATTGTACTATCACTGGGAGCTTTCGTAAGCCCCACCATAATCTCTGCCCTATTTGCCAAGGGATGATAACGTAAAAACTGTAATATTTCTATATCTATTGTCATATTCTTTATTTATTAATCGGCTCAAATCTACTCATTTTTTGCCAATATTCGGGTTTGTTTGAGCCGATTTGGTGTATATTTAACGGGATTTTGGTCCGATTCGATAAAAACATCTTGGAGAATAGACGAAACGGAAAAGATAAAACCAAACTAATAAAACTTCACCTGGAGGCACTTGTCATGCAAGTGAATGGTTTCCAATTTCAAGGCAAGGTATACAAATATCGGGGCAGCGGATATCCATCTTATACATTTTCTCCATCATTTTATACAAGCCTCACGTAATGATTTCCTTCATATAGATATTCCATCTTAACTTTGCTTGAAAAAAGAAAGATATGAAGAAAGTATTCAAATTGATTGGAGTATTGGTTGGAATTGGCATTATCGTTTGTGGCATCGCGTGGTGGTATTCTCGCACAAGCAACCCATGGAATGCTGCGACGATTGGAGACATTTCAGCTCCTGTTGGATATACCCGTGTAGACGGCAGTTATGCAGAGTTTATGCGCAGTTTGCCGCTGAAGAAACGTGGAAGCAAGGTGCAGCTCTATACGGGTGGTGATGCGCGGTTTCAGTTTCTCTCAACTGGCGTAATCGACATACCGATGCTCAGCAACTCGGAGCAGTGTGCTGATATGACCATGAGGCTAAGAGCAGAGTATCTGTTCAGTCGGGGACGTTACTCGGGAATACGTTTCCGTGATGTAAATGGCAACACATTGCAATATCATGGCGGATCATCGCGCAAAGCACTAGAAAAATTTTTGAAGAAAGCTTACGGTGTGTGCAGCACTTTATCTGTAAGCCATGAGACGACACCACGCAAGATAAGTGAGGTGCAGCCCGGTGACGTGCTCGTCTATCCTGCCCGCAAGTTAGAAGGTATGGGACATGCTCTGATTGTGATTGACGTGGCTCGTAACGGCAAAAAAGTCGCCATCATGTGTGCCGAGGGCAATACACCTACACGCGAATTGCATATTGTGAGAAATCCTTGCCCGATATCTAATCCTTGGTTCTTCTTCGATGGCGACGAGAAAATATTGTGGATATCACTGTTCCATTTTGGCAAAAACGAGTTAAGACATTATTAAGGGTAGTACCATACATCTCAGAATTTATAGAACCACCCTTAAACCATAAAAGAAAATCTGTAAATTTGCGTTGATAAACAAGATTACATTTATATAATAACTGCGTACAATTTGTTGAAACAATAATGGAAATACTCAAAATCTCTACATCCGTGGGCTTGTTTCGTGTTCCAACGGATGACATGGCTTATATAGAAGCCTCCGGCAACTACTGCGACGTATACCTTTTTAATGGTGAGTCGGTAACCATGACGTTTCAGCTGCACTACTTTGTTGAGGCACTTGAAAAGCTAAAACAGAACTTTTTCATGCGTGTCGGCAAGAGCCTGATAGTAAACAAAAATTTTGTTTACTCCATCAACATCACCAGCCAGGATTTGAAACTCATGGACCATCGTTTATACCAAGTGTTCAAGCTAAAGGCTTCAAAAGAGGCACTAAAAGAGTTGAAAACTATATTAGAACAAGAAAAATAAATGATTATGGGACATATAGAAGACCGCGAAATACAAGAGAAGCCTAAATTCATAATTGAGGATAATGATAACAATGCTGCTTCACAGGAGATACTTGAAGAACCCATTATTACTATTGAGAGTGGTGAGGATATAGAGAATACGCCTTCAACTACAACCATAAAGAAACGAAGCCGGCTACAGAAGTGGGGGCGAGGTATAATATGGTTTGTGGCTACCATCATACTTGTGCTTGGCTGTTACTGCGCCATACGCCTATACAACTACTATTATAATATAGGTGTGAGCGTTTCGCTTTCTCCGAAAGACAACATCAAGAAACTGGATAGCATGCAGACACCAAAGGGGGCTTCGGCAGTGGTGCTTAAAACAGACTCTGTACTCGGCGTGGCACTTGATATCTACGAACTACACAACGTGCGGGCAGAGCTGTCATTTCAAGAACCCGACACTGCCGATCATAGTGTGCTGCTATATACTCGTACTGCCGACTATACCTCTACGGGCAAATATATCGGTTCGCTGGTCATTGATGGTGAGGAGAAGCAGAGCGATGTATCGCGCCTCGGCTATTGTGCCATAGAGAAAGGCAATATGGTTATCGGCATTTCTCGCTTTGACGATATGCGTGAGCACATGATAGAGCGTGACGGCTCTTACTTTCGCCAGTTTGTGCTCGTTTCCAATGGCGAACTGCCACAGCGTTTTTCACTGCATGGCAAGGTGGAGCGTAAGGCTATCGCACGCACTGCAGACGACCGTATTTGCGTCATCGCAACCCGTCACCCCGAAACACTGTGGGACTTCGCCGATGCTTTGCGCGAATATGGCTATGTAGATGCTGTCTACCTTACCGGTGGCAACGAAAGCGGTTTCTACCGTGCTTCTGACGGCACCGCTTACTTCACGGAGAAAGCCGCAAAGTATCGTACGAATAAGCACCACGGTGTAGCTCCTTGGCTGGTGCTTAGGAAGCGATAATTGCCAAGATATACAATAAACCCGGCATCTTGTACAAGTCACCTCGGAAAGTTTCTCGGTTCAGGAAAGCCACACTACCTTTGCATTGTCAATAAGACATAAATCCGGCAAAACGAAATGTGCTCGTTTGGAAAAACGAAACGTATAAAAAACGGGAAAAACGAAACGTACTAAAGACTTCGCGCACACGACATTTAAAAGCAACAAAAAAGCAGTCCAAATCGGGCTGCTTTTATTGTTATTGAACGACAAGCAAATAGCGTTCAAACGATGTTCAAATCACGCTGCATTTGGCTTCACAAGCATCATGTCTTTGTAGCCAGCATCATAGTTTACATGTGCATTAAACTCAAAACGCTCACAACCTTCAAATGGATTGCCAAGCGCTTTGTTCTTGCCGAGCCATTCACAAAGCTCAATGATAGAGGACTTGTCAGAAGTGAAATAAATAAACGGCTTTCCTTTGAGCACATTCAATACATCAAGATAGTCGGACAAACGCCAGTACATTTTGTATGTTCCAACCTCTGTTGACAAATAAGGAGGGTCAACGATAAACACCACATTCGGCTCGTCTTTATACTTTTTGTACAGTTCACGATAGTCACACGACTCAATCGTCAAGCCTTCCAAATAGTCCTCGCTCGTCGGATAGTCATTCTTGCGAATGTTATTGTACAAGGTTTGTTTTTCCATCTCCTCGATGCTCAGTTTGTACTTCATCGAGAACATCACCGATGCCGAGATCGTTATAAAATCGATGTAGCCCACCGCTTGCTCCTCATGTCGCAAACGCTCAAGCACCTTCTCGCGCATCTTTCCACTTATCTGCTTGTGCTTTGGCAAGTCATCCACAATCTCACGCAAATCAGAGAGCAGCGCATTTGTCTGAGGTATGTGTGCCAGTCGCTCGCGATAGTTGTCGTAGTCGTTATACACCACAGTCGCGTCAGGACGCAAATGCTTTGTTATATGGGACAGCAAACCGCTTCCACCGAATAAATCCACAAACACAGTCTTGTCGTTGAACTGTGGCAAAATTCTGATATACTCCTTTGCAAACATGCGCTTCTGTCCGACAAATGGCAGTGGCGCAGCCATGTGCATTTTCCCTCTCATACGTTCAGCTCAAACCTTATGTTGTCCTCGCCGGCGAGCAGTCGTTCAGTGGGGTTAATGTTGTTTTCATAGATGTGTACGTTCGCCAAGTTCAGCGTGATCGACTTCAGTGGCAAGTCTATCTGACGAGCCATCAGATAAAGGTGGTAAATGTCCGAAGGCAGTCCGAGACTTGCGTCCGAGCTGCGCTGATATGCCGATACCACCAGTGTGCCATCCTCTATCTGGAACTGCACAAGGCTCAGGCATGGTGCTTGGTTGCTCTCGGCATCCGTTGCTCCGAGGAACAGCACATAGTTCTTGCTGTTACGCTTCTCCTTGTTTATGCGCTTGATGAGTGGCGGCAGCTTCTCCATGTAGGTCGGGTAACTGTTCACCAATGTCTGGCCGCAGTAGTCCCACCATGCGATGCCAGCCTCACGGTATCGCTCCACGTTGCGCTCGCCTTGCATAAATAGTTTCAGTTCCTCCTTCAGCTTTTTCCTGGCTATGCCATGGCTCTCGAAAATGTCGAGCAGGTCAGCCGGTGTGAACGTCAGCTGCTCGTTGAGCAAGTATTTTATCTTGCCTTTTTTGTTCTGTTGGGTCTTGCCTTCAGCAAGCACCTTCCCCAATAATAAATAGTATTTGTTCATTGCGTTTCCGTTTTGATACGGCAAAGTTACCACGCTTCCGCATCAATGAGTAACGCCATGAGCAAATCACACTGCAAGCCTTTTGCAGCACGTTTTCAAAAGCCTTGCGTTTTACCCCCCCCGAACACCTGGGCGCTGCACTCGCTTCCATACCGTTTGATGAGCGTGTACACCTTGCGCTCGCTCACATGGTAACGGTCGGCAAGCGTCGCCACGATATACGACACCTTGTCGCCGCCACCGAGCATCACCCGGTAGTCATTGTAGAGGTCTATATATTCCACATCCTCGATGCGTATTCCTGCCTGTTGTAGTCTTTTTAACGGCTCGCGGTTAAAATTCAGTATCTCAAAGACTTTCATTTTCAGCAATTTTATGTACCTTTGTATCGCCAATCACTTTATAACAACAAAAATGCTCACAGCGCGGCAGAGGGTATATGCCCCCGGTCGTGCGCTGTGAGCGTTGTTATAAAAGTGATTGGCGTTGCTTTTTAACAGGCCGGGGGCTTTTTTACTTCCTCCCCCGAGGGAAAGTTTCTCACGCTTCGTATTTGCTCAAATCAATGGCATCTTTCTTTTTCCATACATCGGTCAGCACATTCTGGATATACTTCACCGCTTTTGTGTAGAAGTCCGTCAAATCATCAAGTGTCTCAAACGTGCGGTACACTGGCTCCTCGTCCGTGCCGAACTTGAATGTCACTGGCAGCGTCTTTCCGTCCGTCTGCACAGCCAAATCGTATGCCGCCTTGTAGTTGTACTGGTTCTCCTGCGAAAGCCACACTGGGGCATTGTCATAGCTGAACCCCGACAATATAGCCGCGTCCGCTTGCTCGTTGTACCATGTTCTCACGAGGGTCTTTATCTCCTCGCCAGTCGGCTTATGAGCCAGTTCCGCTTCCATGTAGTCAGCGAAGCCGTCATCACGCTCCTGCACGTCCCAACGGACGCGCCATTTGTTCTTTACGGGGTTCACGCATTCCAGCAGCTTCACCTCCGCATTTCCTTGTACTCTTTTCATCTTAGCTAAAAACGTATTTAGTTCGACCTTTGCCGAACACCTCCGTTTTGATCGTTGTCTCAAATGGGAAGCCGTCCGGCACTTCTCTAATCTGTGCGAGTATGTTCTTCATCTCCTCGCTGTTGGTGAAGAATTTCCGTGCCTCGCCGTTCACCTCGATGGACACGATGCAGCGGTCATCGCCCTGCTCCGTCTTTATGCCCGTCTCGAAGTCTTTCACCACGATGGGAATGTTCACCAACTCACGGATGCTCACGACAGTACCCGCGAAGCGCTTCTTGCCGTCCTCTGGCTTGTAAGCCACATTTAAGTCCTTAAAACTTTTCATTGTTTTGCCTGTTAATTTATTAAACAAATTGTTACAGTCGGCGTGCTTTGTCATCCCATAAAAGGATGCTGTCAGCTATCGCCTTCTTTTTCTCGATTTTACCTCGCACATCTTTCTTGCGAACTTCTGCTTGATGCGTTTCCTTAAACGCACATTGTTTGGCCGTATTACATAGCCCAGAAAGTCTATTCCCTCAGCAGTCGGGAACACCCTCTCATTGGGCTTTACCACCAAATCAATTTTCTGCAGCTGTTCATGTATGATGTCACGAATCATCCATAGTTCCGCTTTCGTTTTACCGAGTTCCACGCCGTCATCACAATATCTGTAAAAATAACGTACGCCGTACTTGTCCTTCAGATAATGGTCTAAGAAAACAGACAATAACAGATTCCCCGACCCTTGCGAGCTGCGCAGCCCGAAACTGATGCCCTCAGGCAGAAGGTGCAGAAAGTGCTCCAGCAGTCCTAACAGCACCTCGTCCTTGAACACCCTGCGGTAACACCACATTACAAAATCCGGCTTCACGTTGTCATAGAACCGCCTCACGTCAAACTTATAGCAGTATGTCGTTCCCTCTGGGTCTGCATTCAGATCTCGTTGTATGCACTTCATCAAGTCGTGCGTGCCACGTCCCTTGATGCTCGCCCCCGTAGTTCGTATGAAACGCTTGTGCAGATGTGCGTCCACCACATTCATCACAGCATACACCGCTATGCGGTCTTTCATCGACAATATCTGCAGATGCCGTTCTTTACCATATTCACAGATGATGCGCTCATGATAGCCACCGAGCTTGAACGTACCGTTCTTCAGCTTTGCCGTCAGTTCCGCTATCACCTCGTCACGGTGCTCCAGCAGATAGCGACCTTGCCTGCACGTCTTTCGCTTCTTGCCCCGCAACACAGCGTCAAACGCCTCCGACATGTTGCCGTAGTCCGTCACCTCCTCCATGATGTAGCCTTCTCTGCGCATAGGGTTCTCTGTTCCTCGTTTACGGAAGATATGGGCCTTCCTTTCCCCGGGCCAAACTTCTTCGAACCGTTACCGGCCTACCAAACTCTATTGCCAGACACTTGATTTTTCAGCTTTCTGCCATGGAGCAGGATTGCTGTGGCTCGTTTCCCTCGGCACCACATCGGGGAGCACGTCCCCATCGTTGTACGCCGATTCTTTTGATTTCCAGGCGCGAGCCGACATTCGCATTCGCATTCGAGGCATCGTTATTCGCATTCGCATTCGAGACACCGCCATTCGCGTTCGCATTGTTGTACCCGCGATAGACCACACGGCCTATGGGAAACTCTACCAAGATGCAAAGTTACTCATATTCCCGCCAACTCAAGCGATTATACTCTAAATCAGTTGCAAAGCGACAATATTTCAACGAAAACCGCAGCACCACCAGGTTCCCGCGAAATTTCTAAAATTTTTCGACCGGCTTACGCCGGTGATGCCACGTCCTTCGTTTTGTCGCTTCGCGCGCTTCGCGTTACGCAACCTCGACTATCGCCTTATACGCAGCCACGCTTTGCGCCATCACGATCTTGCCGCGGAAGGCCAGGCGCGAGCCGACAAACGCACTCGCACCCGAGGCATCGTTAAACGCATACGCATTCGAGACACCGCCATACGCGTACGCATTGTAGTACCCGCGATAGACCACACGGCCTGATGCCGAGCTGAACCAGTATTTGTCAGAATAGTAAGTGCTGCTCGATCCGCTCACGGCACCAACTGGCACAACGGCCATCCATTTGCCATGAGCCACTGCCGTTATCCAAGAGTCACCATTTGTCGTACCCTTCACCATCATAATCGTACCGTCCGGCATCCAGATGCGCCACTTGCCCATATTGCCACTCGTGTTCGGTACGTCCACCCTGTCCATCATGTCGTATTTGTGACCGTAGATGTCCTCATACCCAAGACAACAGATATTGTTCACCTGCGTCACTTTCGCCGCACCATACTCGTCCTTCTCCACATACCAGGCATATTGATGTACCATATTGTCCACAAGACTGTTCGTCACATTCGGATTAATCCCCTTCGCCTCTTCGTAACCCACAGTGTCCTGCATGCCCCTCGATGCCGTACCGCCAGTCGTGCGTGTATTTGAGTGCGAACCTGCGCCACACTGCTCCTGCATGTTCTTTCGCCCATACTTTGCATAGCTCAGATTTGCGATGCGCCAGTGCATCAGCGGGTCTATCTGCTGCATACCTCTCTGCACGCTATAGTAGTGGAAGTCCGCCCATGTCATATTTGCAGTCGTAGAACCACCCGTTATGCAGGAACGCAGTTTTGTGCCAACCACCGAGCTGCCCGCCACACCACAAAGGTGCTCGTCGTTGGGCACCCAGTCAGGCTCCATGTCTTCAATCTTCTCGCTGTTGCTCAACACCACCTTGTCAAACTCAGCGGTGTTTAGTATAGAGAAGTAAAGTGCCACGGCTCCTTCCGGCACATCGCTTATCAGATACATGCCAGCCTCAAACTTGTTGCTCAGCGCAGACACGACTATGGACTGCAGCACTGCGCCTGTCTTGTCAACGAATACGCTGCCCACAAGATTCGTGCCTGGCACACTCGGGAAGCGTACACGCTTGTAGCCCTCCACACTCACCATACACACAGAGTACGAACTGTCATTACTGAAAGCGTTGTTTATCGTGTCCCTGCCGCTCATCACCTTTTTGCCGTTTGTATAGCCACCCTGCGTTCTCTTGATGTCCTCCAGCGTCAGCACTGTCGCCTCTGGAACTCTTGGCATGTGGGCTCTGTCTCTGAAACTGTAGCAGTCATAGTTCCTACCGTTCAGATAGTCATTCACACCCTTGCTCCAGAAGAACGGCTCCAGCATCATCCAGTCGCCCTCCGAGCCGTCAAGCTTTGCGGGGCTCCCGTCCGCATACTTGTTGCTGTCAGCATCGTCAAGCGGGTAGCATGTCATTTCGCCGTCCAAATTATTCATCACCGTATCAACACCGGCGATGGTAACGTTCCGGGTAGTTGCTTTCTTCGTCACCTTCGCCAATACTCTGTGACGGTTCTTCAATATCGCCGCCACATGGCCGCTCGGCTTGTAATCGTTGCCGTATTGGTAGCCCGTTTCGTTGTCAAGATTGCTGATACACACGTCGTCGGCAACGGTTTCCGCTCTCTCCAGCATCGTATATTCCGGCTGCACGATGTTCAGCTCCGGAAAGTGCTCCTTCAGCGCCTCATACTCCTCGTCCTCCTTATATTTCGTCAAGCGGTATGTTCCCACCAGTCGGCAGGTGTCCACGTTGCCGCCTTCCTCGTCCACGCCGCCCGTCCGCATCAGCGAAGTCAGCAGACTGCCGTCACCCTCCATGTCGATGCCCGTCACACGCAGATATTCGATGTTCGAACAGCGTTCAAACAGCGTTTGCCAGTCTATGCCAGGGCAGCTGTCAATAACGAGCTTCGTCACATTGGCCGTACCCTCGATGGTCAGTCCCTCCTCTTTCAGTTTCGGCAGATATTCCAGACGCAGAGTCGTCAGCGAGGCCGGCAGCACGAGGCTCTCTATCGGCGCACCCTTGGCCACAGTCACGCTCTTCACATTCGTGCCGCCCGCGTCGAGGCTCCTCAACAGCGTGTTCGTCGAGAAGTCCAGCGATGTCGAGTCCTGGCGGTTGCTTCTCGCCATAGTCTGCCCGTTCAGGTTCACCTCCCTCAGTTGTCTGCATCCTTGCGTCACAAGCCACCATGTAGTCGTCGAAGGCTGTGCCCCCCGCTTCACGCTGATGTCCAGTCGTCTCATCATCTTGCAGTTGCCCAACTCCAGGCCGTTCAGCAGATGTCCGGCAGCCCCCGTCAGGTCAAGCTCCAGGATCTTCGAAGCGCCAAACAGCAGCATCGGGTCGTTCAGTGCACGCTTGCCCGTCACCGAGAGCCTGCCCGTCTCGCCTCTCAGCAGCCTGCCAGTCTCGCCCTCCATATAGTCCTTTCCCGACAGACCGTAAGCGAAGTAGTATTCATCGCCCGACACGATGCGCATCACGTCTGCCGAATCCGACACCTCACGCGCCATATAGAAACCAGCCGAATCCGCACGGTAGGTACTTACACCGAATTTAGCGTCAAGCAGAGCGAAGCGGTTTGTAATGAAGTGGTCAAGCTGCATCTCGCGCGTACCGCTCAGCGCATACATGTAGTAGAACTTGTTCCCGTCCGTCGTCACGCCGTTTTCCGTCACTCTCACGCCCTTTGTCTCAGGCTTGATATATTTCATCTCGCCCGACTTGTTATACTCGCGGGCCGACCAGTTTTTCTGCATAGCCTCAAACGTGCCCTTCACCTTCTGGTTCGTCATCACACGGCGCAGTTCCTCAGCCATAGCCTTTATCTCCGCCTCGAAGTTGGCGATAAACAGACACCACATCCAAGAGTCATGACCCTCAAACACCCATTTCTTCTTCTCCGTGTCCCACGAATCCCTCATTATGTTGTAGGCATAAGCAAGCAGCGAGTCATTACGCTTGCCGAAGCAGGTGTCACCGTCATAGTAAGTCCACCACCATATATCCCCGTCCCAAGTGCAATGAATCGTGTTCTTCACAAACTGGTCTACATTGCCGCCATAGGTCACGATGATGTAATATGCAGTAATGTTCCGCACATCATGATGCTGTCCAAGCTCGTTCCTGAACTTTTCCGACTTCCATGTCTTGAGGTCTGTGTACGTCATGTCCGCACCCGAGGGCACACACGATTTCACCCAGCTCCACAGCTTCTTTATAGCCCCCTTCTGGTATTCTGAAGCGTTCTTCTCGCCCGCAGCCTCATCAGCACCGCTCCACAGCGTGTCCTTCGGATAGTTGAACTCAAGCGAGCTCTCAAACTCCGCATCTAGTTGCGCGTCGAGGTCATCGTCCACCTGAAAGTTACACAGTTTCTTGCCGTTGTCCAGGAACTCTATGGCTATATGCTTCCCCTTGTCCGTCAGACCCATCACATCATACCAGTCACTCTTGTCATTGTTCATCTGGTACTGTCCGTAGTACGTAGGGTTCGAGTCGTCAGAACTGGTCGTCGCGAATATGTCGCAAGGATAGCCGTATATCGCCGTGCGTATCGTCGGGTCTTGCTGCTGTGGCGGAGTAGGCGATATTTCCTTCATCACGTCATTGAACACTATTGCCATGCCCGTGTTTGTCTTCATCGACGAATCCGAGAAGTCAGCCTTTGCACAGTTCACCTTACACGGCTTCGTGTCACCCTTGAACAGTGGCAGCTTGTTCACATCCTGCTTCACGCCGTTTATCCACATCTCCGGTGCCAGACCCGCCTTCATGCACTTCATCCAGTAGAAGCGGTAGTTCTTCACCGGATACTTCGTAGATGAAGTACCCTGAATACGTATCATGATGTTCGTGAAGCGTATCACGTCACCCCACGATGTGTATATCACCAGCTCATCCACATGGAAGTTCTGCTTCTTGTTCTTGCAGGCGTTCACGTCGTCAAGACCGCTGCCCGAGTCCTCCGTGCGCACGATCTTTATCACAGCCCTGCCCTTGGCCATTATCTTGTCCATGTCTATTTCGCCCGTCTCCGGGTTAAGCACATCGTTGTAGGCATACCGCTCCGCCATCTCCTCTGCATTGTCGCTGCCCACCGTATGGTTGTCCACCACCTCGTCGTCAGTCAGAGGGCGCGAATACGCAAACACCTTGTATACCCTCACGTCAGCACCGTCCGAGCTTATGCTGATACCCTGCGGAGCGTCCTGTTTGAAGTTGTCGTCATCCTGATAGCACATCGCCGACACGCGGTCACCGTTCATATACAGCTCCATGAGCGAGCCGTCGGCACGCTTGCCCACGTTGAAGACAAAGCGCACACGCTTGCTCTCCGCATAGTTCTGCTTCACGCCCACCGGCGTCTTCGTCACAATCGGCAGACCCGTCTCCGGGTCTCTGTTCTCCTCGTCCTCATGGTCCTTCGTCGAGCCGCTGTAGAGCATGGCGCTGTCCGCCGTAATGCGGAAGCCCTTCGCATCGTTCTACATGCAGTCCACCACCACCGAGCTGCGGTCCGACACGTTGTTCACCTCCATGTCTATCTCTACAGACATGCCTCCGCGCTTCACGTCTTGCATAAAAGGCTTAAAGTCAATCACTGCCTTCGCACCGTTCTTCAGCACCAGAGCCTCGCCGTCCCAGCCGCTCGTCTGCCAGTCCACGCCCTCAAAGGTCGTACCATGTTCACCGTAGGCCCACAGCTTTCGTGCCTCAGGGCTTTCCGAGTTCGAGCGTCCCGCAGCGGTCAGCTTCAGCTCCAGCCCCTGCGTCGCCTCGCCTATGTCCAGACCGCTCGACGCCACATCCACAACCGTCTCCAACGCAGCCTTGCCGCACTCCAGCTTCAGTCTCGTCTCGCCCTGCTCCATGAAGCGCTCCATATATGTCTGCCGACCGCGGCCCACGCTGTATGTCTTCTTCGTTTCCTTGCCAGTGGGCGAAGTCTGCGTCTCCGTCACCACCGCCGGAACCTCCGTCGGGTCGTATGCCGCATACTCAAACTCCAGCCTCTCATACTGCTGCGCCGACAGACGCGCACTCAGAGGCATCTCCCCAAGCACCACCTCGCCGTTCTTGTTTACATATTTCATGCCCACCCAAGGGCTTCTCTCGCCGCCCTTCAGCAGGTCTATCCATATCGCATCAGACTTCAGGCCATCTCTCTCCGCAACCAGCTGCACCGTGTGCCTGCCTGCCGCCAGCGTATTGGCAGCTATCGTGAACGCATCGCGAGTCGTGCCCGCCTTGCTCACGTCCTTGGTCGTAGGCACACCATTGCCGTCAACATACATCGACACCGTTCTGCGCCCAGAGCCCGTCAGAGTGAACGGGATGCTTATCGTCTCCCCGTCCTCATAGCCGCCCTTCTGCATCGCTGTGCCCATGTCATAGTCCGACGTCAGTTTTATGCCTACCACCGTCACCATCGCATAAGCCTGCTTTGTCTGCTTCTCGCCCTCAGCGGTCGTACATTCAGCCCTCACATACACATCCACATTTCCCGCCACCGACATATATGCCGAGAGGTCTGCCGTATAAGTGCCCCTCGACACGTTGCGCAGCTCCTGCGTCCAAAGCGTCGTTGTGCCCAGCTTCACGCTGATGCTCACCGTTGCGTTCACACCGTCGCTCTCGCCCTCAGCGTTCACATGGTCGTAGGTCCAGGTCAGCAACGCCGAGCCGCCCTCTTTCACAAGCTCCGGAGCCACCTTTGCCGTCACCAGTATGCGGCTTGCCGACGATGTGCCACCACCGCCACCCGCAGGTAGCTTGGCAGGCGTACCTATCGCCTCACCCTTCGTGTCGTAAGCATACAGATAGTTGTCATCACCGTCAGGAACTACCTCTATCGAACCCAGCGTATGCGCCTCCAGCTCCTTCAACTTTGTCGCCACCACACCGTTCTGTATGGCGTTTGTGCTCTCCTCGTCAAGACTCGTGTCCACCTCCGGCACGTCCACCGTCAGGCTGATATTACCAGCATCATCAGCCTCGTTCTTCACACCATTCAGTGTCACACTCTTCACCTTGCCACCACCGCCGAAGTCGCTCCAGCTTGCAGTTTCCTCCCAACTTTCCGTTGTCGTTCCCGTAAACTGTTTGGTCTCCCATTTTCCAGGTTCCGTCTCGTAGCTTACGCAACGTCCCCTCTTCCGTTCCTTCGCATCCACAGCTTTTATCGCCGTAGCCAAGGTGTAGTATTCGCCGTCCTTCAGCGGTTTCTTCTCCGTCACGTTGTACGTGTTGCCGCCGCTCTTTTCCTCTATGGCCGTGCGCAGTTTCTCATCGGCAGCAGTTCTCGCCTCTGTCTCATTGGCTATGGATTTTGTGTTGGAGCTTATGGCTTCGCTCAGTGCATTGTCAGCCTTCTCTCGTTCCGTGGCCTCCTTGCTCGTGTCCGATGACAGCTTCACCACCCAAGTTTTCACCGTTTCGGGTATGTCCTCCGTCCAGTCCGTCCATGTCCCCTGCTCGTTCGTCAGGTGTGCCGAGTTGATGTTGTATGAGCGGAAGTATCTGTATATCGCCTTGTCATTGTGCCCGCTAAAGTTCAGTTTGCCCTCCGTGTTCATGCTGTAGTGCGTTGTCAGCACCTCCGTTAGTTGGTGCAGCATCGAGTCCGAGAGCACGTCCACCACGCCCACGTTCGCTCCTCTATAGGTCAGCGTCCAGCGCGAGTGCAGTGCATCCATCACCATCTTCCTCGCTTCCGACGTACTGCCAGGCATGGCGTCTAAGTTAGCCACATCTATGCTGCCTACTACTCCCTCCGCAAGCGTCCGCAGTTCCGCGTCAGCGTTGGTTCTCGCAGTCTGCTCTGCCGCCACTTGCTTCTGCAGCTCCGTGTCTGCTGCTGCGCGTGTGGCCGCCTCTTCCTCTATCTTCGCCTTCAGTTCGTATATGTTGCCGATGTTGCCCATCTTCAGCCATCCCGGCTTCTGCCAGGCGTATATGTCGCCGTTCTCCGCGCTCGTCTTGTCTGCCTCGTTGTATAGGCTTACCAACTGGCCATAGCGCAGCGCTTTGCCGTTCGTCCCCATGGGGGCCGTGTCGGCCTCCATCTGCGCCTTAGTCTGGTACACCTTTCTTATGCCCAGTCCGTCCGCGCTCTGTTCCATCTCGGCTATGTAGGCCAGCGTGTCGGCATGCAGGCCGCCCACCTCCTCGGGGCTGATGCTGTCCGTCTCCGTCTTGCTCCTCAGTTCCGAGGCGCGTTTCTGTAAGTTGTATATAGTTTCCATAATTTGTTGTTATTTGGGTAGGTCGAAAATTATTTTTACGGGCAACACTATGGGTCTGTCCACATCGTCGAAGGGCAAGGTTATGTCTGCACACACCTCGCCCTCAAATGCATAGAGGGCAAAGCTGGCCACCCCATTCTCTGTTTGCACATAAGCCTTGCTGGGCGACACAAAGGCTTCCATAAATTTCTCTTCCGTGTGGAACAGATACATTCTTCCCGTCACATCGTCCGTATTTTGGCTTTTTATGTCCACCTTAACGCGGTACACATCCGATAGCTCCTTCACCATAACTCTTCCCGTATAACCATTTCTGAACGTCACGTTCAGTTGCCTGTAGCTTGGCTCGTCAGCTATGTCGATGGCCTTCCTCACCAAGTCTTTCATCACTGGCAGGTCGTTTATGTTGTAGCTCTCCGTCGCGCCGCTTTTGTCCGTGCTTATGTAGCCCTTCGTTTCCACGGCACAGGCTCTTGTCTGCCCGTCCTCAAATGTGCGGCTGTCCGTTTCTGTCCGTTTTATGCAGAGGTATATCGGGTCTGCCCAAGTCTGGAGCACTATGGTCGCCTCGTCCCATGCCACAAACTCGCCGTCCACCACAGCCACGCCGCCATGTATCTTGCCCGTTGTTGTGCTCTTGTCCACATCCACCGACACAACCTCGGCCGACACATCTGCCAGCAAATATGCCTTCACGCCGCCCGTCAGCGTCTCCAGCAGTCGTTTCATACTCGTCACGTCGTTCTCCTGCAGCGTTTCCAGGTCGTCCACATACACGGGCTGTCCGCCCTCGTTGAATTTCAGTCTATTCATAGTCGTATAGTTCTATGCGGTACGTCCGTCCCGCAGGTTTGTAATAACTTAGCAAATTCCGTATCTCTCGTAGGTTCCTGCCGCCATATTTGTCCTCCTCGGCATCCATAGACGTGCAGAGGAATGTCGGAACCCACACCACAAAACTCTCGCGGTACGAACATTCGCCCCGCCTTTTCAGCGTCACGTCTTTCTCCGTCCGTCGGTACAGATAGTTGTCTTTCTGTCTCTCCTCGCGCTGGTGCCAGAATAGCGAGTCCTCCGCCTCCGCGCTCTCTATCCTTATCTGTTGTTCTTTCAGGTAGAAGGCATCGTTCAGCGCCTTTTCCATGTACATCACGTTGGCCGTAGTCCCCAGTCGTCGGGCAGCGTTCTTGCGCCTTTCCGTCAACTGCTCATATATATACCTCACGGGCAGCATCAGCACCTTCAACAGCGCCACCGTCAGCCCGCCTCTCATCACTGGTGGCAGCAGCTGCACCGCCAGTTTCACCATGTCAACTTTCCACCACATACGTCATCGAGTTTTCAAGTCCTTCCACCGTCAGGCTGCCGCCTGCCGCCGTATAGTTGTTCCCCTTTATCGTGGTCCACGCAGTCCCCGTCGCCGCCATGTATTGGCAGTCGCCCAGCTCCACGTCCTCCACGCCTTCCACCGCCTGTATCGCGTCCGTCAGCCGCGTTTTGTTGAACGTTCCGCCATAAACAATGTTTTTCAGGTACGCCTTTATCGCCTCGTCCACGGCTCGCGATCCGTCCGATATGCGTCTTCCGTCCGTGTCCATCACCAACGGATCCACCCATATCCGTGCCTTCACCATCAGTCGGTCGGCCTTCTGCGAACGGATGTTCAGCACCACGCCAGCTATTTTTACGCGGTTCATATACTGTTTGAACGCTGTTAAAACTCCATCCTCAAGCGGCTCTGGCTGTCCGCCTTTCTCGCCGCTCGCCAGTATTTCCACGCTCGTGCCTCTGTCCCTCACCGCCACATACTTCACCACCTGCTTCGCCTCGTCCTCCGTGGCATATCCGTATTGCTGTGTCGCCTCGTCCAGCACCAGCGCGTCGCCGTATTGGAATGCTCTCGCCACCTTGTAGTACCATGGCACGCTCGCCACCACGGCACTCGCCATCCGAGCTTCCACGTCCTGCACCCATCTCTCGGTCAGCACCTCCACCACATGGCAGCAGGCAGCCACCACCCACAATAGGACGTTCTCCACGCTCACGTCCGAGAATGTCCCGCCCCACGTCGCGCCGCTTTTCAGCCCGTAGCGCTCTCTTATCGTAGCGTCTGCCATGAAGGCGTCTGTCATCGTTTTCTTTATCTCTGCCGTTGTCCTTGCCATGTCCCTCGTTTTTCGTTACATGTATTCCTTCGTAAACTCCTCACTGAATATTCGCAGCCTTGTGCCGCTTTCGTCTCTCACAGTCGCCGGGCTCACCTCGTGCGCCTTGCAGTAGCTTGCCATCACGCGGTTCGTCTTCACCGCCTCGGGCAGCCGCAGCCGCATACCAGCCTCCAGTTCGTCCGTCAAACTCATGCCGTTCTCCATCGCTATGTCCAGGGCCGTCTCCCATGTCCCATGCTCCTGCACCGCTATGTCAGCCAGCGTCTGCCCGTCTCTCACCGTTACTTCCATAAGCCTACACCTTTTTCCAACCAAATGTAACGAACCACACAATGCCACACACTGCGCACAACAGCACACCTCCCGCCAACCACACATACCATGGCACACCCATTCGCATCTTTACGCTCTTCTCTGCCCAGTGTGTCAGCGCCTCGCTGCTCATCTGCGTGTTCGCCCCCTTCTGCGTCTCCTCGTGTCGGCTCTCGTTCGCTGTGTCGCGGTTCTGCTCTCGGTTGCGCTCCGTGTTGCGGTAGTGTTCCCTCTTCACCACGTTGCCCGCCTGGTCTATCGTCAGCACCACTGAGTCTTTCACCACCGTCGAGTCCTTCACCCTCGTTTCGTAGCGTATCACCACAGAGTCCCTCGTCACCACCGAGTCTGTTATCGTCACCGAATCTTTCGCCACATGTGTTTCGCGCAGCTCACTCGTCCTTCTTGTCGTCGCGCAGCTCGCCATGAGCACCGCCGCCAACATCAGCCATAAATAGTGTTTCATGTCGCCATTCCGTTTTTATAGATTCTTGTATTCCTCCTTCGCATCAAAGCAGGGGCAAGCCTTTATCCACTCGTTCTTGGTTATCTTTCCGTCCCCATTCAGGTCGGGCGAGAAGTCCCTGTGTCCTTGTATCGTTGCCTTCGGGTATCGTCCCCTCAGCAACTTCAGCAGCACCCTCAGGCTCTTCTTCTGCGCCTCCGTGCGGTTGTCCGTCGGCTTCCCTGCGGCGTCTATGCCGCCTATGTACGCCACGTTTATCAACTTCGAGTTCCAGCCCTTCACGCCGTTGCTCACCTTATTCTCGTCCAGCATCTGGTGTATCACGCCGTCAGCGCTCACCACATAGTGGTAACCTGGGTTCTTCCATCCCTTGCGCTTGAACTCCATCTCCAGCCCCCTTATCGTTGTCTTCTGGCTGCTCGCCGTGCAGTGTACGGCTATGTATTTTATTTCTCTCATTTTTTCTTCATTTTGTCCAAGGCCGTTTCCACGTCCTCGGGTTTAACGTTCAGTTTGCTGGCAATCTCGCCCACCAGCGCTTTCTTCAGCAGTTGCAGGAAGGGCATGTTCGGGAAGCATATCAGCATACTTGCCGCAGTGCTCCACAGTTCAACCAATATGATGCAGATGCAGATCACGCTCGTCGACAGCCCGTTCCCCACGCCCAGCAACTTGTCTATCAGTATAAACAGCAGGATCACCGAACCATACACCGCCAACTTCGACAGCGAGTCTCTCATCAGCTCGCTCTTCGTGAATCGTCCCTGCTTCACGCTCGATGCTATGCCCCATGCTGCGTCCATCACCACCGCCGCCACAGTAAAGCCCACCATCGTCTCATACCCCGCCAGAAAGTTCGCCACAATCAGCCCGGCGCACACCGCCCAGCCCCATGCAGTCGATAGCACCCCCTCCAGCTTGCTCATAAAATGTTCTACTATCATCTTTCCGTTTTCTATTGTTGTTAATAACTCGCCTCTATCTCCACGCCCGTCTCCGTTATCCGCACCTTCGCCACCGTCTGTCCGTCCATCTCCAGCTGCTCCTTTATCTCCGTGCGCCAGTATATCGGGTCGTTGTCCAGCAGCATGTCACTCAGCCCCACACCGGCCGATGGACGCTCCTTCAGCTCCCCCTTGTGCAGGGTCAGCAGCAGTGCCTGGTTCTGTCGTAGCGTGTCGCCTATGCCCATCCGTCCGTTCCTCACGGCTGGTTCCAGCACGTTTCGTTCTCCGTCCCATCGCAGTTCTATTCCTTTCATACTCTCCTCAGTGCTTTATCGTTTCGTCCTCATAGTCCCCTCGCTCAAAGCGGTTCGCCGCCTTCATCGGCTTCACCGTTGTAAACGTGCCTCCTGGATGCGCCACCGTCACCTGGTGCGTGTGTCCGTTGAAGGCGTCCACCAGCTCGTTTATCTTCGCCGTCAGCTCCTCTATGTTCACCAGTCCGCCAAGCATCCCGCCGTTCACCTCTATCCGCTCCACGCGGTCCACCTGCACCACCACCAGTTCCCTTAGGTCGCCGCTCAGGCTCCCCATCATCACCGCCGTTCCCACCTTCGGTGTCAACAGCATCCGCCCCTGGTCCTCCGTCTCCGATGCCTTCAGCCTCACCCCAGGCACGTCCACTTTGCCCACCGTCACCGTGCAGGTCTGCCCCTCCACGCTCTTCACTATGCCTTGATACAGCGTGGCCTCCTTTCCCGTCCCGCTCCCCTTCAGCAATTCGTGCAGCCTTCTGTATTCGTCCATACTCGCTCTCTTTCTCTCTTTCTTTTTAGCTCAACTTAAAACCTAACGTCACCTTCCGCTTGCCGCCATCCCGTCCAAACTCCGTCGTCACGGCCGCCACAAAGTACGTCCCGTCCTTATATTCGTAGTCACGGTCTCTTAGCACAGCGCTGTCCCCGGGCTTGCACATCGGCACCAACCAACCCGTTATGCTCCCCTCATACCCGTCAAAGCTCCGGCGCTTCACCTCCAGCTCGCCACGAGCCTTCATTGATGCTTCGTCACTCGTCGGACACTTTATTTCAATTTTGTCACCACCCGTGGTGCCTGTTTCTATTTCTTTGACTGTACCATCTGGCATGAGTGCCTTCACAACAACAAGCAGTCGTTTGTCTTTTGCTCGATGATAGGTTAGGTTTTCTTCCTCGACATTCAGCGAGAAGTCATAGAAACGATCTTCGCCAACTTTTTCGCCAGGAGGATGGATGTGCAGCACACCATCTTGCATATAGATGTCCGCGCCACTTTCCTCTTGCACCTTCTTCAACACATCGTAGCCAGTAGCATTGTTGATTACGAACTTGCTGTATGTCCATGAGTAGGAACACTCGATACTGCACCCGAGGCCACAACCATCAACAACCTTTGCAAGTAGATCTTTTAGCGTTACCTTCTGCAACACCTCGTTCGGTATGTCCTTCCTAAAAAGAAACAAGTCATCCTCACAAATGAGTTTTATATCTCCGCCATCAGTGGATATGCGTTGAAGCCAGCCTTCAAACTCCGTTTCAAGTCCTGTTTCCTCATATCCGAACTTTATGCACACCTTGTCACCTCGCTTCAGTTTATCCTCAATCTGCAGTGCCGCATTATATTCTGCTCCTGGCAGTGTTATGGTTGCGGTGTCGGCAAGCAGTTCTACACTTTTGTGTATCTCTATCTTGTCGAGCATCCCGATACGGTAGTCACCGATTGTTATGTCATAAGCCATCGTGTACATATTCATATTAGGCGTTTAGATCCTCACGGCTCAATAGCAACTTATAGATGTCGTCACTATATGCCTGGATGGTGTAGTTTTGGTTTGTTCTACCTGTAGTAAATGGTATGTCCCAACTCTCAATTGCCAGTTGGCTAATGCCAAATATCTCTAACAATGGGCACAGTACTTTCACATGTCCTGCTTCGCAAAAGTTCTTCAACCTTGTCACGTCAGCGTCAGGGTAGCTTCCATCCTCGCTCATTAGGATGCCTTCAATTCTGACCGTATAGTCGTCTTGTGTCCATCGTTCTTTGATGCTGCCTTTCACTTTTCCTTTTGACACTTGGCGACGTGTCAGAATATTCTGTCCGTTGATGCTTATCATCGGTTCCACCGGAAACAACCACTCCTCACTTCCTGCCTCTTCAAGTTGAAAGCGCAACGGCATCACCATGGGAATACCGAGGGCGTTTGTGCGGACCACATCCTCGAGTTCTTCTTCGGTGAACTTTGTCACATCAAACTCAGAACTATCGGGAATAGTCTTACCACCTTGTATGTAGCCGAGGTTCTTGCCGAAGAAATTGTTCTCACGGAACAGCCAATATGGTGGAACCTTGGTGAGTCCTGCCGCCCTCAACGCGAGGTTCTGTAGTATGAATTTGTTTGTCGTGCTCATCGGTCTGTACTTGTTGCGATTGACAATGCGCGGTTCATACACTGGAGTACTACACGCTCCAATTCTGCCGTATCGCTCTTGTCATTCATTGTTACCTGAATATTGTCGAAGAACTTGCCAATGGAGATGTTTATCGACGTGTTGCGTGTGCCGCCAGTTGCCAAGGCTTCAGCGGTTTTGCTTCCGCCCTTAGTACCTTTCCCTCCCTTGCCTCCAGAACCTCCTTTTCCTCCAGTGGCAGAGCCAAACGTAAACGAATTGTCGCTGCCCTTTACCCCAGGGGTGGATATTGCTGCTGACTTCTTCGACTTGTCTTTCGCACTCTCACGAACATAGTTGCGGTCGTATTCGTCCTTTACACCGTTTACGAGTTGCTTTGTCGCAGACAAGGCCTTTTCGGTACTTGATATGCCAGTAATGTCCTTCACACCTTGCACTGCACTATTCCATGCACCCTTGAAGTCACCGTCAAAGAGTTTTGCCATAGCGTCACCTATTTTGCCAATGCCACTGAGCAGCGTCTTAAAACGGTCTATCAAATAGTCCTTGATAATACCTCCGAGTCCTTTTATCACCGACCACATGGTAAGTAAGAAAGCACGGAATCCGGCAAACTTGTTCCAACAATACACGATGCCAGCCACTAAAGCAGCTACCGCAGTAATGACAATGCCGATGGGGTTGGCGTTGAGTGCCGCATTCAGCAACCACTGCACGCCCTCCCAAATTTTAGTCACGGCTGAAACAACTTTAACAGCCCCAATCATTCCCCACAAGGCTATCGTGTGAAGATTGAAAGCTATCGTGCCTACACCAACAACTATGGCAAGGTACCCGAGTTCCGTTTTCCACTGCATGATGAAATTGATAACACCAGCCACAACCGACAATATTTTCGACAGTGCAGTCGCTATCGGTGGCACTATCGCCATAAACACATCCATAAGTCCGCTGACGATTGGCTTCAGTTGTTCGAACATATCGACAGCCGATTGTCTGATATTACCCATCAGTGTCGAGAACTTGCCGCTGACGGTCTGACTCAGTTTATCGGACATTCCCTCGAAAGCACCGCCAGCACCCGTCGCATGGTTTATGGCTGCCGCCACAGCATCAAAACCGATTTGTCCCTTGCTCATCATGTCCTGCAGCTCTGCATAACTCTTACCAGTCATCTTCTGCAATTCCTTCAATGGGTTAAATCCAGCATTGATGAACTGCATCAAGTCCTGTCCTTGCATCTTTCCTGCGGATGCCACTTGGCCGAATACGAGCGAGAGTCCACCGAGCTTTTCCTTGTCACCCATGGCAATGTCGCCCAACTGCTTCAGGTATGGCACAACTTTCTGTGCATTAACGCCAAAGCCGAGCATCATCTTGGCATTGTTCTCAAGGTCGAGTGGTTCAAATGGTGTCTTTGCCGCAAACTTGTTGATGTCGTTCAGCATCTTTGCGGCCATAGTTTCGTTGCCTACAAGTGTCTTGAATGCCACCGATGTCTGCTCGGCTTGTGCGCCAATGGTGGTCAGTGCTCCCACTCCCGAAGCAATCAGCGTGTATGGGTTCATCAAGAAGTCCATACCAGGCAGCGAGGAGAGCGAGTTCTTGAAATTAGAGAAGGAGAAGGCTTCCCGAAGGCGATTACCCACGGATGTCGCCTTTCGGGATATGGTGTCCAGCTGCTCAGACGTGCGGCGTGCCACGCTCAACACATTGCCTTGATCTGCCTGTAGCTTTATTAGAAATTTAAGTACGCTGTCCATTTGCCTTTGCCTCTTCTTTTCTGATGTCTATTAAATACCGGATAGTCCACGCCCATTCCGCATCGGTCAAGGTGTCTGGGTCTAAGTGCATATAATATCTCAAAAGCGTATTCAGATAGAGAATATCATTTGCCCCGGCATCGTCGATTTCAGCCTCCTCTAAAGTTTTTTTATTTCGGCCTCCTTCACCTTCAGCACTTCATCCAATGTGTTGCAAGCTGCGAAGAAATAGTCATCGTTGGTCTTGATTTCCTCGTCACCTTCCACCCACAACTGGTTGAGTAGTGCGGTCTGCATCTTGATGGGATCCTTTTCCACACTCACATAGCTCAAGTCTCGACGGTTGGGCTTACGAATGATGCAGCTTTTACCCTGCGTTTCAATGAGGAATATCTCGCCGTGCTTGGCTTTAAGTTCTTCAATATGTTTTTCGGTTCTTTAATACTGTTCAATTACTCTTCAATCACTCGCTAAACGCTCTTCTTGTCCAAAAAGATAAACGGCAACGACTTCTCCTGGAATTTGTCGCCTTGCTTCCATTCTGTGTTGTCCTCCGTAAACTCTACGCCCATCAGCAGGTCGGTCGTGATCACGTCGCCCTTGCTCGGGTTCCCGTATGCCACTACAATGTCTATGCTGATGTCCAGTATGTCGCCGCCGCCAGCTGCACGCAGCGCCTCATATTCGCTCTGTGTCACCGTCAGCTCGCCGTCATACGTCTTGTTGCCTCGCTGTATGCTGTGCGGCTTGTTACCCTTCGCGTGCAGCACTTCTTTCTCCTGCTTCGACGAGTATTTCACGCCTCTTATCCCCGTCACTGGCCGTCCTGCCGCCACCACGTTCACATCGCTCCATTCATATTCTCTCGAGTTAAACATCTTTCTCCTCCTTTCTTCCTTAGCTGTTTGTTGTCACTTGGAACCCTAAGTTCACGTCCACATACCGCGCGTACCCATACGGGCGCACCTTCAGCGTCACTTTCACCGTGCTCGTCGCCAGCACGTTCTGCGTCTCGTCTATCACGCACACGCAGCCCTCACCGTCGCTCCCAGCGCTTAGCTCGCCGTTGGCGGTCATCTTGCGGTTCACTGCTGTCTCCACCGTCTGCTGCCAACTCTTCACCACGCCCGTGTCAAGCGTCCCGTCTTCGTTCACCTCCAGCTCGTCCAGCAGCATGTCTAGCAACGTGTCGTAGGCCGTTCGGTACGCTTTGTCTATCACTCTTCGGTGGGCAAAATGCGCGTAGTCGCCAGTCGGGTCGCAGGCCAGGATGTCGTCGGCCCAGTAGTAGCCGCTTCTGCCCACATACTTGCGCGCCACCAGGTAGCCTTTCTCGTACAGCTTTCTCACGCTCTCGCTCGCTTCCTCGGTTTTCTTCTCGCCAACGTACATCTCCAGCGGCTTCAGGCTTCCGTCCTTCACTCTGCCTATGTTCCGCTGCACGCTCACGCTGGCTGCTCTGCCAAGTAGCGTGCCTATGCACGCGCCGTTCGTGCCTGCCTGCGTGTCGCTCACCACTATGCCCACTCTGTCCCACGATTCTTTCGTCAAGTCACGCAGGTCGGTGTTCTCCGTGTAGTTCCTGCCTTCCAGCAGCGTCACCATCGGCGCGTACAGCTCTGTCGTAGCCCATTCGCCCAACTGCTGCGCCTTCGCAGCGGCTGTCAGCACGTCCTTTGCCACGCCCTCCTGGCTCGTGCCCGTTTCCAGCGTGTTCACGTTGGCCACGCCCACGCCTCTCAACGCGCCGTTCTCTTTCTCCACAAGCCAGCGCACGCTGCCCGCTGCGGTCTTCGTGTAGTCCAGCAGGGCGGTCATCGTGGTCGTCGGACTCACACCCATCACTACGAGTTTTACCCCTGCACCCGCTTCGTCGTAGAACTCTGACAGATGCTTCCACAACACGGCGTTGTTCTCTTCTGTCACGCCCAGCGACTGCACGCTGTCCATGCTCGTCACCTCATACGCCGTATTCAGCGCAAAGGTGCTCGCAACGGCGGCGGCACCGCACACCAGGGCAAACAGCCCGTCGGGACTGTCGCCCACGGTGCCCAGCTGCCCCGTCAGAAATTGTATCTTTACTCTCGGTAGTTGCATAAGCTATCTTCCCTTTGGTTCGTTTACGCTGCTGTGTCCTCTGTGATAAGGTACACGCCTTTCTTGTCGTAGCGGCGCGGACTGCCACCCACTCTTACAAGGAAGGAGTATATGTCGCCGTAATACTGGGGGTCGTCCTCGTTCGAGAACATCTTCACCTCGCCCAAGGCGCGGCTCACGCACTGTTGCTGCCAGGCAAGGCCAGCTGCAAGCTCAGTCGCTTCGCCTTCCTCTTCCCATTTTATTACAGTCTTCCCGTCTGCCTTCACTCTCAGCACCTGCGAGCGCTGCATAATGCTGAACCCGAAGAGTTGCCCCATCACGCCCTTGCTCACGTTTGCCAAGGCTTGGAAGGCCGAGAGTTCCTTGTCGGTCAAGTCGTCCAATAGGTCGGCATACTGCACGGCGTCGAGCAACATGTAGCGGCCCTCTGCTGGCACGTCGTCCATGTTCATCTTCACCATCGCCTCCATCACCACGTCTTTCGTAAACTTCTTGCGCTTGCCCGTGGCCGTTTCCGAGGTGTGAGCCGCTCTTGACTCGCCGCTCGTTGCCAAGGTGTTTGCGCCCTTCGCCCAGCGGTAGAGCAGGTTCTGCGCTGCCACCTTCTGCAACTGCTGGCGGTCGTTGCTCAACACACTGTTGCGCTTGTCGTAGCTCAGCTCCACAGTGTCAATGTTCGGTATGTAGATGGGGTTCGTGGTCAGCTCGTCCATGTCGTAGGTCAGTTCGTTGTCCGTACGCTGGTTTACGCTTGCTGGTTTCGATGTGCGGTTTATCACCACGCCCGACGGGGCACCCGCGTTTGGTATGTGTACGGTCTTGTAGCTCACAAAGGTTGAGTCGTCAATACTCTTCGAGGCAAACGAGTTGTCGGGGTAGAAGTTCTCGACAATCGTGTTCAGCCAAATTTGTTTGTTTAGTGCCATTTCTCTTTCTCCTTTTTCTTTTGGTTCTTTACTCTGTTAGTTGTTGTAGTCCACACCGAAGCGCTCCTTGTACTTCGCCGCAAACAGGGACGCGTCCACGCTCTTCAATACGGCCAACTGGCCGCAGCGGTCCAGCTCGTCCCAGCTCTTGTTCGCAAAGCTCCCGCCCATAGGTTGGTCTTCAATGTACGCCGCTGCGCGCATCTGCGGCTTCTGGCCCTTCATGCCGTTCAGCAAGGCCTCGGTGTTCGCGCGGTCGCTTTTCATCAGCGCCTTGAAGGTCGCCACCTGCTCCTTGCCTATCTTGCCTTCGCTCACGGCTTTGTTCACTATGGCTTCCACCTCTGCCGCTTCTGCCGCGTCGGCTTTCTCTTTGTACGCCTTGTTGGCTTTCTCCAACGCTTCGGCCTTGGTCGCCTGGTTCTCCAGCTGCTGCGCCTTCGCAAGCAGCTCTGCCTCGCTGTTCACGTCCTTGAACGAGGGCATCTTCTTCAGTTCTTCTAATAGTGCCATGTCTTTATTTTGGTTTTGTGGCTGCACCTGCAGCCGATTGTTGAAATACTGGTACACCTCATTGGCTGTCCTCGGCTCGGCCTCGGGCTTCTCGCCCATGTCATATAGCCCGTCGGCCAACTTCATCTGCACGGCTTCTTCCGCACTTATCCAGTGGTCTTTCTCGTCAAAGTAGCGAGCGGTTACTTCCTTGGCTTCCATGCCGCAGCGCTTCGCTATCATCCGTGCCAAGTCGCCTTGCAGCGTCTCCATCATCGTCGCTGTCTGGCGCAGTGCCGAGGCGTTGCCCCATGTGCCGCCGCTCACGGCGTGGAGCATCAGCTTCGCGTAGGGACTCATGTATAGGGGCTTGCCGCACAGGGCTATGATGCCAGCTATGCTCGCCGCTACGCCGTCCACATAGATGGTTATGTTTGCCTTCGAGGTGCGCAGCGCGTTGTATATGGCTATCCCGCTGAACACGTCGCCGCCGTTCGAGTTGATTCTTACGTCTATCTTCTCGTACTGCGCCTCCAGTGCCAGCAGCTCGCTCACCACTCTGCCGCTGTCCACCTTCTGCCCGTCGCCCACGTCGCCATATAGCAGTATCGCCACCTCGCCTTCGCCAGGTATTGTGTTGAAAAACTTCATTTCGCGTCGTTTTTAAAATTTCCGCTGCAAAATTCTATAAAATTCCGCCCGTTTGCAAATCGCGTTTTTATCGTGTACGCAGAAAACGTTATCGTCACTTTTTCCAGCGTCATCATAAATCCTCGGTTTGAACTTCTTCCCGAAAACATAGAACTTTGCAGCTGGTTAACAAGCTTTTTATTTCATTTTTTATGGCAAAAAACAATATCGACAAAAAGGACATCGCACAGTCTCTTTTCCTCAACGGCTCCTACACGCAGGAGGAGATTGCTGCCAAGGTCGGCACCACACGCCAGACCGTTTCGCGTTGGGTGCGCGATGGCGCATGGGAGGAGCTGAAGGCTTCGCGCACCATCACCACCGAGCAGCTCATCGCGCAGTACAAGCGACAGCTCGCCGAGATTAACAAACGGGTCGAGGCACGACCCTCGGGCGAACGTTTCCCCACTATCGAGGAGGCTGACGCCATCGTCAAAACGGCGGGCGCTATCAAGAAACTCGAGCAAGACATCGGCGTGTCCGATTGTGTCTCTGTCGCCATGCGCTTCCTCTCGTGGCTACGGCCAGTCGATGCCGACGCGGCGCGAACTTTCAACGACTATTTCGATGCGTTCATCAAAGACCAGGCTGGGAGGGCCCGTAAGTAATGGCTACTGCTAAAGATCGTCAGTCTCTCGCCATCTGGGAGGAGTTTCACAAGAGTCTGCTCAAAGGCATCGAGGTCGACAACAGCCTCACAAGGCAGGACATTGAACGACGGCGTGCACAGCTCGAACGCGACCCTGTGGAGTGGATCAAGTTCTTCTTCCCGGCTTATGCCAAGTACGAGTTTGCGCCGTTCCATGTTCGGGCCATTCGACGCATCATTGCCAACGACGAGTGGTACGAGGTGCTTTCATGGAGCCGGGAGCTGGCCAAGTCCACCGTCGCCATGTTTGTCATCATGTATCTCGCACTCACGCGCCGCAAGCGATTCGTAGCGCTGGCTTCGGCCACCATCGACTCGGCCAAACGTCTGCTCTTGCCCTTCAAAATCAATTTTGAGTCCAACCCGCGCATCCGCCAGTTCTATGGCGAGCAGCCTACCGTCGGACAGTGGACCGACTCGGAGTTCTCTTGCCGCTGTGGGGCTAAGTTCATAGCCCTTGGTGCGGGTTCTGCACCGCGTGGTATGCGCAATGAGGCCATTCGACCCGATGTGCTCTATTTCGACGACTACGACACCGACGAGGACTGCCGCAACCCGGTCACACTCGACAAAAAGTGGGACTGGGCGGAACACGCGCTCTATCCTACGCGCTCTATCTCTGAGCCTACGCTTGTCCTCTGGTGTGGCAACATCATTGCCAAGGACTGCTGCATCACGCGTGCTGGACATTTGGCCAACTCGTGGGACATTGTGAACATTCGCGATGCTGCTGGCCATTCCACTTGGCCGCAGAAAAACAAGGAGGAGCAAATCGACCGCATCCTCTCTAAAATTTCTGTCAAGGCGCAGCAGGGCGAGTATTTCAACAACCCCGTTGCCGAGGGCAAGATTTTCAAAAACCTTCCTTTCGGCAAGGTGCCGCCGCTCTCTAAGTTCCGTTTCCTCATTGGCTATGGCGACCCGGCTTACTCCGACTCGCGCAAGAAGGCGTCGTCTACCAAGGCGCTCGTCCTCGTTGGCAAGCTCAAGGGGGTATACTATGTCATCAAGGCGTTTCTTGCGCGTGAGACCAATGCTAACTTCATTTCATGGTATTTCGCCATGGACGATTTTGTCTCCCACAAGGCCAATGTCTATTGGTACATGGAGAACAACAAACTCCAGGACCCGTTCTTCAACCAGGTCTTCCGCCCGCTCCTGCGCGACCAGTGCCGCGACAGGCGACGCGAGCTTTACATCAAGGGAGACGACCGCAAGAAAACCGACAAGGCCACGCGCATCGAGGCCAACCTCGAACCTATCGACCGTGAGTGCCGCTGGGTCTTCAACGAGCAGGAGCGCGACAACCCCATGATGCAGGAACTCGTCAATCAGTTCAAACTCTTTGAGCTGACCCTGCCTTATCCTGCCGATGGGCCTGATGCCGTCGAGGGGGCGGTCACCATCACCGACCTCAAGACGGCTGAGATGGAGCCTACTTACACAGTCTCTTATCAAGAGCTCAACGAGGATAACCCTTATCGTATGTGACTTCCAAAAAAATTCTAATTATGTTTTTCTATGGGCAACTTTATTTCTTTATCCGATTACGACGCTTCTATTCATCGCGACATCCTCGATGCCTTGTTGCGCAAGGACACGCCTGCCTACGACCCGCAAATCGTGGAGGTCTGCGAGGATCGCGCCGTGGCCGAAATGCGGTCTTATCTCAACAAGTCCTACGACTGCGACGCTATCTTCTCCGCACGCGGCAACGAGCGGCACGCGCTCATTCTCATGTTCGCCGTCGACATCGCTGTCTTTCACATCTTCTCTCAGCACAATCCCTACAAGATTGCCAAGATTCGCCAGGACCGCTACGACCGCGCCATTGAGTGGCTCAAAGGGGTCATGGCGGGCGACGTCACCATCGATGGCGCACCGCTACTGCCAGCTGACGCTTTGGCCGACAACTCGCGATGGCAGGTCGAGGCCGACGAGGTACGACCTGTTTTTCTCTGATTCATAAAAATACTATTGATTTATGGCTAACAAAAATTTAAAATCGCATAAGGCTGCGCGTGCCTCCCAAAAACGCATCACGCAGGGGGGCATGCTTACCGCTCCTGGCCAGCGGCAGCCTGACATCGTGCTACAGATGCCCGAGGTGTTCTTCTTCGACATGAAGGCTTACATGGCTTCGGTCAAGGCAGCGCAGGGCATCGACTATTCTAACCGTGTACGCCTCTACGACATGTATGAGTCCGCACTGCTCGATCTGCATCTCTCGGGGGTCCTCGCCAAGCGCTTGCGTGGGGTCACAAAGATTCCCATCGAGTTCCAGCGTAATGGCGAACCCGACGAGGCTATCAATGCACAGATTCGCTCGCCATGGTTCAAGCAGTTCCGAAAGGACTGTGTGCTTTCCGAGTTCTATGGTTTTTCCATCATGCAGTTCTGGCGCGACGATGACGGCTTCATTCGCTACGACCTCATCAATCGCAAGCACTACGACCCCATCCACCGACGCATTCTCAAGTATCAGGGCGAGATTGATGGTATTCCTGTCGAGCTGTTTCCCAACATGCTCTTTGTTGGCAAGGAGCGCGAGCTGGGCATTTTTGCCGAGCTGCTTCCAGCTGTGCTCTACAAGCGAGGCGACATGGCCGACTGGGCGCGCTTCTGCAACATCTTCGGAATGCCCGTCCGTGAGTACACCTACGACGCTGGCGACGAGCAGGCGCGGCGCCGCCTTGTTGCCGAGGCGCGGTCCCAGGGGGCTAACGCGGTATATATTCATCCAAAGGACTCTGAACTCACGCTCATCGAGGCGGCCAACAAGTCGGGCTCGTCCGAGCTTTACAAAACCTTTGCCGAGTATTGGGATTCCAAAATCTCCATCCGGGTCCTCGGCAACACGCTCACTACCGATGCCAAGGAGACGGGCACGCAGGCGCTTGGCGAGGTGCACAAGGAGGAAGAGGACGAGATGAATGCCGATGACCGCGACTTTATTCTCGACATTCTCAACTACGACATGCGCCAGATCTTCGCCGACCTTGGCTTCAATGTCGAGGGCGGGGAGTTCGTCTATGCCAAAAAGGACAAAATCAATCCTTCGCAGCAAATCGACATCGTGCAGAAACTCGCTTCCATGGGCCTCCCCATCGATGACGACTATCTCTACGAAACGTTCTGCATCGCCAAGCCCGACAACTACGATGAACTCAAGGCGCAGAAGGAGGCGGAGCGGGCCGCCATGCGCGATGCCCTCAATGCGCCACATGGCGAAGAACACGAGGGCAAAGGGTATAAAAAAGACGATTCAAACACCGTTCAAAAGACAATTAAGAACCATTTGAGAGGTTTTTTCGGACTCGCCCCAAATCAATGCGGGGCGGATTCCGACTTCTGATGGATCGCCTCTACTACGACGGCTCCTGCGCCTGCTGCTCGGGGCATTTCCACAATGTCGCGCCATCGTTCACTTTCTCCACTGATGTGCTGCAGCAGTATCTCCGTTCCATCTACAATGGCTTCGACTCCTCCCATGCCGTCGAGCCTACCATGTGGCGCGAGGTGCTCCGCATCCTCAATGAGGCTACGGTCTCGGGCTTGCTCCAAAGCAAATCACCGACCCACGAGGACAACTTCCTCGCTGCTCTCCGACATTCCAACGAGGTCTTTGCAGCTTTCAAGGTGCATTCCATGTCCGAGCGTATGGCTGCGCGACTGCTCAACCCCGACGGCACGCTGAAATCTTTCCGACAGTGGGCGGATAATGTGCAGGGCATTGCCTCTCACTATGTCGGCGCATGGCTGCGCACCGAGTACGACACGGCAATCATACGAGCACACAACGCCGCCGACTGGCAACAGTTCCTGCGCGATGCCGACATCATGCCCAACCTACGGTGGATGCCTACTACTTCGCCTACGCCCGAGAGCAGCCACCGCGCCTTCTGGGAGCGAAAGCTCACGCTACCCGTCTCCGACACGTTCTGGGACGAGCACCACCCGGGCGACCGCTGGAACTGCAAGTGTTCGCTCGAGCAGACCGACGACCCACCAACGCCTGAGCTGAAGGCGGAGTTCGCTGGCGAGGTTCCGCAACCAGGGCTCACAAACAATCCGGGCAAGGATGGGCATATTTTCTCGCAATCGCATCCGTACTTCCCAAAGTCATGCAGCTCATGCAGCTTCTACAAACCGGGATTCAAGGACCGCTTGCGCTCCATCTTCACCAGTAGGAGAAAGAATTGCTATAACTGCCCGTACATGAATGGGTGTATAGACAAAATCAAACGGTCGCAAATCAAACCGCCAAAAGTTGAAGAATACAAGGTCGTGCACAATGGTCATGTACTCATCAGTCCTTACCATGGTGCAAACGAGGTGGATGACAACAAACGTTTGGCCGCATTCATTGCTGACAAGCTAAAAACAAATGTTTACTTGTTGCCAAGGTTGGATCCTTCCAACCCAAGAGAAAACATTCTGCGCCCGATATTGCATCCACCTGGAGTTTTCGACAAAAAAAATCCTGACTTCTTAATCGATGGCAAACTGTTCGACGGCAAATGTATGTACGATTTGGATAAAAACGCAAATTTGAAACAACAAAAAAATGCAATTGAAAACCATATCAAAAAGGCTAAGAAACAAGCCGACAACATCATTTTGGAGATGCCGTCGTTTATGGATAGAAAAAATGCGGAGAATACGATACGAAACTATCTGAAACGCTCAAAAACAAAGCGTGTCATAATGGTTAGGTACTGCAACAAATTGTTGATTTTCAAAAACTAAAAAAGGGGCGGTTAAGCCCCTATAAAGTCAGACAAGCTGACAGTGAGGTTCCGGAGACGACAAAGCGGCTCTCCAGTACCATCGCAAAGGTAACAATAATTATTTAATAAACAAGCATTATGAACAAAATTTTCTCTTTTTTCGCGGCTTCCAACCGCTATAAGCATCTCTTCGGCGGTTTTATCATCGCAGCCCTCGCTGGCTCTTTCTATGCGGCCATTTATGCCGCCATCGTCGCTGCATCCTGTCTCGAACTCAAAGACCGTCTTTATGGCAACCGCTGGGACTGGATCGACTGGCTATGCACGCTCCTCGGAGGGCTCTATGCTGCCTACTTAGTTTACTTCATCATTTTCTAACCATGGACGCAAAGGATATTCAAAAGCGCATCACTCGCCTCAAGGACGACATCGAGCGCGAGGTGCGCGAACGCCTCCCGCGCAAGGTGGGCATTGTCGCCGTCAATCATTTCAAGCAGAACTTTCGCGATGCCGGATGGCGCGACAATGGGCTCCATCCTTGGAAAACTACACGCAGGCAAAAGGAGGGCGGAACCGACGCCAAGTACACGCCGCTCACCTCCCGCCGCAACCATCTCATGCGCTCCATTCAGTATGAGTCGCAGCCGGGGCAGGTCACGGTTTCCAATCCCGTTCCCTATGCGGCCATACACAACGAGGGCGGAACCATCAACACCCACCCTTCTGTCACAAAGCGCATGCGACGCTTTGCATGGGCTAAGGTTTATGCGCTCGCTGGTGTCAAGGGCAAGGGTAAACTCCCTAAACAGTTGCCTGCAGCGGCTGCCAAATGGCGCGCGCTCGCGCTCACCAAAAAGTCTAAGCTCAATATCACGGCGCACATTCCGCAGCGGCAGTTTATGGGCGACAGTCGCGAGCTGAAACAAAAAATCAATACAATTATCAACGAATCTATAAAACGCATAGAAAATGGAATCCTTAATCTCTGAACTCATTACGCTCATCGCTTCTGCCATGCCTGCGCTCGCGCTCGTCGATGAGGACTATGGGCAACTCGAAAACATCGACGACTCCGACGATGAACGGCAAATGTACCCCATTGCCTTTCCATGTGTGCTCATCGATGCGCCCGAAACCGAATGGTCCAATCTCGCGTCTGGCGTGCAGAAGGGGGGCTGCACCATCCGCGTCCGCCTCTGCATCGACTGCTACGACGACACGCACTACGGGTCTGACACCACCAGTCGCATCGCTGAGCGCATCGCTGAGCGCAACGCTTTGCGCCATGAGCTGCATGCCGTACTCCAAAATTTCCGACCTGACGATGATGGGGCGCTCATCCGCACCGCATCCCGCTTCTACACGTTCAATCATGGCATAAAGGTGTATGAATTGACTTACAAGACAACGGTTTCCGAATCCGTTGTCACGGAAAAAGTGAAAGTTGCTGCACATCGCATTTCGCTTTCGGTGTTACGCGAAAACCGCTGAAACCCACGGCGGGTAGCTCCGAGCCGCCCACAGTCGCGCCCTCGCGTATCATCTTACGTATTATCTGCATAATGCGCCCCTCACTGATGAAAAATTCTTCCGACGAGAGTTTCTGCAACGCATCGTCAAACCGAAGTCGCTTTACCTCGGTCCAGTAATAATAGCGCTCAAACAACTTCCGGTCGCGCGCGCTGATCAGCTCCTTGTCTCGTCCTTTACTCATAGTTTGCAAAAATAAGCCTTTTCCCTTAAACCGCAAGCAAAAAGCCACCTAAATCACTCGTATTTAGGTGGCTTTCATCATTTTCCCTCTTGGGCGGCGGCGTCTCTGCGCCAGCTGCTTCACAGTCGGCAGAAGCTCGGCTCTATACGCGTCCACACGCCGTTCTCGGCGTTGCGCTTCGAGAAGTAGTAGTTCGTCGCTGTCGTCTGCACCACGTTGGCTTCCTTGAATAACCGCATGATCTCGGCATACTCCTCGTCAAACTTGTCTTCCAGCTCGTACAGCTTCGAGATGCTCTTGTAGTCCAGGTCGCCTGTCTTGTTGCGCTCCAGCAGCGTCATCGCCATCTGGTACATCGGGTCTTCCACGCCTTTCTCGCTCGTCTCCATGTAGTGCTTCAGGTAGTCCACAAGACGCTCGGCGGCCAGGTCGGCTCGCTCGTCGAAGCCTTTCACCTTGTTGAACTTTACCTCCAGCTTGAAGTCGCCCGACGTGATCGTGTAGCTCTGCTGGCTCGCGTTCTTCACGGCGCCATACTCGCGCATCAGCTTCGTGAAGGCCCCCGTCTCCTCGTCAAGCCATTTCTTGAAGCCTGTCACCTCGGCCTCCACGCCTTCCACCTTCTCTTGCACGTCGTGCATAAACTGGTCGCGTATCGCCTCGTAGCTCTCGCGTTTTGCCATGCGCTCGTTCTTCTCCTCGGTCTGCAACTGGGCGAGCAGGGCGGCGCGCTGCTCCTTGCTCATGTTCTTTACCATTTCTTGTGTTTCCATCTTTTTTCTTTTTTTAATTCAAAATTCAAAACTCCTAACTCTTCTTGCGGATCATCGCCCGCAGTTTCGTGTTCAGTTCCTTCAGCTCTTCCATGTCCAGGAAGCGGAAGGCCTTGCCCGCTATTCGCTTGTCCTCGCAGAAGCGGTCCACGGCTTTCCAGTCGGCCGTGTCCACACCCCACAGCTGCATCTGGTGCAGCACGCCGCTCCGTGCCTTGCGCTTCGCCTTCAGCAGGGCGGCTCGTCGCTCGTCATAGCCTGCCACGCGTTCCATTTCCTGGCACATCAGTTCGTACTCCGCGTCCGTCATCTGTCCAAGGTGCTCCGTCCGCTCGTTCGTAAACTGCCGCACCAGCGTTTCCTTGTCTGCACCGGGCAGCAGCTTCAGTAGCTTGTAGAACTTTCCGTAGTTATCGATGTGGTTCATGCTCGGCCTCCTTCTCTTTCCATTTCAGCCACGCCTCGCGTGCCACGGCCAGGGTCGTCGGCACGTCCCAGGTCAGTCCGTCGGCGGGCAGTAGCGGCACGTTGTTGAAGCAAACGTACACCTCGCCGCTGAACTCGCGCGCCTGCACCACTGTTTCGCTCTCTCTCACAAGGGCGGCTGCTTTCTTCGCCGCCTTTTTCTCGTTGCGGGCTTCGCGCTCTGCGCTCAGCCACGCCTTCATGTTCTCAATGATTTTCATTTCTTATGGTTTTGTTTGTTGGGTTTCCACTTGATGGTCACTTCGGCGTCCATCTTGCCGCAGCCCTCACACACGGGGCTCTCTTTCCATTCGCTCCCGTCTGGGCTGCTACGCGCTCCTGCAAAGCCACCGTTGCCGTGACAATATTCGCAGGTGTATCCGCGGCTCTCTATACGTTCTTCCTTGCCGCCAAACACTGGTGGTGTCAGGAATATCATTCGGTGCTTACTGCTCATCGTCCGCCACCTCCTCTCGCATATATTCCAGCATCAGTGCTTCGTGTTCTTCTTCCTGCAGGCGGCGTATCACTTCCTCGTATATCATGTACTGGTCGTCACCGCCGTAGCCCTTCACGGCTTCTTTCGCCGCATTCACAATCTTCTCTACTGTATCGTCCATTTCCTTCATGATTTTGCTCGTTTATAGGTTACTCTCTCATACGGCTTCCACTGGATAATCCGTGCCGCAAACATAAGGTCGGTAGTTTCCAGCACCACACACCCTTTGTTCTTCTGGCTGCGGTGTGCCGTCAGGTCACATTGCCAGTTACCCTCCAGCCATTCGCCCATCACGCTCTCCGCCTGGCTCTTCTTCAGCAGGATGTATATCGTGTCACCCTGCCGGTAGTCGTTCATGTCCTTACTCATTGTTTTATATCTTTACTCCAGTATTCCTCGGCTCTTTCTGCCCATATCGTATAATATCCCTTGTCACCGAAAAATCTGCCCTTCGAGAATGCACGATAGCCCTCCACCCATATCTTAAGCGTCGCATCATACATCACGCTTTCTGCTGTACGACCCTTCGGCTTCGTGCCGCTGGCCTGGCTTATTATCACAAGCAGCTTGTTCGGATGCCGAGCCTTGAAAGCCAAATAGTCCTCAAAGCTCATTCTCGTATACTGAAACGAGTCGATGATCACCGTGTCCGGACTCTTGCGCTTCGACAGACGCTTGTCAAGCTCTTCCATGCTCTCACCGTCAAGAAGCACCATCCTCCGCGCCACATCTTGCATGCCAGCTCTAATAAAGGCATTCTTCATCGTCAGACTCGAACCCTCCTCCAGACTGTCATAAGCCACTCTCCCGAATCGGCATAGCTCCTTGCAAAGCTTCAGCACAAAACTCGTCTTGCCGCTTCCGCTACGCCCCCAGACAAACCATACGCCGTTCCGCTCTGGCTCGCCGAAGGCAGCCTTCCATTCATCGCTCAGCTTATACGTGTCATACCTCGTCGCAAGCAGCTCGCTCACGCTTATCGCTCTTTTCATATCGTTTGAATGTTATTTGAACACCCTTCAAGCGTCCATCTGCTTCACTCTGTGTACACCTTTCTTCACCCTCCGCAGGTCGAAGTCATACTGCTCAGCGTCCTTCACCACCTCAGCTATCTTCTTGCGGTCGGTCAGTCCGTTCGCCACGCAGATCGCATAAACGTCGTTCGGACTTGTCTGCTCCAGCTCGAAGAACTTGCGTCCTATCCTGGAGTGTATCTCGTTATAGCCTTTCTTGTCATAACGCAGTCCCATCTTCATCCTGCGCTTGATATAAGAAGTCGAGAAGAACACGATGCCGCATTTGTCCTCAAGCCTGTTATACAGGTCTATGAAGTAGTGGAACACCCTTTCCGTCAGCTTGTCAGCTTCATCGAACAGCAGCACCGGACTCTCCGTCTGTATCAGCGCACCGATGATTGCGTCAAGCATGTCTCTTATCGTCATGCCGTCAGTCCTCAAGCCTATCTTCTTCGCAATGTCGCGGATAAAGTCGCTACGCTTCATTTCTTCCGAGCACAGAACGTAGTAGGCACCGCTGTGCTCACGCTCGTAAAGCCGCGCTGCCGTGGTCTTGCCGCATCCGGCTTCGCCCACCACCCAGGTCACGTTCTTCCATTCCTGGGCGTCAGTCATCGCATAGGCCATCTCCTTTGCTGCCGTGGTCTCCACCATCTGCCAGGCACCAGGGGTGGCGGTTCCCACCTGCGAGGCTATCTTTCGCCACATGTCGTCGCTGATGTTCTCCCACTTGCCGCTCAACACCGAGCTTACCGTGCCCGCACTCGTACCGTCCAGACTGGCTGCTGCCTTGTTTTGGCTCGGATATTTCATCACATAGAGACGCAGGGCCTCGCGTATCTGTTCTTTCTGTTTCTCGTTCATATCGTTTGTTTTTATTGATTCTACAGTTTTGATGCAATCTTCTTCTCCATCGGAAGCGGTATTCTCGGCGTGTCGCCATCATCACCGCCCTCCATCACGTCCAGCCAGTCGTCAAGGCTCAGCGATTTCGTGTGTCTTCCGAGCTGATACGTCTCAGGCGGCTTCGAGTAGTGCTCCATGCGGTGCTCTATCTGGCGCTGCACGGCAGCGTTCGTGCCCTTCAGCTTCGGACTGTGCAGACCCTGCTGCTCCGCGTCCGTGCCATGCTCGGCGGCTATCGTCCGGCCGGCTACTGTCCGCTCTATGCGGTCCTGAAGGTTGGCTTCCTGCTCCTGGCGGATAAACTTCGCATCGTCCGTCCCCTGCTGGTCTTGCAGCGCTCGGTGTATCAGTATGTAGGGTTCTGCAGTCCGCTCAAAGCGCAGCGAGCCGTCTGTGCCTTTTGTATAGAGTCTGATGCTCGCAAAGTCGTAAGGGTCGTAAGCCACGATGAAATGCTCGTAAGTGTGTTTCCTTCGCCACTCGTGGTCGGGTACGCCGGGCGAAGAGCACACTTCGTACTGGCGCTTCTCGCCTTTGATCGTCACCTGCAGACCCTGGTCCGTGAACGTCGCCATGCGTTTCGTAAACACCCAGAACATGTCCACCATATCGTGCAGCGTCACTTCCTGGGTCTCCTCGTTCACGCTCTTCTCATACATGTCTATCCTACGCTCGCCGGTGGCAGGGTGCACACCCTCGTTCCATTCCTTACGGGCTGCGGCATAGGCATCTTTCAGCTCCTCCAGAGTGTACAGACTGTCCTTGTTGGCTTCGATAAACTCCACGTTCGGGCGGCTCGACGCCTTCTTCGCCGTCACGTTCTGACCCGTGAAGCGCCAGTCCTTGTGCAGCACCTGAGCCTGAAACCGTCCGAACACGCTCTCTATCGTCTTCGACTCGCCGTTGTAGGGCTGTGTCGGTCTGTGTACGCGGCAAATCTTCCCGATAAAGCCGTCTGAGTCAAGCTTCTTGTGGCCGCCCTGGTTGTCATAAACAATCTCATAAGGCTTGTGTCCGCTCTTCTGGATTGCCATGCGGTAGGCGTGGTATTGGGCCTCATAGTCCTCTGTGTCGCTGATGCAGTAGCCCAGAAGCACCTCGCTCATTGCGTCGATCACTTCATACACCTGGGTCGTCCGCACCTTGCCCTGCTCGTCCCTATAGTAAAGGTTCAGCTTCGTGCCGTCACCATACCATAGCGTGTCCCTGCGTGTCGGAAGTGCCGTCTTGTGCTTTCTGCCGTAACGCTGACGGGCTGCCTGCTCGCCATATACGGCGTCATACCATAAAGGCTCAACCGACGGGCTGTTCAGCCATTTCTTCATACCACTCAGGCTTCTTATCGGCTTCCAGCCTCTTTCCTCGGCTATCTCGTTGGCTCTCTCAAACAGCTGCGCGTCGGTATACACCGGCACCTTGCTACGCTTCAACGCCACAATCAGCTTCAGGAAGTCCCCCGTTATCTTCAGTGCCGACGAGTTGCCCAGCTTGCCACTCACCACGCTCTGGTAGCCATCGGACTTCCAAGCCTTCAGTCGCGTCTTCAGTCGCGCCAATGTGCCCGGGAGCGTGTGACCGTAGCTCTCGCGCATACGTTCCGAACTGTCAAGTATCAAGTCCCACGCACCCGACATCGGAGCGTTCAAGCTGCTGCGGATGGCCTGGCGTCTTGCCGCCATCTTCTCCAGCTCACCAAGCACCGAGGCGTTGATGGTATATTCCTCTATCATCTTCTCCGTCAGGTGGCGCTCCTGCCCGTCCTTGTCCATATAGGTGTAGGCTTCGTAATAATCACGCGCCTTCGCATCTATCTTTATGCTTGCCTTCGTCATAGCCTCTCGCATCTTTTCTTCTGGGTCGCCGTATGTCGCCACAAACCGCCGTCTGTACTTCTCCGGAATACTGCTCCACACATACAGTGCCTGAGTCCCCTCGCCGCCGCCACGCCTCGCACAAGCAATGTTGCTCCTGCATACGTTCTGACGCAAGGTGCTCGCCTTCATCACCGGCTCAACACCACCGGTCAGCTCGGCAAACGTCACGCACAATATCTTGTTGTAGTACTCCATTTCCTTTTATCTTTGTTTTCCTTCTTGCGGTTCTCTCCTTACATAGTGGCGCAGCACATGGCTTCCACCTTCTCCTGCACGGTCTTGATGTCTGTCAGCAGGGCGTGCTCGATGCGTTCCACCACGTCGCCTTTCTCGTCCTTCAACTCCAGTACGCCCGTGTTCTTGTCGCCTTCCCACATCCAGCCGTTCTCGAAGTGCTGGCGCATCATGTTGTCTGCGTCATGCACCACCTCGCTCGCAGGAGCCGTAACAAGCTCAAAACCGCCACGCTGAATGGCAAGGCAGCGTATCTTCTTTGCCAGATCGCTCTGACCCTTCACCGGGTGAAAGTTCAATGCGTAGCTCACCATCTCCTTCGTCACGCCGAAGGCCTTTGCCAAAAACTCCCGCTGGGAGCGGGTTACTGTTATCACTCTTTTCATTGTCCTCTGTTTTTAGTTCGTTATTACTTTTGTTCGTGGAGTGTAGGGGAGTCGAACCCCACATGGCTATCCAGCGCATGGCAAACCTGCCACTCCTGCGGTCTTTCCCGCCGTCATCCGAGGCCGCCCCTGCCGACTATCCAGTGCGGCGGCTGACTATCCAGTGCAGCCTTTGGGACTTCCGTGTTATCCTTCAATCTTCTTACCCTCGGCTATTACCGTCTTAACTGCACTGAAGAACTGTATCATCTTCTGTTTCGCCTTCAGCTCCAGTCCGTATGCCATGTTGCTCATCTTGCCTGTGCTCTGACGCTCCAAATCACCATACACAAGGTCGTCTGTCAGGTGTTCTATATTGTGGCGCAAAGACTCCTCAAGTGCCGCAAGACCAAGTCCCCTGGCCGTCTCATACACAGGCTCCAGTATCGTCTTTGCAGCCATTGCTTCATACAGATCGTCCGCATGCCAGCGGAAAAACTCAGCATAGTCATTCACCATGTCCTCTTTCCAACTTTCAATGTCACCCGTCAGATGGTTCAACTTCTTGTGCATTCTGCTCATCGCCGCATTCAATGCAAATTCCTTATCGTTCATATTCTTTAATTGCTAAAATTTGTAATTCTCGGCCTTTTTCACTATCTTTGGCTGCGCGTTTAATCTTAAACACGCTGCAAAGATACAGTATTCTGTATTAACAACCAAATTTTTCGGGCTAAATAATTCAATATTCTGTATTATGGAAGCAAAAAACGACGTCTCCGCCCGTTTTATAGAGGCATACGAGACACTTTTAAGAGATAAAAAAGTAAGCGACAAACGTGATTTTGCCGCAAAATTAGGTATTAGCGCCTCTATGGTCACAGAAATCTCCAAAGGGCGAAGTAGTGTTGGCACTTCTGCAATACAGAATATTGTATTACAATTCAATATTGATGCTAAATGGCTGCTCACTGGTGAGGGAGCAATGCTTCAGGAAACAGAAAACAATAATGCGCCGACTCCTAAGCGCACTGTTGAGATAGCCTGCCATGCTCCACACGGCAGCAGCGAGGGCATACCACTCATACCGCTCGATGCAGTCGCCGGTTTTCCTGCCGAAAGTGGCGGAGGGGTACGTCTGGAGGACTGCGAGCGCTATGTCATACCAGAGTTCGAGAACAAAGGGGCAAACTTCCTTATCCGGGTGTCTGGCGACTCCATGGTGCCGCTATATTATAGTGGCGACCTCCTCGCTTGTCGCAAAATCACAGACATCCGCTTCTTCCAATGGGGTACCGTCTATGTCCTCGAAACGAGCCAGGGGGTACTCGTCAAACGCGTGCAGGAAAGCGTAGATCATGCCGACAGCATTCTATGCGTGTCGGAAAACAGCAGTGTTCATCACCCTTTTCTCCTCCCACGCGACGACATACGCAGCCTGAGCACCATCGTCGGACTCGTCCGCCTCGTCTGATACTCACGTCACACGCATCACGCACACGCTCCACACCGCAAACCGTGTCGCGCACGCACATACATAGGTATAATAGGGTAGCAAAGCAGCCAACCCCCCGATAAACAGGGCGTTCCCGACATTCCACAAAGGTTTATAACATGTCAAAACGTGGGATTATCCCCACCCCCTAAACGCACGAAAATGACATCAATCACAATTAATTCGGAGTTATATAGGGGGTCAATCACTTGTTTTCAATGTTAAAACTGTCACTCCAAATGTCACACCAAGTAGAACATTTCGTTTTTCCTTGTCACACCAAACGTCACCCCAAGTGTCACCCCATACCCGAAAAACGCCATTTTTCGCCCCTCTCAGGAGCAGTCAGAACGCAAAAACGGCTTGACCACTGTTCAAATCAGTGTTCAAGCCGTTCAAATGCCGTTATATCAACGTTTTAGCCGTTTAAATCATCCTTATTTCTTCTCTTTTTCCGTCCTGAGTCCTCTTATCAGCTCTCCCTGCTGGATCATAGCCTTTTTATTGAGTATAACGCCTCCATCAGCCAGTCCGGCGTGTAGCAGCGAGCTTTTCTTTATACCCACCTCATCCTCTGTCAAAACCGTATAAATCGCCGATATTGAGCCGAAGTAGTAGTTCTTCCGCCCATGTATCAAATGCACGTGTATAACCTTTGTCATAACCATTCCTTTCTGTTTCCTAAAATATTCTTTTTCGCTTGCAAATATACCAAATAATAACTATTTGGAAGAATACGCAAGTATAAAAAGCACAAAACGCCCCAAAATAAAAGGCATGACAACAGCCACGCCCTCACCACTCAAACTCCCTTCATTCCATCCTCTATCACCTCCCAAACATTCCCCACAAGCCCACGAAAGCCCCTCCATCGACCATTTCCACGCCAATCCAATAAAACGTCCACAGAAGCCCTCAAACGCGCCCATGAGCCACGCCAATCGCTCCAAATCATCCCACATCATCCTCAAAAGTAAACCATCCGCAACCCCGATGTAAAGCAATCCCCTTCAAACACCATTCAAACCCCTCTCAAATGTAAGGCAAATGTAAAGCCAATGTAACGTTTCGTTTTTCCACCCCACATCACGCCCTTTTCACCAACTCGTTGTATATCAACCATTTCACCGATTTCTCCCTCACTCAACTTTTATACGTTTCGTTTTATCCCCCTTAGACAAAACCATTAAAAAACAATAGAAGACAATGAAGAAGTTAATGATTATGCTGCTGATGGTTGTAGCAACCAGCACAGCAAGTTTTGCAAAGGGTAGTAACGACAATGTACAGACTGCTGCCAAGGAAGTGGTTCAGAAGGTGAAGGATGCTCCTTCGGGCACTACTTATGGGGTGGTGGAAGTGACCAAGAACCATATCGTGGTGAACACCCCTCTCGGCCGTTACAACATCAACAAGAATAAAGACGGAAGCTTCTCTTTCATGGGCATGACTGCCAAGCTCGTTTCCGCCAAGAATGGTGTGTACAAGGTGAAGACCTCACTTGGTACGTTCAACATAAACATGCGCAAGGCTACTGTAACAAAGCAGTAAGCTGAATTAGAAATGTCCCATATGAGCGAGTATTGAAAAAATGAAGTTAACATTTCTATTGCTTCAGCAAAAAGCTATCTTCTATTTTTTGTATTCTCTCATGCGGGGCTTAATTCTCTATAGAGATAGAACTTTAACATTTAAATATATAAAATATGAAGACACTCAAATCCAAGGAAGATGAAGTACTGGACGACTTTGTCAATCGTGCTACTAATGCTGCAGAATTGCAGCAAGAAATAAAGAATCAAATTAAATATTATTTATATGGATGGTTTGATGGCATAATTCCATATTGTACTAAGTCACGTATAACTGAGATTATTAATAAAGTATATGAAGAACTCTTAACACTTCCAAAAAATTCTCCTTATTTTGGTTTTTATAAAGAGTCAAATACACTTGAACTTTCTGGATGTGTTGCAGATTTAATATATAATGAACTCACAGAAGAAGAATTAGATTATGTAAAATATTGGTTTGTAAATAGATATATACCAGTATATAAGCAAACGTATGCTCAAGCACTTCAGGAGGTAAAGAATGGTAAGAAAGAAACTCATTGGATGTGGTGGATATTTCCACAAATGAAAGGGTTGGGTAAGTCAGAAAGATCACAATTTTATGGCATTCCAGATAGAAACCAAGCAAGAGCATTTCTTGAACATCCTTATCTAGGAAAACATTTAATTGAAATAACTCAAGCTGTTTTTGATAGTGATAAAACTCCTTATGAAATATTTGGAGCTGATGTTATAAAATTCCGATCATGTATGAAACTTTTTGCTTCATTAGAAAATACAAATAAAATATTTAAACAAATCATTAATAAAAATCATTGGTTATAAAATTAATTTCTCGGTAAAAATTTACCGAAGTATTGTTTGTAATAAAAATAATAAAAAAGAGAACGATATGCAGAAATTTATTAGAATTGCCTTGCCATGGATATGCATTGCTGTTATGGTATGGTGTTTATTTTTTGACGGCATCAATTATCTGGATTGGACATGGTTGGTTGGTGTTGCAGGTATCGGTGTCGTTTGTTATATTGGGTTGTATGTGAAGCTTCACAAGCTGCAGAAGCAGTTGCAGAAGCAGAAAGAGGAGCATCTTTGTCTGTTGAAGAAACAGGCAGAAGAGGCAGAAGAGGCTGTTGCGCCCGAATTGGAGAAGGTAAAGGGCAACTCGTTGAAAAAGGAGATGATAAAGCGCAGATTGGTAAGAGAATATATTGAGAGAAACTCTGACGATTGTTCGGAAGAAAATATAGCTATTGAGAATATAAAAGGTTGGTTAAGTTCTTTGAGACGAAGTTTGATTTATGGCTGTGGACCATTACTATTAATACTACTATTTGTGGGTTTGGTTGGTACCTGCCTACCGGACGCTACAGGCGTACCTACTCATATTGACTATCATAATGCTGACGACTTGCAAAAGGTAACAGGAGTGGAATTCCCTGAGATAATCCCTGTGGATTCTATTTATTCGGATGGAGGATTAGCAGGTTATAATACGAATATAAAATTTGTACCAGCAAAGCCATTGGATAAAGATTTCTTTTATCGTTTAGACCAGGCATGCAAGACCGATTCATGTTGTTGGAAAAAGGATTCTACAGGATACAGATATGATATCTATCCTGAAGCAATTCCCTTCGACAGAACAAAGGGTATGCATCGAAGGATGGCAGACGTTGATGGCAAAAAGGTTCCTGATTGGGATGGATCATATATATCTGTTTTCGTTCCCATAAAAGGAGACACAATAATTCTTAATGATGGTTGGACAAGATAGATTGTCTATAACCATAAACAATTGTATTATTCGACACTCTTGACATATATGATTAATAGCCACTCGACATAGTGCAAACCACAAAAAGAGAGTATTGGGCAGAATGCATAAGAAAAGAAGTAGTATTATGGCATGACCTAATTGAAATAATATCACTAAAGTAGCGTCTACCTTCTTATGAACCTAATGTTGTTTCTTGACATGGGCAGATTCTTCGAGCAGAATATGTGGAAACGTAAGACTTTTACCTTACCTTTGCAAAAGCAAACTTCACTCAGTTTGCACCTCTTCTCATCAGAACACAAAAATACTTTGATCCATGAATATCACTCGAAGAATAGGAATGCTCGCAGCAGCTCTGGCGATATGCTTCGGAGCACAAGCTGCAGAAGTGGTCTACCGCATAGTAGACTTCAATAAAAGCACGGGCGACTTTACGCTTGCTCCATCGGGAAGCGTGCCTAAAGGCTCGTATGCATACTTTGTCAACGATTATGGTGCCACAACGGGCAATCGCTACAATCAGATTCCGCGTGGCAAGGAGGCTTCGCTCATGCTGGAGGGGTGGCAGGGATGCGCCATTCGCAGCATTACGCTGAGCATGTGCTCCAACAACAAGTCGGGGCAAGTAGGCCTCAGCATCGACTGTGGCAAAGAGAATCTCTTCACGCAGAAGCCCACCGAATTTGCCAGCGAAGCGTGGTTCGGCCAGTGGGTATCGAAAGACTTAAATGTATATGTCGATATCACCCGATTGCTCAACCTTCCGGCCTTCTCTGCCGACGAGGCGTCTATCACGCTGAAAGGAGGCAGACAAGAAGGCTCGGTCTACATCAATGCCATCACGATAGACTACGAGGAAGCTCCAGGTACAGAACTCGAATCGCCCATGGGGTGGGCTTATGAGAAGCTTACTAAGAAGAGTACGCTCCAACAGGGCGATGAACTGATCATCTACCGCAACGGATGCGCCGCAATCGACGTTGACGGCATCAGCACAGGTCACTATCTCGACGTCACACCACTGGCCTCAACCTCCGACGTAAGTAATCCCGACGTGCTCCGCTTTACGTTGGGGAAGACTAAGGAGGAAGACGCTTGGACGCTGACCGACCAATACAATCGCCAACTCGGTGCTTCGAGCAAGCAAGCCCTCGCATGGGATGAAGGCACGCTCCAGTGGCAGATCTCTCTAGGCTATGATGGAGCTACGCTCACACCTGCAAACACTGGCTACGGCACGCTGAGATTCAACGCTCCGGCGGAGAGCTACGCCCGCTTTGCCCTATATACTTCGAAGACGCTTCCCCTACCCTATCTCTATCGCAAAGCCCATCAGTTGGAGCCCGTAGCTGCGCGTTCGCTAGCTTTCACCGAAGATGATATTACCGCTTCGCTAAGCGATGAGCACCTTGCGCTCCACCCTACGCTTATGCCAACCTCTACTACCGACCAACGCCTACGCTGGAATAGCACCAACGAAGCAGTGGCGAGCGTGAATGGGGGCTATGTAAGTCTGCTTTCTGCTGGCGAGACGATTATCACGGCTCAGACCATTGATGGTAGTTGTCAAGCGAGCGTGAAACTCATCGTTATGCCTACTACGGGCATCATGCTTCCACATGCTCTCGCCCCTTCATCAGCTTCGCGCAAAATCATTGCTGATAAGCAGGTTCTCATCCTATCGCCTTGCGGGAAATACACGGTAAATGGGGTGAGGGTGATAGGTGAGTGAGAGTTTACGCGTTGGCGGAAGAACTTCTTACCTAAAACTACGAGGCTATTGGAGAAGAACTTGTTTCGACAATAACTTCTCTCTCAACATACATGAATTGCCCCATGCACTCTCTTCCTACAAGAGTGCATGGGGCTATTCTTTTTTCATCACCTTCGCGTCTGCAATCGTACATCTACTCGTCGACGAATGAGCTTCCATAGCTCTGCCGGACGGCAGCGGCAGCTCTACCGGACGGCAGTGGTAGCTCTACCGGACGGCAGCGGTAGACGGGAAAACGTACAACAAGAAACGGGAAAGCCACCATCTAAAGATAAGAAGATTACTATCTACAAAAGAATAAGCTACTACCTACAAACAGAAAAGTTTCTCACTTTTCTTCCCACTCCTTAAGTGTTTTAAGCGTGAGGTCGTAACCCGTTTGAATGATTTCTTCAGCACGGTCGAAGTCGAACACGCCGAAGCGATTCATCGGAATATTGACAGCCACATCGGGCGGGGTAAGCTTCTGCGCCATGACCGTATTACGCTGTATCTGGAGCGAGATGGCCGATGACATGAGCGTGAGATAATTGCTCGTGACCTTGTCGGGAACGAAGGAGGAGATAAACCGCTGCAAGGAAAGCAACAGGCTACGTCCTTGGCGCTCGCGTTGCCGCTTGATTTCGCGCTGCTCTTCTATCTCCATACTGGCGGGTGCGCTCACATTGACCGAAACCAGGAGGTCGCCCTCTGTGCGCGGTGCACGATTGAGCGGAAGAGGATTGACCATGCCTCCATCCACCAACACATGGTGGGCTATCTTGATGGGTTTGAACACAGAAGGCATAGAGATGGACGAACGCATGGCTCGATAAAGGCTGCCTTTGGAAAAGACCACTTCGCGCTGCGACACGAGATCGGCAGCCACAGCACGAAAGGGGATGGGGAGTGCTTCTATCAAGCAGTCGGGGGCGAACTCTTCGAGCGTGTGCATTACTTTCTCTCCCTTGACTAGATAATTTCTACCGAGAGAAATGTCGGTGAGCGAAAGCATTTCGCGACGCGTAAGGGATTTAAACCATCGCTCGGCCTCGTCGAGACGACCTGCACAATAGAGCCCTCCCACAAGAGCGCCCATTGAGGTTCCCGTGACAGACGTTATGTCGTAGCCTTGATGATGCAAAGCCCTAATGGCGCCAATATGAGCATATCCGCGTGCTCCACCGCTAGATAGAACGAGAGCTACTTTCTTTGAATGCGACATATTTCGTGTTTAGGTTGGAAAGAAGGGTAAAAAAGGAAGAATCGCCTTATGGGGGATTCTATTTATTCTGATGATGGAGATTGCTATCAAATAGGCACTTTCAAAAAGCGCCAACGTGGCTGCTACTCTATGCAGAATATGGCTACGCTGGCGCTAAATGGTGCTAAAAGAATGTGGACTTATTTCTTGTGGCTCTTGTTCAAGCCTTCAATCACATCATTGGTGATATCTACAGAAGGATCGGTATAGAGCACATTATCGCCACTCTTGCTGATGATTACCTTGAAACGGCCATCTTTATTGTATTCCTTTAGGAAAGCATTGATATCATCGCGAAGCTTGGTCTGATACTGCTGTGTGGCCTTGGCCATATCGGCTTCAATGCGTTCTTGAAACTTTTGCAGTTCCTGCTGTTGCTTCTGAAGGCGAGCCTGGGCTGCTTCGGCTTCCTGTTGCGAAGTGAACCCGCCTTGCTGAGCCTTTTTCTGGAAGTTTATCATATCGTTTTGCAACTTTTGTCCCTTTGCATTGAGTTGCTGGCGATAGGCGTTTTGCTTGTTTTCAAGCACTTTCTGCCCCTCTTTACAGTAATCGCTCTGGGCAGCAAGCGTGTCAATGTCTACTACGGCTACGGGACTTGCACTGGCTGTAGCCATTTCGGTAGTGCCAGCTTTAGGAAGTCCGTTAGACTTTACCTGCTGAGCAGGATCTTTCTTGTTGCAACCGGTCAATGCCACACTCGCTGCGAAGAGCAGTATGGCGCATGTGGATAGATGTTTCATTTCGTTTTTTCTTTCACTCTTTTCGCGTTCTCAATTCTCGCTTCAGCATCCTGCGACTGCACGCAACGTATGCCGCGTTGGCGCATTGCTTTACTCTGATCGACGTGGGTTTTCACAAAACTGCGACCAAAGAAGAGGCGCACGGACAATAAAGCAATGCACAAAGCAACAATTATGAGTGTTACAATGAAGAGTTCCATTTCTTTTTTTTACTTTTGCTTTCTGAATACGGGAGCTTTGCTCCTAGATTCCGAAGCAAAGTTACACAATAATATATATATGACAATGAGTAACACCAATCTTTTAGAGCCGAGCATCGTGTTCGATTGCTTTGCTGAAGTAAACAAAGTGCCCCGTCCTTCAAAGAAGGAAGAGAAGATGATAGCCTTTCTGAAGGCATTTGGCGAGAGTCTCGGACTGCCTACGAAGGTAGACGAGACGGGCAACGTATGCATTAGCAAGCCTGCTACTCCTGGTTATGAGAATCGCAAGACGGTGATTCTTCAGAGCCACATGGACATGGTATGCGAGAAAAATAAAGATTCCGATTTCAACTTTGAGACCGACGCTATACAGACTTACGTCGACGGCGAATGGATGCGTGCGAAAGGCACTACGCTCGGTGCCGACGATGGTATCGGTGTGGCCATGGAAATGGCTATCCTCAAATCGGACGATATTGAGCATGGTCCCATTGAGTGCGTGTTTACTCGCGACGAAGAGACTGGGCTGACGGGCGCCTTTGGTATGAAGAGCGACTTCATGCACGGCGACTACTTGATCAACCTCGATTCAGAGGATGAGGGACAGATCTTCGTGAGCTGTGCAGGCGGCGTGCGCACCACTGCCACTTATCCCTTCCCCACCGAAGCCATTCCTCAAGGCTTTACCACCTTCCGCATCGGTGTGAAAGGACTAACGGGAGGCCACTCGGGCGATGATATCAAGAAAAAACGCGCCAATGCGAACAAATTGCTAGTTCGTTTTCTCGTCAATGAGATGGAGAAGATGGACCTGCGCCTTTCTGACATTCAGAGCGGTGGCCTTCACAATGCCATACCTCGTGAAGGACACGCTACTTGCGCTGTTCCCACCGATAAATTTGCACAAATCAAGGCAGACTTGCAAGCATTTGCAGAAGATGTAAAGGAGGAGTTTTCTGTAACGGAGAAGACTATCCTGTTTAGCATCGATGAGGAACCCGCAGCTACCGAAGCCATGCTGCCCACTGCCATGCGCAAAATGTTGCTTTCGCTCCATGCCGTCCACAATGGTGTGTTTGCTATGAGCCAAGACATCGACTGGCTAGTAGAGACTTCTTCTAACTTGGCTAGCATTCGCCTTGAGGGTGACCACGTGACTGTCACAACGAGCCAACGCAGCAGCGTAAGCAGTGCTTGCGCCAACATGGCTAGCGTAGTGCGTGCTGCATTCGAGTTGGGTGGTGCTTCAGTCGTGACCAACGAAGGCTATCCTGGATGGAAACTCAATCCGAACAGCGAAATCGTAAAGATTGCCAAGGAAAGCTACGAGAGTCTCTTCGGCAAAGAGCCCAAGATTCTGGCTATCCACGCCGGACTGGAATGTGGCCTCTTCTCTGAGAAATATCCCAAGCTCGACATGGTAAGCTTCGGTCCTACGCTGCGCGGCGTTCACTCGCCCGACGAGCGTCTGCTCATCCCCACCGTAAAGATGGTATGGGATCACTTGCTCGACATTCTCAAGAGAGTATAAGCAAAAAGAGTAGATAAGTTTAGGAGTTTAAAAGTTTAGGAGCTGCCTTTGACGATAGGTGACTTCCTAAACTCTTAAACTTATTAAACTTATAAACTTATCATTTTCCCCATGCGTTACTTCCTATTGCTTCTTCTGCCCGCCCTGCTATTGGCCTCATGCTTGAAGGACGATGCTTACACCGCCTCGCCCAACGACCGATTGGCCTTTAGCAAAGATACCGTGGCCTTCGACACCATTATCAGCGGAGAGCCCACCAAGACTTACTCCTTCATGGTCTACAACCATGCCGACAAGGCACTGCGCATTCCGAACGTGGCGCTGCAGAAGGGACAAGATTCTCCCTTTCGCGTCAACGTAGATGGTAGTGCGCTCGTAGGAGGTTGCGGCACTGATTTCGAGATTGCTCGGAAAGACAGCATGGTGGTATATCTCATGGCCAATGTACCCGAGAACGACACCGACCAGCCCGTGAAGTATGAAGACAAACTCGTCTTTACCACCGAAGCTGGCACGTCGCAAGAAGTGGTGCTTACGGCTTCCGGACAAGACGTGATAACGCTCAAGGAGCACCACATCCAGGCTGACGAGACGTGGAGCGCCCGGCGCCCCTACCGCATCATGGACAGTCTCGTGGTAGATCGCGGAGCAACACTCACGCTCGAAGCTGGCACCTGCCTGATGTTTCACTCCAAGGCTCAACTCATTGTGCATGGCCGACTAATAATAAATGGATCTGCGACAGAGCCTGTCACGTTGCGCGGAGATCGACTGGATGATATGTTTACGAATCAACCCTACGACCGTACACCTGGCCTTTGGGGGGGAATCGTACTAAAAGAAGAATCATACGACAACCATATTAACTATGCTGATATCCATAGCAGCACTGACGGACTACGCGTTGACTCTTCCGACCTTTCCCGACGCACACTCACGCTAGAAAATTCTATTATCCACAATACTACACACCACGGGCTCAACTTGCGCATGGCCAACGTCTATGTGGGCAATAGCCAACTGACCAATGCTGGAGGCGACTGCGTACACGTGCGCGGAGGCGACATACAGATGGTACATTGCACCTTGGGCAGATTCTACCTATTCACTGGCGGAAGCGGCGGGGCAGCCATTGACTTTGCCAACTACGATGGCAACGTGCGCCTTCCCTTGCAACGCATGGATATTACCAACAGCATCATCACAGGCTATCAGAGCGATGAGATGATGGGCAACTTCAACAAGCGCTTCGAAGAAGACACATTCAACTATCACTTTGACCATTGCCTAATCAACACGGATCCAATTACTAACGACGAGCATTTCACTAACTGTCTCTGGGATGACGGCAAGTCCACCACTACGAGCACAGAAGCCGTGAGCCGAGATAAGAATTTCACACCCGACTTCAACACCTCTACACTGGAATTCTCATTCGCGCTCTCACCTAAATCTAAAGCCGTAGGCACTGCTGATGCCACCGTCACAGCAGCTACCTATCCACTCGACCGCCTTGGCACCCCTCGCGCCACAGCCCCCGATATGGGCTGCTACCAACACCAAGCAGAAGCCTCAGCCCAACAATAACCCTAGAAATCCCCAAAAGTTCTAACATCCCAGGAATCCGAAAATGCCCCTATCCCACCTCCTACAGCATTTCTCACATCTGCCTGCTTCGCAAATAGCGGAGCAGTTGAATCTTTGCATCAGCCAACACGAGGCCGTGGTGGTGACTGCACCACCGGGAGCGGGCAAATCTACATTGTTGCCACTGACCTTGCTACATTCGTTGCCCACAGATGGCGGGAAGATTCTCATGCTCGAACCACGACGATTGGCTGCTAAGCAAATTGCTATGCGCATGGCTAGCCTATTGGGAGAGAAGGTGGGACTGACCGTAGGCTACCGCGTGAGATTTGAATCATGCACCTCAGCACAAACTCGCATCGAGGTACTGACCGAGGGCATCCTCACGCGTATGCTCATTGACGATGCTACACTCAATGGAGTGAGCATCGTCATCTTCGATGAATTTCACGAACGAAGCATTAACACCGACTTGGCTCTTGCCCTAGCTCGCCGTTCGCAAGAGATTATTCGTCCCGACTTGAAGATTGTACTCATGTCGGCCACGATTGACGCATCTCATATTTGCCATACGCTCCATGCTCCTCTCATTGAGAGCGAAGGGCGAATGTACCCCGTTCGCACAGAATATCTCACCGCAGATCCCTCTCCCAGAGAAATGCCCGAAGCCGTGGCTTCTGCTGTGCGCCGTGCCCTCCAAGAGACGGAAGGCGATGTGCTCGCATTCCTTCCTGGACAGAGCGAGATAGAGCGCTGCATGAAGTTGCTCGCTTCAGTGGCAGAGACGGGGATACACGTCTACCCTCTCTACGGCAACCTTTCTCCCGAACGACAAAACGAAGCCATAGCGCCCTCTGCACCCGAAGAGCGCAAAGTAGTGCTCGCCACGCCCATTGCTGAGACTTCGCTCACCATTGAAGGCGTGCGTGCCGTAATAGATTCAGGACTATGCCGAAAGTTGGTGTTCGATGCTCGCACGCAGCTCAGTGCGTTACAAACCGTACGTATCAGCCTAGATATGGCCACACAGCGAATGGGACGTGCTGGACGTGTGGCCGAAGGCGTATGTTATCGACTGTGGTCGAAGGCCTCGGAAAGCCGTATGCTGTCTCAGCGCTTGCCCGAGATAGAGGAAGCCGACCTCGCGCCGCTCTTGTTAGACGTGGTAGCCTTTGGCGAACAACACGTGGAGGAACTTCCTTGGCTCACACTACCCCCACGCCCCGAACGCATTCTTGCCACCGAACGATTACGCAACTTAGGGGCTATCACTACTGAAAATAGCATCACTCCCATTGGGAAGAAGATGGCTCAACTTCCCTGTCATCCACGTATAGCTCGCATGATGCTCAGCGCTCCGTCCAAAGAGATGCAAGCCTTAGCTTGCGACATTGCGGCCTTGATAGAAGAGAAAGATCCTCTAGCAGAGACTGAGTCTGGAGCCGACCTATCTCTGCGCATCACTCGTCTGCGTCAAGCACGCAGTTTGCATCAAATCGGACGATGGAGTCGTATCGCACAGATAGCACGCGAGTATCAACGCATGATACACACCGAACAGAGCAACACTGACGTCTCGCCAGAGGATTGTGGCCTACTCATCGCTTTGGCTTATCCAGAGCGGGTGGCAAAATCCACCGATGGCGTGGGCCATTTCCGTCTAGCCGACGGCAATAATGCCCAAGTTGACGCCTCTGATTGGCTCTCTAGCCACGAATGGCTTGCCGTGGCTTCGCTCCATGCTGCTCAAGGCTCAATAGGACACATATTCCTTGCCGCCCCTCTCAACCCTTCCTCCCTTCCTTCTTCTAACATACAGAAGCGCAACAATCTTTCGTGGGATAACAAACGTGGCATGCTCCTTGCCCAACGTGAAAAGCGTATCGGACAACTGCTCATCGAAGCGCTCCCTCTGCAACAGGTATCACCTGAAGAGGTTTCGCAAGTCATCTGTAGCGCTACTGCCAAATATGGCCTAAGCATGTTTTCCTGGAATGACGAGGTACAAGCCTTGCAGCGACGCGTGGCACAAGTAGCAGCATGGCATCCCGAACTTTCCTTTACAGATATTTCCACAGATCACCTTCTTGCTACTGCAGTTGATTGGCTTCCTTTCTTTCTCACGCAAGGCACTCGTACCCTAACCACTACTGAGGAACTTCGTCGGCTTCCCCTGGCTGAATTTCTGTGGAGCCTTATCCCCTATCCCGAGCAAGAAGTCATCAATCGCTTAGCACCTACTCATATCACTGTTCCGACGGGTAGCCACATCCGCTTAGACTATCGTCAAGGAGCATCTACTCCCATTCTTAGCGTAAGACTACAGGAATGTTTCGGATTGGAGGATACACCTTGTGTAGACGATGGCAAACGCCCCGTTTTAATGGAACTTCTTTCACCTGGGTTTAAACCTGTACAACTCACACAAGACTTGCACAGTTTTTGGCAAAATGCCTATTTTGAAGTGCGTAAAGAACTCCGCCGCCGTTACCCCAAACACTATTGGCCCGAAAATCCATTAGAAGCTGAAGCGGTAAGAGGAGTGAAAAGGAAAGAATAAGGGTTTTAGCCCCTTGCTTTCTCTACCCCTACGTAAGGAGATAATGACAAGAGATGCCTCTCATAAATAATAATTCATTCTCCTCTAATGCGAAAAATCATTATTTCGTCTCCTTATCTTTTGTGTAATTATGTTGTTGTGATTTGCTAGAAAAAAAGTACCTTTGTAAGGTCACAAACACCCGTCAGTCTCATTGTTCTGGATGATTACTGTTGTGATTTGCTAGAAAAAACGTACCTTCGTAAGGTCACAAACACCACAACCAAAACTAGCATTTTGGGTTGACCGTTGTGATTTGCTAGAAAAAACGTACCTTCGTAAGGTCACAAACACCATTTGCAGCGTGAGTATATCATTAAAGAGCGTTGTGATTTGCTAGAAAAAACGTACCTTCGTAAGGTCACAAACACCTAAAGCTTTGAATATGAATGAGATATGTTCGTTGTGATTTGCTAGAAAAAACGTACCTTCGTAAGGTCACAAACACCCTTGGGGCGAAGTTTCAAAAGCTCTGATTGTTGTGATTTGCTAGAAAAAACGTACCTTCGTAAGGTCACAAACACCGTAGAAAGAAAATACCAACCACAAGTCGCGTTGTGATTTGCTAGAAAAAACGTACCTTCGTAAGGTCACAAACACCCAATGCTTTTAACTTCACCGTAAAGGAGTTGTTGTGATTTGCTAGAAAAAACGTACCTTCGTAAGGTCACAAACACCTTCTTTTGTAAAATTCATTTTTCGGTTCTTGTTGTGATTTGCTAGAAAAAACGTACCTTCGTAAGGTCACAAACACCTGGATATGAGTAACACGCTCATAACCAGGTGTTTACGTTTATATTTAGAAATAAGAAAAAGGTACAGAGGAGTCTATAATGCAGAAGAACTGAAGAGTTTTAAGAGACCTATGATAATATCGTGCATGGGGAGAGAGAGGAAAAGGAATGTTAGAACAACTCCAGCTGTTGTGGCTGCGTTCTCGCTTTCTCTATTTTCGAACCATGATAGATGTGTATGTCGGCAAACTGTTTGTCAGTAATACACATCACAGCCACGCTGCCACGTTCGGGCATGAAATGCTTTACGCGCTTCACGTGAACGTCGGCATTGGCCATACTAGCGCAGTGGCGCACATAGATGGAAAACTGAAACATGGTGAAGCCATCCATCTGCAGTTGTCGGCGGAAAAGCTGATAGGCTTTCTTATCCTTACTCGTCTCCGTAGGGAGATCAAAAAATACTAATACCCACATGACTCTGTATTCACTTAACTTATCCATAACGATTGCTCTGATTAAGATTATCTCTCGGGATAGGCTATGCGTCTCTGTTCGCCACTAAAGCATTTCGCAAGCGAGGCCGTGGTCTGTGCCACACCGACCATCAACGGGCTACGCTTGCCAGCGATTACGACATCGAGTGTAGGAATGGTGAGCAACTGCGACTTGACTTCTTGAGACAACTCTAATTGATCAGCGCCTTGGCTCTCCACAATATGATATACGAGTTCGTCGACGTATGGACGAAAAGGCTCCATAATGTCGTCGGCCAAACAATAAGCATTGTAGCGATTGTGGTGGTGAATGCCCAACGTGGGTAAAAGTCCGCTACTCACTAAAGCACGGGCTACCACTGCTCGCAGGATGGCATAGCCATAATTGAGCAGATTGTTGGGCGGAAGGCCTTCACGGCTTCGCGTGAACTGCTGCAAGCCCGCTATACGCGAGAAGAGATTGCTCCAATAGTATACAGCAGCGCGCGCTTCAAGATTATTGTTATCGCCACTATTGACATCGGCACTCCAACGCTCCATACACCTTACCTCTGCTTGGGCACAGAGCGAAAGTACGCGGGCCTGATTGCTAATCTTTGCCTTCATGGTCTGCTGCCAAAGTTGCTTACGCAAAGGAAGTGATGCAGCGATTTGGCTCTGGAAGCGTTCGCTCTGAATGGTATTGCCCGAAAGGGGAAGCATGAGTCCGACGGGCATACAGTGGCTATCGCAGGTGATAACGGCACAATTATTTTCGAGCAGTGCTTCGAGCAGTCCCTGTGTGAGCGTGATCTGCCGATGATCGAGCACTACGATACCAATATCCTCAATGGGACGCGTCACCATAGCCTCACGCTTTATGAGTTCTGAAAGGTTTTTCTGCTTTTCCACCTCGGGAAGCTTTATCACCATCTGCCCCATGCGCAGCGAGAGGTAGGCAGGCGAACTGAAGTAGAGGGTCTTCTTGATCATAAGAGTTAGATTTTAAGGGAAGTGAATATAACGATTTGAACCACAAAAGGCTTGGCTGCTTCGAAAATGGCGAAGCTGCCAAGCCTTTATGACTTATACTTATTATTTTTCGATGAGATGGCCAAGCCGATCGACCTTTATGGGAAGGCAGACTTCCTTAATCATCTCGCCAGTGAGAGCTCGCTCATTTTTAGACTTAGGGCTGCCCACACCAAATTCATTTTGTATGCCCGAGTAATGGGAAGAATTTTCTTTTGATACTGAGAATATGACGGAAGCCGCAGAATATGGAACAAAATCAACTCGCCCTTTACCTGAACTTACCATCTTATACACCCTCTCCTTATCTATCGGACTTTCCATCTGTCCCGTCTGCCTTTCCTCCTTCGTAGGAACGTAGACGAGATCTCCAGGCGAGAGGATAAAGGAGGCCTTACTATCGAGTGGAACCCCCTGTTTCATCTTGAGAATGGCCTCATTGAGCGGGATGGTGCGATAACTGCGCTTCTTGACGGACAATCCCGTAGCAGGATCGACAGCCGTCTGCTCATATATCGCAAAGAAGAGGTTTGTACCCTTTGCAGCCTCGACAAACTTCCGACTCTTATTGCCTTTCTGCCCTACAGCAAATTTTTCGGCTTTCTCATAGACTCGCACTTTATAGATGGGCTGATGGTATTTGCCGTCATTGAGCGCAAGGATATTACTATTCATCTGGTCAATGCCGTCGGGCGAGAATGCGAGCGTGGCATCGCCGGCGTACTGCTTGAGATGGCGAAGCATTATCTTCTGTATGGCCGTATCTGCCACCTTCTCGTTTATTGCCTTGCGATTAAACGAGGTGTCAATGCTCTTACGCGTGGCAAAGAAGCGGTCGGAGGTTTCCTTGGTGAAATAATACATTTCGATCTGCTTCAGATTCACATCACTCCACGCTTCGGCATTCTCTGAGAAATAGGCTTTGATCTGCTTCTCGGTATATTTCAGTTCGAGGAGTTGCATGATTTTTCCTCTTAAATCGCGATTGACGATGCGACGAGGAAGCTGCAATGCTTGCTTTAAACCGAAAGTCTTCGTCCGCCTCAGATTGATCTCTCCAAAGACAGTCTCCTTATGCATGGACTTTCGAATAGCACAACTATCGCCCAGCGTCTGCGGCACAGAGATTTTCTTGCCATTGACGATACGAAATGTATGGTTCGTAGCTTTTGTGATAACACGCAAATTTTGCTTGAAACTGACAAGAATCTGTCTCAACGCATGCTCTACATCGGTCGTAAAAGTAGGCCAGGGAAGAAGGAACTCCTTAGCTACAGAGATCTTGCGAGAGCGACCCTCACGGCAGACGAGCACATCTTCATACCGACGAAGCTTGCGAGAGAGCTGATAACGATTGGCTTGATTCTTGGGCAGAGCAGCTTCGTTGCTCAAAAGGTTGACGTGATCACGCGTGGCACAAGCTATCACGATGGCGTCCATAGCATGATGACGATGGTCTATGCGCTTCTTGCTAAAGCCCCTCTGCAGCTCCAACGGCATAGCGGGAATAAGATGTCCCGAAGTACTGATGGTGGTGAACTTCTGCGTATTAGTAATCTCATTCATACGCTCAAAGCGTGGCAAGATAATGCGATTCCATACGTCGTTGACTCCCCAATCGCGTTTCAAGCGATCGGTTACGGCACCAGTGCATACCACGATGTGTTTCGACTTAGCCTCTTCTTCTCCCTCTTCACGCACTATGTGCGAAAGCAAGGATGTGACCATCTTGCTGATATAACGGCTATCGTTCATCTGACGCTCAATAAACTCCGTGGGGATATCCTCAAGAAAGAGTTTGCGCATCTTTGCACGATTGCTCTTACCATAGACATTATTTACAAGGTCTGAGTAACTATCGGTCTCGAGGATGGTCACTACGCGACCGCCATTGAGAATGACTTTCTCGCCATGATGCTGCTTGATAAATTCGAAGCCGAGAGCATTACCTTTTAGCTTATTGACTTCCGCCTCACAGATGACCTTGTTGGACAGAGAATCATCGAAATAGCGCGACTGCGGTATGACGTGCTCTATCTCATAGTCGGTGGTGAAAAGACGAGCTAAGGGAATGGTCTCGCCCGTATAAGGCGACACGTAATGCTGCTCAAGCCAAAGGGCATAACGCTTTACTTCTGAAAACGTGGGACGCTTCTTAGCATCAGCAAACTTTGTGATTATCTCGGTAACATAGTCGTCGGGCTCGCTGACGCTGTTGAGCGCCGTGTCTTCATAGATGCGGAGCAACTCTTGCTGGCTCGGAGAAAAAGGGCGCACATTTTCTATACCCAACTCTGGATTGAGAAACTCCGTAAGCAAAGCCTTGATACGCAGATTGGTATTTTCTCCTTGCAAAGCTCGTTCCGTCATTTGTGCACGTTGATCTGCTGGAGCTTTTAGCTCACGACCTAATTCCACATGAATTTCATCTATGCTTCCATACTTTCTCCATATGTCCCTTACCGTGCGCAACGTTTCGGTGACGACCTGTTCCACCACAGGATTTCGGAGCGAATGCTGCTTGAAACTCTTCAAATAAGCATCAATATCGTCGGGCGTTTGCCATCGGCTCAAATCGCTCGCTTCACTATGACGATTGTATACCACGTAACAAGCCAACCATAGAGGCAATCCGCGAAACTTCTCCAAACGGTCTAAATAGATAGCCTTCTCTCTCACTCTCTCTCGTATGCTTTCGTCGAACTCTCCATCTATCAACTTTTGTATGCGCGACCGCGTCTTTTCGTCAATGTCGTCTGCTCTCCAATGATGTCCCATACGCATGAGAGAAAGCAATTTCTTAACGGCCTTCGCCGAATAAGCACCATAGCCATTCTCGAAAGGAGGGAATTTCACCATTGCGTCGACAAATGCATTAATCCATGCTGCATCCCCATCGGGCATCGCTTCATCATTAGCTGATTGGTTCAAAATACACCGCTTCGCAACACACTTCTGAGCAAACGTGCGCAAGGCTCTACGAAGTTGCTCGGGATCGTTCACACTATAGAGTATGTGCCATAGACCTTCCTCCACATTCTTTTCATTTTTATTCTCAACATCTAAGAAGGATGTATCTACCCCATTTTTTGACAAACGCTCCAGAATCTTGCCCCGCGTTTCGTTGCATGGATAAGACTTATCGCGCACATAATTCCAACGATACGGAAGTACAACGTTCTTTCCCTTTGGCTTCTTCAAACCAAAATATTTAGTTAATAGTATTTCTTCTTTTATGGAATCACGATCGTTGAGCCAATCAAACAAGCAAGCACGACTTTCCTCGTCTGGAAGAAATTGAGAAGTCACATCTTCGTCGTCGATACTACATCGGTAGATGCGAAGGTTGCTCACAAACTGCCACAGACGAAACTCCTGATAGAGAGGATGAGACTTGGCAATACACTTTACGTATTTCTTCATTTTCTCGCCATTGACATCAAGACACTCGTGATATTCATATGGACATTCGTCTATCATAGACTTCTTACTCTTGAGCGGACGCTGATAGAATATGATATTATCCAATAGAAGATATGTAAAGCCTTTTGACGCTATAGACTGCCTATAAGCATCATTCTGCGGATAAAGCTCATTAATGCACGCTTCATACAATGCGGCATCACGCAACTGAGGAATATACTCGCGCTGCTTCTCCAATATGCCTCGCAGCTCTTCCTTATAGAAAGTGCGCTCTATGGTGCGCACCAACTGGCCTTTAATCTTCTGCTTCGGATTCCGAAGCAATGCACCAAAAATATATTCACCTACAGACTGGCCCGAACTGCGAATATCATCTTCTGTCTTAATCTTCAGAAGTCCCCAATTCTCCTCTTTAGGCATACTGATAGACCTTTTTACTTCACCATCTTTTCCTCTCTTTGGAGTACCATCTTCATTCAGTTGAGTGGTGACTATGAAATCCTTCACCTTGCCCACCCAGTCGGGCTTTTCTCTTGCCGAACGACGATAAACCAAGCCATTTTCAAGAAATACATTGTACCACGTGTCCTTCCCTCTCTTATCACCACTATCTACCACATCGACAACCTTAAGAGCATAATACTTCTCTTCTTTTGAAGTGTCAACATCATCCTCCTCACCACGTGCTTGATAATAGCCACGCTTCTGATTAAAATTGAGGAGTATCCACGAAAGTTCCTCTCCACTTATAGCCTGATGCAATGCCTTACGACGGAGATAATATAAGGTCCAATCATAGGGCACTTTCATTCCCTTAGCCATCAGTTCTGGATGTTCCTGCCAAAAGATCTGTAGCATCTCATCATAAGACTGCTGAAAGATAAACACAGGCATTCCTTCACTACCCTCAGCCCATGGTAAACGACACTCTACATCGTCCTTGAACTTACCATAGCGAGTCAGCGCCTGTGCATAATGCCGCGGCAACATTCCCATAAGAGAAAGAACTCTATGCAATCGATCTCGGCGCAATAAATGACGCTCACGTATACGACGCACACTCCTATATTGCGTTCGTTCCTTTGTCTGCGACACTGTATTACCTTTTGCAAAATCACTTTGCATCGCGGCATCCATCGGAATAATGCGACTTCCTGCATCAACAAGTCCTATAAGTTTACGTTCAGTATCCTCGTTGTCTATACATTTCACTACGGCCCAACCAATACTATTAGTACCTAAATCGAGCCCAAGAATATTCTTATTACTCATATTTCTAAGGATTACAATATTATAATTGTGTGTTTCATGTTGACGTAAATGCAAGCACTATGAAAGTTAACCTTCATATTGACATGTGCGACTTATCCTCAGCTTCGTCTGCAACTTATTTTCTGAAAAAATAGTACAAGGTGAGAACAGAGAAACAAGTTTGCTTACAATCCTTGCCGAACTGCAACCAGACTTCCACAAAGATAAGAAATAACTCCCAAAATAGTTGGATTTTAACAAAGTAATCATTATATTTGCCGCATATTTCTAGCAAATCACAATAAGGATTATTCCGTTGTGAAAACATTAGGTCCCATCCCCATCGTCCTTTAACGGTGGGGATTTTTTTCTTGCGGAGAAACGACCCCATTTATTTCGAGTAGGAGGTAAACACTAATCATTGGTGTTTATCTCCTACTTTCGTGTTCACCGACCTCTCACACCACCGTACGTGCCGTTCGGCATACGGCATTTTCGTGCTTTTACACCTCACGGTGTGTGGCAAGTTGTTTTCAGCAATCCTTTCGAGATACGTCACTTCTATTCTATTGTCGGATTCCGTCCTATCGTGTGAATAGAGAGTTCCCTCTCGGACATCTGACTACAAAAGACTCTCAAGGTAGCAGTCATTTTCTATTGCACAGCGCAATTCAGTCCTTAACAGGCAGGTGTCCGATTGAATTCAATCGGACACCTACCTGTATAAATTGTTTCAAAAGTAAATGAGAACGTTTTAACTATTACGAAATAATTAAAGCATATGAAACTCTGTAAATAAATTGGCAGACTAAGAATCAAAAAGCCTCTCTCAGTTGTTACACTGAAAGAGGCTTGTAAAGAAATTGGCGGCGACCTACTCTCCCGCGGGTGTGCAGTACCAT
>ENA-ORRH01000155-ORRH01000155.1-human-gut-metagenome-genome-assembly--contig:-NODE-155-length-72856-cov-365.338_pt1 | contig 72856 bp, 70 predicted proteins | sample MGYA00242173_ERZ509130 | MGnify/ENA primary metagenome ERZ509130 (study PRJEB26280, sample SAMEA2338633) | human gut metagenome | biome: human gut; feature: human-associated habitat; material: faeces... | reverse complement strand
GCTGAAAGTGGAGGTCTTAACTCTTCAGCTCTTATTGCTAGCTTGATGCAGAACAAAGGTGTTGACCCTAATCTAATGGCAATGCTAACAAATGCTTCTAAGAACCAAGATGCTTGGGGTGGAAGTGGCTGTTGGTTTATGTGGGTAATTCTTCTTTTCTGGCTTTGGGGTAGTAATGGTTATGGTAATGGCTTTGGCAGATGTGCTGCTGATGGTATTCCTAACCAATTAAACAATGACTTTGGTAGAGAAGTATTGCTACAAGCTATTAATGGTAATGGTCAAGCTTTAAGTCAGCTTGCTACTACTCTTAATTGTGATGTAAACTCACTACAGACTGCTATTGGTAATGTACAGAGTTCTGTACAATCTGTAGCTAGTCAAGTAGGTATGACAGGTCAGCAAATCATCAATTCTATTCAGCAAGGCAATTGTAGCTTAGGTAATCAATTAGCTCAGTGCTGCTGCTCTATAAATGATGCTATTACTAGAACTAATTATGAGAATCAAATCTCTAATGTAAATCAAACTAACACTTTACAGAATGCTATTAACTTTGTTAATAATTCAGTAGAGAGAGGTTTTGCAGCTTCAAACTATGCTACTGCACAGCAAACTTGTGACTTAAAGAATGCTATTGCACAGCAAACTACATTAATTAATGACAAGTTCTGTCAGTTAGAGATGAGAGAGATGCAGAATAAGATTGATGCTTTGAGACAGGAGAATAGCCAGTTAGTTCTAGCTGCATCACAACAAGCACAGACTGCTAGTATAATTAATCAGGTAAGACCTACTCCTTCTCCTGCTTATATAGTTGCAAATCCTTATTGCAACTGTGGTAATTCCTATAATGGATGTAATTGCTAATTTTTAAAGTAAATAACTATGGCAGTAACAGTTTCACCAGTAGGATTAGCTGCTGCTCAAGTAGCAAATGTAGCTAATATAATGGCTACTTACAAAGAAAAGCTTTGTAGACCTTACTGCATAGACTCAACTATCCAACCTCAAGTATCTGTAGTTTATACTACAGGTACTCCAAGGTTGAATGATACTACAGTCTTTGTTCCTGTAAGAGCTACAATTACTATTGTTACACAGATTAATAAATGTGGCTGTAATGCACATACACAATTATTTACTGAAGACTTTGTAGTAGCATTTCAAGGAAGAACAGCATTACCTACTACAGTTACTTTAGCTAACTTAGGTAGAGATGCTTTTGGTTCAAATGTTAATTGTGGTAGAGCATATAGCTATACTATCAATGACTCTATTTCAATAACATTAGCATAGTATTAACTAATAAAGAATTAACAAATGTTTTCTAATTTAAGGTCAGGTAGTCAGGTGTACATTCTTCATAAGGATGCTACTCCTTATATAGAAGTAGGTCAAGTAGTTAGTGTATCTCAACCTATTCCTAGGTACCAAGCAAATAACTTTATGGCTCCACAAGAGCTTGTGGTAGATGTAGTAGTTAATGTTAATGGTAATAATATTACTCTACAGAAACTTCCTGCTAGTTTAGATGTGGCAGACCAAGGAACAGCCAATGGTTCATTATTTATATCAACTTCTAGGGAGTCAATGAATACTGAAATAACATCCCTCAGACAGAAGAGCCAAGATATTATAAATAGCATAGATTACCATAAGAAAGTAGTACAAGATTGTGAGATTCTATTACAAAGATTAAATCCAGAGTTTGCTGAACAAAAGCAACAGAAGCAAGAGATAGATAATCTCAAGGCTCAGATGTCTGAGATGATGAATGGCATGAAAGAACTAATGGCTCAAATAAAGAAGGAAACACCTAAATCTTAATAATTATGGGAAGAATATTTCGTATAGTAGATGAAGCTGAAGAGTATCAAAGAGGCTATAATCAAAGAGAGTCTGATGATAAGATGCTTGAAAGAGCTTTCAAGGAAGGCTGTGAGCATGGCTATAAGAAAGCTATGAGAGAAGCTGAAGGTTATAATGAGAGAAGAACTCATACTTATAATGAAGGCTTTGAAGAAAAGATTGAAAGGTTAAAGAAAAAGTATGAATAGCTATGAGGCAGAATTTCAAGATTAAGAAGTACAATTGGAGCATAGTCATTTATTACACAGTAAATGAAGCAGAAAAGAAAGAAATCATAGATATGCTTGAAGGTATAAATTGTGATTCTAGAACTCTAGATTCAATTAAGAGGAACTTAAGCAATGCAGAACTTGATACAGGTTTTGCTTACTCTAGCTATGATAAACAATGCTCTATTGTGGTTATCCACAAAGCATCAAGTATAGGTGAGTTCATCAATACATTTGAGCATGAAAAGAACCACTTGGAGATGCACATCTGTGAGGCATTAGATATTAATCCTTACTCAGAGGAAGCTGCACACATGAGTGGTGACTTAGCTCAATTAATTCTTGAAGAAGCCTTATATTCTATTGTAGAACTTTAATAAAGAAGGAGTACTTGTTAGTACTCCTTTTGTTGTATTATAAGTAACTTCATTAGCTACTTGTTTAGTCCATTTATTCTTACTACCTTTGCACAGAAGTTTAACAAAGGAGTAAAAACATGGAAGGTTTATCATTAGATAACATGATGACTGGAGAAGAGGCAGCAGCACTCTTTGACCCAGAATCTAATAAGGAAGAAACTGAGGAAACTCCCTCAGAGAATCCTAATAAAAATAAAGAAGAAAATAAAGAAACTACTGAGGTTATTGATGTAGATACCCTATTTACAGATAAGCCAGAGAGCGTAGGTAGTGAAGATAATAAGGAACAGGAAGGCACCTCTTCTAAAGAGGGAACTTCTCCCAACTTCTACTCTTCCATTGCCAAAACCTTTGCAGAAGATGGTGTCTTCCAAGACCTTAATGATGAGGCTCTTTCTAAGGTTAATGATGCAGAATCCTTTATAGATTTAATGGAGAAACAGATTCAATCTAAGCTTGATGAAAAGCAAAGAAGAATTGATGAAGCTCTTAATGCAGGAATAGAACCTACTCAAGTTCAGAAATTTGAGAGTAATATAAAAGTACTTAATAGTATTACTGATGAGGCTATTTCTGAAGAAGGTGAGAAGGGCGAAAATCTTAGAAAGAACATTATCTATGAGGACTATATTCAGAAGGGTTTCTCTAAGGAGAGAGCTATTAAGGCAGTTGAAAGGTCAATAACTGCTGGTACTGATATAGAAGATGCTAAAGAAGCTTTGCAGAGTTGTAAAGACCAAGTAACTAAGGCTTACAATGATGCAATTAAAGAAGCAAAGGAAGAAAAAACAAATGAAGAGAAAGAGCTAAGAGAGCAAGCAGAAGCTCTCAAGAAATCAATTCTTTCTGATAAGAAACCTTTTGGTGATTTAGAGCTAGATAAGAATACTAGACAAAGAGTATTTGATGCTATCTCTAAGCCAGTATTTACTGACCCTGAGACAGGAGATAAACTTACTGCAATCCAAAAGTTTGAAGCTGATAACCATAATGACTTTATGAAGTATGTTGGTCTTACTTATGTATTGACTGATGGCTTTAAGTCACTTGATGGTTTAGTTAAAGGTAAAGTAAAGAAGGAAATTGGTAAGGGTCTAAAGGAGTTAGAGCATACTTTAAACAACACTGCTAGAAACTCAAATGGTACACTTAAATTTACAAGTGGTGTAGGCTCAGACCCAGAATCTGCATTTAAAAGATTTACACTTGACATTTAATATTTAATAAACTATTATGGCTGGACAATTAGGTAAGTTTCAGATGGTTGGTTTTGATGGTTGGAAAGGCTTAACTAAGCTTAACCACCTGTCATCTATTTTTCAGATGGCACCTCAGAAGGCATCAAACCTAATGGTACAATTGCTAGCAGCAAAGAGAGGTAAAACACTTGATACATTCCTTTCTCAATTTCCTGTAAAGGAGTTTGAAGATGATAGTGAATATTACTGGGATGTAGTAGGTTCTAGTAAGAAGAATATTCCTCTTGTTGAAGCTAGAGATGAAGATGGTAAGAAAGTTGAAGATGGTGATGCACCTGTAGGTGCAGGTACTGCTCCTTTCTATTTGGTATTTGCAGAGGACTACTTTGCTGATGGTGAGGTTATCTTTGGTAACCTAAATCAAGTTTATCCTTTTAGAATCCTTGGTGATGCTAGAATGGAAGGTACAAATGCTGTATATAAGGTAGAACTTATGGGTGGTAATACCACAGGCTGTCCTTCAGATAGACTTCAGGCAGGTGAAAGATTCTCTGTAGGTTTTGCTCCTGTTGAAAGAGAGCTTTCTAGAAAGGTTGGTGACATTAGATTTAGTACACCTGTTTCTATGAGAAATGAGTGGACTACAATCAGAATCCAACATAAGGTTACAGGCTCAATGCTTGGTAGAAAGCTTGCAGTAGGTATTCCTATGATAGAGGAAACTCCTAATGGAGGTAAGGTAAGAAAGATTGCTAATATGTGGATGCACCATGTAGACTGGACTCTTGAGCAGCAATGGGGTGACTATAAGAACATTGCTATGGCTTGGGGTACTTCTAATAGAAATGCTAATGGTGAGTATCTGAACTTTGGTAAGTCAGGTGAGGTTATCAGAATGGGTGATGGTCTATTTGCTCAGATGGAGGTAGCTAACACTATGTACTACAACAACTTCTCATTAAAACAACTTGAAGATGCTCTTTATGAACTATCAGCAGCTAAGCTTGATATGGGTGAAAGAACATTTGTTATCAAGACAGGTGAGAGAGGTGCTATTCAGTTCCACAAGGCTATTCTTAATACAGTGTCTGGTTGGACACAGTTTACACTCAATGGTGATGCTCTCAATGTAGTAGAAAAAACACAGAGTAATCTGCATGTTAATTCACTTGCTGCTGGCTTCCAATTTGTAGAGTACAGAGCACCTAATGGTGTTAGAGTTAAGGTAGAAGTAGATTCATTCTATGATGACCCAGTACAAAATAAGATTCAGCACCCACTTGGTGGTCCTGCTAGTTCTTATAGATATGACATCATGGATATTGGTTCTATGGACCAACCTAATATCTTTAAGTGTCAAATCAAGGGAATGCCTGAAGTTAGAGGTTATGAAAGTGGTTTCAGAAACCCATTCACTGGTGAAGTGAATATTCAGTACATGTCTCATGATGAGGATAGTGCAACCATTCACAAGATGGCAACATTTGGTGTTTGTGTACTTGACCCAACAAGAACTATGTCACTAATCCCTGCTATCCTACAGGGCTAAAATAACAAGGGAGGGGACTTAACTCCTCTCCCTATTTTTAATTAATGGAGAAGTAAGAAATGGCAAAAGAAACAAAAGTTACAGTAGATGATACTGTGGAAGAGGTAATGATTGAGAAGCCAATTGTAGAAACCAAGAAAGAGGTTACAAAGCCAAAGGTTAGAAAGGAAAGTACAGGTCTTATTAACTGCCTTAGAAATGAAAGGGTTATTGTAAGATATATTCCTAGACAGAGTAGAATGGTTACTAACCCTAAACACATATTGTATGGTGGAATGGCAGAGAATGCCAAGAGAACTTTTGTAGTTCCAAGATTGACATCAGGTAGATATGTTAATGTCCTAACAGACGAGGAGAAAGATTTTCTTGAGGATATTATGGGTCTTGAAGTAAACTCAATGAGTATTTACAATAAGGTTAATAACTTCTGGGATGATAGTAATGATACTGGTATCTCTAAGGTTACTCTATTAAAGCAGGATAATTATCTTGATTTAAGTGACCCAGAGGATTATATTAGATATAAGATTCTCTTAGCTAATAAAGACCTCATTGCACCTTCAATGAAGGTTCTTGAAGATTTCCCTAAGGCTACATATCAATTTGTTATTATATCTGAGGATGATGAAACTAAGGCAGCTAAGAAGGGAATGACTACTATCATGCAGTGCTATACAATGTATGGTAAGCTTGAGGATGATACAGATGCACTTAGAGTTATTATTGAAACTCTAACAGGTGTAACTATCCATCCTAATACCAAGAAGGAGTTTTTGCAAGCTAAGATTAATGAGCTTATTCAAGGCAATAGTAAGATGTTCTTAAAGGTAGCTTCTGACCCATTGCTACAGACAAAAGTTCTCATTAAGAAATCTATTGAAGCAGGTTTAATTGCACATAGAGGTAATCAGTACTACATTAAGAGTGGTAATGTTCCTATGTGTGAAGATGGAGAACCTACATTGAATGTAGCAGCTCAGTGGCTCAATCTACCAAAGAATCAAGATACTAAGTTTAGTCTTGAAGCTAAACTTCAATAATATAAATTAAAAGCCCATGACCAACGAAGAATTTAGTAATGAATTTGATGTTCTTTACAATAGTATAACTAGTAATCAGGCTCCTGGGCTTGATGAATATGAGAAGAGTGTCTTCTTAACTAAGGCACAATCTGAGATACTTAGGGAATACTTTAACTCTAGAGTAGATGGTACTAATGGTGGTTTTGATGGAAGTCAGAAGAGACAATATGACTTTTCATTTTTAATTAAAACTACTATACTAGATGCTAATCTAGCTAATGAGAGTGAAGAAGGATACATTCCTAAGATAGATAACATAGGCTATTTATTTAACTTTCCAGAGGATTACTTTCTTAGTATTAATGAAGTTATTAGGGATGATGAATCCAGCAATAAATTTTATTCTGTAGTTTCAATAAGTTATTCTGATTACCAAAGATTAATGACTAAACCTTATGCTTACCCTCCAAAGAGAGTAGCATGGAGATTGTTTATTGGAACAATACAGAAGACCTTAGAAGATACAACTAAGGTAACAGTTCCTGTAGCAGAAATTATAGGAAAGTTTGTTGGCAACTCAAATAATTGGAATTACACTCTTAGATATGTAAAGAAGCCTAATCCAATTATCCTTATTAACTTAACTGATGATGATTTGTCTATTGAAGGTAAGAAAACAGAAACTCCTTGTGAGTTTCCTTCTCAGCTACATCAAGAAATTCTTGAGAGAGCTGTAACATTAGCTAAGATAGCATATCAGGCAGGTTCTACTGCTACTATTGCTACTATTGCAGCGCAGTCTAATAAGAATAATCAACAGCAGTAATTATGACTATAGAGGAATTTAGTAATGAATTTGATGTCCTACTTAATAGTTATGCTGCTAATAATCCTTTTGGTATAGGTCAAGGTCTAACACAACTAGATGAATATGAGAAATCAATTCTATTAACAGAAGCTCAAGAATCTATTGTAAGAGACTTATATAATGGCAAACTAACAGGAGATGGCTTTGAATCAACTGAAGAACAGAGAAGAAATCTTGACTCATTAGTTAATACTCTAGAACTAACATCTAAGGATATTTCAAAACCAAAGATGTCAGATAATTCTGAGTTCTTTCAGTTACCTTCAGATGTGTGGTTTATTACTTATGAGTCAGTACTTCTATCTGATGAATCTCTAGGATGCAAGAATAATACTAGAGCAGATGTAATTCCTGTAAGACAGGATGAGTATCATAGTATAAAGAATAATCCTTTTAGAGGACCTTCAGATAAAAGAGTTATAAGAATAGATACTGGCTCTTCAGTAATAGAGCTTATATCTAAATATACAATTCAAAGCTACTTTATAAAGTATCTCAGTAAGCCTAAACCTATTATTCTACAGGACATCACAGATGAAAATCTGTCAATAAATGGAGAAACAAAGAGGATGGGATGTGAACTAAATACAGTATTACACAGAACTATCCTAGAGAGGGCTGTAGCTTTAGCCATTAATAGGCTCCCCTCAAAGAATGTATAACTTAAATTAATTAAAAGATGGCAACTTTTTCTGTAAATCAGAACAGGCAACTTTTTGTTGCAAAGAATGTAGTAACCACTACACCAGCAGCAGTTGGTGACCTTAAGCTTGGTGGTGATAAGGCAAGTACCTATATGTACTTCCAGCACATGGGTTATGGTGGTTTAACAAGGTCAGACAAGATTGACCTAAGTAATGTAATGTATGCTAAGACTACTAAGGCAGAGGCACTTTCAAGAAAGTTAAAGAAAGCTACAGTAACTCTTGACTCTGAGGTTAATGAAGGTAACCCAATCTCTGGTCAGGACTATGTACTTAGAATTTTCTTCAGACAGTACATTGGCAATTCTGATATTTATCAGGAAGCTAAGTATGGTGTAGTTCATGGCTATAAGGGCATGACAGCTTCTGACTTCTATAAGACTCTTGCACTTTCATTGGCAATGAATTTCAGTAAGGAGGTTGTTCCTCTTCTTAAGTTTTATCTTAAGACTTCATCAGATAGTACTGAAGTAACTGCAAGTACAGCTAAGAAAGACTTAACAGATACTTACACTGGTGTTGTAATTGAGGAGGCAGAGCAGCCTTGGAGACTTGGTGTTAGAAGACAAGAGGAAGTATTCTTTGATGTAATTCCTACAACTGTTCTCTTTAATAGTGAGGAAGTTACTTGGGGTACAGTTGAGAATGGTACATCTGAAACTACTATCAAGAATGGTAAGAAGATGGCTGACCTTGAGTACTTCTGCATGGGTGAGAGAGGTGACCAATATAGACAAATTGGCTGGCCTCATAATCTTGAGACTAAGTACCTTGTAGACCCAGAGAAGGAGTACAATGTACTTGACATTCATTATTACTTCAGTGACAGTGGTGTTAATGTACAGAAGTCTGAGAAGGATATTACTATCTTATTTGAGAAGTCTGTATCAATGATAGGACTTGTGACTGCATTGGAGAAATTGGGTATCACAGTTGAAGACCCTAGTGCTTAATATAAGGGAGGGTAACACCTCCCTTTAATTTTATACCTATGATACAGTTTAATACACTTAAAATAACCAAAGATGGTAAGTATCTTATTATCAATGCATCAGTGAAGAACTTGAGTTATTATACTAATGTTCTCATAGGTTCAATAGCTATTGATAATCAAGACACTTACTCTGCTAGTGGTCCTAGCAGTAATCCTATATATAAGCACTCATTTGCTGGTAAGGACTTAGTTACAAATAAAGATATAGCAGGTTTTAAGAATATAAGTATTACAGTCTCTGCAAAGGAACTATTAGATACTAATGGAGACTTGAGTGATGACATTCTATATGTGTATTTAAGAGCAGTAGGAACTCCTTCAGCTGATACTCCATGTGGTATGGATAATGTTAATACATTAGGTGTAGCACTTAATTTAAGACCTATCTACAACAATGGTATAAACTATATTAAACAAGTAGAATCAACTTGTGAAATACCTAAGGACTTCATAGATTTTATACTAAGATATAAAGCACTTGACCTTGCATTGAAGACAGGAAACTATATCCAAGCTAATAAATATTGGAATAAGTTCTTCAAGAATAATAATGTTGTATCTCTAAATACTAATAGCTGTGGCTGCACTTGACTACTTAACTAAAGAAGTTGCAGGAGCTGTTGATAGATATATGTCTATTCTTAGTCATGTTGGATATAAGTCATATTGTACTGTTAATAAATTATTAGTTTATTCCTTTATAGAAGAAATACTAACTAAATTCAATATAGCAGTTACAGAAGATGATTATAATTTAATGACTAAGGTACTTAATTGTCTTTATGGTTCTTGCATGATACCTTTCCCATATTATGGGGAAAGCACAATAGAGACTGAAGAGCCTCCTCTGTTCTATGATGATTACTTTAGATTGTCAGAGGATAATAATCTTAGGGCTACAGAGAATAATAATTTAAGGTTAAAAGCATAAAAAATTCACTTAAACTGTTGTAGATATGGCAGAATTTTGTTATATTTGCAGCAGTTTTTTATTTATATACAAATGAGTACATTCAGGGAAATTGTCTATATGTGTTCAGACCAATTAAAGTTATCATCTGATGATACCTTTTTTACTAATGACCACATATTATATTTGCTTAAGAAATACAGAGGACTTTTCTTATCACAAAAATATAAAGATGTTAGAAAAGAAATACCTGAGTCAAATTATCAGACTATATGTCTTGATTTGATACAAGTTCCTGCAATAAGTGGAGAACCTTGTGAAGGAGGAGCATTTCTTAGAACTAGAAATAAGATACCAACATTAATGTCAGTAGGTGCTACAAAGGTATATCCTGTGGATTATTATGTTGGAGATATTACTCTAGTTACAAGAGAAAGAATGAAATATGTTGGACATAATAGATGGTTACAGAATATTATCTACTGTTCAATAGCTCCTGATGGATATATGTATTTTAAGTCTTCTAATCCTCAATATTTACATTTAGAGAATATAAGGGTAACAGGTATCTTTGAAGATATAGATGAAGTAGAGAAGTTATCTTGTGATAACAATAAAACTTGTGATATTCTTGATAGTAAGTTTCCAATGGAAGAAGCTTTAATCCCTCAGTTAATAGAAACTGTAGTTAAGTTTATGATAAGTGGTTTATATAAACCAGAGGATGTAGAGAATAATGCTAATGATAACTTATCTACTATGATGTCCTTTATAAGGAACAATATGAAGTCTAACTTACAAAAGCAAATAGAAGGTTAATGGATAACTTTAGGAGAGAAGTACTTAAAGTAGATAAATCAAGAGTTCATAAAGTAAAGAACTCATTAGGTGTTTATGATGCTTATAAGTGGTTAAGGAAGAATAAATGGTTAGGTATGGAGCCTATATCAGAGCATGACTTTTATGCAATTATAAGAACTATGAACAAAGCCATTGCAAAAAGCTTTCTTCATTTAGGCTCTATTAAATTGCCTAAAAGAATGGGTGAAATAACATTAAGAAAATATCAAGCTAAAATAATATTAAAGAATGGTAAAGTACAAACTAATCTCCCTATTGATTGGGATGCTACTCTTAATCTCTGGTCTGAGGATAAAGATTCCTATGAAAAAAGAACTCTTATAAGAGCAGAAGAAAGAGAAATATTTAAAGTGATTTATGATAAGAGTAAAGCACTATATAATAACAAATCCTTCTATACATTTGAACTTAATAGAGATATTAAAATATACCTTAAGAGACAATTAAAGAATGGATTATTAGATGCTTTTATGTTATGTGGAAAGACTTAAGTATGTCAGAAAGAGCTGCTTTTATTAAATTAGGTGTAGACAATGGAGTCTATGATATAAATGAAATAAGAGATAGCTATAATAAATATAAAGATGGAGGTTATAAACCATCATCTTCAATAAGAAAGAGAATATCTAATTGGGAAGGCTCTTCTATGAAAACTAACAGAAGCTTTGAAGCAGAAGCTAGAGATTTTAATGCTTCTCTTCCTAAAGGAGCTACATCTAGATTAAGTCAAACACAGCTTGATGGATTATATAGTTATAGCTATAATGTTGGTGCAGGAAACTTTAGAAAGAGAGTTAACCCAGTTCTAACAAGATACTTAGCAGGAAAGGCTACAATACAAGATGTACAGAGGTCTATGTGGGCTAGTAAGGATAATAAACTTAGAGGATTAGCTAAAAGAAGAAATGCTGAAAGAGCTATGTTAGGTAATTATACTCCTATGGATTTTGGTCCTCTGAGTAATACTACAACTATGATGATTAATCATTATCTACCAGAAACAGAACCAATTGAGATTCCTCAATTACAGTTCAATGATATAATCAATATTCCTAAGCCTATAGAATTAGAGCCTTCTACACCTTATTCTAGTTCTGATATAGACTTTAGTGACCCAGGTAGTTCATTAGCTAATGCTCTTGATATAATACAAATGATAAGACGTCCTAGAAAAATCAATATTTATACATAATGGAAAGATATATTTCAATTAAAGAAGTCTTAGATAATCTACTTGATAATCCATTACTTCAAGATTTAACTCTTGAAAGAGTAGTCAATTATACAGTTGACTTCATAAGGAAGGTAGGTATGCCTAAGCTATATATAGAGAAGACAGCAAACCTTGAAATTAAAGAATATAGAGCATTACTTCCTTGTGACTTTCATAAGATGATTCAAGTTAGAGCTTTTAAGGAAGGATATAGTCAAGTATTTAGAAGTTCCACTGATAACTTTCATCTGTCAAAAGATAAAGGAGATTCACATGACTTGACATATAAATTACAAGGTCAAGCTATTTATACCTCTATGAAGGATGGTACAATAGAGATAGCTTATCAGGCTATTCCTGTTGATTGTGATGGTTATCCAATGATAGCTGACAATAGCTCCTTTATAGAAGCATTAGAGCTTTATATTACTAAAAAAAGGTACAAAGTATTATTTGATACAGGTAAGATTAAAGGTTATGTTTATAGCTCTACTTGTCAAGATTATGCTTTTGCTGTAGGTCAAGCTCAGACAAGCTTAATAATGCCTACAATTGATGAAATGGAATCAATTACTAACTCATGGAATACATTAATTCCTAGAGTTACAGAGCATAGGATGGGATTCATTAATAATGGTTCAAAGGAAACCTTTAAGCAGCAATAATGATGAAACAAGATTTTCATGTTTTCCAAGGTATGAGACAGGATAATCATCCTATTAGACAAGAGTCTAAATACCTTTGGGAAGCACATAATATAAGATTTACAGCTAGGGATAATAATACTCTATTATCAATGACAAATGAAAGAGGACCTAAGAATGCTGGAGTAATAATTATAGGTTCTTATGTAGGACATTGTGTAGTAGGAGATTACCTAGTTATATTTACTGCTAGTACATCAGTTAATGATGGTGTAAGAGAAACAGAGAATCTTATTTACAGATTAGAAAGAAATGAAAAGAGATGGGATTCCTCTATAATGTATAGAGGAAATCTTAATATGGATACTAAACATCCAGCTCAAACATTAGGAATCTATGAAGGTGAATTAGTTCAAAAAGTATATTGGGTAGATGGTAAGAATCAACCAAGGTCAATAAATATTGTAGCTGATAAATTACGCTATAATAAAGATATATCAGAGCTTACAGAAGAAGAGAAATCTAAATTATATCCTCAAGGCTGTTTTGATTTTACTCAAGAACTAGAACTTAATGAAGAGGTAACTGTTACTAGAGAAGAAGGTGGTGGAGCATTTTCACCTGGAACTATTCAATATGCTTTTTCCTATTATAATAGATATGGACAAGAAAGTAATATATTTTATACTACAGAGTTATATAATACTTCATTTGTTACTAGAGGAGGAAGCCCTGAAGATATAGTTGGCAATACCTTTCATATTAGTATTAAAAATCCAGAAACTAACTTTCAATATCTTAGAATATATTCTATCCATAGAACATCCCTTGATGCTACTCCTACAGTGAAAATAGTAACTGATATAGAAATTACAGGAAGTGATGAAATAACTTATGTAGATACAGGATTAACAGGAACTGATATAGACCCTACAAAGATGTTATATATTGGAGGTGAATCTATTATTGCAGGAACTATAGCTGAAAAAGATAATACATTGTTCTTAGGTAATATAGAATTAAAGAGAGACAGTATTCCTGATTCTATAAAGAGCACTCTAAAAAATTCTGTAGCTAATAAGAAAATATCAATAGGAACTAGAACAATAAAACTTAATAGTGTTGATGACTCAGATGCTGTTTATGAATATAATAATCAGCTTGTTGTTGGTAATACATCATCATTTAAAATAGGTGATACCTATAGACTTGGTATTCAATTTCAACATAAGACAGGAAAATGGTCTGAACCTTTATGGTTAGGTAATTATGATGTTCCTAGAAATAATAAACCACACAGAGATGGAGATAACATCGTAGTTCCAAAAATGACATTTAATCTAGATAATAATACAAAGAATACTCTTTCAAGTTTAGGATATAAGAGAGCTAGGGCATTAGTAGTATTACCATCTATTTATGATAGAATGGTATTAGCCCAAGGTATATTATGTCCTACTGTATTTTGTGTAAAGGATAGAGTTTCTAATACTCCATTTGCTCAGTCCTCTTGGTTCTTTAGACCTATGTCTTCAAATATAAATAATTCTACTGATATAGATAAAGGTGCTACTGTAGCATTTGCACACTTAGACTCATTAAAGACAGGTAGTGATAGAGGAGCTGAAATACAAAGTATGATTTCAACTAACTTTACGGCAGCTAATAACAGTGCAAAAAATGATAAAGCTACTAATAATAATGCATTCTTTATTGACCAATCTATTATTACTATGCACTCTCCTGATATAGAGTTTGATAATAGTACAAAACAGGCACTAGAAGGTGGAGACTTTGAGCTTGATATAGTAGGTTTAGTAGAGTTTAAATCAAATGCTGGAGATATTACTATACAGACTTCTTCAGCAGTTCCTGCTCCTAATGATAATGGATTCTTCCACAAATCTTTTCTTACTACAAACTATGAGAATAGAGGAATGGTAGCAGGAATGTTCTATAAGAGTCACTTTATAGATGATCATGATAATGGTAATACATTCTATGCTTATAATGCCACTGAACAAAACTGGGAATTAAATTGGTTAGTATATCCTTGGCAGAGGTCAGGTTCATTAAACAATGATGCAGTAAGACCTGAGAAAAGTGGTACTAGAACTTCTGTATTAAAAAGAAAGGTAATATCTAATATTAGATTTTCACCTGATACTAGATGGCTTGATTCTCCTTGGAGTTCAGAAAAGAAACCTAATGATGACTTAAAGAATGGAATTACTCCAGTATCTATATTTGATAGTAATGAAATCTCTCTTATAAAGATTCCTACTCCTAAGAACTCTGGTATTAGAGCATTAAACTATTATGGTAATGTAGATACTTTAATTACTACAGACGCTAAATATACTTTTTATGTAAGTCCTAATGCTGGTGTAGATATACACGGTTCAGGTGTAGTAGCTAATCCATTTACAAGAGTTCCATTACAAAACATTAGAGACAATTATGGATGGGGTCTTGTAGGTGATTTTGCAGCTCAGCTTAAGGAAGCTAATGAACCTGTTAGAATGAAATATAAGTCTACAGCCCATGCAGTATTTGCTTTTAATTACTTGGATAACTTTTCTCCTGTTATTTTACCTAAATTAGGAGAATTAAATGAGTATACAGGAACTAATGCTATTCCATTTTGGTCTAATGTAAAACCTACAGGACCTTCCATTGAAAACTATGAAGAAGCTACTATACAATATGTATATTACAATTCTGCTACACCTTCTGATATAGAGAAAAGTGTGTTGAGTATGCTAAAATATTTCTCTAAATTAGGTGGTTATACTCGGTCTGGATTATATGCTATATGTACTTGTTCAGTAAGAGGTACAGATACCAGCTATGCTGACTTATATGTATCTACAGGCAGTATTGTAGATGGAGTAACTACATGGGAGAAGGTGAATCTTTTAAGTAGTGATATTGATACGATTTATAAATTTAAGGATTCAGAATCATATTGGAAAGTTTCTTATATAGGTTCTGGCTGTGCTCTAGTTCAAATACCTGATAGTGATAAATATTCTGTTAAACAAGATAATATTGGCGCCTATGATTCAAGAGCTTGCCTATATATGGCTGAATTAAAAAGAAAGTCAAAGCCTGATAATATGTTTGGTGGAGATACTGAGGAAGCTCTTAAAAGTAATTCTTGGATACCTGCTGGACCTAGTGTTTCATTAGATAGTCCTATTGAATTTAGGTATGGAGATACATATTATCAAAGATATGATTGCTTAAAAACTTATGCTTTTACTACTGAAGATGAAAATAGTGTAGTAGAGATTGCCTCTTTCATGTGTGAATCTAGAACTAATCTAGATGGTAGATATGATAAAAATAGAGGTCAAATTAGTAATCTTAATATGTCTCCTACTAACTTTAATTTAATGAATCCTATCTACTCTCAAAGAGATAATTTCTTTAACTACAGAATACTTGATAAGGAGTATTATAGAAATAATAAGTATCCTACACAAGTAGTATGGTCAATGGAGAAATCTTATCTTGAAAATATAGATACTTGGGCTAATATTACATTAGCCAATTCATTAGATTTAAGTGGAAGTGCTGGTTCTATTACATCTATTGAAACATTCAATGATACTCTAATAGCATTTCAAGAGCAGTCAATAAGTCAAATTCTATTTAATAGTAGAGTACAAATACCTGCATCTGATGGTACTCCTGTAGAGATTACTAATAACTATAAGGTTGATGGAACTAGACCAATTAGTGATGTTATAGGATGTCAAGATAAGTGGGCAATAGCTAAATCCCCTGTAGGTCTCTATTTTGTAGATAGTAGTACTGATACATTATATCTATATAATGGTCAACTACAAGATATGAGTACACAACTTGGAGGTAAATCTTGGATGAGAAATTATCATGCAAAAGAACAATGGAATCCTTATAGTACTTCAGCAATTAGATTAAGTTATGACCCAAAGAACAAAGACTTATATCTAAGTCCTACTAGTGACAAGGATAATGAGAATACTCTATGTTACTCAGAACAATTAGGTCAGTTCACATCATTAATGAGTTATAGTAGAGCTATAATGTTTCCAGTTGGAAATGATTTCTTCTCTATTACTAATGATAATGAAAGGTCAACAAGTCTATGGGAGAACTTTAAGGGAAACTATAATTTCTTCTTTGGTGAGTTTAAAGCTCCGAGATTTACTTATATATGTAATGAGGATGCTGCTTATACCAAGATATTTGACACTATTGAGTATAGAGCTGATGTTTATGATAAGGATGGAAACTTAGTATCTAATAGGTCTTTTGATTGGATTAGAGCAGCTAATGAATATCAAAATACTGGTAGAAAGAATCTAAGTCAATCTAGAAGAACTATTAATGATACTTCCTTAAGAAAGAAATTTAGAGTGTGGAGAAGTCAAATTCCTAGAGAAGGAAGAGAGAGAATTAGAAATCCTTGGACTTCAATTAGTCTAGGTTTTAATGAATCTTCAGACGTAGATTATGATAAATTTCATTTCATTTTACATGATATTTCAACTAAATATACAATCTAATTTAATAGGGATATAAGAGAAATCTTATGTCCCTATTATTTTTATACTTAAATACTTGGTAATATCATCTATTTTATGTACCTTTGCACAAGTAAACTTATAAGTTATGGCTAATAGAATTAATAATAGAAGATATAATAAGCTATTAAGTTATAGAAATAACTATTATAAGTATGGAAGTCAGATGCAAAATGACCCATACAGACTTAATGGTAGATACTCTACTCCTGCTATTGTAAATGGTATGGGTGGAGCACAGAATCCTAGTCAAGGTTATAAAGCACCTCAGCCTCCTTCTATAGGGCAACCAGGATTATTTGGTAATTTTGGAGAAACACTAAATAGTAGGTTTCAGTCAGGTGCTCTTAATGGTGCTGCTACTGCCGTTGGTGGTATGATAGGAGGTGCTATTGGAGGTGGAATGTCTAGTGGTGTAGGAAATACAATAAGCAGTTTAGGTAATATAGCAAGTGCTATTCCAGGACCTTTGGGTACAGTAGCAGGAGCTGGTCTAAAAGTCATTGGAGGCTTAACAAATAGAATGTTTGGTTCTAAAATGAACAAAGAGAATAGTGCTAAGGTTGAAGATACTATTAATAGACTTAATAGTTTTCAATCAGATGCAAGTAAATTTGATACTTTAGCTGATACTTGGGGAAGCACTGCTATGGGAAATAATTTCTCTAATAAGTATATTGGTAAGGATGGTTGGTTCTCTCATAAGGCAAAGAAAAAAGCAAGAAAGCTAAGAGAACAAATGGAATTAGCTAATGCTTTTGCTGAGAATACATTACAAAACAATGCTGATAATATTACAGAAACTACAATGAATAATCTAGAAGCAAACTATGCAGCTTTAGGAGGATTTCTTAATCAATATGCTGATGGTGGAGGTATTTATATCAATCCTAAGAATAGAGGTAAATTCAATGCCACTAAAGAAAGAACTGGAAAGACTACAGAGGAGCTAACACATAGTAAGAATCCATTAACTCGAAAGAGAGCAATATTTGCTCAGAATGCAGCAAAGTGGCATCATGCTTTTGGTGGTGAGTTAAATACTAATGGTGGAGATTTTTCTACAGGACTTATGTTTATTGATGAAGGAGGCACACATGAAAGTAATCCTTATGAAGGTGTTCCTATGGGTGTAGCTCCTGATGGTAAACCTAACCTAGTTGAGGAAGGAGAGGCTATATACAATGACTATGTATTTAGTAATAGATTAACTGTTCCTAAAGCTATAAGAAATAAATATAAGCTAAGAGGAACTAAAGATTTGACTTTTGCTGATGCTGTTAAGCAAATTTCTAAGAATGCCACAGAAAGACCTAATGACTCTATTAGTCAAGAAACCTTACATGAGATAATATCTGATTTAGCTCAGACACAAGAAGGTGTTAGAGAAGAAGCTCATGAAGGAAATAGATTTGATACAGGTGGTTTCACATATAAACCATATAAATATGTAGCTGGATATAATGGTGGATGGTTTGACAGTGATGGCAATTATACTAAAGACTACTTAGATAAAGTCAATAGTATGAATATTGCTGATATAAATAATGCCTTTAATGAACAATATAAATTCTATAGTAATGATGCTAATAAAGGCACTGATAGATGGAAAGCTATTGATGCCTTCTACACAGCTAATCCTCAGTATAAAGTATCTAGTACTAATCTTACTGATGCTGCTCTGCCAAGTATTAGAAAGTTAGCAACTGATGGTAATCCAGGATTTATGCATCAATTCTTTAATGATGCAACTCCTATAAAGAGAGCTAACAGGTATTTCTTAAGAGGTACAGATGCAAAAGGTAATCCTATTGCAACTCCTATGAAAACAACTCCTTGGGAAGGTCTTAATGAGAAAGGTCAAAGTTTTGCTGAAGCTTTTCCTACTTATAGTTTCAAGGGGAAACAAGAAAGACCTGTAGAAGGAAATACTATCTATACTGATTATTACTATGATGAAAAGAAACCTTTAGAAACTCCTTCTCCTGAAGATACTCAGAAGATTAAAAATAGTTATGAAGGTTGGAGATTTGCTCCTGCTATTGGTTTAGGTATGGCAGCATTATCAGATGCTTTAGGTATTACTAATAATCCAGATTATACTGAGGCAGATCAAATAGAGGCAGCTACAAGAGGAGGTTCTTATATGCCTGTATCATGGAATCCTATTGGTAACAAACTTACCTATAGACCATTTGATAGAGATTACTATATTAATAAACTTAATGCAGAAGCTGGTGCTACAAGGAGGGCTTTAGCCAATCAAAGTGGTGGCAATAGTGGTAGAGCAATGGCAGGCATTCTTGCTGCTGACTATAATGCTCAAGATAGATTAGGTGACTTATTTAGAAAGTCTGAAGAGTATAATCTAGAACAAAGACAAAAGGTTGAAGACTTTAATAGAGCTACTAATCAAGCTAACTCACAAGGTGAATTGCAAGCTGATATGGCTAATCAGCAAGCCTATGCAAGTGCAAGAGACTATGCTCTTAGGGGCACAATGGCTGCTGCTGAAATGAGACAAAAGACTAGAATGGCTGCTGAAGCTGCTAAGTCTGCCAATCTAAGTGGGTTCTTATCTGCTCTTGGTGATATAGGTTATGAGAATAAAGGTATGAACATGGTGAGACAACTTTATGCTACTGGTGCTCTTGGTCCTATGTCTAGAGCACAGGCAGAAAGGTTCCATCTTGTGAAGAAAAAGCCTAAGAAGAAAAAGTCAAAGAGTTTAACAAGAAAGTAATATGCAGTTAGTTATAGATAGTAAATTTAGACCATTCTCTTATGATGAGCTTATTAAGCCTTTAGTACAATATAAGGAGACTTATGATAAGGTAGAGGCAGACTACTCTAACTTAGCTGCTCAAACAGAACAATGGAAAGACATTGCAAATCAGACACAGAGTCCTGAAGCTTATGCAATGTATAGCAAGTATGCTAATGATTTAAATAATATAGTAGATGATTTTAGCAAGGGAATGACTCTTCAAAATAGGAGTCAACTCCTTGCTATGAAAAGAAGATATGCTAGTGATATTAAGCCTATAGAAAATGCTGCTAATAGAAGAAAAGAATTAGCTGATGAACAAAGAAGAATAGATGCTCAAGACCCAACAAGGTTATGGCAAAGAAGAGCATCAGATATGAGTTTAGATGAATTTATTCATAATCCTTCTGCTGACTATGGAAAGGGAATAAGTGGAGCTGCATTAACTGCACAAGTAGCAGCAGGTGCTTCTGCTCTAGCTAAGGAGTTTAGAGATAACCCTGAAAAGATGGAAAAGCTTGTAGGAGGTGACTATTATGAGTATGTTAAACAAAGAGGTTTCAGTAGTCAAGCAGTTCTTGCAGCTATTATGAATAATCCAGATGCTTCTCCTATATTAACTAATTTAGTAGAGTCTACTATGGATGCTACAGGAGTAAAGGATTGGGGAAGTAAGTCAACCATAGAACAAGCATATAATTATGCAAGACAGGGATTATGGAATGCTGTAGGTCAGGATGAAGCTCAGTTAGTTAATAACTGGAGAGCACAAGAAAATCTAAGTAATGCTCATGCTATGGCTAGACAGAAAGCAGCTCAAGAGTTCCAAAGGAGTGAAAGAAAGGCTACACAAGCATTTCAAAGAGAACAGACTGCACTTAGAGAAATAAATGGTAGAGTAATGCAAGGACAAAATGGAAATGTTTCAAAAGTAGGAACTGGTAATCAAGGTGGTACTAAGTCTACTCCTGTAGATAACATGGGAAATAGTCAAAGTGACTTTAAGAAAGTTTCTAGTATCAAGGGACATTCTAACAGTATGGAGAAACTAGGTTATACTCCTTTATTTGGTCTTGCTAAGCTTGATGGAATTTGGAGTACAGGAGAACAAGGAGATGACCTGCAAGGTGTAGGACTAGGAGGAACTAGAAGTAAATTAAGGTCAAGCTGGTATTGGGGAAACTATAATCTGAATCAGAAGGATGTGACTTATGTAAACCCAGGTCCAAATAATGATTATCCATCAATTCCTCAAAAAGCTAAAGAAGCTTTAGCTAAGCAGCTACAAATTTCAAATATAAGGGAAGGACAAGATATTCAAATAGTAAGAGTTCACTCTAGAGGTAGTGGTGCTTCTGGAGAAGACTATGATTATGTAATTTGTGTAAGTCAATAATTATGCCAACATTAGGAAATTTAGGATTAAGAGGACTGACAGCTAATGATAGAAGCCAGTCTGATAAACAAGCAATAGCACAACAAAATGGGAGTAACTTAATGGTTACTCCTATTAACCTTAATATGCCTTCAAATAGGCAATATTTTCAGGGTCTTAGTGATACAAATGCTATAATGCAGAATACCTATCAAGATATGCTACAACAGTATAAAGATGAATATCATATTGATAGGGATAGAAATAGAGTTGGTAATCCAATGAATATAAAGGAGATAGCTGCAAAAGTGTCTCCTTGGTTTAAGAAGTATGGGTATTCTAGCTATATAGACCTAAGTGATATGGACTGGGCTGAACTTGCAGCTTCTTATCAAGCTGCTAATGCTACATATAAAGATAATGGTGCAACTGCTAATGCAATGCTTGATAATGCCATTAAGAATAATGTAGCTAAGAATCAGCCTTGGTATGAACAAGCTTGGTATGGTTTTGCTGGTATGGGAGCTTCTGCTGTTGGTGCTGTCGTAAGTTTACTAGGCTCAGTGAAGGGTGCAGTAGATTACTTTGATGGAGATTATAAAGATAATCCAAACCTCAATAGTTGGGATAACTTTATGAACTCAGTCATAGATAATGATTGGACTAGATATGGTAATGATATAGTTCAATATGGTACTGTTCTACCAGAAAGATTAAAGGAGGCTAAAGAGCTTGGAATATCAGATTTACAGATTGTAGAAAGTGATGACCAAGAAAATAGCTTATTAAGTTCAGCTAGTCCTTGGGTAGCATTACAATCAGGTGGTTTTACTCTTGCATCAATGTTTTTAGGAGCAGGAGAGGCTAAGCTTGCTTCTATGTTATTTAAAGGTTTAGGTACAGCAACTAAAGCAATTAAGACAGGTGAAGTATTAACAAGTGCTCTTACTAAGTTACAGAAAGCAGAGAACCTTACTAATAAGTTTGTTATACCAGGTATGGTAGGTACTATGGAAGGTCTTTCTGAAGGTCTTAATACCAAACAACAAGCAGAAGAAGAGGGTCTACAAGCTGTACAACAGATGCATCAACAAGAGGTAGGTGCTGAAGTTAATAGAAGACTTGGACAATATGACCAGGTAATGATAAAAGATGGTGCTGATAATACTAGACAAGTAGTTAAATACAAAGATAGGAAGACTGGTAAACTATATGATATTAATCAGATTTATCAGCAAGTGTGGGATGAATATTCTCCTAAGTATGAAGAGTCTCTAAAGCAAGTTGAATATGCTGCAACAAAAGCAGGAATAAATAACTTCTATGTAAACTCTCTTATCAATGGTATGGTAAATAGTACCTTAAAAGCAGGTTTACAAGCCCCTTCTGTTAGAAATGCATTATCTAAGTCTAAATTATTTGGTTGGGCACAACCTAGACCTAACTTTACTATTACAGGTAGTGGAGCTACAACAACTGTAACTCCTAAATTTGGTATAGGTAAGAAAGCTTGGAATCTAATTAAGGAGCCTCTTGGTGAATTTGGTGAAGAATATATGCAGAGTATTTCTGATGCTACTATGAGAGGTGGTGCAGAAAACAATATACATCAATTCATTGATAATAAATATAAAGGTGATGGTAGTGCAGCAGTAGGAGACAATTTCTCAAGTGATTGGGGAGCTGCTTGGACAGCATTTACAGGTTCTATTACTGATAAAGAAATTATTAAATCTGGTATATATGGAGCTATATCTTCTGTAATGGGAACTCCATCATTAGGTCATAGAACTAGGACAGGTAGAATAGTTGATGGTAAGGCAGAAACTACTTATTTTGGTAGAGGTCTTAATGAGAATGGTGAACTAGAATCTAATTGGGAGAGACTTAGAAGAATTACTCCTTGGAGAAGTGGTTTATTCCAAGCTCATAGAGAGAATCAAATTCAACAGCATCAAGCTGAAGAGGCTGCTCAAGTATTACAAGAGTGGCTTAGAGACCCTAACAATAAAGATAAATTTGATGGTCTAATTGGAACCTTCAACTGGGCTAAAGCTATGGGTGATGCAGGTCTTGGCAGTGATGAATTTGGTTATAGAAACAGTGCCTTAGGTAAGACTATCAGTGATGCTTTTATGCTACAAAAGCTTCAAGGTACTCAATATTATGACACTTATCTTAACCAGCTTATAGAGATTGCAAATCTTGAAGAAGGTTCAGAACTAGCAGAAAAATATATATCTGCAATGAGGGATAATGTTAATACCTCTGAAGAAAATCAAAGTGATGAAGACATTCTTAAGACTTTAAAATCAAATGCAAATAAAATGTTATCTACTCTTGATACTGTTCAACAAGAATCAGATAGAGTAGATAAGTTACTTGGTAATGTTGATGAAGATACCAAACAATCCCTTATATATGGTCAGATGATGCTTAAAGATTGGCAACAGAGAGACCAGAAGCTAAAAGGAGAGCTTGCCAATATTCAAATAGAAAATTCAGTAGAGCATAGTTCTACATTAAGTGCAAAACAGAAAGAAATCTTAGCTGATTATAACTCTATTGCAGAAGCTAAAAAGAGACAGGCTGAAATTAAAAAGAGTCTTGATTCTATCAAGGAAGATATTAAGAACATTACTAGTAGGAAGAATCTTACTAATAATGAAAAGAGTATTCTAAAGGATAAAAAAGTTAAAAGTAAATCTCTTGAAAAAGAACTTAAAAGACTGGATGCAATTAATGATATTGAAGAAGGTACTTCTGAGGTTCTTAGTGAAGAAGAAATCATGAATCTTGACCCTATATCTAGGTCTATAATGCTTAGAAAGGGTAAACAAAAGACTTATGTAGCTACTCATGGTGGCAGAGAGGAATATAATAGAAGAGTTGAAGAACTTAATACTAGGCTAGAGTCTCTTAATGAACAGAAATCAAAGTATATAAAAGACAATGGTAGAGTAAAGAAGGGACATAATAAGCAAGTACAAAAGATAGATGTAGAAATATCTAAAGCTCAGAAAGAACTTGATGCTGTTAAGGCTGAAGAGAAGCCTTTCTATAGTGAAGAACAGCAAGCTGTAATAGATAATCTTGTTAATCAAGGAACTGCACAGGATGAAAACTTTCTTGATAAGATAATAGATGCTGGAAGAATTAAGAACTCTATTGATACATTCAATGCTCAGTATCAAGATATATTAAGTGACCCAGATAGTTTTAATAACTATGTATATAATGCTAGGCAATCTGCTGCTGATATAGCCTCTAGGAGAAAGTATCAAGCAATGAATAACATTCAGGACTATGCTACTTTTGCTAGAGAAATGGACAAAATGTATAATGAAAGTTCATTTAGAGAGCAATCATTAATTACAAGAGCTTTCAGGGATAAAGATAATGCTAACTTTGAAAGATATAGTCAAGAGAGACAAATGCTTCAAGACCTTATAGAGCAAGTTTCTAGTTCTGATAATCATAAAGATATGTCAGATAATGATAAAGAAATGTTTGCTCATACTATAACTTACTTGTCTGATAAAGGAATTGACTTTAATGATAATCAAGCTGTAGTAGATGCTTTGTTAGCAGTAGATGAAAATGGAGTATCTGAGTTCAGAAAATATGTGGAAGAAGTTAATTCTACTATACCCGAAGCAGAGCAAACAGCCTTCACAAGTATTGTAGAAGCCATACAGAACTTTAATGATGTAATGGCTACTTATAATAAGGAGAATGCTCAAAGAGAAGCTAATGAAGCTCCTATAGAAGTAACTCCTACTACACCAGAACAGTCTGCTCCTGCTACTAGTCCAGAGCCAATAGTACAAAAGGGAGCAACAGAAACTAAGACTAAAAGTATCTTTGATATAGCAGGAAGTAGTACTCCTGAAGGTGGTTATATTGCTGGTGATGGTTCAGTAATTAGTAATGAAGATATGCCTACTGAAGCAGCACAGACTGAAACAGAGAGTAATCAGCCTACTAATAATGCTACTAGTACTAAGGAAAGAAATCCAATAATACAAGCTTTTGCTGATAATAGTAATGAGGATGTTGCTAAAGCAGCAGAAATAGCTCTTAATATAGCTAAAAACCAACTTGATAGAGCTTTTATTGTAAAAGCTGATGTAAGACAATTTATTGAAAGTCTAAGTACAAATTCATTTGAAAATGTAGAGGACTTTGTAGATGCTCTTATATCTTCAGCTAATACAAGAGAGACTAATTCTGAAGATGGAACAGACCCAAGAGCTGATTTACTAAGACAGATAGCTGCAAAGGTTAAGGCAGCTAAAGTCTCTGAACAATCTGTAGCAGAGGAAAAGAAGTCTAAGTCACCTCTTCTTGATAGGAAAAGACAGCAGTTAGATAATACTAATAGACTGTTGAACTCTAACTATAATATGTTTCCTAATGCAAACAGTAGCTCATCCTTTATAGCTAGTGTAAACATTGATAACATTAGACAAAGATTTCCTAATAGTCCTACTATAAAGTACTATGAGAAGTATAATATAGAAGAAGCTTTAAGAGATGGAATATTGGATAACAATCCAGATATATTCTTTATTACAGATGAAGAATTTTCTGATGCAGTAAAGCAAGATATGGAATCTAATGGATACACCTATAATCCTGAAGTATCTATGCCAATTATTGCAGTGGTAGAATCTAAGAATGGTCCTGTTGTTATTGGAGATAAGAAATACCAACCTATTAGTGTAATGTCTTCAACTAATCACTTAGGAAGTGCAGGTTCTACACACATGGCTCCTATTAGAAATGCTGCTCAAAGTAATACTGGAACCCAATTAATATCTATTAATGGTAAAGCTATTGTAACTAAAGCTTATGGAAAGCCAAAAGCTTATTCAGCAGATATAAATTATAGAGGTAGAAATAATGTTACTGATATTGCAATAAATGACCTAAGTCAGGATGAAAGAACTTCACTAGAGTCACAAGATAAGAAGCAAAGAAGGAGAAATCCTGCATATCAGAAGGCAAAGAGAAATTTCTTAAAAAGACTTGGAACCAAGATGATAGGTGGTAGAAAAGCATTAGTGTTTAATCAACCAACCTTAAATGGAAGATTCAACCAAATAGAAATATTTGTAAGTCCTATTAATGAAAGTACTGCTAGAAATTCTGATAATACCTTTGAAGATGAAGCTAGAGATGGAGACATTATAAACTTCAATAGTAGAACATCTAGAGCTGCTAAAGCATTAGAAACTTTTGTCAAAAGTTTTAATTCAGATGATTTGGTTTATGAAGAAATTGATGGTCAAATAGTCCCTACAGAAGCAACTGCTGGAGCATTGCAAACTATGGCTAATAATCTCCAAAAGAAGATTGATAATTTCATTAATATTCCTATAAAAGATGGGTGGGAATATAGGATAACTCCTACATCTGAAGTTGATGGTGATAATAGAATAATGGATTTAAGTCTTGTAAATCCTAACACCTCTGAAACAATTCCATTAGCTACATTTAATAGTGGAATGACAGAGCAGGATATTAAAGATTTTAAGGATGACTTCATTAGAAACTTGATACTAGATAATAGTGGAAAAGTCAGAATGACCAGTTCTAATGACTCATTTGCTAAATGGAATGTTCTATATTCTGATGCTGAAAAAACACATGAAAGCAAGGCTGCTGCTGATAATATTAGTGACATATATGAGGATGGTATATTGGGAGCTGCTGCCACAACTTTTAATTATAGAATACAAGGTATTGCAGTACAAAATCCATTTAAAGCTGATGGTACTCCTGCATTCACAGAAACTGCTAATGCAGTAAATGCACAATCTCAACAGTCTGTTACTACTCTTACTATTGCAGAAGGTCAGGTAAAATCAGGTAATGCTATAGTTACTGATACTGGTGTAGTTCTTGATGGTAAACTTAGTACTCCTACTAATCCTGCAAGAGAAAGAGCTGCTAATATAACAACTCAGATAGAAGATGATTCTAAGCATATAAAATTAGCTGATGATAATTCTGGATACATTGATACAAGAACAGGAAAGAAATATGCTAGAGTTACTTCTGTAATTTCTGCTGATGAAAGAGCTGGAGAAAGATTTGACCCTAATAGTCCTTGGGTTGTACCTTCTACTAATATAGGCACAGGCTTTGATGAATTTGTTAGAGACTTCTTTGCTGGAAAATTAGATAATATGACATCTGAGCAATTAGCTGAAAATTACCCAAATGCCACAAAAGAAGCACTACAAAAGTTTAAAGAACAATTAATGGGTCTTAGAAATAACTTTATATCAAATGGTCTTACAATAGTCCCAAGAGATGTAACAGTTACAGGCTCATTAGATGTATTAGATTCCAATGGTAAGATACATACAGTAGATGTTGCAGGAACACTTGACTTGCTTGCTTATGATGGAAATGGAAACTTCTTTATCTTTGATATGAAGACAAATAGAAGTGGTATAGACCAACATAAACAAGAAAAGTATTCAAGGCAGCTATCATTGTATAAGAAGTTCTTAGAAAATAAATATGGAATACAAGTTAAGTCACTTAACTTAATTCCTATTGGTGTTGAATATCCAGCTCCATCAGGTTGGAAGAATGGTTCAGCAGATTATTCAGTATCTCCTGAAAAGGCTAATCAGTTAATGATTGATGGCAAAAACTATACAGGTGCAAATCCTATATTGCAAGATACTATTGCAGTAAATTATACAGAACCTCATATAGTTTGGGAGAAAATGACAGATGAAGAAAGAGCAATGTTTGATGAGGTTGAAAATACTATCAAAGCAGAGACTAATGACGAAGCTAAACCAACAGAAGCTATACCTTCAGAGTCTCCAACTGAAACTGTAGACCCTATTTTAGGAACTCCATTTAATGATAGTTACTTGGGAGATATGTTTGGAATGGATTCTACTGAGCTAAATAATTTCAACATGGATATTACAACTAGGTCTACACCTATACCAGAGAAATATCAATGGAATAATTTAACTCAGGAACAAAGGGAAGGAATTGAAATGCAAGGTTTCAATGAGACTTCTTGGTCCTCACTTGAGGATGAAGAAATGGAGCATAAATTAAAATGCTTAGGATTATAAAGCTTTTGAAAAAAAAAGAAAGGGTAGGGAGGATTAACCTCTCTACCCTTTTTATTTTATAGTTATTATCTTGCCCTCATATTCTGACCATAATCAAATGATTTGGCTGCTTCATAAGGTTGTTGTAATGTATATACACTTCTAAGATATGGAAACATTCTCCAGAAATGAACATAAGCTTTTGCATCTCCTTCATCATATCTATCTTCTTTGGAAGATTGATAATAGAAATAAGAATCATCTTCATCAGCAAATGGAAGACCACCAAACTGTATACCCATCTTGGTTATATCACCAAGTGCTGACATACCAACAGGAGTTAAATCAGTAATAGTAGTTGCTTCAGTCCACAATCCCATAGGAGTATTATATGCTTGTTGTTCTCTATTTAATCTATTTGCAAAGTAATAGAGAATACCTGCAACCTGACTATCTTCATCATCATCGTCATCATCCCCATCTCCCTTAGCTGTTAGAGCTTTTAGTAGTACTAGTAGACTAATTAGTAAAGCATCACCAAAGTTTCTCCTCATATTAGCAACTTGATTCTCAGAGAATCCTGCTCTATACATATCAAGCTTAGCTCTTTTTGTCATAGGTAGGCATATAGCTCTCATAGTCATCATAAAGCCACCTTTATCAGTAAAACCATTCCAAATAACCTTACCAAGGGTATTAAGAGAACCCTCTACATCATGTCCTAAAGCAACACTATAGTGACTAGCTGCATATCTTCTTTCAATCATACCAAGAGCATAACCTCTCATGGCTAAGACAGCATTACCAAACCAATTCTGTTGAAAAGCAACCTTATCTTGGTTATTATAAATACCATGCATTCTATTATTAATTTCTCTACACTTATCCATGAAAGCTGATTCATCATCAATATTCCATGTTAAGTTATAAGCATCATCTTCCAATGAATGTATAGTATTCTCGGTGTCTGCTATATTATATCCCTTTCTATTGAGATAATCTTGTTGTTCTTGAGTAAGATGTATTACTGCTCCAAATGGTCCAGCACTTGCTGAATTTTGCAATTGAGATAATATAGATGTAATCAACTTATGCTCTTTTGCTCCTTCTTTATTCTTATAGAAAGTGCCATTAAGAGCTAATGTTTTACCACCTTTATTACCTTGAGTATCCTCATTATCTACAACTTGATAAGCTTCCCATAAGGATATTCTTTTACCACTTGCATCATATACTTTAGTTTTATATGCACTTGCCAAGTATGATATAGATTGCATATAGTGGTCCCCTGACTTATATGGCAAGAATATACTTTCATTAAACATATTATAGAGCCTTCTATACTTAGAATTAACAGTATGCCAATCTCTTTGTTTAGTTCTGCTCTCTCCTAACACATTAAAGTGTCTTATGAAAAGATTTACTTTATCTTCTTTAAACTCTTTACCATAGTTCCACCAGTTCTTTCCAAAGCTGCTAAAATATAGTTTATTTGCCATACCAAACTCTTTTACATTGAAGTATTCAGCAGCTATTGCTTCCTTGAATATTTCATTAAAACCAGTCATAGTATTAACAGAACCACCTATAACATTACCACCTAGAAAATATTTAGAGGCAAAACTAGATAGGGTAGAAATAACTTTCTCAACTATTATACCCTTAAATATCTTAGTTTTACTAGAACTAACACCATAGACTTGCTTATCTAGAAATTTCAAGTATCTATTATATGCTCTAGAAGTACCTTCTTCCTTGGTTCTTTCTTTTTCAGACTTGTCACCTCCAACTTTTCTTTCAGATAAAACTTCTCTACCAACTTCAAGAGTATCTACAACTTGATTCATTGCTAAATAGGTATTAGCCATGCCAGCATAAGCTAAGGTAGAATGAAATATATCTGTAGAAAGTTCATTCATATTTTGCAATTTATTTACGCCATAAATAGGAAGTCTATGTATCTTTTCTTTTTCATGGGCTAGAGTATTAGCAAATCTTTCTTCTTCTTCAGAATTATATGTTTGGTCACTACCAAAGTCAGTATCTTCACTACTTTCACAGAAGGTATCTCTTAGTTTACTTCTTAAAGCACTACCTACTGTTTTAGCAATTCTACTATTCGGATTTCTAACAATGTTAACAATTCTACTATTCTGATTTCTAACAATGTTAGTGAAAGTACCCTTGAATTGAGGCATTCTTACTGCCAATGTACTACCTTCAGGCAATCTATCATCAAGACTTGTCTTCAATATCATAAAGTCATTGTACCAAGCTCTTAATCTTTGATGATTAGCCATAAAAACATCAAAGTCACAATTCCTATATTGGTCATTAGGAATATACTTCATTTGATTTGAATCCCAAGTACTATTATTTTTATGCCAATCCTTAGCTAATGGTCTAAAATATGTGTCCCATCTTAGAGCTTTCTCAAACTCTGTAAGGTCATCTATATTTGGAATACTTTTCTTGAAATTCTCAAATTCAGCATCTTTAAATTCTTTCCAATCTCTCTCATACTCTCCCCAATGGTATTCTGAAATTATATTTCCAGTAAGAGTCCCATCATCAAATCTTTCAAAAAGGTCTGACTGTTTCACCCCTTCAATATCATTAAATCTTTTTTCTAGAACTCTAAGTTCATCCCAAGCAAGATTAGTTAGATTATCAGCTTGCATATTAGCCATCTTAGTAGCTTTATCTGCAATTTGACCTATAATATCAGGGTTATTAGACATAGAACCTAAGAATCTTTCAAACATATTAATATCACTCTCCATACTCTCTAGTACAGAACTCAGGTCAACTCTACCTCCCTTTTGTAGAAATATTCTCTTTGTTTTTCCATCAGGATTCTTTTTCTGATGCTTCATATTCCATATAACTTTAGATGCTCTATATACATATTTAGAGCCTAAAGTACTCTCACAGAACTTAAGGAAGAATTGCTTCTCTTTTGTCATTAACTCTGATACTAGATACTCATTAGCATCATTAAGTTCTCTTGCTACCTTAGTTAAATCTATTGTTTGAATATTACCAACAGAATCTGTAATTTGTATATTACCAACATCTCCTGTTAATGATTCTTTGCCTGGCAATACTTTCATAGCTTCAGTAACCAATCTTTGTAGATTGAGACTTGCACTTACAAAAGTATGAACTTGTCTAAGTTTCCTACCATTATCTGACATATTATTATAGAAATCAGCAGTATTAAGGAAGTCAACAGAATCCAACAGATTATTAATTTCCTTACCTTGCCCTATCATATCACTTATCATTGATAGAGCCTCTGCTATTCCATCAAGTGCCATGTTATCAGATAAAGTAGTATTAGGAGCAGCATTAATTGCAGTTAGTCTTCCTGACTCTGCTACACCCAATATAGCATTTACTTTAGCTGTAAGAGCATCATTACTTATGGCTTTAAGCTTAGCAGCTGTTAGAGCTAGATTATTGACAATAGTTCTAAATACCTTTGTATTAAGGGAGCTATTAGCACTATATAGAGTTTCTCTTGTTTCAAGAGCATTATCAATGTTGCCTTGTGGATTTTCAGACATAAAATCTCTTGCAATTCTCTTAGCAATATCTTCTGCTTCTATAGTTGCCTTAGCAATATCATTACCTTTGAATGAGTAGAATATCTTCTTTGCAAGACTAACAACTCTATCAGCAAGTCTTCCCCAAGGAGTAGTCTTATCTACTTCATCCATTATAGCTTGACCAACAAGATGCCCAGCAGTTTCTCTTTTACTGTTTGCACCCATAACTTTGCTACTATACTCTTCTCCAAATATTTTTTCTTGTACATCTGGAGTGAGAAGATTAGTAAGTCTTTCTACTAATGGACTATTGCCTAGGGATGCTACTGCAAAGTGACCTGCCTCTTCTGCTAATACAGGAGTAATATGCTCTCCATGAGCAACTCTAATGAGATTATACATTCCATCAGCAGCCTTCTTTGCATTTACAGTACTATATCTTCCATCTACTTTATCATCATTATTAAAGAACTCAACAGAAACTCCTGCTTTATTTAGATGATACATTAGGCGGTCTCTAAGAGTTCTATTTGCAATCTCTTGCTCAAGAGCCACCTGATTAGCCTTAGTTTTAGGAACTACTGATAGTTCATACTGATTACCTACCTTCTTAATAGTAGCCATATATTCATCATTAAATTGACTATCTCTATTAAAACTTGTAAGTTTTCCTAAGGCATCATCATACTCCATTAATCCACTACCAATATCTTTATTTAGAGTTGATAGTAACTTCTCTTGCTTAACATCTATCTTGGCAAGTTTTCTTAGTGAGTTAAATGTTATCTCACCATTTTCATCAAATTTGGCTTTATCCCTAACTTTGTCTAGGAAGTTTTTATCAGTGCCAACTCTGTAAAACTCCTTTGTCAAACCTCTATCAGAGAGGTGGTGAAGCAGGTCATTCCATAACCTGCTTTCAACCACTTCACCTTTAGAGTTTTTGACATGACCAATAATTGAACAACTATTACTCATATCTTATAAACTAACATGCTTTCATTGGATTACCATTTTCATCAAGAACCACAACACCATCTACTCTACAAGCTTGTCTAAGCTCTTCTACAGAAGCTTTCAAATCAGCTTCTTCAGTATTACTTAAAGCAGCTTTAAGAACATTTGCTGTATAAAGTTCTCCTTGATCATCTCTAATACCTGCTTTCTCATAGGCTTTACTCATTTCTTCTGCTATTTCATTTATAACAGCTTCTCTGTTAAAGCCCTCTACAGTAGACTTTCTCTCTTCAGAACTTTCTGATGTTGAACCTTCTTCAAAAGTTTCATATACTTCTGTATCTTCTACTATATCTGAAGAAATATTATCACCAAAATACTGAAGAGACTGACCTTTAGTACCAAGTTTATCTACCTTATGATATGTCATTACAGAAGTCTTTGTTTCATCAAAACTATCTGCCATATAGACAACTTGACCCTGACCAGTATTAATCTTAATCATAGGAACAAATTGTCTTGACTTAGCCATCTTATTCTCTTTTAAAATGAAGTATTTACCATTTTCTTTATCAATCTTTGACAAATCTAAGGTAAATTCATTTCTAGCAACACCAGCCTGAATAGCAAGTGGCTTGAGAATACCTAAAACAGTTTTACTCTTAGCATCTAAGCCAAATCTCTTATTGTCTAAGTGATTAAGCATATACTGTCTAGCAAATGTTTCAGCATTGATGTTAAACTTATCTTCCATTATATCATTCATAAAGTCTACATAGCTTCTATTACCATCAGCAGTTGGTACTTTAATGTTCTCTTTAACTTCAGTAGGAGCAAGATTCATAAAAGCTTTAGGGCTAAAATTAAAACCTAACTTATAGAAGTTATATAAGAACAAGTCAGTGGCAATCTGTGAAGTCTCAGGATTTCTTGCTAAGTCTGCCCAGCTTTCTCTAATTTCATCCTTCATATAAGGAGCTAATCCTCCAACACCTTGGATATTAATACTAATTTCATCAGTACTTTCACCAGTAGCAGGATTCTTAACTTCTTTAACTTCAGAAAGCATATAAGCAAAGATAGGCATAGACTTCATTTGAGGATTAGCTTCTAAGTGATTAAGCAAATCTTTTGCAAACCATTTAGTGTAATACTCTCTTGTAGTCATTAAACCATGCTGAGTTTGTTTAGGAAGAGAACCATTAAACTCACTTCTTTCTTGGTTACTTAACAAATAGACCATCATATCACTATGAATACTATTTATAGTATCAGCATCAAGACTTCCATAATTGACAAGTCCATTTAGAGTATTTCTAGCATTAACATAAGCCCTCTTATTATAAGGGAAATATTTACTTAAAATCTCTAATGCCTTTCTATTAGCATCAAACATAGCCTGCTCATAAGCAAATGGGTTACCCATCATAGTATCAAGATAATCTGAATTGCTCATAGTAGTAAGACTATTATCATCCATAATAGGAGAGTTAAGCCTATCTGTTACTTCCATCTCAACATGACTTGCATCAGTACCAACTTCACTAAGATACTTTTGAACTTTAAGCTGCTGAGCATAAAGGTCACCAAATGTAGAACCAACTGCATTAGATGCAGTAAACTTTGTTGATGTTACAAACTTGGATACATCATTAGCAACTGCTGAAATATCATTGAACAAATCAAGAACTTCAAGTTGTTCAGTAGCAAATGTATTGTTATCCATAACATTACTGCCTTTTTCTCTGAGAACTCTATCATTCAAAATATTCTTAGCAAGTTTATCCATAGAGAAATGTTCAGTATTTAGAGGCTCCTTTCTACTTCTAACAGATGCACCTTGATTCTTATACTTTTCTCTTATCTCTCTGATAGCAGTATCAATTCCTACACTATTATTAAAGCTATATTCACATACCTCCTTGATAATAGGCTGATTAAACAGCATACCAATTTCAGTAGTAGTATAACCAATTCTAGCAAGAACTGCACCTGCATCAGCAGTAAGAGTATTAAGATTCATAAAGTTAAGAACAGGGTCTTTTACAGCATCCACAGAAGCAGCTAGAAATTCAGCTATATTCAAGTCTACATCAACTCCATTAGGAGCATGAAGGAAGTCACTAAATCTACCATCACCATAGCTATGACCAGCAAACTCAATAGGCTTAGAAATCTTAAAAGACTTCATAAGACTAGCAAAAGCATGATTAGTATTTTGATTAGCAAATATACCAATAAGTTTACCTGCTACTTGATTCTGCTGATTATAAGTAATGATAGTCATAGGGTCAGAAGAGTCATAATTAGGCTCTGGGTCTTCAAAGTCCTTAGAATCAACTCTATTTATAACATAGTCTATAATAGAATTATAGGAGGATTGCTTGTCAATAGAAGACTTTGAATTTTGACTATTAGGACTTTTTGTTAAAGTAACATCTTCTGCTACATTTGAAATATTTCTGCTACCTTTAATAAACTTCTCAAATCCCTCTATATTGCCATATAATAACTCTCTCATGATTCTAGCAGACTTAGAAGCATTAGCAAAACCACCTGGAGTAGTTCTTTGCTTCATAGTCTCTGGGTCCATCAATCTTTGTTGAATAAGATTAATAAGCATATTATTTCTAGCAGCTCTAGTATTTTCAAGAGGAGACTTATTAAAGTCATACTCTTGAAAATCTATAAGCTTAGAAGTATCATCTGAGAATACAGCAGATAGTAGTGCATCAGTAGCTTCATCTGTAGATTGTTTCTTTAATGCTTTATATTCTCTTCTCATAAAGTAGAGCTTATCAACATCAAAGTCAAAACCTGCAATAGTAGTTCCTTGAGCTGGTACTTTAATAGTACCTCCTGCTGTCTTTTGACTAAACCTCTTAACTCTAAGATTAAGCATTGAATAGTCTCTCTCAGTTGGGATTCTATATGCTAGAAGACTTGTAGAACCAGGAAATCTATGCTCAAGTAATGAAATCTTCTTACCCTCAGATTCAATCATCTTAAGAGTTCCATCAGGATTACAATATTCATTGAAATCAAGATGAACTTCATTACCTTCGCTATCCTTATATGATATATCAAATGGAATCTCACATTCTGCATAAAGAATATTTCCTTTACCATCTGTTACATACTTTAAATCTCCATCTTCTTCATAGCCTTTAATACCCATTGCAGAAACCTGAACAGCAGAACCTCCTTTTATTTGCTGCTTATTCACAATCTTCTTGAACATACTGAAAGCCATAGCAGCAGCATCATGCTCCAAACCACCTTCAAACAAAGGCATAGCAAACTTACCATTATCAACAGCATAGGCTAGAACATTATCCATAGACTCTCTACTGTTATTAATAACACCTTGAATCAATTTCTCACTAAGTTTATTGGCATCTGAAATACCATCCTTAAAGCTATCAAATGATTCTAAGATGTTGGCAACTATCAATCCATTATAGAATGATACTAGGTTTCTACCATTGAGTTTAACTCTACCATGATTTCCACCAAGATTTACAGTACCATCACCACCAATATAATTCATATAATGGTAGTCATCCATATTGATATTTGCCATAATAAGCTTTCTAACCTGTGTACCAAAGAGTTGAGAGCTATTAATATGCTCAGGAACATTAGTCTGTATTCTATAATCACCATAACTTAATTGATGAACACAAGCTTTACTCAAATTTGAATGTAACTTATCTAAGCTCTTAATAGGAATAGCAAGCTTTGAAAAGTTATCATTTTTCATTTGATTTTCTCTAGTAAGTGCTTTTCCAGGTGCTACAGGTATGACATTACCATTAGAATCTATATAAAGATTTTCATCATTGGTTTCATAATCTATAGCAGTAGAACCAAATCCACCAACCTTAACAATTTTAGTAGAACCAACTAGGTCTACATTGTTATCATCCATCCAATAAGCCATATCTCTAAGCTTACTACCTTCAGGTAAAAGTTCAGGAATTAACACTGCTTCAGCATACTTATGCTGAACTGGAATAATAACTTTGTCCTTATCATTAAGAGCAAGCTTTTCATGAGTAAACATATAAGGTTTAATAGGCTGAAATACTACTGCCATAGATGCTATTTCAGCAAGTTTTTCTGGTGGAATAGATTTTCCATTATAATCAACTTTAAGCTGTTCAATAGCCTCATATACTTTCTGCATTTCTTCAGTCCATTGTCCTGCCATACCCATTACTTTTCTATATGACCTAAGAGTTCTATAGCCTTGTCCATCAGTCAAAGTATTCTTTTTGTATGCATCATATACATCAGAATCTTTTCCATGAACAGCAGCAATAGCTTCCATAAATTCATGATTTGATTGTTCTGCATTTACAGTAATATCATCAAAATAAACACATCTTTCAATACCATCCTCAGAGAATTTCTTACCATTACTATCAATAGCTGAAAGACTTAATAGAGAACCAGGAGCATGAATCTCTTTGTATCTCTTCTGAAGGTCTTTAGTGCCTTTATAGAATGAAGTATCAATAGTCATGAGTTGAAGCTGATTAATAGTAGCAAACTTAACATTGTTATAAAACTCTGCAAGTTTCTCATCTAAGTTTTCAGATGTAACATCTTCTCCTAGGTAAGTATATCTTTCAACCTCTACTTGCTTATTATTCCTATCAATCTCCTTTACCTTTACAGTTTCAAGAAGACCTAAGTTAGTTAACTGCTTCTTGAAATCTATAAGAGCATCAGATAAATATGCAGATATAGCCTTCTTAACCTCTGTTTCAGTCGGTCTATCACTAAGCATACTAGAATACTTTCCTACTGTACCATCAGATGCCTTATAATCTTTATTAAGGAATCCAAGAATACTAAAGGTATCTTCACTGTCAGAAAAGTTTTCCACTTTACTATAGTTTCTAGAATCAAGCCATTCATTAGTAGCTTTGACTAACTCTTGTCTTCTTCTTTCCTGTTCATAAGCATTATAGAGACCATCCATAATCTCTTCATTGCTGTATCTCTTAGCTCTAATATATTTGCTTACACCGCTATCACCAAGAATAAATACAGGATATAATGCAGTATCAGCTTTATTGCTAAGTTCTTTGTCACTTCTGAACTCTGTAAGCATATCAATCATGTGCTGTTTGCTAGTAAAGTTCTCAAAACTCATATCAGAGGTTCCTAAGAATCTCAGATAATCAAATTGAGCAGCAAATGTATCTTCTAAGCTTACATTAGTAGGAGTATCACAACACTTAAGCAATTCTTCAAGCCACTTATTTAATACCTTACCATTATAAGAGAAGAAAGGAGAGTCAAGATATTCATTAGCTAGGAAAGACCTAAGACCAGCTTTGTCATTTGCTTTAACATAGCTTTGAATCTTATCAAACTTATCACCCATAAAAGATGGATTTACCTGAGAGAAAAGAGTAATGTTGTTACCTTTGCTATCCTTATGTCTTACTCTAGACTCAAGTCTCAAGCCTTCTCTATTCTTGGTAATCATTTCATGTATCTTTCTGATTTTCTCCTCAAATACACCTTCTTTCCTGGAGTTCTGACCTTTAGCTCTAACCAATGACTTATATGAAATCTTTTCACCAGCTTCAAGTTTCTTCAACTGATTCTCAGATACACCATATTGAGCTAGTTCTTGGAGAGCATTAGTAAGTTTTCTAAGGTCTTTAGAATGATTCATTATCTCATCTAGAGTATCAGCATCCACTTCTACTCCAAGAGATTCTAAACTAGTTCTAAGGAACTCTCTTCTTTCAATAGAAGAGCCACCTCTAGAGTAGAACTTGCTTTGCTTTCCTCCTCCATACTGTTTTTGCTTATCAAAGATACTTCCAGTATTTTCCTTAGGCTGAGCAAGCCACTCATTTATCTGACTTAGAGTGTTCTTTAAGTTAGATACATTGACATTTCCTTTAGTATCAAATACAGAGGTCTTCTCATTAAGAGGCTTTCCAAGTATAATTCTAGACATAAAGGAACCTCCTAACAAATCTTCAACTCTATTAAGAAGTTTAGTCTTATACTTTCTAAGACCTTTCTTAGAAGCTTCCTTATCTTCAACAAGAATGGAATAAGGCTGAAAGTTCTTCTTGAAATCCCTAAAGAATTGTGTTCTAAGTTGAGGATTCTTTGTTAGAGCATCTAAAATTGGAATCATCCATACAGATTTAGCTTGTCCAGTTCTAGGATTTCTAAAAGCTCCCATCATTTGAGCTTCAGAGGTGATACCTCTAAGTAACTCCATAAGAGCTTGATGTACCTTAGTAGGGTCTAATGTCTGTACAAATCCAAGGTCATCTCTTTTAGGCTGAGCTTTTTGCATTACTCTACCATCAGCAGCAGTTACATCTACTATCTCCATAACAGGAAGACTGCTAATAAGTCTTCTTACCTGATGTCCTACAGAACCAAATGAAGATTCAAGACCATTAGATGTTTGCCAAGCTTCTCTAACAGATTCATTTGGGTCAATAAGTTGAGAGAGGTCATTATCTCCATAATTAAGTTCATCTGTCTCATCAACAAACTCCATCTTATTACCCAATTTAATTCCCTCAGTATCTCTGAGTTTCATTCTAGCAAATGCTGTTAAAGCTGACCAATTAGAAAGAACCTGATTGAACTTTGAAGCTTTCTCCATGTCACCTTTAGCTCTGAACATAGACTGCATCTGCATTATCTGATTATAGACCTTTTCAAACAGATTAAACTCTCCAACCTTTGTATCAATAATAGCTCTTCTACTAAGCTGTGGATTATTCTTCTGAATTTCATCTACAACAGCAGAAAACATAGCAGCAATCATATTTACTCTATTAAAGCGTTCTTCTGCTGTAAATGCTTTTCTTAATCTTTTATAGCTTGGAGCTAAATTAGTACCAATACTATTAATTTTAGCTTGATTTCCAATCTTAATCTCCTGTCTAAATTTAGCAAGAGTTAATGCAGCTTCATCAAGGTTAGTTGTGTCTAGAGGATTATTTTGATTAACTTCATCATACATACCTCTAAGTGTAGCAACTCTGAAGGGGTTAAACTTATCACTAGCATTACCTCTCCATCCTAATTTAGTTGCTAATACATCATCTATTCCCTTTTGTGGGATATAACAAAAATTTGCCATATAGTATAATTAAAATTTTAGTGCAAAGTTAATTAAATTTGCTCAGTTTACCAAATAAATAAGAGCAAAAGTTGATTGTTTTAAGAAAAAATAAGGGAAGAGTATAAGCTCTTCCCTTATATATTATAAATTATATGTATATGCTGTCAGGATAATATAATAAAGTTCCCATAGAGTTCTTATGAACATCTATATCAGGAAAATTACTATTAAACTCTTTAAGATTAAAGGGTCTTACAAGTAAGTGACAACCTTGTTTTGTTGGTATAATACCAGTAAGATATAACTCTTCCCTAGTATTGCAGAATGGTAATGTAGGGTCTAACTTAAAATAGTTATCAAACCATCCTAAGAGTAACTCCTTTATTTCCATATTATCAACATCTACAATCCATACAGGATTCCTTGAAGTTAATGCTCCTGCTGCACTATTAAGAGTCTTTCTTGGATTCTGAATATTACCTTCACATACTAATGAAGCAAGCTTTACTAACATAAGTTTCTGTAACTTTTCAAAGCTCTTTGGGCTTATATTAATATAGGCTCTTGCTCCATAATGCTCACAAAGAAGAATCACCTCAGGCATTATTTTCCTAAGATGCTCTTCATTCTTTATGAAGTATGTTTTAATAGCTCCTTCCTTTACTTTTTCATCCTTATGGTCTTTTGCTCTACATACTATTTGCATGTGGCAGAATACCTTTGGATTATTCTTTGGTAGTAAAGGAGCTATTAGTTCTAGATTATTGATTATCATAACCAAGTTCTTTAAATCTTTTCTGTAATGGAATAGCAATCTCTCTTGCCATAGGATGAGCATCATTAGCACATCTTCTGTAAAAGAAGTTCTCCCAAGCATCTTTAAATCCACATGAAATCAGTTCTGACTTAACTGATAGAGGGAGCACATCTCTTGCCTGTTGAGGAGTCCAACCAAGTTTTAATAAAGATAAATAAGAATTTTGAGCATTTTGTAGTGCATCCATAAATATTATTTCATCTTCATTAATTTCAAATGGAGGATAATTCTGTTCAGACCCTTCTTTAAGAGAATTACACCAATTTGGAATAACAAAAGTTACTTGGTTATCAAATTTATCCTTAGAATAATTACAGTATCTAGTACTTTCAGCAAGATGACTTAAACTTACATGAGTTCTAAATTCATCCATTACTCCTCTAGAAAGAACCATGTGAACTGTATATCTACTAGGATAATAACAATTGTCCTGCTCTGTAAAATACTCAGCTATATAAGGGCACTTCTTTATAATTTGAAGATAATGTCTATAGTTAGTTGTTATATAGGTATACTCTGGAAGTTTCTTGTACTTAATCCATGCAGGATTATATAATTTATAATCTACTAGGTCTTGCAAAAACTTATCAAATAGCATTCCAGAGCTTATCTTAAGATGTACAGTACCAAACTCAAGTGGTCTAGCATGGTCTCTCTTCACAAGCATATTTACAAACTTCTCATAGGAATCATCTGTAATTCTATCTTCAGATTTGTAGCATACTCTGCCACATCTTTCAATAAACTTCTTAATGCCTATAAGACTAAAATCCTTCTGTTCAAGAATCTCAAAACTTTGTTTAATTAGCTTCATATTCCTTAATCTTACTGTTAATAACCTCTGACTTTACAATGCCATGCCAAGTCTCTACTACTTCTTCTTTGTTATTAAGAAGTAGAATAGTAGGAAGACTTTTAACATTATACTTGTCAGCTACTTCAGGATTCTCCATTACATTAATGTCCTTAACAGGAGCATCAATAGGATGGTCCTTAAACTCCTTTGCTACAACTTTACATTGTCCACAGCAAGGAGAATAAAACTTCATTACTTTCATTTTCTGTAACTATCTAGTTGTTTATTTAAAGCATCCATTAGTGCCTGAAAACACTTGCTTACTTCAGGATTTACAACCTTTGCTTCTATAGTCAGAGCACTATTGTTATAGGTCATTTTCATATCAGCAATAGGCTTAGCAAAGTGTTTATAGATTACATTAAATTTCTCTTTATTACTCATATTATAATTGATTTAAGCATCTCATTTCTAAAGTAAGATAGTTGCTCTATAGTAAGATTATTTATCCATTCTACTGCATACTTTCTATACTTAGGATGATTGCTTTTATTAAATCTTATCAATAAATATTCATCTAAAGTCATATTAAAAAGATTCTATATAATCGGCATTTGGAAATGTCATATAAACATCATCCCAAGCTGCATCTCTTTCATGCTCATCATTCTCATCATAATGGTTACTATAGGATTCCCTATGTCCATCTTTAAAGTGAATTATAAATGTCATATCATTCCTCCAAATTTACTTCAAAATCATCTTCAACCCAATCATTAAACTCTCCTACACTATTAGGGAGAGTTACTTGGTCCCTAACTGCTTGCTTTAAGTCACACTCAGAATAATCATAGCTAATACCATGATAACCATCTTCATCAGAGTCCTCTTCAGCAATATAGTCAGTAACCTCTACCTCTACTGTCTTACTTAGTGTTATAGATACAATGACCTCAATCTTTCTTGGTTCAGGGTCTACTTGGTTCCAAGGTGCATCTGGAATATCTGCACCCATAGGATAATCATAATTATTCATTTTCTTCGCCTTTTAATGTTTACATCTAAGTTATTTTCTTTAATAAGTCTATGAGCTATAACACTTTCTAGTTTATGAGGGATAGAGATATGTCTTCCCTTATCATTAACATATATAGCATGGTCACCACTATGTCTACTATAAGAGAATCCATTCTTCTCTACTACCCTTATAAACTCTAATTGTGTGTATTGCTTCATTTATACTTAGGATTATCAGGCTGCTCAGGATTTGGATTATCTCCATACACAGCCTTAAATTTTTCAAAATCACAGTACTTTATCTTGGTAATAACTCTCTCTCCATTTCTAAACCTAAGACCACAGGTAGTTCTAAGAACTAAGCCCTCTGCATTAAGGTCTTTATCTTCAGAAATCTTAGACTTAAAGCCTTTCTTAACAAACTCTACAGCCTGTGGAATAGTCATATAGCCAATAAGAGGAACCATAGGTACATTACATTTCTTAGCAATATCTTCACAATCTTCTCTTTTAAGCCACCAGTCATTAATCTTGACATCAAAAAGAATGAAATCTACATCCTTGCTTATATACTTTCCACCACACTTTTGAATACCTGCACCATAGCCTTCACCATATATACATACAGTATCTTCAGGTGTCAATGCAGGAAATACTTTAGCCCAATCTACCTTGAAGAAAATACTTTCAAGCTTCTTAACAAGCTTACTAGGAAGCTCTGCTCTATTAGTTCGACCCTTGATAGTCACACCATAAAGCCAAGGTTCTTCACCTTCTCCTGCTACCATAGTTACATAGATTCTGATGTTAGTGCCATCAATCTTCTCTGTACATTCCCAAAGGCAATCCTTTAAATAACTGAACTCTTCACAAGTATACTGTGAGGGAATAATAACATTCTTACCATCCCTCTTGAATAATGTATTAATTTTCTGATATTCCATCTTCTTTTATTTTAATTAACCTATCTGGATAAATGTAATCTGTCCATACATTATTTGAAGTTCTAACAACAACAACTTTCTTTGCACATAGCTTCTTTACTCTATACAATTCTACATTGTTGCTATAAGCATAGCCAATAACTAAGTCACCAACATGAAGTTGATGACCTAGTTTATCTTTGACTACTCTATGTAATTCTTCATATTCCTTCCTTGTCATTTTCTATTCTATTTATTTCATCATTGAGATAAAAGACAGCTTTCTTTAAGTCTTCTATTCTCTTTTGTTTATCACTCATTCCTTCTTCAGACTTATGACCTGACCTAAGAACATATTTAATTACATTTCCTAGATTGAAGTTCATGTGTCTAGTAATGTCAATGACCTCTATACCACATAACTTTTTAAGCCAAGTGTAATGAGAAGGATGATTTACTCTATCTGAATTTTTATCACTCATTTCTATAAAATTAATGTCTCCAACAATTATCTACTTCTGGAACAGCAGGAATAGGTAATTTATGATAATACTTTGCTGCTGCTTCTTGCATTATTTTAGATACTATCTGAGGGTAAGTATCCTTTAATTCTTCAGGAAATTCAGTATTACACTCATCATGAGTAAAATTACAAAATAGTATTTTTCCCCAGTAGCCATTATCTATTACCCATTTATATAAAGTAATCATAGCTTCTTTTAATACTACAGCTCCTCCACCTTGTGTAGGTAAGTTTAAGCTCATTCTATCACACCACTTAGATTTAGCTTGAAAATGAATTTTTACTTCCTTACAAACTTCATCATTAGTTCCCTTATGATATTTTTTATAATCTTCCCAAAACTTAGAAGTATAACTATTCTGAACTTCCTTCCAATATTTCCAATCATACCAATATCCTCTATGTCCTGTCTGAGGAAGAATATCTACATATCCATTGTTTAGCACAAATTTAGAGACTTTTGCTTTGAAAGCTTTTAATCCTGTCATACCATTTAATAGATTAATAACAAGTTGTCTAGCTTCTTCCACAGGAATCTTTAATTGTGGAGCTACAGCAGTACCATCAGAACCAAATTGAACTGCAAACTCTATAGACTTAACTTTATTTCTAAGGTCAGGTCTTTTTGCTTTTACATCTTTTGTATCAATTCCTTCTAGTTCTTTTGCAAACACTGCTTTAGCATAAGCTGCATGAGTATCACCACTACCATATAGAAATTCATCAAGAAGTTTATGTTCATTATATACATCAGCTCCTATTCTAGCTTCCATAGCACTATAATCACAGGAACAGAATAAATTTCCTTTTTCTGCAACAAAACAAGCTCTGGTTTCCTTATCATGAGGTAGCTGTTGCATATTAGGATAAGTACATCCTTTTCCTTCTTTCTTTTGTTTAGCACTAGGATTAATAGGAAGTCCTTTTAACTTTGCTAAGTCAGTATTAATTTGGTCACTTCCTGAAGACATTCTACCTGATATAGTACCAATAGCTCTATAAACTGTGTGTATTCTTCCTGTATTAGGATTAATAGCATTAAGATGCCCTTGACCAAATGAAGTAACTACCTTGTAACTGCCACTATATCCAGGAAAATAATTATCATCACCCTCTTCTCCTTCTCCAAAATACAGTCTAAGAAATTCATCATTTATACCTTTTTGACTTTTAAGTTGCTTCTCCATTGCACTATCCTTTTCTTTTCCTGTCTTTTTGTCAATAACAAGAGTATTAAATCCAAGTATTTTAGCTACTGTGATGACTTGAGGACTTGATGACCAGTTAATTCTTACTTGAGGAACTCCTAAATCTTTATTAAATTCTTCAAATAAAGATGGTTGATTATTGACATAAATAAATTGTTTTAGTTTCTTATTTCCTTTATTATAAGCTTCTAAGAGAAATTTATTCAATGCCTCTTCTGATTGAGATAATTTTATTTTATCTTTCCTCATTTTTTCTCTCCATCTAGATTCATCAAGTTTAATTCCACACCATTCCAAGTAAGCTATAACAGGTGTAAAGTCACACTCTATTTTAGCACCTTTTATGGCATTAGGAATCTTTCTTAAATCATTAAGCTGTGACCTCATTATTTTCTCTAGATACTTAACATCATTAGCAGCATATATTATAACATCTGTATCTAGACCTCTCCAAATAATCTGACCTCTAATCTCTTTATCAATATAAATACCTAACCTTTTGTATGCTATTGCATCAAGAGCAAAACTAAGAGTATAAGTTACTTTACCAGTTTTTTCATTTGTATTCTTATGATATGGGAAATTATAACCTTCTCGCTTATATTCTTCTTCACTTACAGTTAATCCACTAGGATACCCTAAGTAAAGAAACTGTTCCACTATCATAGTATCATATATTCTAGTAGGATGAATATTGAAATTATACAGAAATTGTAAATCAAATTTACCATTTTGAAGAATAAGGTATTTAGATTCTAGAACTTCTTTAAACAGCTTTAAAGATATTGTACTTGTATCTACTACTATTTGACAATCTAATAAATCATTACCAAACTGTATACATAATACTTCATTTATATGAGCATCCCTACCATTAGTCTCAGTATCTACTTGAATTATGGGCATATCCCATAATAAAGATAAACATTTGTCTATACTTATTATAGAATATGCCTCATTTTCAAATAAATATTTCTGACCAGTTACTAAGTAAATCATGTTTCAATTTCTATTATGTAACTACCATCAGACATACTAATAGATTTAACTATACCAATTGGAAGCTTATCTTTTAAAGAAATTATAGGACCTCCACTAATATCAATGAAAGTATATTTATCTTCCACTCCATCAATAATTCCTAATCTTACATAAGAAGGCTTATGTACTAACTTATACTTAGTATCTTCAATCTTCTCAAGATATACTTCCTCATTATATCTATTAGGTAGCTTTATTTTGTTCTCTTGCATTTTCTCTTAGAATAAGCTACAAGTTCTTTGAAATCCATAACATAGTCATATCTACTAAGGAAATCTCCACCAAGAACTCCATGTATTTCAATGTTAAAATCCTTCTTTATAGCTTCTAATTGCTGAGCAAGCTGTTCTGTAACTATAAAATCAGAATCATAGAACTCTTTATTATATTCTAACTTAAGAATACAATGCTTATTATTGTTTAGCATGCCACCTGCACCTACAGTTTGAACATCCTCTCCAATATTCTCTAATTTTCCTCCTATATAGTTTACTGCTTCTGGACTTATATGAGAATATGAACTTCCTGAATCAAGCAGGAAATGCAATTTCTTCTCATTACAAACAAAGGTTATAATGGGAATGTTAAGTAAGTCCATAGTCTCCTTAAATGAAATCTTCCTATAATTTTCATGGTTTTCAACCATATTTATGAAGATTGCAATAAGGATAATTAGCAGAAATATAATTATCAGCTTAAATATCATTACTTAACTCCTGTTTTTCCATGACCTCCTCTATCTGCATTACCAAGCTTATCAACCCATTTGAACTCAACTTTACTAGAGAAAAGCCACTTAAGTTTCTGCCAAAATGTAGCAAACTGATTAGGTACAATTTCAAATTGACAAATTCTATCTCCCTTATGAATAGTAATATCATCTATTGAATAACAATAGAATCCCCACTCATCATTATCCCCACAATACTTACCATCAATAAAGCCAGATGAAGCCATTACAAGTCTCAACTTCTTAGTGGTAGAACTCCTCTGCTTTATCTTTGCACTAAAGCCCTTAGGCAACTGCATTGCAATACCAAGCTTAATCAACTTCTCATCAAACTTGACCTTTCTCTTCTTGATACCATCTTTCTGTCTAAGAATATCTGCCATAGGAGCTTCAAATGTATAGTCTTCTGCTGCTCTAAGGTCAATACAATCACCATCTGGGTTAATAAAGGGAGCCTCATTATTTGTATAAAGTCCCTTTACAAGTTCTTTTACTTTAATTTTCATTTTACTTTAATTTTCATTTTACTTTATTTTATACAGAAAAAGGTAGCATTTCTGCTACCTTTTATATTATCTCCAAAATTTTGCTGTTATGTCTTTCTTAAAAACTTTACCTTGTATAACATTTATTTCAAATATTACTTGATTAGTTGTTCTACAATTAAGGGGTCCCTTATCTTTAATATAAGGACCAAGCTTAATATAGTTAAAGTTTTCAAGTTCTATCTCTTTACTTAATTCCTGCCTTCCACTATACCATGCTACCCTAAGCTCTGGATAATACTCCTTTATATCCTGTGCAATATCATCTACTTCACTTGGATTAGCATCACCTCCCATTATACAAACACAAGAGATACCTCTACTAGAGTCTATCAAATCAGTTAAGTGTTGTAAATCAAGAGGCTCTCCTATATCATCTGCAAGATAAGGAGAATGACATCCTTCACAATGACAAGGACAATTACTTATATTGATGGCAAGAGTTATCTCATCAGGAATTTCAGCAAAGACTACTTTGCTATCCACATACTTTAGCATATATCTTTTAGTTTAGAATAGACTCTCTTTCCAGCTTCAATAAACCTATCAATACCAAATGCCTTAATAGGTCTCAAATAACCTATTACTCTAGTATACCAAGTAATGTTATGACTATGACATTTAGGACATTCTGTTATAGGATGCTTTGTAATGTAACCACAATCTTCACACTTGCTATTTGGTATATTAAAGGTAAAGTAATTAGTACCTTCTTTGACTGCAAATTCAAGCAACTTAAGATATTGCTTTTTGCTTAAATGGTCTTCAAGATTAATATGACAAGCTGAACCTCCATCACAATACTGTGATGTCTGCCTTCCATGCAGAATCATCTTATCTAGTACTGAAGTATCATCATGGGCATCAAAGAAATATGAGTTATAAAGATTTTCATCTTCAGGAACCCAATAGCCATCCTTCTTATCCCATCTATAATTCTTACCACCAAGAGATTCAGCAGGAACTACCTCAGAATTAAACAAGAAAGGTCTCTTACTATCATGTATAGAGTGCTTCTTATTTTCTTCCTTAATAGTGCCAAGAATCAACTGCAAGAACTTAATATATTCAGAATTATTAGATACCTTAAGACCTAAGAACTTAGCAGCCTCATTCAAGCCATTGATACCAATAGTACTATACAACTTGTTCATGTGTATATAGCCACCATTACAAGCTGCAAACATACCTTTCTCTTCTTGTTCATAGAGCATTGTCTTGAATGCAATATGATACTTATAAACTCTCTCAAGAATATTTATGAGATACTTTTTGAAATTTACAATGTTCTCATTTAAATATGGTCTCCATTCATCACTCATTAGTTCTTCATTAGATATTCTTGAAGGGTTTTCACAGCAATACCATCTAGCCCAATCTTGTAATATTCTATTGATATTAAGAGTAATTACATTACAAGAACCAGTCATAACACCAGTAAGACCTGATGTAGGATTAAAGGTATTCTCTGCAAGTTCATTTCTCAGTCTACAGCATGATGCAAGACTATCAGCACTATCTGATATATAGGTAAAGAAGCTATGACCTTCTGCATACATTTCTGCACAGAAGTCTTTATATTCCTTATCTATAATATCTTTGCCATCATGTACCATTGCTAATGTTTCAACAGGGAAGGTCAGAATCTGCTTGGTTCTAAGTTTATTGAAGAACTTCATAAACATCTTCTGAAGAACATTAATTGCAGCCCATTCAGGCTTAGTTCCATCAGGATAATAAAATTCTCCAAATAATGAACTAAAGTATGTATGGTCATAGTAAGAGACATTTGTAAATGGACTTTGATATGACCTATTACCAGCAGGTTGATTAATGCCATAGATAAACTGCTTGAAAGCTTTTTCTATGAAATCTCTGACTGTTCTTTGAACCCTACAATGAGAATTTGTTACAACACAGTCAAGCTTTTCATACCACTTATCTCCAAACTCTGCAATAATATAATAGTTGAGAGCAATGAAGTATTCTCCAAAGGCTACTGCACCTTTACATTGAGAAGAAAGTAAGAAGGTAAGATTAGTTATTTGTCCACTAAATGATTGCAGGTCATTAGGAGGAGTTGGTGTCACACCATCTATATTACCTACACCTTCTGTCATAAGTGGATAAAGAGTATCTGCTTGACAATAGAATTTCAAAGTAGGTACACTAGCTTCATCATGTGTATAAATGATATGATGATTTAAGTCCTCCTCATATTGCTTTGCAACCTCTGGATAAAGTACATTAAGCTTGTCCTTCATCCTTTGTCTCTGAATAATTCTATTCTTTGTTTTATAAACTTCTCCATCAAGATTGGCAACATTCTTCTGGGTTACATTAGCATTAGGGTCAGTCTCTGAAGAACTAGCAGCATTATCATCAGAATCTGCATAGTTAGACATATAATCAATCCTTTCTCTAATAAATCTAGACTCTTCATGCTTATTTCTATAAATAATATAAGCCTTTGCTACATCATAAGGTGCTAAATCCATAAGAATCTTCTCTACTTCTGTCTGTACAGTATCAACTCCTACTGTACTAGCCCCTACATGATAAGAAGGAATATAGGCTAATTCCTTCAAAACTTCTTCATCAGGCTCTTTACCTTGAGAAGCATAAGCCTTCTTGACAGAATTGATTATTTTATTCAAATCAAACTCTTCAAGTTGGCTTGCTTTATCTTTCTTTGTCCTTTTTAATACTTTCATATTTTATTAATCCAATCTTCAAGTTGATTAGGACTTACCTTACTTATACCATCTGGAACAGTAGGTTTATCCTTTAGGTAATGCGACAGTTCCTCACCTATTGTAAATGGGTCTCTAAGGACTATCTGTCCATTCTTACCAAATGTCAAGTCTCCCTTAGCTTCAGTTGACTTAAAGTTCCATACAAGTGGAGTTAAAGTTCTCTTATTAGCTACTATGAACTTATAAGGGGCTAATTTGAAATCCTTAAAATAAGGGTCTCTATCCATGTTATCTCTGATTATCCTCCAATATAGTCTAGCTTGAATAGCATAATGCCACTCTAAGAAGCTCTTATAGAAATCCCACTCTGTTTTAGAACTAGTCTTTAAATCTACAGGGACAACTAATTTCTTATCATGAAATACAATTATCTCATCAGCCATACATCTGTAGTCAATACCATTGAAAGTTGCTTTGAACTTTAACTGATAAAACCTTTGTATACTATCATCAAACATATTGTCTGGCTCAAAGTAGAATTTGGTTGCATCAGAAGTCTTAAGCTTATCTACAGTATTTTGAACATCATTATAAGTCTGAGTACTGATAATTTTCTTTCCATCAGCTAAATATAATAGACCGTAGTACCCAGCACAGTCTTCTTTAATCTTCTTAGCTCTTGTCTTGGGTAACCAATGATTATTCCACTGTATATCTTCGATAGATGTTATAATATCATCATCAGGAATATCCTTTAGTGCATGATATTTATCCTTGAAGTCATTAAACAGCTTCTTAACAATGGTAACAAGAGTATCTGAAAGACTATTGTCAAGCTCTGCTACCATAAATAATTGATTAAACTCTTCCTCATTACCAGTAATAAGAGTATCAACACAAGAGCCAAAAACAAGAGAAGGAGTATCTATACTATCAAATAGTTTGTCTAGGTTATTAAATCCTTCTCTTTCATAGCGTGCTAAAGTACTATATGACAAGGCAGGGTCTGCTCTATAAGTAGGCTCATCTACCTGCCAAGATATGTCTCTTAAGCTTTTTCTTTCCATTAAAATTCCTCTTCTAAGTTATTAGAAATATCAGATAAATCCAAGTAAGAGGTATACTCTCTTACATCAAGAGTTAGCTGCTCTAACTGACCTCTATCCACATTTAACCACTTATCTTTATGTACATCTTTGTAATCATCCCTCTTCTTCATAATAAGACAAGATTCTACTATTTCAAGAAGATTCTCAAATTGTCTATTCCTTAGGAACTGATTACATAGCTCTACATCTTTAGGTGGTAGACATTGTAGATTCTGTTGAATCCTTTGATAAAGTTGGTTCATACTCCTTGATTATTTCTATGGCTTGAAGTAGCTGTTTCTTAGTGTATATCTCGAAGTATATTGAATGTTGTTTGGTTTTAATAAACCAATCATCTAGGTACTTTCTAAACAGTTTCTTCTTTATATAGAAGACATCATTTTCTATACCTTTAGCTTCAATATATACATCTAATTTACCATACCTAAAGTAGAAGTCTGGTGTATATCTAATACCAACAATCTTACCTGTCTTTAATACCAACACTCTATTCTTTACAGTGTCACCACCTTCAATTCTCTTAGCCTGCTGAGTATCTGTTTCTTTATCATAGAATGGAGTTAATGGTATGAATCCACTCCATAATTCATAGGTTCTAGGCTCATATTGTGGATTAAATCCCTGCTCTACAAGAGTATTATAAACACTCTTTTCAAGCTGGGATTTAAAGGTCAGATTGCCAGACTTGCACTCTGTGGCATTTCTGATTTTCTTATTACTTTTAGGCATTACTGAAAATTGACTTAAGATGCTCTCTGATAAGACTGCAAGCAATCTTAGCATCCTCAATACTTCTGAAGGCAGGAAATGCCCTATAATTCTTTACAGTCTTCTTGTTGATTTCATGAATCCTTCCATCCTGAGGAGAGATAACATAAATCTTCTCACTCTTATTGATGTGGTCATCATATTTCTTATCAAGCTCAATGGCAATCTCTCTCAACACCATCTGGGTTGCAGCCCAAGGATTAGCAAGGTGAAGAGTAGCAAGGATATTCAAAAGTTTCTCCTCCTTCCAATTAGTTTTCTTAGCAAGGCTCTTGATAGCATCATTCCAAATCTTATTGATACCATTCTCCTCTACTACATTTACTTTACCATCCTTAATAAGCTTACCCATAAGCTCCTTGGTAACAACAGCAACTCTCTGAACTCTTGCTACACTAAGAGGAGTATTTACATCTTCTATAATAAGGATTCTGTCACCAAACTTAATCTCTTTGCCATTATCGGCTAAAATAAACTTCTTCATTTTTTCTTTGTATTTAATTAAAACTTTTCTTCTTTAAACCACTCTATCCTTTCTCCATAAAGGTCATAGAGTATTTTATTTATATCCTTCCATATATGATAAGGCATCTTTTTATTTGTCCTTGCAAAGTATGCAGGATGTTCAATCTTGAGCACATAATTGTTCTTACTGATATAAGGCTCTAATATCTGAGCTTGGCTACCAAATAAAACATAGATAATTCCTGGATTAATCATTGACATCTGCTTTAAGAAAGCAATCATAAAGGGTCTCCATTTCATCATGTGAACACCTATCTTACCAACCTCTGTAGTCAATGCTGAATTAATCATAAGAATACCTTGTTTAGCCCAACTCTCTAAAGTGGGGTCAAAGGTAATCAAATTATGTGGAATCTCAAAATTTATAACTGATTCTTTTATTATTTGTAAGGAAGAAGATAATTTATTTTCTGGAGTATCAGATGAATTACCAAATAGAACTCCCTGAGCCACACCTCTTTGAGGGTATGGGTCTTGTCCTATAAAGACAACTCTACAATTATTATAAGGACAAAGCTTGAATGCCTTAAATACATCTTTTATTGATGGGCATAGAGTAGATTGATTAATATTTCTTAACCAACCCATTATCTTCATAGTTTCATTTCTATCTAGTACTTTCATCCAATCTCCAAAATATTCATCTATTGTCATAGTTCTCTACATACAATACACTCCTTGGCAATCTCAAGAAGCTTATCCTGTATGCTCTCAACTGTAATTCCAGGTATCTCAGGAATGTTAATCTTATAAGTAGAATCTTCCTTTGTTCCCATAGTACCTTCATAGATTACCTTAGTAACATAACTACAGTCAAAACCATCTTCTACATCCAATGGAATAACATTTGATGTTTCATCATAATGTATAATATCCATAGGAAGATAAGCACAAGTTCTAAGCTTTCCATAATTATCATAAGGAGGAACAGCAACTACATCAGCAGGATTAATAAGACAAGCTAATCCAGTATCACCATAGTAATTCTTCTTCAGCCATCCCCTACCTCCAATATGAAGTCCTGTACTACAAGTATTCTCTTGTACAGTATCACACTTATCTCTGTCCATAGTAACCATCTCACCAATTCTAATCTTGAAAGTGTGAGAATGATGGTCAGTAAATACATTTTCCTCCTCTGTTTTATCTACATTTCTGTAGCCAACAAAGAAACCACACCTTGAGATAGTCATACCATACTTCTGCAAGAACCAAAATAGATTCTTTCTACATCTTTCATCGGGATTAAGTGACATAAGAGTCCAGAAGTTTCTATAAGTAGAAATCTTCAGCTCATTATGCTCTTCCTTGGCCTTTATAATAGCTTTTGCAAGCTCTTCAGGCACAGAAAGACAAGACACTTCTTCCCAATAAACAACATTACCTCTCATACTGAGGAGTTTAGACTTTTGTATCTTCTCAATTAGAGTCAAAGCATTGTTATGTGACTCTATGCTCTTTTGATATTCTGGGCATAGAAGCTTTAATACTTCTTCATCTGTTTGAGCTTCAACAACCTTCTTGAACTCATCTTCAGTAACTTCTTTCTCTATAACTTCTCCATTTTCAAGAAAGACAGTGACTTTGTTGTCAATTTTAATTACTTTCTGCATAATACTCTTAAAAGTTTGTTGTTCTTTACTTTGTTATATATTTTAGGGTTAACCCTATAAGCTTTACTTCTAACTATAACTGCTGCCATAAGTAAACCTTTCAATGGTTCCTCTCCATCAATCTTAAGTTCAACTTCCTTACTAAGATTATTGTATATCTCAATATGGTCCTTAAACTTTTCACACATTGATTTAACATAAGGGTCTATCTTTGTGCATTTACTTGCAACTTCCATGTAAGTTCTGTTTCCACTATACTTATAATAGAAGTTAATTATGTCTTTGAACTTACTCTTTAATGGAGGAGGAACAGTGTTTAACATTTCAAAGCTATCATAATTAGTTGGCATACTTACATCCTTGAAAGACTCAATTATGGTATGAAGCTTAACTATAGTAGGGTCTTCTTTTAATACCCAGTCTTTATTAACCAAGAATGTTGGCTTAAGCTCATGAAAAGCATCTATTATCTCTTTTCTAGCTCTAATAAATACAAATCCTCTAGCTTCTGCAATACTATACCAACTATATGATTCCTTCATATCAGCAAGTATGACACCTTTCTTCAGACTCTTTATATACTTTATACAGCAATCAATGTCCTTAAAGTATCTTCTTTCTCTATACTCAGGACTTTTCTGAATGTGCAATATAAAGTCTTTAATCTTAACTACAGGTATCTTATTGGACTTTAATTCTTCTTTATAAGCTAAAAACTCAGCATTTGTATCTAAGTTTATAATTTTTACTTTAGACATAATGTAATCATACATATAGTCTATAAGTATATCCTTAGATGGATAAAACTTCAAGTTTATGATATTAGCTTCTATATAACTTGTAAACTGAGTCTTATCAAAGCTTGTAATTATAGTATATTTGTCATAGTTCTCTTGTAGCCAAGACTTAGCTGCTGCTGTTAATCTAGGACTGTCAATTAAAATAATTGAAGCTTCTCCCATCTTTGTTCTATCTTGTGCATTAAATGGAATCTTGTTTTGATAGAATCTATCATTATAGAATAGTCCCTTAAAATTAGGGAGTTCCATACCAAAGAAAGAACTAAGAAAGTTCTTACAATCTCTGAGAATTGTAGAACCCTTGAATGTTAGAGTACTAGAATCAACAATAGAGCAATAGCCTTTTACTCCATAATAAGAATATACTCTGATAGGATAATAGGAATCATCCAAGGGATTATAACATATCTTGTTTGATGTTACTTTATAGTATTCATAAAGATTGTCATAGTCTTTACTGAATTTATTGCTTATCATAGCATCCAGTTCATCCTTAGCTGCTTTGATTCTGTCTTCTATTTTGCTTATTGTATCACTTGAATAAATAATACTTTCTCTATTAGGAGTAATACTTATTTCTCCAACATTAAACTTGATTACAATTCCTGAAGATTCTATATTATTCAAGAAATCCTTTGATGCAGCAGACAAGAGCCTAGTATTACAAGGATAGAGTACATTACCTAAAAGAATCTTAGTGTCTATAGACTCTGAAGCTACAGCGAAGTTATTGAATCTTTTAAGTTTAGTGTTATTTACTTTATTATCAATACCATCAACATAAACATTAGGAAAGAAAACTATATACTTTAAAGCTTTCTTATATGGGTCTATATTAGATATGTTCTTGATAGTTACTTCAACACCATTCTTTTCTTCTGTTGGCTTCTCCATTACTAAGTTAGTGGTAATTGTATTTCCACTCTTAACCATAACATAGAGAAATGCTGTACCTTCATAGTAAGAAGTTATATATACTGTATTAGTACAAGCTAAACTTGAGTACTTTCCAATACCAAAACCTCCAATGAACTCATTACTTTCTCTCTTAGTACTACTTCCAATATTGCAATAGACTTCTTGGAATCTCTCTGGGCTAAGACCTGTACCAAAATCTCTAATAGTTACTTCCCAACCATTATTACCTCTCTTAAATCTGACAATAACAGGGGTATCTGTAGTTCCTGCTTCTACATGACTATCCCAAGCATTACTAACAATCTCTCTAATGAATGATTGCTCTGGGTCAGAATATAAGTTAGATGATAACAATGTGGTAATAAACTCAAGATTCTTTGGGTCTATTGAGGTCTTAAATTCTCGGATGTCTCCTAAAACTTTTATATTACCTTTATCTGCATTTATTATCATATCTTAGTGAAATAAAAAAGGTGAGTAGGACTTAAATCCCACTCACCTAGTACTTTGTTAAGAGTTGATATATGCAACTTCTGAGCCAAGAAGAATATGTTTCTTCTTCAAGACTTCAATGAGCTTATCACACTTACAGCCTTTACCACAACCACTCTTTACTCCTCCTGTAGTTGGAGCCTCAGCTGTGTGCTTTGCAATAATAGCTTCAAGCTCTGTGTTGCCTACTCTAGTATAGTTATCACCATACTTCTTTTTAATCTCCTCTTGAAGGTTAAGCTCCTTAACCTTTGCATAAAGTTCTTTTCTACTCATTTGAATAAACTTAAAATTGTTTGTTTGAACTGTTCCTTATTACCTAGAACCTTATATAGGTCACTGATGTCCTTACCACCTTTGAATTGAGGAATTACTACATTAATGAAACCTGTTTTATTGGCTAAATGAACTCCATCCTTTAAGCCAGCTTTATCATTATCAAGACAGATGTAGATTTTGTTAAATCTTCTTTTTAGTTCATTAATAGCAGTATCACTCATTCCATAGCCCTCACCTTGAATAGCTAATGATGGAATACCTGTATTAGCCCATAGACATAAAGCATCTTTCAAGGAGGAACATATACATATTTTATCTCCTTCCTTAGGTACTTTTGTCCATAGACTAATAACAGACCTATCATGTCTATTTGACCATTTGAAACCATTCTTATTAAATGGTTGATATATTTTCAATGTAGTTCTTCCTTCCTTAAACTCTACATAAGCATAAGCATATTTGTCAGCTCCAAAAGCATAGCTCTTGTTGTCCTTGATAACTATCTTATGTGATATAGGATATACATCTGCATATTTCAACCATTTTAATGATATTCCATAAGAACCCCAGTACTCTAAGTCATAATCTCGCCATTCTCTTACCTTGCATTGTAGGTCAATCTGAGTATTTATCTTACAATGTCTTGTCTCAAAACTACCAACACCAATCTTAGTACCATAGGACTTATCACCTAAATCATTGTATACTCTAGCAGCTGCTTCAGCAACACTACAGTCCCACATTTTAGTTAATAAAGTCCATATAGTACCTGACTCTCCAGTACTGAAATCTCTATAATTAACTTCAGTACCTTTAGGACAGTATAAAGCAAAAGAAGGCTTAGTATCTTGCCTTAGTGGACTATGTATTAAGCTAGGAATAGACTTAATATTTAGGTAGTAAGCAGCAATATCAGCTTGAGTTAAGTTACTCAAGTTTAAATAAGGTTCTTTTGATTTGCTGCCTTTACCTATCATAGTTTACTATGCAAATGGGTCAGTTGCATCCTCTGAAAGACCATCAAATGGCATATCACCTGATGGTGCAGCCTCAGGAGCAGCAGAGAAGTTAGTAGGAATTACAGAATACTCATGCACTGTCTCAGCAGAATACTCTGTGTTAAGTACCTTATTGTTCTCAGCAGCATAAGATGCATCTGCCTGCAACATCTTGTCAAGGCTGTTATAGTTTGTAGAGGCATTGCTCATAAACTTCTTAGTATATACAGACTGGAATAGCTTACCAGAGTTTGCATCTGTTCTTACACCAAGACAAACCTTTACCTTATTGTTAGGCTGGAATCCAAGAATCTCCTTAATCTCTGAGAAATCACCCTTGAAGAGCTTCTCAAATGATTCTACTTCAAGCCTACACTCACAATCCTCAGGATTAACACTATTGTCAGGGACCATGCACTTTTCATCATTGTCCCACTTGGTGATATTAGGAATACATAGGAATGCCTTGATGAAAGCAGTGAGGTCTTCCTCACCAACAAAGGCAATTCTATAATCATTGCTAATGTCAGCCTTCTTACCATTGCTGTATGTAGGAATCTCCTTGGCAGAAATCTCTGCTTCTGTTGCCCAAGCAAATCTACCATACTTATCTACCACCTGATACTTACCAGACTTAGCACCAAACTGCTTCTGATTAGTAACAAAGAGAGGCATGGTTACAAGAGGCATCTCAAAGCCAATCTTCTTCACATCAGGCTGCATTACTATACTGATTCTTACATTCTTATAGGAGTTGCCCTCAGCATCCTCTTTATCCTGTACATAAACAGGAGCTTCCTCCAAGGTAGTGTTAAAGAGCTTCTCATGCTCTGTCTTGTTAGGATTTACTGCCTTAACAAACACTGGACAAACACCAATGTATCTCTTAAACTCTTGAGCCTCCTTTGAGGCATTTCCTTTACTAATTGCCATAATTTATATTCTATTTAGTTGTTTATTATTAGAGTGTTTCTGCTGCTTCTGTTGCCTTCTCACTTGGCTCTTCATCATTTGCTATAGTCTCCTCAGTGTCAACAGGAGCTTCTTCCTCAGTTACAGGAGGAACAATAGTATCATGATAAATAAACTCAAATGTGACCTTCTTGATGATGTTACCATTCTTATCTACTTGGTCAGTAGGAGTCACTACTTTCTTGATAATGTCCTCTGTATGATAACCAGTCATAGCTACAGTAGGAGCATCAGTAAGTTCAATCTGCTGATTAATAACTGCTAATTCCTCCTCAATCTTAGCCTTCTTCTCTTCCAACTTGTTTTTCTGCTTGAGAAAACCCTCAACATTCTGAGCTGTTCTCTTCATTCTTGCCAGCTCAAACTTTGTAAATTCTTTCTTTGCCATTTTGTTTGTTGTTAATTATTAATAAATACTTTTGAAGCATCAAACTTTACTTCATTATTCTCATTAGATTCTGCTACTAAAATCTTTTTACCTCTAAGATGTGGACATCTAGCCTCTCTTATTGTATTATCTCCTCCTTCAAAAGATATATAGGTCTTATTTCCATCTCTATAGATTAATCCTATTGCATCTGCTTCTCCACAGATAATGTCTGCTGCTTTACCAGCTAAATCCACTGACATTTCAGACATTTCTTGAGAATCTTTTCTAATCTGTTTATCTTTTACATGAGTAACTAGGATTAAAGTCTCACAGAGTGGTTTAAACATATCTATCATTTGTCTGATAGCTTTCCTTAAGTAGAGATAACCACTACCATTAGGTAGAAGCCTAACATCAGCTTTAGGGTCTATTACAGGTTGACCTGTCTTAGGGTCTTTATAAAGCATACCTTTATTATCCTTTAGATAACCCCAACCAGCTCCCATAGGAGTATTTCTATAAAGCTCTGCTGCATAGGGAATACTCATTTCTTCAAGTCTAGTAGCATTATCAATAGTTATGAACCTATAAGGAGCTTTGTGTAGTTCTTTACCTTTAGCTATAATAGCAGATTTAATTTCCTGCAAGTCTTTCATTGACCTAGCTTGTACTTTCATTACAGACAATGCTCTATATCCATCCTCTAAGTCAATAATAAGATTGTCATCAATAGCTGCTACAAATGAGCTTTTTCCTTGTTTTGGTCTACCCATTATAATGAGTAGTTTAGGATTGTAGTTATCTACTACACTCCTTTCTGTTGGTAATTGAATCATTGTGTATAAATTTATTTATTCTTGTGAACATAAAAGCTAACAATGTCACCTTAGACATCTTTGCTTTCTTCTTTCTTTCTAGTACTTCATATACCCTCTGCATACCTGCATAATCATCTGGCTTAGGCAGCTCTTTGAAGAAAGAAACTGCACCATCAAAGTATAGAGGACATATATTGCCATTAGCTCCATAGTCTCTATCTTCAATAACTTCCATAAACCTAATATGATTTCTAAACTTGGTAATATCATACTTCTCATACTCAGTAAGACCATACTTGAATGGACTATAAAGTCCTATCACCATATTTGCCACATTGTTATCTTAACAGTTCTTTATCTGTTAATTCTGCAATTTCTTTACATTATATTTGCAGGTCGGACTATCTCTTCACATCCCACTAAATGTTGGTACATATAGGAATGTGTCATGCACTCTTGGTACTTCATCTTCTTCAACACCACTTGGTAAGAAGGTATGTACTAGTCTCTGTTCCTTCTATATATTTCTATATAGCTTGGATAAGGGTTATCTGTCTCCAGACTTTCCCAGATTCACATGATTAAGAGACAATTTGTATAATAAACTTTGTTGCATATAAGGTAAAACTAATAATTTGAAATGTTCAAAGTCTCTCTTTAGAAGATATATACTATGATTAGAGTTTATGTGGAAAGTTAAAGTGAATTTTTCCTTAAAAAACTCTATTAATATTAATAACTCTTCTTCTGTAAAACAGTTTGTAGCTATACTTATAGACCTACCATTAAAACTACCATCATCCATAAACATGACAGCTAAAGATAGTTCATCAAAGCTTTCTAAATATTCTTTGGTTATAGTTTTCCTTCCATCTATATATAGATTATTGTAAATATTAAGAAGTTCAGGATTTGCAGGTAGTCTACATATAGCAGATTCATAGTAAATTCCTGTCCTTCTATCTACAGTTTTTCTCTTAGATGTTGAGAGCTTGGCACCTAAAGACTCTAGTTCTTTAGCTTTCCATTTACAATATTTTAATTGTTTAATTCCATGTTCACAAATAAAAGAAGGATTTATATTAGTTTTTCTTAAAGAAGCATCCCCTAATAAAGAACCTATTATAATAGACCTCTGTCTATCTGTTAGTTTTATAGCCTTATTTATAAGTAAGTTATCTCTTGTTATATTATTTCTTTTTCTAAAGAAATATACTGAGATAGGCTTTACATTATATAATGCTGCTATTTCTCTATCAGTTTTATTATCTTTAACTAATTTCTCTACTTCTTCATAATTCATCTTTCTAAAGGATTTATATGAGAAGTTAGATTCTAATCCTAGCTTTTTTCTGTTTACTTGAATTAACTGCCTTGAAACATTCATAATTGATGCTATTTCAGCATCTGTTTTACCTTCTTTGTGTAATTCTACTAATCTTTTTGTATCCATAATTTATATTAATTTAATGGTGCAAAGATAAGTAAAATAATTGATATATGCAAATTTTATTATGTGTTAAAAAATCTCTAGTGGTAGTCTTACAATCTGCAAGACCATCAGAAGATGGTTTAATCCTATTGAGTTTGAAGTTTTCAATACCTTCTTGAGCTTGAGCTTGATGCTGAATACATACAATAGTGAAGTTAAGCTGGTCTCTAAGAGTAATAAAGTACTTTGACATCTTTTCTACAGTCTCCATTTTCTTCATTCCACTCTCAGTAGACAAGTTAGAAGTATTATCAAGTATTGCTATTCTATATTCTTCAGAATCATCAGCAGTATAGGGATTAACTGGGTCTACAATCTTTCTCTTAGATGTAGTACCATCAAGTTCCTTAACATCTACTTCTTTAAAGTTAAGATGACCATGACTCAAAGCATAGTCTCTACACTTTTTATTGATACCTGTAGGATTCTTCTCACTATCAATATATTCTACCATCTCTTCAAACTTCTTGATATATCTTTGATACCTTTCAGAATCAAGCTTATCAAGTATTTCTTGAGGTACAGGATGGTCTTTGTCTGTACTTTCCAGTTCTGTTGGGGATATTTCTATCCTATCTAATCTATAAAGTAAATGACATAGAAACTCAGTATACTTCTTTCTTGGACTCTCCTCAAGACAGAAATAAAGTATCTTTACTCTTACTTCAGGATGCTCTATTATAAAGAATAAAGTTTCATAGACATAAACAAAATCACAGAACTTAGTCTTTCCTACCTTTTGATTAGCAGTGCATATTATGTACTTTCCCATTTGAGTTCCAGGTAAGAATACTTTAAACCTAGGAAATGGAAATGGTATACAATTATATAAACCACTTAAAGCTCTTTGCCTTTTGTTCAATAGGAAGGACTTAACACTATCATAGTAACTCATACCATTGTAGACATCCAATCATCCTTTAAATTCTTCTCATCCTTAGCATTTTCAATAAATGCAGCAAGGTCTGAGACTTCTTCAATGTAACCTTCTCCCTCAGAATTAACTTTCCTTGTATCTTTCCAAATAAAGTACTTCAATACTCTCATGTACTGATACTTTCCATTATGAGAACTAACATAATTTTTAGCAGCTTCAATCATCTGCTCATCAGTATATTTATCCCCATAAAGTTTAAAGAATTTAGCCAATCTAAGGGTATTATCTCGTAAATTACCTTTCCAATATTGACTTGTACCTTCCTTCTTTCCAGCAGGAAAAACTTCCATTAGAGATTTTGCAAGGTTCTCAAGTCTTTTATTGTCAGGTACTGATTTATCAGCAGATAGGAGTGCCTTATCAGAAAGGTCACTCCATCTCTGGGTTTGCCTTATCAGAAAGGTCACTCCATCTCTGGGTTACTAGAAGATTTGTTCCTAACAGAGTGTGCTCTTCAACAAGTATCTGCTTCTCTTTCATTTGCTTTAACAGAGTCTCTATGTTTACTCCAGTTTTAACCAAAGTAATCATTAAGACTTCTGGAAGAGAAAGTTTTACCTTTTTACAAGCATCCTCATCTATAGTTATCTTCATATCTTAATCTCTTTGTAATCATTAATTACAGTAACAAGCTTAGGATTATAATTCTCAAGCATCTTATTAGCCAACTCTTCATCTCTTGTACCTACAAAATAAGGAACAATAAGAACAGGGTTCTCATGCCTAAGTAATCTACCCATCCTTTGCTTCACAATAGTGTCAGAGCTATTCAAGTTAGCATAAATACCAACTTGACAATTTACAAGATTCATTCCTTCGTTGAGCATATTACAAGCAGTAATATGGTCTATCTTACCTTTATTAAAGGCTTCAAGATATTCCACAGACTTCTTATTCTTGCTGTTAATACAGTACTCTCCAAGCATCTCTGTCTGCTCAATACTGTTACAGAATATTAATGTTCTATGCTCACTAAGGTGTAACAAGATTTGTTGTACATAAGGAGTCTTCTTATCACTTAACCACTTCAATCTATCACCACATAATCTAAGCCATTTGTTCTTAGCTATTTCACTTCTTGACCTTAAATACCTTTTCTTCCAGTACTCAATCTGATTATCCAAGTCAGTAATATATTGCTCCTGAGTACAATAAATCTTAACTGGATTAGTCTTTTGTTTCATATAGCCCCACCTCATAGCCCAAGAAGATTCTATTAATCTTCCTTTGGCTTTAGGATTCTTCCAAATAACTTCTGTTGGTAAGTCAGCTCTAAGATTTAATGGTAACATATATACTATTGGATCTGGTAGAATATCATCATCTATCACATCCCTCAAGTCTTTCTTATATGATGTTAAATCATCAAATACTTCAATTAGTTCATCCTTGAGTTTATTACTTACTGTTGCTGACAAAAGTACACTATGCTTAATGTCAAAGTAACATAAAGCTTCTCTGCATCTTTCTGATAAGTGATGACACTCATCAAATATAGCACAATCATACTTTCCTGCATATTTAGGAAGAGAAACATAAGTAGTCATAGTAATCTCCATATTACAGTTTGACCACCACTTCTTAATTTCATCAGCCCAATTCTGCTTATGAACATTTCTATTCACTACAAGCAACAGAGTCTTACCTCCCAATGATTTAACTTTTTCTAGAGCTAATCTAGACTTTCCTGTACCAGTGGCTAACTCAAGTAGCCAATTATTTCCTTCAAGTGAAAGAATCTCCTTCAATATATCTTCTCTTGTCATCTTTTCTATTTTTTACAATTTCTTTTAATAATCTTGTATAACTCTTTCCTTCTGCATAGTTTATCTCTTCAAGAAAAGCATAGTAATTATTCGGAGGTTGATATTTCTTTTGAATCCACTCCTTATAAGCTACAACACTTTCAGTCCAATGCTTGAACTTATAATATCTCTTTTCTTTACTATTATAAAGACCAAAGAGATTATTGTATTTCAAACATACCTTAGACTTGAAATGCCCTGTTTCAAGGACAGCTTGAGCATAGACAATATCTTTATGCTCTAAACCATAATAAGACAAAGCCTCCTCCAGACCTTCTTTAGGGGTCTGGGAGAAGAACTTTGGTTGCTCATTAATAATGGTATCAGCTACCTCTATTACAGGGACAGTTTCAACCTTTGGCTGTTGAGAAACTATACTCTTAACTTGCAAGAGTAATGCAATTACTACACTCCACGGCACTACTGTAGCTGCTACAATGAGTGCTTTCAACCATTTATTTCTCATATTTTCTTGAAAAGAATTTATCCTTGAATATAGTTACTCAATGCCTTTAAACAATGTAGGTAAACTACCATATACAGGAAGTGCACCATTCCATTTCTCAATCCACTGCTGCTTAAGAATCAATGGTGTCAAAGCCTGTGTTCTAAGCTTGTTAGCTTCTGCTTCAGCCTGAGCTGCAACTACTTTCTTCTCTGCTTCTGCCTTTACTACAGCTAACTCATTCTGAGCCTTTTGTGCCTTTTGAATCGCAGCATTCTTCGCATTTACTGCATCAACAATAGACTGAGGATATTTCAATCCTGAAGTAAGTTGTTCCAGCTGAAAATTCTCCTTGAGCAGTGCCTTAGACAAATGTGCTTCAATAGCCTTCTCTACCATATCTCTGTTTGATACAATCTCATCAGTAGTATACTTATTGAGCTGAATCCTAAAGGCATCTTTTACATAATTAAAGAGTGTTCCATTAATAACATCCTTGAGTTCCTTCCTATACTTCTTGAATACCTGAGGTGACTTACCATCAGCAATCTTCAATGAAATAGTAGGGTCAATACTAAACTCTGAACCATCCTTTGCATTAATTGTAAAAGCAGGATAATCTACTGTCTGGACATAAGTAGGATACTCATAAACCTGCTCAGTGAATGGATTATACCACACTGCACCAGTAACTAAAGATACATCATCTACACCCTTGTCAGAGCCATAGAGATTCACTTTAATACCTTCACAACCTGCATCTACTCTTTCATAGCCACATGAGGACATTCCCAACATGGTAAATACTGCCATAAGGCACATAATTACTTTACTCTTCATTTTCTTTTGTTTTAATGAATCTAATTATTACTTCTACACCTATCCATATAGCTACTATGAACAATACAATTCCTACAATGTTAGCAGCTGTGTTACTCATGGTGAGTAATTGAGTAACAGCATTTAGTGCTATGAATAAACACAGCACTAAACATACTACCTTGATAATGAATTTTCTCATATTATTAGTTCCAAAACCAAATATACCTAGCCACCATTTTCCTCATAGATATATAACCTTCTAAAGTCTTCCAGAGTTTTTTGTGTCTAAAGCACTTAAACTTTGCTTTCTTCCCATTTTTACCACCCATTACCTTGTATCTATGCCATGCTCCACGTTGATATTTACGAAGGTATTTGTGTGGTATTTTATATTTCTTTCCTTTACTCATATTGTAAATAGATGTATATAACTTCTTACCACTTCTGGCTTATTGATAAGATAGTTCCATTGGTACTTGTTATACCATAGTAGAACCTTATACCTATTACCTACTACTATTATATCTATTGATGGCTCATAATGATTAAATAGGACCATCACGTATATTATGAGTATTATTATAATACATATCTTCATAATTAAATTACTGTGTACAAAAAGAAGAGCTAAGTAGGATTTGTACCCTACAAAGCTCTATTGGTTTAATCTCCAAGGATATTATAGCTAAAGCCTATAGCACCCATATCATGAGCAATGAGTTCACAATGCTTCTTGATTCTAGCATTTTCTGACATTGTGTCCCATACTCTAATAAGTTTGCCTTTAACCTTGGCAATAACCTTGTTGTACTTAGGACTTGTTGATTCTTCAAGCATAGCTTCATAAGCTTCTTGAGACATCTTCAATACCTGTTTTGCAGGAATTGACTTTCTTGTCCTAAATGTAATAACCTCAGGACCTTTGTCCTTCTTTGATTTGTAACTCTTAAAGAGCATCTTATGCTCTTCAGTTAACTCTTCTGGTTTGTTTTCAGCCACCTGCTGGCTTACCATAATACTTCCTGGAAGTACTAAGATAAGACTCAATTTTGGTTCTATCATAAATTAGTTGTCAATGTCATTGTCTGCACCCTTCTTCACCTTCTCATTAAGGATTTCCTTTATAGCTTCAAGGAACTTTGCCTTAGATATTGACTTTGCAGTATCCATAAGTACCATAAACTCTTTTGGAGGCATAGCAATCATTACAGAGATGATAACAGTTGATACAAGAATAGTACTCTTTCCAGAGAAGCCTTTAGTGAGGTTTACTACATCCTCAATCTTAACATTCTCTTCTTCGTACTGTTTCTTGTTCTCTTTGTAAGCTGACTTAAATGCTTCAAGTACCTTCTTGATGTCCTCTTCATTGATGATAGACATCTGGTTCTTTTTGTTTGTTGCCATAATTTTGTTTATTAAAATTAATATGAAATGAATAAATGTTTTCTAAAAATAGCTACTTTATTGCATTAACCACTATGCTAATCATCTTTTCAATAGATAATATAGGATTTGAACCTATGAAATAATAGTATTGTAAGTAGCTGAGATTGGGAGATAGGAGGGACTCGAACCTTCATCTTCAATTTTCCAAATTAAAACAAAGTAATAGTATTGTAAGTATCTATGATACTAACTTCTATATCTTACCATTAGACGACTATCTCCATATAATTGGCACTATTTATCACTGCACTGATGGGATTGAACCATCTCTGATTGTACCAAAAAACAATTGTCCTAACCAATTAGACTAAACGCAAAATTTACTATTGTAAGTGCCAAAAAGTGGGGAAGGTAGGACTCGAACCTACATATTGATAGTTTATGAAATCTATTGCTTATTGATTTAGTATTGTAAGTATCTAAGATACTATTAAACCATTTTAGCTACTTCCCCTTGTATAGTCACTATTTATATGCATGTTGGAATTGAACCAACTACACTTAGATTACAAATCTAATGCTCTAACCAAATGAGCTAATGCTATTAGTATTGTAAGTGACTGAATATTTGTAGACACTAATATATATAAAATCTATGCCATTCTTTTTATAAAAGTAAATAAATTTGTAAGTGTCTTGAAGTGAGTATAGGAGGTATCACTCCTCCTATACCCTTATTGATACTTATTGCTAAACATTATCATAATTTTAAGTAAGTTATAAAATGTTGTAAGTATCACTAGATTTATGCTATTAAAGCACATTCTCTCTCACTATGTCATATCTATTACTCCTGAATAATGACTGTAAAGGAGTATAAACATCCATAATATCCATATCTTTGAAGTTAGTTAAGAACTGCTCAATCTGTGCTATATTAGCAGGGATATAAATCATGTTCTCAATACCTTCAAATCTGTTGATAGAAGCACTTCCAAATCTCCAACCACCATCTACATCAATAGCTACAATATATGGCTTAAATCCAAAGTATCTTTGACACTTCATCATAAAGTCATTCATTGAAGCTTCAGGAGACCACAATGAGTTCCACTCACCATCACTGATGATAGTCCATACAGGATAGTTCTTCAGAGCATCAAGTATCTGAGGGTTCTTCTGACACTCCCTATGCAAATCATCAGGTATTTTACTTATGTTAGTACCACCACCTTGGAATACTGCATTACAGAAGTTCCTAATAGATTGATAGTTCTCACAGAAGCTCTTCTTAGGGTCAACAAAAGTAGTCTGTTTTACCTTTACTGTTTCACTTCTAATGAAAGAGTTTACAGAGTTATTCTTTCTGTCTATACAAGTATGCCAATGACTATTAGTATTGAAGAAACCAAGTAAGTTTCTACCATCATCATCTGGGTTCTTACATAAACATACAGAAGCTAAGAATGTAGCAAAGTTGAAAGGTTTACCTCTCATAGAACCTGAATCATCTATGATTACAAGACTATTATAAGGAAGATTAACCTTAGTCATGAATGTTTCAAGCTTAAGCTCATCTACATTGTCATTACAGATGTCATTATACAGCTCTTTGAAATTAGTTGCTCCTGTATTGACCTTAGCCTGCTTTGAAACTTTCTTCAACTTGATTTTATCCTCTTCTGTGGCTTGTCCCTGTCTAACTTTTTCCTCTAGAACTCTCTGTTCCTCTTGTTTAGACTCCTTGTACTTCTCCCATTCAGTGAGCCAAGGCTGGAACTTAGAATATTTATCCTTCTCAGTATCTTTAATCTTACTGTAAAGGATTCTATTCTTAACTCTAAACCTTGCTTGTGAAGGAAGCTTGTCAAACCAATCAATAAATGATTGTTTGTCAAACTCATTGATTTTACCTGTAGAGAATAGCACTGACTCAAGGTTACCATTGTAATCCTTTCTCCACTTCCTATAGCCCTTGAAGTTAGCATAGTTCTCATTTACTTCATACTCCCAACCCATAAGTTCTGAGAGCATTATAAGCAACTTAACCTTATCTTCCATTACCTTTTTAGTCTCAGGAAGCATCTTGTTATGACCACTTCTTTTGCTTACTCTAGGAAGTGTCAAGAATTTAGCAACAAGAGTTTTATTGAAAGGATTATTACCATTGATAACCTTATAGAGATAGTTTGCAATAACCTCCCTATATTTTGCCTCAGCAAAGAGATTATGTATTCTAATAACTCTAGAGCCTTTAGTCTGTACTCTATTTCTGAACAGCAAATCAAAGCAAGTATATTCATTGAATAAACCTGCTTCAAGGAACTTCACAAATTGAGCTTGATGCTTATTCCACATCCAATCAAGAACTACTTGAAAACCTTCTCTATTGGCATTACCACCACTATCCTTCTTAACACCCTTAAAGATGTTATGCTGTCTAGCTGTAATATCACCAATTGAGAAAAGTAAACTAAAGAACATTTGTTTATGTTCTTTATTTCCTCGAACTTCTGACCAACAAGCATCAAGTAATGATGCATCAATTGTGTTGCCCACACTCTGAAAGAGTTTAAGGCAATTTCTTAATCCATAAAAAGGATTATCGTTACTTTTGTTTAACTTTACCTGTACCATTCTGCTAATGTTTTATTTTATTTTTGTAAGTAACGTAGTTAGGATATTCTTTTCTATCTTTGAACTATATATGTCTTCCTTATACTACTAGAAAGTTTCAGTTTCACTCATAGCTGAAAGCTCTGCTTCAAGCTCCTTAATCTTATCTTCAGGTGACTTCTGAGATTCTTTAAGAGCTTTAAGTTTAGCTGTAAGTTCAGCTTTCTTCTGAGCATTTTCCTCAACTTCCATTCTATACCTCTTGTAACCTATTACTAGGTTTACAAGCTCCTTCTGCTCTTTAGCAGTATCTAACTGCCTTGCAGTAGAATCGCTTGCAACCCACTCATCTTGACTTTCAAGCTGCTTAATCTTGTTAGATAAAGCAAGTCTGATGTTATTAAGAGAGTTGATTGTAGTAGTGTGGAGCAACTCAACTACATTGATAGGTGTGCCAAGCTTAGAATTTACTGTGTTGTTTCTAAGCAACATAGTAAGAAGCAATGAACACATCTTATCAAAGTGTTCTTTTGTGAAATTAATCTTTGCCATTAGATATTGATTTTATAGTATTCTTTACCATTTTCCTTGAGTTCCTTGACATACTCAATGTCAATCTTATCATTACATGAGTAGGAGTTTACAATCATAACTTCCTTACTCTCATCAAGGTTCTTCAATGCCTCTCGAAGGTCTTTTACTGTAAATTTTGCCATAGTTTTCTAATTAATAAGTTATTCTACATAGAAGTAAGTAAATGTTATAAGCTACTTTATAATTGGGATGCTCATTACAGAAACATCCCAATCTACTTATAAACTCTCTTAAGTCTACTTTGTACTTATACATGACTTCTTAGTAGCCACTAATAATTTCAAAGTCTACCATATCACCATACTTGGCTTCAGTGATAAGCATACCAAAGTACTTTCCAAGATGTTGAGCAATCTCTTCATTTGCACAACCTAGAAACCCAATAGCAGCCCTAGCAAGACCCACACCATGGTCAGAGTGGAAGTTACCCAAGCCAGCAGCACCACCATGATTAGTGCAGCCACTAAGAACATTATATTCTTCTCCCTCACTCTTAATCTTGCATATTACCTTCATTTTACCTGAGTTAATCTCACTCTTATAGTAAGTAGAACTCTTAGTTACAAATGGATTGTAAGGATAATAGATGTAAGAGTCTTCTGGGCCTTTTGTGAGATGCAAATCTTGACCCAAGTTAAGAGCTTTTCTTATGATGTTTAACTTGAACATAGCAGCAGAAGCCTTACTAATTGTAGCTATATTCTTTGTGATATAGAACATATCATCATAATTAAGACCAAGAGCTTCACAAGCCTTCTTAAAGGTTGTAATGTTCTTAAAGTTGTATGTCAACTCATCTTTGTCAAAGGCTTGAAGTGCAATCTCTTTGAGTGTTGCATTTCCACTGTTGAACCACTCTTTAGCCTTATTAAGAGTGACAGTTACATTTCTTTCTTTCATGTTATTTATATTAATTAATCCCAAATATACGCTTCATACTCACATTTAAGCTCTATTTCAGCTTGCTTAGCTTCTTCAAGATATATACTTAAGAAGTGTGAACATTCATCAAAACTTTCAATGTTTCCATCAAATTCAATGTACAACCATTGTTCACAATATCTTACTGCTGATTGTTGCTTTTCAGTTGACTTTCTCATTAGTTCTAGATATTAGTATTTCTCAAAGATATTCTATATTATAGGTCTATCCTTGAGAAATATTGTTCTACTTCAATCCTATTAGCTTTTTGATTCTAGCCCATAGTGTATTCTTCTCTGGCTGAACATTAGAACTTCCACTATTCTTTCTGTTCTTATAGATAGTCTTAGGACCTACTGCTAAGAAACTTACACCCAATTTAGTTGGATTATTTGCAGGAGCTATAACTTGATACCAATGTCTATAACAGGCATTACTTGTTCTACCTTCAAGCTTAGTTGCAGCATATCTGCAAGCTTCTTTAATGTTGTGAGGATTAGCTGTGATAGCTTGGACTAGAATATTATTCTCCTCATCAGTCCATCTTTTCTTTGTTATCATACTCTTGTTTGCTTTATTATTCTTATTTCTTGTTTTTGTGCCCTTAGTAAGACTCGAACTTACATTCCAAGTTTAGGAAACTTGTGCTCTATCCATTGAACTATAAGGACAGTTGGGGCTTTTTATTCTTCAAGTGTGTGCCCTCTTCTATTCCTTCTTCACACTTATGGCTATAGAAGTAACTAGCTAGCTTAGTACTTTAGATTCACCATACTCTTTACACTTTACAACCCTCAAAGTGTCAGTTAGAAAACAATGCTATTACATCTTCAAAAGTATATTCAACCTTATTTAAATCTAGTGATTTAGTAGGTTTAATAACCTTTGAAGACTCTTCATTGTATTCTCTAGCAACAACATCAACCTCTTCATCTAATAAAGAATGGTTTATTGCAAAGTAATATAGTTCTTTAATTGTCATAACTATTAACTTTTGTGCATCCAGTGAGACTTGAACTCACAACCCACAGCTTAGAAGGCTGTTGCTCTATCCATTGAGCTATGGATGCTTCAATTAGATTATTTCTAAACCATGTATGTTATAGTATTTATCAGCTAGCTTTCTTAATGCAAGTGGGTCAATAGGGACTTGAACCCTAAACCTTCACATTATGAGTGTGCTGCTCTAACCACTTGAGCTATAGACCCTAAATGCTATTACTTCACAGTAATAGCACATCCTAAAAACAATCTTTAACCTTATAATAACTAAAACCTAATCTTTATCTAGTTTAAGTGTCTTATTAAATAGATTATAACCAGACACTATCTTGTACTCTTCTTTAGTAATAGTATATAAACAAGCTAAAATGAGCATAATATCTAATACTATTGTACCAAAGAACCAACTATAACCTTTGTATGTAATACTATCTATACCACAAACAGAGAGTATTACTATGAGTGCTGAAACCCATAGTAATATGCCTTTTAGGATTAACTTAATACTTTTCATGATTTCTTAAAGTTTAATTCTTTCTGTATTTGCTCTTTTACCTCTTTTGAGAGATATTGCTTGTAGTCTTTTCCAGTCTTTGCAGACTTTCTATTGATATATACTGCACCACTCTTGGTAATATAGATAGGATATTTATTACCCTTCTTATCTTCCCAAGTATATTTAGTTTGCTGTCCTTCACTCTTTGTAGTTTGAGTAGTTATAGACTTAAAAGTATTACCTTCTCTTGCTACTTGAGCATAGCTTGTACAGCTTAATAAAGCCATAAACAAGCAGAAAATGAGCTTTTTCATTATTTATTTTGCGGATTTTCACTTTCCATTATGATGTAAATTACAAGCCAAAAGACTATATTTATACCAATGATTAATGTTGTATCTTCCATTATTTCAGTAAAAATAGTTATGAATAATTATTTAACTTTTGCTTTTGCTTAGGAGAGAAAGGCAATAAGGTAGG
>ENA-ORRH01000154-ORRH01000154.1-human-gut-metagenome-genome-assembly--contig:-NODE-154-length-72968-cov-12.2166_pt1 | contig 72968 bp, 78 predicted proteins | sample MGYA00242173_ERZ509130 | MGnify/ENA primary metagenome ERZ509130 (study PRJEB26280, sample SAMEA2338633) | human gut metagenome | biome: human gut; feature: human-associated habitat; material: faeces... | reverse complement strand
CAGCCGCTGGCGGCTGTCGGACTTGGGTTGGCGGGGCCTTTTGGCCTTGCCGGACAGGGCACGGGTCAGCTGCCCCTCCGTCAGGACGGCCAGCTTCAGGGCAGGCCACTCACTGCCGGCGGACAGCGCCCCCACGGAGACGAGCGTCTGGCCCGGGGCGGGGACGGCATCGCCCTCCAGCGCCAGGGCGGCAGGGATATGGCGCCGCTGGAGGAACTCCTGCATATTACGGCAGCGGACCGCGCCGCCGCAGAGCACCAGCACGCCGAAGCCGGCGGTCAGATAGTGGGTGATGTCGGTGGCGGCGGCATCCAGGCTGCCGCCGTAGCCGGAGAGCTGCTTGGCGCTGACGTCCAGCAGCAGGCGGGGCGGCAGCAGATAGCGGCTGGTGGGCAGGCTCTCCAGCTGGCAGAGGGCAAAGCGGGAGAGCACCGTCTCCAGCTCCGGCTCCGTAAGGGTCAGGTCGCCGAAGGCGCCGGCCATGAGACCGGCCTCCACGGCGGCGGTAACATCCTGACGGGTCTGGAACAGAAAGGCCCGGAGCGTCTCCTGCACCCGGCCGGCCTCGCCGGCACAGAGGATGGTGTCCTGGGCCAGATAGTCAAACGCGGTGGTCTTGTCCGGGCAGACGGCGGCCATATAGCGGTCCGCGCCGGGTGGCGCGATCCCCTGGCGCAGCAGTTCGGCATCGTCCAGCAGGCGCTGACGAATGGCGGCGTGCTCCTTCTTCAGGCGGCGGGCGGCATCCTCCATGCGCCCGGCGGCGTCGGCGGCGGCGGTCTCTTCGGCAAAGGGCAGCAGCTCAGATGCCGGCAGAATACACACCTGGCGGCGGTTCAGCACGCGGCGCTGTGTGGCTGTCTCGAATTCGCCCAGGCTATCCAGCTCGTCGTCGAAAAACTCACAGCGCAGCGGGCGCTCCTCCCCAGGGGAGAACACGTCCAGAATACCGCCCCGCAGGGCAAACTGGCCGGCCCCCTCCACCTGATCGGTGCGGGTGTATCCGGCGGCGGTCAGGCGGCGGCAGAGGTCCTGCACGTCGTATCGCGCGCCCACCTCCAGAGAAAAAGCGGCGGCGAGCAGCACCTCCCGGGACAGACAGCGCTGCACCAGGGCGGCGGCGGTGGTCACCACCACGGGGGCGTCGCCCCGGGCCATGCGGTACAGGGCGGACAGCCGGGCATTCTCCCACTGGCGGCTGTAAGCGGCGGGGCGCAGCTGCAATTCGCGCTCCGGCAAGCACACCGGCTCCACGCCCAGCAGAACGCGGATATCCGCCGCCTGACGCTGAACGTCCTTCTCATCGGCACACAGGAGCAGCAGCGGACGCTTCGTCTCTGCCGCCAGCGCGGCGGAGAACATGGCCCGGTGGACGGGGGCAAGCCCCGTCACGGCAGCGCAGCAGGTAACGGCTGCTGTGCAGCGCCGTCAGCAGCTCCTGAAGCTGCGGCAGAGCAGATAACTTGTCTAACAATCCGGTCACGGGGCATCCCTCCTTTCCCCTCCGGCGGCACTTCGTGCCGGTCCCTCTCCGCACGGAGAGGGACTTCGGCCGATCAGTTAAATCTGTTCATAGCCCGGTCCGGGCCTTCATCAATGACGGACAAGGCGGCATCGGCTGCACGGTCCAGGGCAGCGCGGAGGGTCTTGGCCTCCTCGCCCTGGGGCTTGCTGATGACCCAGTCGATCATCTCATGATCCGGGTGATCGGGCATCCCCACACCCACCTTGATGCGGGGAAAGACATCGGTGCCCAGGTGCTGAATGATGTTCTTCAGCCCATTGTGACCGCCGGCAGAGCCGCTTTTGCGGATACGCAGCTTGCCCACCGGCAGGGACACGTCGTCGGAGATGACCAGCACATGGTCGGCGGGCACCTTGTAGAACCGCGCCGCCTCGCCCACGGACTCACCGGAAAGGTTCATATAGGTCTGGGGCTTCATCACCAGTATTTTATGTCCCTTGTAGTCCAGCATACCGGTCCATGCCTTGAAGCGGAGCTTATTCAGGGCGAATTTCTCCTTTTCCATCAGGCTGTCCAGGGCCAGCCAGCCCATATTGTGGCGGGTGGACTCATACTTGCTGCCGGGATTACCCAGGCCCACCAGCAGCCACTCCACACCGCCGCTGCCGTTCCGATTAAAAAACAAGGCTGTCGCCTCCTTGCATACACAAAATAAGAGGACTGCAGACGCAGTCCTCTTATTATAGCACCGTTTTTCGGGTTTGGAAAGTATTTTAGTTGAACAGCTTGGCGATGGAGATCTCCTGATAGATGCGCTCGATGGCCTCGGCAAACATGGGGGCCACGGAGATATACTTGATCTTGTCGCAGCCCTCGCCCATGGACTCGGGAATGGTGTTCAGCAGAGCGACCTCCTTGATGACGCTGTTGTTCAGGCGCTCCAGCGCGGGGCCGGACAGCACGCCGTGGCTGGCGCAGGCATATACGCTGTTGGCGCCGCCCACCTCCACAATAGCCTTGGCGGCGTTGCAGATGGAACCAGCGGTGTCGATCATATCGTCGAAGAGGATGCAGTCCTTGCCCTCCACGTCGCCGATGACGTTCATGACCTCGCACTGGTTGGCCTTCTGGCGGCGCTTGTCCACGATGGCCAGGCCCATGTGCAGCTTCTGGGCGAAGGTGCGGGCGCGGGCCACAGAGCCCACATCGGGAGAGACGACCACCATGTCCTCGCACTTTTCGCCGAACTTCTTGGCGTAATAGTCCACGAACACGGGGTTGCCCAGCAGGTTATCCACGGGGATATCGAAGAAACCCTGGATCTGGCTGGCGTGCAGGTCCATGGTCAGCACGCGGTCGGCGCCGGAGGCGGTGAGCATATTGGCCACCAGCTTGGCGGAGATAGGATCGCGGGACTTGGCCTTACGGTCCTGACGGGCATAGCCGAAATAGGGGATCACGGCGGTGACACGGCCGGCGCTGGCGCGCTTGCAGGCGTCGATCATGATGAGCAGCTCCATCAGGCTGTCGTTGACGGGTTTGCAGGTGGAGTTGATGAGGAACACATCGCTGCCGCGGACGGTCTCGTACAGGGAAACGGACGCCTCACCGTCAGCGAAGCTTTTAACCTCTGCCTCGCCCAGCTTGATGCCGATGAGCTTGCAGATCTCCTGTGCCAGCGCGGGATTGGCGTTGCCTGTAAAGATCTTCATATCCTTGCCGTGAGAAATCATGGTGCGTACTCTCGCTTTCTATCCGAATTTTTATAGGTACAGATATATTGCAAACAGCTGCGCTGTTCCGCACTTGTTAAAAAGAAAACAAAAATGCCGCCCACTGACAGTGCGCTCTACAGCGCGGCGTACAGCGTGGACGGCACGGCACCCGAAAGGCGGGTGCGGTCATGGACAGTATTGCACTTGTCGGCGCGAATGCGGCCCATGGGCACTCACCTCTTTCTGCATTGTTCTCTGCCCCTATTATAACAGGTCCTACGGGAAAATCCAGTATTTTTCCCGTTTTTTTCGGCAATAATTTTTTCGGCAGCGGTCCGTGGGCGTTCGTCTGTCTTTTGGTAGGTCAAACAGAAAGTATTTTGAATGTTTCGGAGAAATATCGCCTGCTTTTGGTATTTTATAGTTGCATTTCCCATTACATTGTTTTACAATAGTTGTCGCTTATGTAACAGGAGTGTGATACGGTCATGCTGCACATCGTACTGGTCGAACCGGAAATACCCCAGAATTGCGGTAATATCGCCCGCACCTGCGCCGCCACCGGCAGTCAGCTGCACCTGGTGCGGCCCCTGGGCTTTGATATTTCCGACCGGGCGGTGAAGCGCGCCGGACTGGATTACTGGCACCTGGTGAACGTACAGGACTACGACGGGTTGGAGGCGCTGTTTGCGCGGCACCCGGAGGCGGCCGCCGATCTGTGGCTGGCCACCACCAAGGCGCCGCAGGACTACACCCGGGCACGGTTCTCGCCGGATTGCTGGCTGTTCTTCGGCAAGGAGACAGCCGGGCTGCCGGAGGACTTTCGCAGGACCCACTATGACCGGTGCATACGGCTGCCCATGCGCCCGGAGGCGCGGAGCCTGAACCTGAGCAACTCCGTGGCGATCCTCACCTATGAGGCGCTGCGGCAGAATGGCTTTCCCGGTCTCGCCGGAACCGGCGAGATGGCAAATATATGAATTTCACGTGAGAGGAGCGTATTCCATGAATTACAATAAAAAAACAGTACAGGATGTAGACGTCAAGGGCAAGAAGGTCCTGCTGCGCTGTGACTTCAACGTGCCCCAGGACAAGGAAACGGGCGCGATCACCAGCGACAAGCGCATCGTGGCGGCACTGCCCACCATCAAGTATCTGCTGGACAACGGCGCGGCGGTCATCGCCTGCTCCCACCTGGGCAAGCCCAAGGGCGAGTGGAAGATGAAGCTGACGCTGGCGCCCGTGGCGGAGCGTTTGAGCCAGCTGCTGGGACGGGAGGTCATCTTCGCCAAGGATATCGTGGGTGAAGATGCCAAAGCCAAGGCCGCTGCCCTGCAGCCCGGCCAGATCATGCTGCTGGAGAACCTGCGGTTCGATATCCGCGAGGAGAAGAACGACCCCGGCTTCGCCAAGGAGCTGGCGGACATGGCGGAGCTGTATGTGTCCGACGCCTTCGGCACCGTGCACCGTGCCCACGCCTCCACCGTCGGTGTGGCGGCATACCTGCCGGCGGTGTCCGGCTTCCTGGTGGCCAGAGAGCTGTCCGTCATGGGCAAGGCCCTGGACGACCCCAAGCGGCCCTTTGTGGCGGTGCTGGGCGGTGCCAAGGTCAGCGACAAGATCGCGGTCATCAACAACCTGCTGGACAAGGCGGACACCATCATCATCGGCGGCGGCATGGCGTATACCTTTGCCAAGGCCCAGGGCGGCAGCATCGGCAAGAGCCTGTGCGAGCCGGATAAGCTGGATTACGCCCTGGAAATGATCGAAAAGGCCAAAAAGAACGGCGTGAAGCTTCTGCTGCCCACGGACACCGTGGCGGCGGATGACTTCTCCAATGACGCCAAGCGCCAGGTGGTCAGCACCATGGCCATTCCCGAGAGCTGGGAGGGCATGGATATCGGTCCCGACACCATCAAGACCTTCTGCGGCGCCGTGAAGGGCGCGGGCACCGTGGTGTGGAACGGCCCCATGGGCGTGTTTGAGTTTGACAACTTCGCCGCCGGCACCCGGGCCATGGCCCAGGCGCTGGCTGACAGCGGCGCCGTGACCATCGTGGGCGGCGGCGACAGCGCGGCGGCGGTGGAGCAGCTGGGCTTTGCCGACAAGATCACCCACATCAGCACCGGCGGCGGCGCGTCGCTGGAGTTCCTGGAGGGTAAGGAGCTGCCCGGCGTGGCCTGCCTGCTGGACAAGTAAGGTCCGGCATCTTTGCCGCGGCCAGCGGAGCGGATCGGCCGCGCAGGCTTTGGCGAAAACCGTTTTATTTTGTGTGCATATCCCCATTTCTATATAAGAGTAAAAGACGAGGAGTTAGTTTGTTATGAATCGCAGATATCGCAAGACCATTATCGCCGGCAACTGGAAGATGAACAAGACCGCCAGCGAGACGAAGAAGTTTGCCGAGGAACTGAAGGCCCTGCTGCCCAAGGCCAAATGGTGCGACATTGTGGTGTGCGTGCCCTCCGTAGATATCGCCGCCGCCATCAAGGGCTTCAAGGATGCCCGCGTGTCCGTGGGCGCACAGAATGTGTTTTATGAGAAGAACGGCGCGTACACCGGCGAAGTCTCCGCCGATATGCTGAAGGACCTGGGCGTAAAGTACGTCATCATCGGTCACTCTGAGCGCCGCCAGTATTTCGGCGAGACGGATCTCACCGTCAACCGCAAGGTGCTCTCCGCGCTGGAGGCGGGTCTGCACCCCATCATCTGCGTGGGTGAGACGCTGGAGCAGCGGGAGCTGGGCATCACCATGGAGCTGATCGCGCTGCAGGTCAAGTCCGCCCTGGCCGGCGTGCCCGCGGAGAAGCTGCGGAAGTGCGTGATCGCCTATGAGCCTGTGTGGGCCATCGGCACCGGCAAGACCGCTACCGCCGAGCAGGCCGCTGAGGTCTGCACCTTCATCCGCACCACCGTGCGTCACCTGTACGGCGCCCGTATCGCCCGCAGCATCACCATCCAGTACGGCGGCTCCATGAAGCCCGCCAACGCGGCGGAGCTGCTGGCCCAGCCGGACATCGACGGCGGCCTTATCGGCGGCGCCTCTCTGAACCCTGAGGACTTTATCGCCATCATCAATGCTGCCAACCAAGGCTGAGCATTTCCAAGGAGGAACGGCATGAATAAGACCCCTACCACCCTCATCATCATGGACGGCTTCGGCATTGCGCCCCCCGCGGACGACAATGCCGTCACTCTGGCCAAGACGCCGGTGCTGGATAAGCTGTTTCAGGAATACGCCCACACCACGCTGTCCGCCAGCGGACTGGACGTGGGTCTGCCCGCCGGGCAGATGGGCAACAGCGAGGTAGGCCACACCAACATCGGCGGCGGCCGCGTGGTGTTTCAGGACCTGCCCCGCATCAGCCGCGCTATCGAGGACGGCAGCTTCTTTAAGAACGAGGCCTATAACCAGGCGATGGACAACTGCCTGGAGAAGGGCACCAGTCTGCACCTGTGCGGTCTGCTGTCGGACGGCGGCGTACACTCCCACATCGAGCACCTGTTCGCCCTGCTGCAAATGGCTAAGGACAAGGGGCTGACCAAGGTGTACGTCCATTGCTTCCTGGATGGCCGGGACGTGTCCCCCACCAGCGGCAAGGGCTTCGTGCAGGCACTCGCCGACAAGTGCGCCCAGCTGGGCGTCGGCAAGATCGCCACGGTGATGGGCCGCTACTACGCCATGGACCGCGACAAGCGGTGGGAGCGCGTACAGATGGCCTATGACGCTATGGTGTACGGCGAGGGCCGCCGCAGTGATGACCCGGTGGCCGCCGTGGCGGAGAGCTATGCCAACAACATCACCGACGAGTTCATGGAGCCGGTGGTGGTGGACGGCGACGGCACCATCAGCGACAATGACAGCATCATCTTCTTCAACTACCGGCCCGACCGGGCCCGGGAGATCACCCGGGCCATCGTGGACCCGGACTTTGACGGCTTTGCCCGGGAGTTCTTCCCCACCACCTATGTGTGCAACACGGAGTACGACGCCTCCATGCCCAACGTGCTGGTGGCGTGGCCCCGCATCGCCGTGAAGAACGGGCTGGGTGAGTACCTCAGCCGCATGGGCATGACCCAGCTGCGGATCGCCGAGACGGAGAAGTATGCCCATGTGACGTTCTTCTTCAACGGCGGCGTGGAGACGCAGTACCCCGGCGAGGACCGGGTGCTGGTGCCCTCTCCCAAGGTGGCCACCTATGATCTCCAGCCGGAGATGAGCGCCTTCGAGGTGTGCGACAAGTGTGTGGAGCGCATCGAGTCAGGCGCCTATGACGTCATCATCCTGAACTTCGCCAACTGCGACATGGTGGGGCACACCGGCGTGCTGGAGGCCGCCATCAAGGCCGTGGAGACGGTGGATATCTGCGTGGGCAAGGTGGTGGACGCCACGCTGAAGATGGGCGGCATCGCCATGGTGACCGCCGACCACGGCAACGCCGAGGATATGAAGCAGCCCGATGGCAGCCCCATGACCGCCCACACCACCAATCTGGTACCCTTCATCCTGTGCGGCGCCGGCACAGAGCTGCGGCCCGGACGGCTGGCGGATATCGCGCCCACCATCCTGGACGTGATGGGTCTGGCCTGCCCGGAGGAGATGGACGGCAAGACGCTGATCGTGAAGTAAAACGAACGATCCGCTTTTACGCGAAGTCCCGAAGCGCGGCTTCGGGACTTCCTTATAAGGAGACAAACCCATGAACATATTTGTCATCGGCTGCGGGCGGTGGGGTTCCCTCATCACCTGGTATCTGGATCACATCGGCCATCATGTGACGCTGTACGGGCGGCAGAGCTCGCCCCGTATGCAGTCCTTTCTGGCCACCCGGCAGAACGATCTGCTGACGCTGCCAGACTCCGTGGGGCTGACCACCGACCTGCGGGACGTGGAGCAGGCGGAGACGGTCATCATCTCCATCGGCTCCCAGAGCCTGCGTTCTCTGCTGGCAGAGGCGCCTATGCAGGCCCTGCGGGGCAAGACGGTGGTGCTGTGCATGAAGGGCCTGGAGATGGGCACCGGCGAACGGCTCAGCGTTATCGCCGGATCGCTGCTGCATGAGAGCAACACCGTGGCGGTCTGGCTGGGGCCGGGCCATGTGCAGGAGTTCTACCGGGGCATCCCCAATTGCATGGTCATCGACAGTGGGAACGACGCTGTAAAGCGCCGACTGGTGCAGGAATTCTCCAGCGACCTGATCCGTTTCTACTATGGCGGCGACATGATCGGCAACGAGGTAGGCGCCGCGGCCAAGAACGTGGTAGGCATTGCGGCGGGCTTTCTGGACGGCGTGGAGATGTCCAGCCTGAAGGGCGCGCTGATGAGCCGGGGTACCCGGGAGGTGGCGCGGCTGATCAAGGCTATGGGCGGCAATGAGCTATCAGCCTACGGGCTGTGCCATCTGGGGGACTACGAGGCCACGGTGTTCTCGCCCTACAGCCATAACCGACAGTTCGGCGAGTCCTTCATCCGCCATCAGGACTATCACAGGCTGGCGGAGGGCTATTACACAGTGGAGGCACTGATGGTGCTCCGCGAAAAGCACGGCGTGGAGCTGCCGATATGCATGGCGGTACACAACATCCTGTACGAAAGCGCCGATCCCCGGGCAGAGCTGAGTGCCCTGCTGCGGCGGGGCCTGCGGGCGGAATTCGACGACTGAATATGAATAAAACATCCTCTGTCCGGCGACAATACGGGCAGAGGATGTTTTATTTCGGCGTGCCGCCCGCCGGAAGGGGCGGCGGCGGGACTTCCCGCCAGGAAAGGGACACGCATATGAAGGACTCCCGAAACGAACGGCTGCGGGCCATGTTCGCCGGGCGGGGCTATTACATAGCCATCGCCCTGTGCCTTGTGGCCGCAGGAACGATCGGCTATTTCGCCCTGAGAGAGCGCCCGGTGACCGTGGAGCAGACGGACACGCCGCCGGTGCTGGATATTCAGCCCGTCACCCCCACCCAGCCGGTGGTAAAGCCCGCGCCGGTGGTCATCCCCGACCCGGTGGAGGAGGCGGAGATCACCGAGCCGGCAGAGCTGCTGCCCCAGGTGGTATCCCCTCTGGACGGCACCACAGTGACGGTGTTCAGCATGACGGAGCTGTTATATGACCCCACTATGGCCGACTGGCGCACCCACGACGGCATCGACGTGCAGGCTGACGAGGGCGCGGCGGTGAAGACCGCCGCCGCAGGGACCGTGCAGTCCGTTACCGACGACGAGCTGATGGGCACCACGGTGGTCATTCAGCACGACGGCGGGTACGCCACCCAGTACAGCAGCTTACAGGAAAATACGCCTGTGGCGCAGGGCCAGACCGTGGCCGCCGGGGAGGTCATCGGCTATGTGGGCAGCACCTCCGCCGCCGAGAGCCGCATGGGGCCCCATCTCCACTTCTCCGTCAGCCGGGACGGGGCGGTCATCGATCCCCACGACTATGTGAACGGCGGCGAATAAGCGAAAAGAACGCCCTGTCGGGCGTTCTTTTCGCTTATTTCATAGAGGTGACGGTGCCCATGAACAGGGGCACGCAGGCGTGGGTGTCCACGACCATGTAGAGGAAGGGGCGATCCAGCGTGACGGTCTTGACGTCGGTGGGCTGCGCGCTGCCGCTGTTCACCTGCACTGACGTGGCCGCGGCGGCCCTGGTGCCGTTTTCGTCCAGCGACAGATACGTCTTGTGCAGCACAGAGGAGACGTACAGATTATTGCCGCTGGGCGCACTGCCCATAGCCCGCAGGTCAGCTCTGGACACGTCAAACAGGTCCGTGATACCCATAGCCGTCAGCGCCTTCTCCAGCTCCAACTCCGTTTGGGCGGTAAACCGGGGGATGGACGCCTGCACATCGGCGTATTGGTGATTGGTGATCAGCTGATACAGATGCTCACCGGTGAGGTTCTTCAGGTAGTCCTCCAGCGTCACGCCCTCGTCGGGCAGCAGCGCTACGAACGCATATTTCCCGCCGTCATAGGGCTTCAGGAAGCCGGTAACGTTGTTGCCGGACAGATAGATGCTCTCGCTGCTGGTCAGGTAATCCGCCGTCTGGCGCGCACCGGAAGCGGCGGTGAAGGTCCCGCCCTCGCGGATATCCGACGCTTCGTAGGGCGTCTCCCACCGGGCGTCAAAGCAGGCGGCGTTGACCAGATACAGCATGGTGGCCTCGCCGGGTGCCTGCTCCAGCAGACTGTCGATCAGGCCGTTTGTCTCCTTACCGACCCAGCGGTTCAGGTCGGTGACCAGACTGCCGTCGAACGCAGAACGATAGACCTCCGCATTGTAGTAGTTGACGCAGGCGCGCAGGAAGCTGTCCTCCACCCGGAAGGTATCCCGCACCCACGCGGAGTTGGCCAGCGAAACGGCGCAGCTCTTGTACGCAGCAGGCAGGCTCATGCGGTAGGTGTACAGAAATTCATTCAGCTGGTTCAGACTCATGCCCGCCGCCGTTTCCATCTGCTTCAGGGTAGTTCCACCGGCGCCGTTGGCCGTCATGCCCAGTGCGTTCAGGATGGACACCGGTGACAGCAGCACACCCGTCTCTCCCGCCCGTTCACTGCGAAGCAGTGACAGGGCAAAGGCCGACACCGCCTCGCCTCCGGCAGTCAGGTCGGTAGTCGTGTCCAGTGCCTGGGGCACGATATCCTTGGTCAGTGCCTGCGCCTTGATGCCGCAGCCGGGCAGGGCCAGCAGCATCAGCAGCGCCAGCACCAGCGCCGCCGCACGTTTTTTCATAGGATCCGCCTCCTTTCAAAAGGCTCATCTGCTATATAGACGCAATTCCTTCGGAAAAGGTTTCCCGCCCGCAGAAAAAGCGCCGCCATCGGCGGGGATGGCGGCGCGGTATGTCACTTGCAGTATTTCTCGATGTAGGCATCCTGGCACTTGATGATGATATCCACCGCCGCCTGACGGCCCAGCACGTCGCTGACCACGGTCTCCTTGCCCTCCAGGCTCTTATAGACCCGGAAGAAGTGCTTGATCTCGCTGGCCACGTGGGCAGGCAGCTCGGAAATATCCGTGTACAGATGATAGGTGGGGTCCTCGAAGGGGATGGCGATGATTTTCTCATCCAGGTCGCCGCCGTCCTCCATGGTGATGACGCCGATGGGGAAGCAGCGCACCAAACTCATGGGGCGGATGGACTCGCTGCACAGCACCAGCACGTCCAGGGGGTCGCCGTCGTCGGCCCAGGTGCGGGGAATGAAGCCGTAGTTGGCGGGATAGTGGGTAGAGGTGTAGAGGATACGGTCCAGCCGCAGCATACCGGTATCCTTGTCCATCTCGTATTTGTTCTTGGAGCCCTTTTCGATCTCGATGACCGCCCAGAAATCCTCGGGCTTTACCCGCGCGGGGGCAATATCATGCCAAATATTCATAGGATGTTCCTCCTGTTCCAGTTTGTTCCGTGGACACATTATAGCGCAGAAAAGCGCGGCGCGCAACGGGGTTTTATAACTTTGTCGAAATGTTTTTTCCAAAAGGTGTTGACACAGGCCGGGCGGTGTGGTATTCTAACAAGTGCCTGATCCGCCGGTGTGGTGGAATGGTAGACACAGGAGACTTAAAATCTCCCGGCAGCAATGCCGTACCGGTTCGAGTCCGGTCACCGGCACCACCCGGTACAGTACAATATCGCGGAGTAGAGCAGTTGGTAGCTCGTCGGGCTCATAACCCGGAGGTCGGAGGTTCAAGTCCTCTCTCCGCAACCATCTTGAGTGACCAAAATAGATACACTCACCTGAAACCCCTGAGAAATCAGGGGTTTCAGCGTTTTTATGCTCTGTTTTTTCAAAGCGTGTTTTATAGATACACAAGGGCATTTCAGAGCGTTAGGCAGGACTTGAACTAAATTCTCGGCTGATTTGGCCTGCCTTATGGCGGACTCTACGCTCTCGGATACTTTTTATTGCTCGTCTTTCCTGAATAATTTGAAACTTTTTATTGAAGAGGTTGGTATCATTTTTTGATACCAACCTCTTTTCAGTTTACAAGGAGGTTCATCACATGAACAACAGCAACACTGGGCAGCAGCTTCGCTACCTCGAAGAAATCAGCATTTCTCTCCATCGTGCAGGCTTTGAAACAAAGCCGCCGGAAGACTGCCAACTCCCCATCCTGTGGAACGATGCGCCGCTGTGCCGCATCACCGGCAAGGGCAGCGTGTTCTATCGGCGGGCGGACGCGGACACGCCCCAGGCAGAGGATGCCCTGTATCGCGTCGAGGACATCGCCGCGAAGACGCTGGAGTATATGACCGCTATGGAAGCCGCCCCGCAGCTCAAAGCCAGCGGACTGGATGGCGACTACCGCATCCTCGCTGACTTTGGCGGCACGGTGCTGGCAGGTTCTCCGAGCAAATACGGCGTTCAATTCGTCACATGGGATTGGGACTATGACCGCACGGGTGTGGTACACGGACACTACTTCATGGAGAACTACGATGGCGCCAAGCAGGACTTCGCCACACGCTCCGGGCTTATCCAAAAGGAACAGCTTTTCAGCCCGGAGCAGCTGACCGAGATATTCCGCTGCTGCGCCGATTCCGTGGATGAGGACTTCTTTGAGCTTACGGATACGCAGGAAGAAATGATCCGCGGAATCCAGCAGCAGATCAGGGTGTGCGTGCCGGATCTGGATGAGCGCGTCCATCAGCAGGAGGACGCACAGGAACGAGCCTCGCAGGAGCAGACAATGTAATACAACATGGCAATGGCCGGAGTTTTAACAATAAGACTCCGGCCAATTTTTATTATGGAGGAAATGAAATGCCGCAGATCAATCGGAAAAGCTCATTGGGGCATTGGTATGCCCCAGTCTTTGCCCCAGACTTTCCCCGCGACCCGCCGGAGATTCACGGTTGCACACTTTTTGAGCGTTGCAAAGGCTGTCCCTATCCTGGGCATGGCTTCATCTGTTGGCAGAGTGAAGATACCTGCCTGCGAACCAGAATGAACAAAATCAACGGATCGGAGGAAACCAAAAATGATGATTCAAGCGGTTCTCAGTAATCCCAACCACCCGGAATACGGTGTGGCGACCATCCCGTTCCCCATCCCCCGCGGCCAGTACGCGCACTGCATGGAGCTGTTGGAGGCGTTGGAGATCGGCGATGCGGTCAAGGCCGACTGCAAGGTGGAAAAGATCGACAGCTTCTATACTGTCCTCAAACGCACGGAGATGCTTACCGTCAATGTGGAGGAACTGAACTACCTCGCCAAACGGCTGGATGGTTTCGACACCGGCGAAGCCGCGCAGTTTCAGGCGATGGCACACAAACTGGAGCTTTTCGAGCTGAAGGATCTGATCAACCTGACCTTCTGTTGCCAACAGGCTACGGTCATCACAGATTTTTCTGACCTCTCCGCTGTTGGCCGGAACCACTACATGAATCTGCACGGAGGATGTGCCAAGACAGAGGAATTGGATGCGCTGGACGGTGAGAAAACGGCTCGTCAGCTCATCGAAAATGGAAACGGTGCTGTCACGCCCTACGGTGTGGTCTATGACAACGGCATGAAGCTGGAGCAGGTCTACGATGGCCGGTTCTTCCCCTGCTACTACTATGAGCCGAACGCCATCACCGTTGCGGTGACCTCCAAAAGTGAGCCGGAGGACACCGAACACATCACATGGCTGTACCTCCCCATGGTGCAGGAGGAGATCGACCGCGCCCTCCTTCGCGGGGGCATCACAGATCCCGCCGATGTCCGCCTGCGGCTGGAGGACAGCCAACTCCCCAATGAGGTGGATGTCCTTCTGGATATGGAGTACGAAACTCTCTATGATCTTAACGGACTGGCAGAGACGACGGATGGGTTGTCAAAAGTGGATATGGAAAAGCTGGGCGCCGTGGTCATGCTGGCAAGGCCAAAGTCTGCGGCACAGATCAAAAACCTTGCGGAAAACCTCGACCTCTTTGACTTTGCCCCCGGTGCACACTCTCCCGCCGAGTACGGCAAGTACATGATCCAGCAGTCCGGTCATTTCGACTATGACGAAAATCTCGACGCTTTTTACGACTATGAAAAGTACGGCACGGAGCGGATGAATGAGGAGGACGGGATGTTCACCGACCGGGGCTACATCGCGTACAAGGGCTATGTCAGCATGGAGGAAGTGATGAACGGTAGCCAGAGCAGCCGCATGGAGATGGGAGGGATGATGTGATTATTCAAGCAGAACTCAGACGGAAACAGTCCGAGTACGAGGGGGAGTCCTGTGCCGTGGATAAGGTCATTGAGCTGCCAAGCCCGCAGTTCCAGCAGTTCAGCCGCGCACTGCTGGCTGACTACGATTTCATCGCAGAAAACAAAAATGCCATCCGACACGATGATGACGCCAGGCACTGCCTGCTCATCCTCGACGCGGAGGGAACGGACGGTTTCCTTGTTGACCCACAGGGGTATAATTACGCCCGGTACAGTGCCTTTGTCCCCAACGCCCGCAGCTTGCTGACGCCGGATATGGGGATCGACCGCAGCTATCTTTCGCCGGCAGAGCCTTGGCGGGATGAGAGCAGGGATGAAATGCTCCGCATGACGCTGCGCGTCGATGGAAAGCCGGGCTACACCCTCGTCCTCCCCGCTGATGAGGAATACCTCGACGCTGTGAAAAATTACCTCGATATCGATGCTTTTGCGGACGCCATGCTCTGTGATATACGCTTCAAGGTGCCATACATTGGGGAGCTGATCCGTGATACGGATTGCCCTGCCGTGGAGGATTACAACGATTTTGCCGAAGCCTTGGAGGACATCTGGCAGCAGGACGGTGCGCTCCTGACCTACGCCGCCGTGCTGGAGGCTGAGCGACCGGATACGCTGCGCGGAGCCTGTGAACTCCTGCGAAATCTGGACAACTACCAGCGCATCACGGAGGGCGCCTACGGTTACGGTCAGCAGCGATTGCAGGAAACGCTGGGGCTGGATGATGAGGCCATCTATGAGCTGGACGGCTACATGGATTTTGAGAAATACGGTCAGGACTGCATGGAAAACGACTGCGTGAAAAAAACAGAGTTCGGCCTGCTGCGCCGCTTGGACCCGCCCTTCCCGGAGCAGACACAGGGGCAGCAAATGTTTCAGTAGACTTTGCGGCAGATGTGTAGTATGTTTGCCGTTACCAAAAATGGAAGGAAGGAACACCAAATGGCTGTAAACGCAAGAACAGAGAAATTCCAACACATTGAAGTATTTGATAAGCCCGCGCTGTTCACCAACGGGCGTATCGCCCGCGATGCCGTGCCGAAGGGCTGGTACTGCTATGACATTCGCGGCTCTGACGATGATCCCGGTGAGCTGTGCTACATGGAAGAAAATGTTGTGGTCAACCACGCAGGCTCGGTGCTGATGCCGGAAAAGCTGGCGATGCCTAAGTCCGGACGGCTGGATGTGCGGGATGAGCTCGGTTTTCTCGATGAAGGCAACATGACGCTCCGTGAGTTCTGCGAGGCGCATCAGCTCCCGCATCCCACGGAGAACATGAAATTTCATATCCGACCTGCCCGCCCGGAGGAGGCGGGCTTATTTTATACCCCGCACCCCGAAGAAGATAAGCGGCTGGGTACCGTTGGTCATGTCCGCATGGACTTCGGGCGCAGCGGCAACGAGTTCTGGCATACATGGTGGCCCCGTGGCCCGGAGGAGCTGAACAGCCCCGCATTCAAGCTGGAGCTGCAGGAGGTCGTGGACACGCTGCGGGAGAGTGTGCTGAAAAACCGCTTCGCTATGGAGCGTTTTTGCTATGAACACGGTGGCAAAATCAGCGGCGGCTGGACACAAAACTACGGCTACATCGTGGAAACCGAGCATTACCGCTACTGCCTGCGCTGCAATCCGTCCCCCGGAGATTATAACTGCTACTGTACGGCCTATGATCTGGATGTCCAGAGGCAGAACATGGCGCGGGACAAGCCGCTGGTCGGTCGCACGACCTATGCCAACGGCGATGCACAGGAATTTACGAGTGCGGACGAGTTCCTCCGCTGCGTGCGTGAGGAGTTGCCGTACCGCCCCACCACCGGCTTCCACTACGAAGTGCTGACGAACGATCCCGCTGTCCGCAAGGCGGTGGACGATATGGCCTACGACTTCTATGGCGAGGAGAATCCCCGCCAGTTAGATGACTACCAAAATCCGCCCGAACCGGGCATGACTTTCGGAGGGATGTGAACATGGACAGAAAAATGGCGGAATTCATCAAGGAGCAATATCCGCCCGGAACCCGCATCCGGCTCAACAGCATGGACGATCCCTATGCGCCCATCGCGCCCGGTACAGAGGGTGAGGTGGACTTCGTGGATGACATCGGCCAGTTCCATATGAAATGGGACAACGGCAGGACGCTGGCGCTTGTCCCCGGCGAGGACAGCTTCTCCGTGCTGCCGCCGAAGCTGACTACGCTGAAGCTGTATATGCCCCTGACCGCCGATCTCTATGAGCGGAACGAGTACGGCGAATTCGATGATTGCAGCACACTTCTGGAAGGCAGTGAACTGCGCGGCTATCAGGATCAGATCACGGCGGCACTGGTCAAAAACCGGATGCCGGAGGAGACGGAGCGGGGTCTCATGCATTGGTATGATGAAGTCGACAGCGTCAACACCAAGGTGCGCACCGCCGTCTTCGCTGTGGAGGAGCGTGATCGCCAGCTCTGGGGCGTGGCGGAATGCCGCGTCGCCGGGGAATTATCGGACACAGAACTGGAAACCTTAAAGGAATACCTCACCGGACAGGCATCGGATGGCTGGGGCGAGGGCTTTGAGCAGCGGGATATCCTCGTGGATGGTGGAAGTGAACTGTATGTCCACCTCTGGAACTCGGACGAGTGGAGCATCCAAACGGAACAGGAGCTTTTCTCCCCCAAGCTGGCGGATGATCTCCCGGAGCTGTGCTTCTCAACGCTCCCCAGCACCGGCGAACTCATCTGCATCAAGCGCGGCGAGAGCGGCTACTATCCCAGCGACTGGTCCACGGACGATCCAGCGCAGAACCGTGAGATAGCGGACTATAACAACGAGCGGCTTGGCGTGACGCAGGAGCAGCGCCTTGCCATGGAGTGCGGCAGCATACACGGCTGGAATGTTCCTGGCGCAAACCCTGCCAGCTATGAGCAGGACGCTCCGCAGATGGGAGGGATGACCCTTGGATAAGAATATCTTCGGCGTGTATTTGGCAAAAGAGGGCGTCCCTGATAACGAAGCGCACGCAAAGCTCGACCTGCCCGCCTCCCCGTGGGAGGTTTGGGACGCCATGGAAAAGGTGCGGCTTCAGACGGACGATATCCTGTACATGGAGATCGAAGACTACTATGCCTTTGAGTATCTCTCGCCCCACTTGGATGGATTAGACATCAGCCTCAACGAGCTCAACGACCTTGCTGCGCTGCTGTCGGCGCTGGACGAGGTACAAGGGATCGCCTTTGAGGGGTTGTTTTCCATGGAGGTGCAGAGAAAAGTAAACGCCAACGGCGGCGTCATCACGCTGCAGGATCTGCGGGATCTGGCAGTCAGCGCAAAAACCGACTGTTATCATGTAGTGGATGCCGCAGACGATGCTGCCCTCGGCCTGTTTTACGCAGAAAACGATTTTATCCCCGAACTGGATGGCGTGTCGGATGCTGTCTTTAAGATGCTGGACTTCGCCGGCATCGGAAGAATGATGCGATGCAGTGAAAACGGCGTTTTTGTGGGCAGCCTGTATGTACTGCAGAATGCCGAGCTGACAACCGCGCCCCCCGTCCAAAAGACGCTGCTGGAAAAGCCGAGATACCTCTTCCGGCTGACCCTCGGCCTGCACCCGGATTACGGGGATGACCGCACGGTAACGCTGAACCTCCCCGCCTCAGAGAAAGAGTTAGAGGAAGCGCAGGGGCGGCTGGGCACGCTGCAATGGGAAAATACCGTTGTGCTCGACTACGATGGCGTCATCCCCTACGCGGCAGAATTTGCTGATCTGCCCATGGAAATGGAAGCGTTCAATGAGTTTGCCAAAGCGGTGAAGAATATCCCTGCCCGACAGGTACAGCTCCCAAAACTGAAAGCACTGCTGGAGCAGTTTGAGGTACGGGACATCGAAACCGCCCTGTTCCTGACGGAGCATCTGGCGGACTACATCCTCACGCCGGAGATCAGTTCGCCGCAGGAGGCGGCGCTGGATCAGCTCTGTTTCATCATGGACCGTGAAGAAGCCGTTCGGCTGATCCCGTATGTGAACATCTTCAACTACGGCTGCGACATCATCAAGGAGGACAACGCCGCCCTCTCACCTTACGGCCTGCTGCATCGCGCGGACTATCAGCCCATGCTGTCACCAATGCAAGAAACACAGAAAACGGAGATGAAAATGAAATAACACCGTCTTGACCCGCAAAACGGACAAGGTATTTTCAGCGTCCGCTTTTCCGGCATCGCATCGCGGCATAGGTGATGAGATCCTCCGGCGTAAGGACGTTCCCATCACAGGGGATCTCACCCCAGATTTTTCGCGCGGCAGGGTCAGGGTTACACATTGCCATCGCCATAGCCAGACGGATCTCTCTGCGCACCTCTTCCACGGTGGTATGGTGTCTGCGGGCCACTTCCAGCAGAGCTGCTTCGGCACGAATATTCATTTGTTTCATATGGCTCACTCCTTGTTTTTAGAACGTCTATCGTTCTTTTAGAACTACAATACCACAGGAGTCTACGGGAAATATGTCGAACGCAGTCGAAAAAACAGAGGTCTGCAAAAAGCAAACCTCTGTCGTAGTATTACTGGAATTCGGTAATCAACGCCTCCAGCACATTCATCACCTTACGCTGCCCTTCTGGGGACAGTGTTTTCAATCGCTCGGAGAGCTCTGTGGCGTGAAGCAACGTTGCCGCATCCAAATTATCCTGAAGCAGCTCGTCCGTTCCAACCTTGAGTACATTGGCGATGGTAACCAACTTATCCAGCTTTGGTGCTTTGACTCCGCGCTCGACCACGCTCATGTGGTCCACGCTGTAGTCCACGGCAGCAGCAAGATCCTCCTGCGTCATACCGGCACGCTCACGGGCAGTTTTGATTCGTTTTCCCAATGCGACCTGATCCATACAGCAATCTCCTTTTGAACGGAATCCGTTCTTAAAGTATATTGGAGATGTTATTCGATTCACAGGAGCAAGAAGAACGGCAACCGTCCTGTATGGACGGAGCAGAAAAAATTAACAGCAAGGGGCCGTATTCCCGGATGGGGAAAGCGGCCCCTTCTTTTTTTCTCATTTCGCTCCCTAATCCGGGATAGCGGTCTCGGAAAGGAACAGCAATGCGAGAAGAAAAATTATTGAATTATCTGAAAGGAGCATGTACTGGGCGAAAATACAGAGCGAGCGGTGCTGAACTGGAAGCGGCTCTTGGGATTAGCGGAACAGATCTTCGTAAACTGGTAAACCGTATGAGGCGCAAGGGTATTCCCATTGGGAGTGATCGATGCGGATATTTTTACGCTGCGACTGCCGGCGAAGTCTTCTCCACGATTCAGCAGCTTCAGAGCATGGAAAATGGACTTGCGGCAGCAAGACGCGGATTAGAGCGGTCACTGGATGCTTTTCCCTTGAGAGAAGGTGCATCTTGAACAGCTTTATCCCCTGGGTGGGGGGCAAAGGTAAGCTGCTGTGGATCATTAACAAGATGGCACCGGAGCGATATAGCCGCTTCATCGATGTGTTTGGGGGCAGCGGCACAGTGACCATGAACCGCCCTACTCGGCATGGGTGCATGGAGGTCTACAACGACTTCAACGGGAACCTTACCAACCTGTTTTGCTGCGTGAAAAGCCGCACGCTTGCGCTGCTTTCAGAATTGGGTTTCTTGCCGTTGAATACGCGGGACGACTTCAATGTCCTTTACAAGTTCTTCTCCAGAGGTGAGTTCACGGATGATTACCTGCAGGAGGAGATGAGTCTGACAGATGTCTACTTGAAGCCTCCCGATGCCGAAGCCATCCGCGCACTTATGCTGGAACGCGCTCCGCGCGGAGATATCCGCCGTGCCGCAGATTACTTCAAACTGGTTCGCTACAGCTTCAGCGGCAGCGCCAAGTCCTTCGGCGGCAAGCCCTGCGACATACGCCGCTTCTTTCATCTCATTTGGGAGTGCTCCCGCCGACTGGCAAATATCATCGTGGAAAATAAGGACTTTGAGGATGTCATCCGCCAGTATGACCGGGAGGATGCCTGGATCTACTGCGACCCGCCCTACTTTGAGGCGGAGTGCTATGAGGTGGGCTTCCCAAAAGCGGATCACCAGCGGCTCCATGACACGCTTCTGAATTGCCGCGGGTATGTTATGGTGTCCTACAACTACTGCCCGTACATTTCAGAACTTTATAAAGAGTTCTTCATCTTTCGCACTGTCCGTCCCAACAGTATGTCGCAGACGGCAGGCAGCGAATATGAGGAAGCCATCATCACCAACTATGATCCCCGTAAAGCCTGCTGGCAGCTGACTTTAGACTGCTTGCTGGATGGCAACAGCGATACCCGATACGAGCTGATGCACGAACCTACCCATGCCATCAAAACACCAATCAAAGAAAAATGAGGAGGAACCATACTATGAACTTTATTCTTACCAGAGACAAGGCCACCACCATCCCGCCTGCGGCAATGAAGCTGAGTGGCATCCCCGACAACGCAAAGCTGGAACTGACCACGCTGGACGGAGCTGTGATCCTGACGAAATCCAAAATGACCACGATGGAATATGTCAAGTTGCTCACGGCGTTGACCGCCCATGTTGGTCAGATCCTCCTGTCCTTGCGGGACACCTGTGGCCACTGTGACGAGTGCGATGAAGACGGTTGTGTTTACAGAAATCTGTCAATCGAAGAACTTTGCCGACCTTCTGTCACCGTTCCCGATTGGGCCCGAGAGGAAGCGGACATCGCGCCCGACGCCAAGCTGGACTGCTATGTGGATGAGGACTCCGGCGTGATTACCGTCTGCGAGGCAGACAATGACTTCGACCTCTCCGATGTATCGCCCGTAATCCTGTACGCTCTGCGCAAGTCCGGCTGTTGTTTGTCCGCTCTGGAAGATGCGCTGATGGAGAATGATATTATCTACGATAAGTGATACCGTAGGCATTCAAAGAAGAAGCGAGGTGAGATATCCAAAATGAATGAAACCTATCCCTACCCGTATTCCGCTACTGAAGCCCGTAAGCGGAATGAGCTTTCCCTTTGGCGGGAGAGCCATAAGGCAAACATCGCCTGCCGAAATGCTATCGAGGACGCCATTCGCCAGAACTTTGATGGCATGAACCTTCAGACAGATTGTTTGAAGACCGTGCTGGACGAATATGGCTTCAAGCGCACCGCGTGGGTGCTTGCCAATACCTTGCATGAGCTCAAGTGGGACGGGCGTTTCAGCTATGCCAACAAGCATTGGGCAGAGAAGATATATATTCCCACAGATCTCATCCACAACAGCGATTTTGTTGTCCGAAGCCATCCGGCTGTGCTGGATGGCTTCGTCAGTTTCTACCGCAAGGCGGTGCAGGCTCTGAATCTCTTCGGCGCGGAGCACTGCGTCGGTGACCGCGCCGAGCAGGACTATACCGGCAAGGTGTTGGTGCTGTCACCGGATACCCTCAAGGAATCCTGCTGGAGTCAGGAAAACCAGCTCTGGTATGCCCATGACGGCTTTGGCTGTTCGCCTCACACCATTGGCCGCTCGGTGCGCTGTACCTGTCTGGGTGACGGTGAGATGACCCGCTGGAGCCGACATGAGTTCATCGGTGTGCTGGATGAAAAGTATCTTCCCGACTGGGCGCGGGAGAAGCTCATGGAGCTGACCGCACCACGGCAGGAGGCACCGGCCACAGGTGAGATGAAGCTGGAATGATCGGAGGTGAAACAAGTGCAGCGCATCTGCATTGATAACCACAACCGCATCTTCTATTACAGCAATCCTGCCGGATACATCGCAGAAAAGGAGGCGGTGGTGGATACCATGTTCCAAACGCAGGAACTGGAGAGTTTTCTGCAAAAGCAGGCTCTCACCATCCGCTGGGAGGACGGCGTCTATGACCGCCTCCTGCTGGGGCAGCGCAGCGGCCGCTTCGACCCAGAGGCTCCGCCCCTGAAGAACTGCCGTGTATGGCAGCTCTCGCGGGACAGCCCCATCAATATCCGTTTCGTTTCCTATGAGACGATGGTACAGCGATTCGGTCATCCGAGCCGAAAGAGCTATGAGATGGTCTATGACGGTCAAGTCGGTACCAACGACCTAGAGGAGATCTACACCATCTTCCGCAACCCCGTTCCCGGCTATGACGGCCGACCCATCGGCATCTCGGATGTGCTGGAACTATACGACGAAGGCGGCAGTGAGTTCTATTACTGCGACCGCATCGGCTTCCAGCAGATCGAGTTTGCACCCCAGCAGGAAATGGATATGAGCCTGTGAAATGAGCACCTGACCGGGTGCTTTTTCATATCCAAATCAGAAAAGGAGGAATCCCAATGCCCAAAGCCCAAACCAAGGCAACAGCTCCCACCCCTGCACCGGATACCCCGCTCCCCGTGGAGTACGCCGTGCGCATCTATCCCGTGAAGGACAGCAAGTACACCCTCGCCAACGCCAATGTGGACATCAACGGCGTATTTGCCATTCGCGGCGTGAAGGTCATCCGCGGCGAGAAAGGGCCCTTTGTCGCCATGCCTCAGTACAAGGACAGCCGCGGCGACTACCACGACATCTGCTTCCCCTGCACGAAGGAGGCTCGCCAGCAGTTCAACGATGCGGTGCTGGATGCCTATGAGCAGTCGTTCCGACAGCCCCAGCAGACGAACCATGCTCCCGCTGCGGAACAGACCATGTAATCACCCACAACACAAAACATATAACTTGGAGGAAATTATCATGAAGAAGTTTATCAAGAACACCGTCAATTCCATCCGCGCCAACGCCATCCGCCTTGCCGCGACCTATCGCTCTGGCGAGGGCTACATCGACACCGCCGTCAAGATCCTCATCGCCGTGGTACTGGGTGCTCTGTTGCTGGCAGGTCTCTATGCTCTGTTTGGCGATGTGGTCATGCCCACACTGAACAAGCGCATCACGGAGATGTTCAACTACGCTGGTTAATCGTGATGTCTGTCCTACAGGGGACACTGTTCCTCATCGGACTTATGAGCGCGGCATGGACGGATCTCCGGCACAGGCAGATCTATGACCTTTCCAGTATCATTATCGCAGGGGCGGGGCTGATTTCCTTCAGCCCCGCCCACCTTTTGGGTCTACTGCTGTCCGTTCCGTTCCTGCTGGCAAGCAACAGAGGGCGCGGCGGCATGGGAGATGCGCTGCTTATCGCCGCTTCCGGCTTCCTGCTGGGTGTCCTGCGCGGCGGCGCTGGACTGGTGCTGGCGCTCCTGCTGTACTGCCTTTTTTATCTTGTGGTAGTCATTGTACGGACACTGCGCGGATCGGAACGCCCACCAGAGAGCTATCCGCTTGCGCCATTTCTCGCAGTTGGTTTTATCACCGCATATATCATCTAAAACGAAGGAGGACTTGCTCCATGAGTATTTTCAAAAACCGCACGGTCATCGGCGTCATCTGCATTCTGCTGGCGTTGGTGATCTGCTTCGGCATCACGCCGCTGTTTAATCGGGGGATCAGTCAAAAGGCAGAGATCGTCCGCGTCACAAAGGACATTCACGCCGGTGAACTCATCACCAAGGATATGGTCACCACGGCCGAGGTCGGTTCCTACAATCTCCCCTCTGGCCTTATGACCGTGAAAGACAATGTAGTGGGCAAATACGCCAAGGCGGACCTTGCCGTTGGCGATTATATTCTCGCTGCCAAGATCTCGGAAGCGCCCGCCGCCGAAAATGCTTATCTCTATAATCTGGACGGCACGAAGCAGGCCATCTCCGTCACCATCAAGAGCTTCGCCACCGGACTCTCCGGTAAGCTCCAGAGCGGCGACATCGTATCGGTTATCGTGGCAGACTACCCAGAGGATGGTGAAACCTCCATCCCTGCTGAACTGCAGTATGTGGAGATCATCTCTGTCACCGCCAGCACCGGCTATGACGCCAATACCGGTGAAGCGAAGGGTGACGAGAAGGAACTGCCCTCTACTGTGACTTTCCTTGTCCTGCCGGAGCAGGCCAAAGTGCTGGCAGAGTTAGAGCAGGACGCCAAGCTCCATTTGTCTCTCGTCTATCGCGGTACGGTGGACGGCGCAAAGCAGTTCATCGAAGCGCAGGACGAACTCATTGAGGAGCTGTACGCCGAGCCGGAGGAGGAATCTACCGCAGAGAGCGAAAATGCTGATTCTGTTGCTGTTAAGCCCGATAACGAGGTGATGGAATGAATTTCAAGAAAGCCGGTATCTTTCGCCGCAGCTCCGAGGGATCGGAACAACCAGAAGTACAGAACGACAGTGGCGGTATGCTGGCGGTTTGGGGCAGTCCCGGCAGTGGAAAGACGGTAACGGCGGTGAAAATCGCAAAAATGCTTTCCGCCAAAAAGAAGAATGTTATTCTTCTGCTCTGCGACATGACTGCCCCTATGCTTCCCTGCATCTGTTCGCCGGATGAACTGGAATGTGAGAGGTCCCTGGGCAATATCCTTGCAGCTGCCCGCATTGGAGAAAATCTCATCAAGCATAACCTTGTCACCCTCAAGCACAGCAACTATCTCACTGTGCTGGGATTACTCAAGGGTGAAAATGAGTACAGCATTCCGCCTTTTACCGAAAAGCAGGCAATAGAGCTGCTGGATGGGCTGCGACAGATCGCACCCTATGTTATTGTGGACTGTGGCAGCTATATTGCAAACGATATTCTCTCCGCTGTAGCGCTGATGGAGGCTGACAGTGTTTTGCGCCTTGCTAACTGCGATCTCAAAAGCATCAGCTACTTTTCCAGTCAGCTTCCATTGTTGAAGGATGCCAAGTGGGATGCAGACAAACAGTATAAAGTGGCGGCAAATGTTAAGCCTTTTCAAGCGGCGGACCATATTGGCAAAGTGCTCGGCAGTGTGACCTTCAAGTTGCCTTATTCGCAGGAATTGGAGGAGCAGTATCTCGCCGGCAATTTGTTTTCTGACCTTTCTCTTAAGGACAGTCGCGCCTTCCGCAAGGAGTTGGAAAAGATCATCGAGGAGGTGTTTTGACATGGCCCTTGGAACAAAGAGAAGTGCTTCGCTCTTTGCGGCAAACGCAGAAAAAAGAGATGCGTTAGAATTCCATGACAGCCCAGAGTTAGATGTCGTTCCGGTTGTGGTGGACGACACGCCGCAGCGGACCTTGAACACTGATGCCAGCACGGTCGGACGGGCTCACAACCTGTTCTTTACACCGGAAACGGAAGGCAAAGACTTTGGCTCCGTGCTACAGGAAGTACAGGAATACATCTCTGGCTCCTATTCCTCCCTAATCTCTCAGGGTGGCGAAGATGCAAAAGAGCAGCTTCAGCGCTATATCACCAAGTACCTGCAGGATCAACGTATCGCCGTAGCAGGCATGACGCAGACGGAACTGGCGGACGCCATCTATTCTGAGATGGCGGAGTATGGCTTTTTGACCAGCTACATCTATGGAGACGGCATTGAGGAAATCAACATCAACTCGTGGCGGGATATCGAAGTGCAGTATTCGGATGGCAGAAATGAGAAATTGGAAGAGCATTTCGATTCGCCGGAACATGCGCTCGCCGTCATCCGTCGTATGCTCCACGCTTCCGGCATGGTACTGGACAACGCCAGTCCTCTGGTCACGGGACACCTGACCCGCAACACCCGTATTGCGGCTATGAAGTCCCCCGTGGTGGATGAGGATGTGGGCGTTGCCGCCTCCATCCGAATTGTCAACCGCCACAATCTCAGCCGTGAGGATCTGCTTCGCAGCGGCACAGCCACAGAGGAAATGCTGGACTGGCTTTCCGTATTTTTGCGCTACGGGATCTCCATTTGTGTGGCTGGTGCCACCTCTTCCGGCAAGACCACGGCGGCAGGCTGGTTGCTGACCACCATACCCGACAGCAAACGTATCTTCACCATCGAGAACGGCTCCCGTGAGCTGGAGCTGGTGCGGGAGGAAAACGGTAAGGTAGTCAACTCGGTGGTCCACACCCTGACCCGCGACAGTGAAAATGAGCGTCAGCGGATCGATCAGATTGCACTGGTGGATATCTGCCTGCGATTCAACCCAGATATCCTGGTGGTGGGCGAGATGCGCGGCGCCGAGGCCAATGCCGCGCAGGAGGCCGCCCGCGTGGGCGTGGCGGTGCTGACCACCATCCACTCCAACTCCTGCGAGGCGACCTACCGCCGCATGGTGTCCCTGTGCAAACGAGCCGTGGATATGTCCGATGAAACGCTTCTCAGCTATGTGACGGAGGCATACCCCATCGTGGTATTCTGCAAGCAGCTGGAGAACAAGCAGCGCCGCATGATGGAGATCATGGAGTGCGAGATCCTGCCCAATGGGGATCGCCGCTACAACACACTGTTCCGGTATACTATCACGGAAAACCACATGGAAAACGGCAAATTCGTCATCGAAGGACATCACACGCAGGTGAATGAGATCTCCGTGAGTCTACGCAAACGCCTGCTGGAAAATGGTATGCCCAACGAGGAACTGCAGACTCTTTTGAAGTCCAAGAAGGAGGTGAACGCCACTTGACAGCCCTGCTACTGACTGCATGCGTTGGCATGATTGCCGGCGCATTTCTTATCTTTCGCATCTCGCCTATGGATTTCACGCTGGGTGTATTTCACCGGTTGACCGTCGGTCCTAGGAGCATCCGTGATGAAATCAACGAAGCCACTCAGCGTAAGAAGCCGAACTTTATTCGCCGTGAGATATTAGAAGCGCAGACGATCCTGAAAACCACCGGCAAGGAGGATCGATTTCCCATGCTGTGCGCGGCATCGCTGTTGTTCTTTGCTGTGGGTGCAGGCATTGCTATCGTGCTGAATAACTTCCTGCTCGTTCCGGTTTTAGCAATGGGCATGATGTTTTTACCGTTCTGGTACATCAAGCTCACGGCCGGACATTACAAGAAGGACATCGCTGCAGAGCTGGAAACGGCGCTCTCTATCATCACCACAGCCTACCTCCGCAGTGAGGATCTGCAGACCGCCGTGGAGGAGAATATCAACTACCTGAACCCACCCGTGCATGGTGTATTCCGCAGCTTCCTCACCCGCATCAAGCACATCGACCCGGATATGAATGCGGCGTTGGCGGAGCTGAAGTCTGCTATCGATAATGAGGTATGGCAGGAATGGTGCGAGGCGCTTACTGCCTGTCAGTACGACCATAGCCTAAAAAGCACCCTCAATCCTATTGTGGGAAAGCTCTCAGATATGCGTATTATCAATGGTGAGCTGGAGAATCTCGTATTTGCTCCCCGCAAGGAATTCATCTCCATGGCGGCACTGGTGGTGCTGAATATCCCACTGCTGTACTTTCTCAACAAGGACTGGTATGCAACCTTAATGACCACTGTTCCCGGCAAAGCGGTGCTGGCGGTCTGCGCCGCCGCTATCTTTCTCTCCTTTGCCAGAGTGGTCAAGTTAACCCAGCCCATTGAATATCGGAGGTGACGGACATGACGATCTTACTGTTCCTTTTCGGTGTGGCCGTAGCCGCAGGTCTGTTCTTCATTCTGGCGGATATTCTGAAGCTGCCCCGTCTCTCCACAGAAAAGGCACTCCTGTCTGCAGGGCGAACCGAGAAAAAGCGGATGAAGTCGCTGGACGCCCTCTTCCTTGGCTGGGCTATCAAGCTCTCCCACTTCATCCGCATGGATGAGTACAAGCGTCACCGCATGGAACGCACGCTGAGTGCTGCCGGCATGGATATGACGCCGGAGGTCTATTTGGCCTATACCATCCTCAAGCCCGCCGCCGCGCTGCTGGCGGTCATTCCGTGTCTGCTGATCTTCCCCCTGCTCTCGCCCATCGTGGTGCTGCTGTCGATATTGCTTTACTTCAAGGAGAGCCGCAAGGCAGAGGAAATGGTTGCAGAACGCCGCGAGAAGATCGAGGGAGAGCTGCCCCGCTTTGTTGCCACAGTGGAGCAGGAGCTGGGAGCCAGCCGCGATGTGCTGACGATCTTGGAAAACTACAAGCGTCACGCCGGTCCCGACTTAGCCCGTGAGCTGGATGTGCTGACGGCGGATATGCGCTCGTCCTCTTACGAAGCGGCACTGGTTCGCTTCGAGGGCAGGCTGGCGTCGCCCATGCTCTCGGACATCGTGCGCGGGCTCATCGGCGTCCTGCGCGGCGATGACGGGCGCATCTATTTCCAGATGCTCTCCCACGACATGAAACAGCTGGAGCTCCAGCGGCTCAAGGCACAGGCGGCGAAGATCCCGCCCAAGATCCGTGTGTACTCCTTCGTCATGCTGGTCTGCTTTATGCTCATCTACATTGTGGTCATCCTCATGCAGATCCTCACCTCGATGGGAGGGCTGTTCGGATGAGAAACAAATGGAAGAAACGCTCCGGCGAGGGCTATATCGATACCTGTGTCCTCATCCTCTGTGCCATGCTGGTGATCGCATTGGCGGTGAAGGTGCTGCCGGTGTATATGGCGAAGCAGCAGCTTGACACCTTCGCCGCCGAGCTGGTGCGGGAAGCCGAGATCACCGGCAGAGTCGGGAGTGAAACGACCTCCCGCGCGCAGGTGTTGTCTGAGCGGTTGGAGATCGACCCGGACATCCGCTGGTCCCGTACCGGCCGCATCCAACTCAATGAGGAGGTGACGGTGACGCTGACCATGGATATGGACATCGGCTTTGGTGGGCTTGGCAGCTTTCCTATTGAACTGACGGCACAGGCCAGCGGCAGATCGGAGGTGTACTGGAAGTGAGAAAACGACTCTTGCGCTCCCGCTCCGGTGAGGGCTATCCCATGGTCATTGCTGTGGCACTCTGCCTGCTGATGCTCTTTATGCTCATCTCCGAGTATTTTCGAGTCAATATTATCGTGCAAGGTGTGCGGGACGCGGTGCAACAGGCGGTCATTGCCACGGTCAATGAGAATTATGACGATGTGTACCACTCTGTGCGGGAGGGCTATGCCGCAGGTTGGTTCCCAGAGGGGGATGGCGAGTGGTTTGAGTCCATTGACACCGGTGATATCTACGGCAACCTATCCTATATTCTTGGCCTTACCACAGATGGCGAGGGCTACATGAAATACGCTGGAAATGAGCTGGAGTATACGATCTCCGACCTGTCCGTCCGCATCTCCAACAACGCCATCACATCAGGCCAGAGCGAGGGGTATCTCGCAACCGCCACCCTCCATCTGGAGGTCCCCACCCGCTTTGCCGGACGGATACTGCCGCCTATAAGCATAAATCTGAGGGTGGAAGCCAAGTATATTCCAAAGTTTTAATGCTTTCAGTTTCTTGCGGTGGACTTCCGCACAGAGCTGTGGTATGTTCAGGATAAGAAGATGGATTATCAACCCTTACTAAGAAAGGAGTTCGATTATGACAGAGAAAACAAAACGCATCATCCTCATTGCGGCAGGCGTCCTGCTCTGCGCGGCACTGGTGGTGGGGATCGTCAGCCGCCTTGCGGCGGTACCCATGCCCATCGACCCCGCCATCCCGGACGATGTGCCGGACACAAAAGATCCGGTAGTGAACATCAGCGATCCAGAGGTAAAGGTGGATATCAAAACAGATGGAGATCACCACGATCTCGGCAACGACGCTGACAGCTCCGGCACAGAGCAGACCATTCAGGGTACGCCCACCAAGCCGGACGCGCCGGAGCATCCCAGCAAGACGGAGAAGGACCATGCGGCGGACGATGTGCCGGAAGCGGATCGCAATATGGAAACGCCGCCCACCTACAAGCCGGAGCAGACTGAGGTAAAGCCCCAGCCTACGGAGCCTGCAGGCGGCAGCACCAATGATGCCGGACAGGTATATGTCCCCGGCTTCGGCTATGTGACGCCCAGCGGCCCTAACGATGGCGGAACGCTGGACGATATGTATGAAAACGGCAACAAAATTGGAATCATGGGCAACTAAGTCCGCACGATCACAGGAAAGACACGGCTAAGAAGAAGCCGTGTCTTTTTTATCTTCATGACAAGGAGGAATGCGAATGAAAAGGCTTTTGCCCCTGTTACTGGCGCTTGTGCTGGTAATATCCGCCATCGTTCCCGCCTATGCCACAGGCGATGGCAACTTTGATGGCGGAGGTGGTGGCATGGGGAATGGCTCAAAGACAAACTACTGGAATCCCGGCATGGATGGCGTAAGAGTGTCTATCGTGGATGTAGGCTCACATTCTGTAGTGCGAACCCCCATCGACTTAACCAACAAGGTTCCTGCAGCAAATGTTGCTCACTTTGGAAAGGTGTCCAAGTTGTCTTACAATGCGGGACGAGGATTGTCCGTATCGGTCAGCGGATATTCATATCGAAATCCGAGTCAGAGCCTGCCTAAGATTATCTCTACGGGCAGCAGCAAAGCCAGCATCGCTGCCATCCGAAGCTATTTCACCGATGAACAGGTTATCCGTTCCATTGCTGGATACGCAGGAATGGACTTCGATACGCTCATAGGCGGAGACTATAAACTGGTAGTAGAGCCGCTGGCCTATCTTTGCTATAACGGTCAGCAGTTTGCCATGACCGCCACGGAAGCGGCTCTGTATGACCAGATCGTCAACGGAGATCTTAGAAAGAAGCTGGGTACGCTCACCCATAAAAATCTGCCGCTGGCGATTTTTCTGGAGGAAGCGGATCTCGGCTACACTGCATGGTCCGGTAGCCGCACTGAGAAGGCATCCAACGGCGACATCATCTCCTCTCTTGGCATCGGCATTGTCCGCTTCAACGAGGTGACAACGCCACCGGAGATCAATGACTTTGATTATGAATACCGTGTCAACACAGAAGTTATCACCTCCGTGGAGGTGCGCGGCGGACAGTCCGACCCGGACAACCCCGTATCGGTACGCTTTAACATTCAGGGCAGGACTTACACTGTAAGCAATGTCTACTACCCGGACGGCGACAGCCAGCTGGCGTGGGTGCGCTGGCGTACTCCTGCGGAACCCTGCGTCATAACGATTTCCGTCAGCGTGTACGGCGGCGGCTCGGCGCAGGGCACCATCACCTGCAATATCGTGGATCTGGACGGCAATGACCCGCCCAATCCCCTGGCGGATGACCGCAACAACGGCTTCAGGCCGGCGTCTGTTCCCGAAAAGGAGCAGGTGACCTCCGCCTCTTGGGGCATCTGGTCACCGTTGTGGCAGGAGAATTGGGAGTGGGTGGAAAACTGGCAGAAATGCTGGCACACAGACCGCTGGACGGATGCGGACGGCAAAACCCACACGGACCGCTGGTACCATTGGGTGGACAACGGCTGGTGGGAGGATCACGGCTGGTGGGAGTTTGACTACAACGGCTACTCTGCAAGCTTGGCCGGCAGTATGAAGATCACGCCGGATGAGAAGAGCCCCACGGCGACCGCATCCACTCTGAAAAGCGGCTATGGCGTTCAGGAGAAGATGACCGCAAAAGTCACCACAAATCAGAGTGCGGCGGTGACGGCAGCCCAGAACGCCGTGACCTACTTCCCAGAGTTTGGCTACGAGAGCTATTGGCGGCTGCTGGAGGCAGAAATCTCCGGGCGAAGCACGACCTTCCAATTCAAAGCCAATCCCTACAGCACCTACAACCGCCGCACCCACTTCACGCCCATTTGGTACCCGGACGGCAGCTATACGCCCTACACATGGCTTCTGGATTGCTGGACGCCGGCGGGAATGCTCTCCATGAACCTGGCAGACAGCGTCACCATCCGAGGGAATCTTTGGGAGGAGTGGCATATTGCTCCCACAAAACAACGATAGAAACGGAGGAACTTATGAGAAAAAAGAGAATCCTGATTCTGACCGCCCTTGTGCTGCTTCTGTGCTGTGCTTTTTCCACCACGGCCTTCGCCGCAGGCACAGGCGATGTGGCCGGCGCGGTGGAAAGCACATGGCAGACGGCATCCGGTCAGATCAAGACCGTGGTGAACAATGTAGTCTTTCCCGCCATCGACCTGATCCTGGCGGTATTCTTCTTCGCCAAACTGGGGACGGCCTATTTCGACTTCAGAAAAAGCGGCCAGTTCGAGTGGACGGCACCTGCCATCCTTTTTGCCTGCCTGGTATTCACGCTGACGGCTCCGCTGTATATCTGGCAGATCATCGGGATTTGAGGTGCAGACGATGACATTTTACGAACAGGAGCTTCGGAAGATCGTCGGGGAGCACCACCCCAACGCCACCTATGTGGGCAGAGCCTGCTATGTGCGCCTGAATGACGTGAATCGAGCGAAGATCCAATTCGTCACCGGCATGATCGCCAGCCAGTACAATGCCCTGCAGCTGACGATCCTCAACCGCAGCGAAGGGCAGGTGGATACCCTGCGCCTGCGCTTCTCGGATCTGCTCGGGACAAAGATGACCTCACATCCCAATTTCCGAAACGGCGTGGAGCCGCACATTTGGGATGACTACGGCAAGGCAGGCTGGTATGTGTATCACCCCACCAGGCAGGACTATGAGGTGCTGTCCGATGCGGTGTCAGACTATCTGGAGGTATTTCAGGATATGAGCCAGTCCGCTGACCGGGCGTGGGAGCAGACAATGTAACAAAAGCGTGATTTGAAGGCCGTACCAGCTGTACGGCCTTTGCCATATCCCAAAGCAGCTGGTGCGGCCTCACCCAGGAGGTGAAACCGATCAATGTTCATTTGGGATTTTGTTGCCGCCAAGGTTTTAGGCCAGATCGTGGACTGGTTCTACAGTCAAATCGTAGGCTTTCTCGGCAACTTCTTTTCAGAGATGGGAAACATGGGCGCGGAGCTCTTCACCATGGATTGGGTGCAGAGCATCGTGTTGTTCTTCTCCTATTTGGCATGGGCACTCTACGGCACGGGGCTGGTGGTGGCCTGCTTTGAAACCGGCGTAGAGTATTCCAGCGGCCGCGGCAACATCCGCGAGACTGCCCTCAATGCCATCAAGGGTTTTATGGCTGTCAGTCTTTTCACGATTGTTCCGGTACGGCTTTATGAGCTGTGCGTTTCTCTGCAAGGGACCTTCACCGCAGCTCTTACCGGCTACGGGACTTCCATCGGCGATGTGGCCGGAGAGGTCATGCAGGAGTTCAACGCCGTGGAATCGATAACCGACCTGACGGCTGGGCCGCTGCTGGGCTTCGGCAGCATCACCAGCGGGATCATGATCCTGTTCTGCCTTATCCTCATGGCTTATGCCGCCGTCAAGGTCTTCTTCGCCAATCTGAAGCGCGGCGGTATCCTGCTCATCCAGATCGCCGTGGGAAGCCTTTATATGTTCAGCGTCCCTCGCGGATATACGGATGGCTTTATCCAATGGTGCAAGCAGATCATCGGCTTATGCCTGTCGGCGTTCTTGCAGGCGACGATCCTTGTCGCCGGACTTATGGTGTTCAAGGATCATGCTCTGTTAGGGCTTGGACTCATGCTCTCCGCCGGCGAGATCCCCCGTATCGCGGGAGCCTTTGGACTGGATACCTCCACCAAGGCAAACCTCATGAGTGCTGTCTATACCGCGCAGGCCGCCGTCAACACCACGCGCACGGTCGTACAGGCGGTGGCGAAATGAGCAGACTGACGATGGGCAGCTTGTTCGATGGCATTGGTGGATTCCCTTTGGCCGCGATTCGCAGTGGCATCACGCCGGTGTGGGCGTCGGAAATTGAAGCATTCCCTATTGCGGTCACAAAGCTGCGTTTCCCTGATATGCTCCATGTGGGCGATATCACAAAGCTGAATGGCGCGGAGTTGCCGCCCGTGGACATCATCTGCGGGGGCAGTCCATGCCAGGATCTGTCTGTTGCCGGCGCAAGGGCAGGTCTTGCGGGGGCGCGTTCCGGCCTGTTCATGGAACAGGTCAGGCTGGTAAAGGAGATGCGAAATGCAGACAAATTACGAGGCCGAACAGCTCTCGATGTTCGGCCAAGATTTATGGTATGGGAAAATGTTCCCGGCGCCTTTAGTTCAGGAACGCCAAAGGGCGAAGACTTCCGAATCGTTTTGGAGGAGATCGTCCGCATTAAATGCGATTCCGTTTCAGTCCCTCGACCTGACTCCGGGCGCTGGGAATCTGCTGGGCGAATTCTATTGGGAGCTGATTTCTCCCTGGCGTGGCGGTGCCTCGACGCTCAATACTGGGGTGTCGCCCAGAGACGCAAAAGAATCTTCCTTATCGCAGATTTTGCAGGCAGATCCGCCCCTAAAATACTATTTGTCCCCGAAAGCCTGCCTGGGCATCCTGCGCCGGGCCTTTGAGCGCGGCAAGGAACTGCCGAAGAAGCTGGAGCGTGCCCTAAAGATTCAGGCGGGACTCATGCGCCCGGACGGACAGCCCACAGAATTAGAAGCGTACCACATCAACCAGCGGGATGAGGGCATCGACCTGCACGGCGTGTCAGGTGCGTTGATGGCAACCACCAATATGCAGATGCAGACCTTCGTGACACAGCCGGATGAAGCTGTTGAGGGCTTTGACGGCTACAACGGTGATCTGACTGGCGATGTAGCAGCCACGCTCGGCGTCAACTGCGGGATGTCTACTGGAAGAAACGGAGTCATGGCTTTTGCCGCCAATCAGCGGGATGAGGTGCGCGACCTTCACGATGTAGCTGGTGCGCTGGGCGCACAACCAGGGATGAAACAACAAACCTTCGTAGCTTCAGGCGTTGTGACCAAAGGTAATGGGGATTGCTTCCTTTCCGAGGAACGACATACGGCACTATCGACAGGAGGTGGTCAGGCAGGACAGGGATATCCCTGTGTGCTGACTGCTGCCTTCTCCGCAGGTGCTGGAGCCTCTGCTGGGGGCATAGGTTATGGCGAGGAGCTATCTCCCACATTGAAAGGATCTGCCGGAGGGAATTGTATGCCGTCCGTTTTGTGCCTCAACGATCAGGGCGGCAGCGTGATGGAATACAGCGAAAATGTGTCCGGCACGCTACGGGCGCAAGAGCATGGACACCAGCCTCTCGTATACGAAAACCACGGCATTGATAGCCGTTACACAGGGCCACATAAGGTGGCGCCGACCATGTCTGCGCGATACGGCACAGGCGGCAATAATGTGCCGCTGGTCGAGCAGGATTCCGATGCTATCTGTATTGCCGGAAACATTGTGGATCGTCAACCTCAAAACGGTGGAAACGGTCTTGGCTGTCAGGACGATTTGGCATATACACTGACCGCCACGGATCGCCATGCGGTCTTTAGTCGGCAACGTGTGGATGCCTTCCGGCAAAATAATGTGGCAAGTACCCAGAGTGCCCGTCAATATAAGGACGCAACCGACCTAATTTGCCAACAGGCAGAAGTCTATGCCTACCTTATCCGCCGCTTAACACCTCTGGAGTGCGAACGCCTACAGGGATTTCCGGACGGATGGACGGACATCCCCGATGCTTCGGACAGCGCCAGATATAAAGCGCTGGGCAATAGTGTGGCGATACCGTGTGTGGAGTTTATTATATCGCGGATCGCTGCAGTGCTCCGCGCCGCATAATAGCTTTGGTGGTATCGCTGGCTTTCGCATTGCTTCTTCGTTGGGTTTGGTGAATAGATTTTCTTACCTTCTTTCAGTATGCTTTGCTTGCAAAATTAAAATAAGGAGGCATACCAATGGAGGGCAAAAAGAACCTCTGTGCGATGATCCCTGCCGAGCTTCACGCAAAAATCATGACAGAAAAAGAAGAATGGGAACTAAATACACTGGCGGAATATGTGGAGCGTATCTTCGTCGAACACTTTGAAGGAGGCAATAGCATGAAAGCAGAACGCACCTTGGCGGTACAGATCCCGGCGGAGCTCTTCGATCGGCTGAAAGAATATCTGGTAGCCCACAACCTCAAGCAAAAGCAGTTCCTCATCCAGCTCATCGAAAGTGCGTTGGAAGATACGGAAAAAGAATAACAACCACGAGGGAGACCGCGGAAGCAACCGCGGTTTCTCTCGTTCTCATCGGGGGTGATTAACCATGTACATTTATCCGGACAATTTGTCTGCAAAGGCTACGCTGTGGCTTTGGGAGCTTCGAGACATTGGCATCATTGGCGTAGGACTTCTTCTATCTGTTCTGGCGCTGACCCAGACTGGCATTGCTCTGCCTCTGGTGCTGACTGCTGTCTTTGCCTTCTTGACCATCCGACATGAGGGAACCAGCATTCTGGACTTCATCCGCTACGCTGCAGCCTTCCTGCTGACAAAACAACAATACTACGAATGGAGACTTGACACATGAACAGAAAACAGAAAAAGAAAGATGCCCGTGAGCAGTCTACTCGGCAGCTCATGGGCATTGATGATTTCACCGACTACGGCATCGCAACCCGCATGGGGAATCTGGTGTTTTTTGCTATTAAACCAACTAACATTTCTGTCTTGCCGGGCTCCGGTGTAGGCGCAAGGATATATGCGCTTCTGAATGTCATTAAAGGGCAGGCGGAAATTGAAATGCTGGCTCTGAATTCGAAGGAGTCCTTCGAGAATAACAAGGAGTTCTATCGACAGCAGGCAAATCTTGAGGATCTGCCCGCCATCCGAAAGCTGTTGGAGCAAGACAGCGCACACCTGGATCGCATCCAAGTGCTTATGGCATCCAGCCGAGAGTTTTATATTCTCGTCCGGCTGCAGGGCAAAAAGGAATCCGATGTGTTCAGCTATCTCTCCCGCATCGAAAAGAGTATCAAGGATAACGGATTTTCCGTCCGTCGTGCCGCCGAGCAGGATCTCAAAAGGATGCTGGGAGTCTACTTCGAGCAGAATGTGACCACCGAGCGGTTCGAGGATCATGATGGCGAACGCTGGATTATCATGGGCGAATAAGGCGCAAATTAGGGGTTGCGGGAGTGTGGATTTTTTGTTATGATATAATAGCTAATGCACTCCGAAGCAGGCTGGGAGGCACCAGCCCAAATCAAAAACAGCTATAATTTTAGGCATTAGGAGCGATGTAATGATGAACAAAACTATTCCGGCATTTGATGAAGCAGGCAATTACATTAAAGATGTCTTCCCCAGATATGCAATTCAGAGAGTCCTAAAAGGGCAGGCTATTTGGATAAAGCGTAGCTCCGCCATTCGGGTACTGAAGCCATGTCCAATCCTTTCCGTCTTCCCCAGTATTGGAGTCTCTTTTTCTGTCCGCGATGCCATGAACAAACTAATTGCGCTCTTCCCAAATGATCCATATGCGCGTTACAAAGCCGCCGGTGCCCTTGGCGGGGCATCGAACCACGGATGCCTTTCCTTGGACAACAACGGTGTATGGATTAGAATAAAATAAATCCTAAACTGAAACCGCAGCTTCGAGATGAAGCTGCGGTTTTTTCATGGAAGAAAGGACTGTGAGTTTCTATGAGAAATCAAAAGTGTATAAGGAAACCAAACAGTGAGGATACAGGTATCAAGTCCTTCCTGGATATGATCGCACCCTCCGTTGTGAAATTCAATCCCGACCACTTTATCTGCGGTAATACCTTCCGTTGCGTATGGGCACTGCGAGAGTATCCGACTCAAACTGACGAGCAGGCACTGCTACGGCACTTAGGCGAGAAGGATGGGATCACTCTGCGCATCTACACCCGACAGCTCACACCTGCGGAGGAGGATCGTATCATTCAAAATGCAACAAATAAAAACCGTATGGGCAGCTCGAACACAAACGACTTGCGGCAGACGGTCACCGCTGAAAGCAATTTACAGGATGTGGCATCGCTGATAGCTTCTATGCATCGCAATCGAGAGCCGTTGTTCCACTGTGCGGTTTATCTTGAACTGACCGCCCCGGACTACGATGCGCTGAAACTGTTACAGACCGATGTGCTGACCGAGTTGGTACGCAGCAAGCTCAATGTGGATAAACTCTTGCTCCGCCAACAGCAGGGTTTCTGCTGTGTCAGCCCTGTGGGATACAATGCTTTCGGCGCACAGTTTGAACTTGTGCTCCCAGCCAACTCTGTGGCTAATCTCTATCCCTTCAACTATTCCGGCAAGACGGATGCCAAAGGGTTCTACATTGGCAAGGACAAATATGGAAGTAATATCCTTGTAGACTTCGACCAGCGTGACGAGGATAAGACCTCTGCTAATATTCTCATCCTCGGCAACTCTGGTCAAGGTAAATCGTACTTGATGAAGCTTCTTATTCTCAATTTGCTGGAATCCGGGAAATCCATAATCACATTGGATGCCGAGCATGAGCAACGAGAGATGTGCGAGGCTGTGGGTGGCTGCTTTGCCGACCTCATGGCGGGGCAGTACATCATCAATGTGCTGGAACCCAAATGCTGGGATGATGGTGGCGACCCAGATGATACTGCGGCGCCGGAAGCATTTCGAAAAAGCACCCTACTGTCACAACACATATCTTTCCTCAAGGACTTCTTCCGCGCCTATAAAGATTTCAGCGATGCTCACATCGACACCATCGAGATCATGCTGTCGAAGCTGTATCAGAAATGGGGCATCACGGATCGGAGCAACTTTGTCCGGATGCGAGCAGAGGATTATCCTACTCTCTCTGATCTCTATGACCTGATCGAAGATGAGTTCAAAAACTATCATGCCGAAACGCATCAGCTCTACACGAAGAATCTTCTTCAAGAAGTCCTGCTTGGGTTGCACTCCATGTGCAAGGGTGCGGACGCGCAGTTTTTCAACGGACACACCAACATCACCTCCAGCCGTTTCCTCGTGTTCGGTGTCAAAGGACTGCTGGGCGCGGCAAAAAATGTTCGCAATGCCATGCTGTTCAATATTCTGTCGTTCCTGTCGGATAAGCTGCTGACCGAGGGCAATACCGTGGCTGCGCTGGACGAGCTGTATATCTGGCTGTCCAATCCCACAGCCATTGAGTACATCCGAAACTGCCTCAAGCGTGTTCGTAAAAAAGAATCCGCCATGCTGCTGGCAAGTCAGAATCTGGAAGACTTCGATCAAGAGGGTATTCGCGAGATGACAAAGCCGCTATTCAGCATCCCGCCCCACCAGTTCCTGTTCAATGCAGGATCTATCGATAAGCGGTCTTACATGGAGATGCTCCAGCTTGATGAGGCAGAATACAACCTCATCAAGTTTCCGCAGCGCGGTGTCTGCCTGTACAAGTGCGGCAACGAGCGGTATCTGCTGGAAGTACATGCTCCCGCCTACAAGGAAAAGCTGTTTGGCACAGCGGGAGGCCGCTGATGGCAGTAACCGCAGGTATGCTTGCCAGAGCCGCGGCGACAGCCCTTTCCAACGAGAAGCTCCGCAAAGGGATCGGCTGGGGGCTGGTCGCTGTTCTCTCGCCCGTCATCCTCCTGATCGCCGCACTGTGCTCCATCGGCACAGGCGGTGCAGATCACAACAACCAGGCGGTAGCCGCAGCCTTCTATGGGACGAGCTATTCGACTGAGGTGCCTATGGTATTCCGCTCTCACATTGAGGAGATGCGTACCGCGTTTTCTCTTCTGGATTCGGCGGTCGCCTCCGTCAATGGACGGACGGAGGGTGGAAACAGCCTTGACCCAATCCGAGTCAAGGCTGTTTTTTATGCCCTTTGCTTTGGCGAGGACGCTCCCAGCAGACGGGCAGCAAACCGCTTTGTAGAATGCTTCTACAATTGGGAAACCCGTACCCGCACGGTAGAAGTGGAGAGCGAGGATGGGACGGTCACCAGTACAGAAGAAGAATACACCGTCGCTGTTCCGGTTTCGCTGCATCAGGCGTATGCAAATCTCGAAGCAGAGTTGGGCCGGACGATCACGGAGGATGATAAGAGCAACATCAACCACATCTATACCATGATTGCTGGTGCTGCGGACGGTGGTAGCAACAGTGGCGAGTTCCTTCGCGGGGAGGGCAACGGCATTGATTTGGATATCTCGGCATTCAGCGATCCCAGCAATAAAAACGCCACCGACCTTGTGACCTATGCCATTCATGCGTGGGAGTCCGGCTGGGGCTATGTCTGGGGGACCTATGGCAATGTGCTAACGGAGTCACTCCTTACCTACAAGGTATCACAATACCCAGATGGCGTTGGTAATCATGAGGGCTTCATCCGCGCCCGCTGGCTGGGCGGTAGAACAACCGACTGTGTAGGACTTATCAAGGGCTACAGCTGGCTTTCCCCGGAAACGATGACCATCGACTACGGTACCCATGGGATGCCGGATATCGGTGCAAACCAGATGTACTACAGCGCCACGGAGTCCGGACCCATCGACACCATGCCGGACATTCCCGGCCTTGCGGTTTGGCATGAGGGACACATCGGTGTTTACATCGGCGGCGGTCAGGTCATCGAGGCCATGGGAACAAAGTATGGCGTTGTCAAAACGGAACTTGCAAAACGCAATTGGACACACTGGCTGAAGGTGCCGTACATCAGCTATGACTGAGGAGGAAAGAGTATGAATGTTTTAATGGTAGAGCCAGGAAAGGCTCCGTATGTAACTGATATTGGAAATGATTTGCGCAGTATGCAGCAGGCAGTCGGCGGATATATCCAGGCTGTGTATCCCTATGAGGAGGCGGTTGTGCTCATCTGCAACGAGGAGGGCAAACTGGATGGCCTGCCGCTTAACCGTGCGCTCCGTGATGAGGATGGCGACATCTATGATGTTGTTGCCGGAAACTTTTTCCTTGCAGGTATCGGTGAGGATGATTTTATAGATTTGCCGGATGAGCTTGTCGAACAGTTTACAGAGCAGTTCTGGCAACCGGAGGTGTTTGTGAATGTGGGCGGTCGGATCATCGCTTATCCAGTGGCGGAAGAACCGGTGCAGGATGGAATGTCATATTGACAATGATAGCAGCAAGGATTTCATCTATGTGCTTTCCTGCCTTAAAAAATGTAGCAGCAGAACTTGACTATGTGATTGGAGGACAGTAATGAAAAAAACGAATATCACACTTACCTTTGACGATGACAAACTGGATGCACTGGAATTTTCCCTTCGCAAGGAACATTCTTCCGTGCAATCTCGACTGGACGATGCCCTCAAGCAACTCTATGAGCAGGCGGTACCGGAAGCTGTGCGGGAGTATCTGGACAGCAAAGCTGCCCCTACACCCAAACCCAAGCGCACGGCCAAAGCCGCTGCTCCGAAAGCACCAATCTGTGAGCCAAAGCCTGCGGCAGTCACGGTGAAGGAGGGCAACTGAGATGGCAGATCATGTAGACATCACACTGTGGATCGACCGGCGATGGAAGGATGCCATTGAAAAGCATCTCAAGGATGAAACCTTGCAGGAGCATCTGAAGGATGTGCTGGACGAGCTGTGCAACCAACTCCCGGAGCGTGAGTATGAGCGCATCAGTGCCGAGATCTACGCGGAGGACGTCGCGGAGCGTGAAGCGAGGGAGACTGCCCGTACCTACGCCGCTTACCATGTGGTAGAGAACGGGCAGGAGTGGTACTTCAAGACCTCCCCCGGTGAGGAGCTGCTGGATACCGCGGAAAAGCTGCGCGGCTATGTCACCGCTGAGAAAGGCACTGCGCCGGATTTGTTCATCAAGCTGTTCGCGGATGGCCGCCCCATTACCGCAGAGGAGTTTAATGCACTGACCGCTATACGCATGGAGAACACCGGCAAGGTGCGCGGCGTGTTCGATCTCAACTTTGACAAACGGGAGTTCTCCGCCGCACACGTCATGGACGGCTGGCAGACCTGGGCGATGCGGGATGTATCCGTGGCGACGTACCATGCCACCCGGTCGCAATTCGCGTCGAGCGATGATCAGTGGCGCAAGCTGCTGGAGCATCTGGACGGTAAAGAGATCACCTCGGCGGGACACCTCTCCGCGCGGAATTTTTCTTTCGCTGATGAGATCATCGAGTCGGACGGCAAGCTCAATTTTTATGTGCAGACGGAGTTCGATGTGGACACTGCCTTCGGCACCTTCGTCTGCACGGATAAAAACGATAACTGGCTCAACATCTACGCCAACTATGACATCGCGGAGGATAGACCCTGCGACACATTGGAGCTGTGCCTCTGCAAAGCGGACGGCACAGAGGAAAACTGGAACTACCAGCTCAACGCGGCGGAGCGGGAGGTGCTGGCACGGAAGATGGATGCGTTCTGCCAGGAGCAGACCGGCATGAGCCTGCGCGAGTATACCCAACAGCTTCACGAGGAACAGGCACAGACTTCGGAGATGCAGATGTAACCGCCGTGTCCGCCCCTGTGAGCCGCTGTGTGCGGCTTTGGGGGCGAGGGTGGCATCCCTGCACCCCGGACAGGCATCGGCGCTGTTTGCCCCCGCTTTCGCCCCGCCTATAGGGAACTGTGCTGGGAACCCGCCTGTTCGATAAAAGCACAAGATAAAGGCCCGGTGCCGTTTCCGCCCCGGACCGCCCACAAAGCCCCGCAGTGCGGGGCTTTTCAGCGTTTTGAATTGTAGGCGTTTTCGCTTGATTTCAAACAGGCTGTAGGCGTTTTTTCCAAAAAGCTCCGTGTCGCAGGGGTTTGCGCTCACAAAAAGCGACATCAAAAGAAAGGACGGCAACTATGTCAAAAGAACAAATGACCATCCGGCTTTATCCAGAAACGCGCAGACAAATGGATGGTTGGTTGGAAGAAAGCAACAGCAAAAACCGAAACGAATTCGTGGAAAAGGCTCTGCGCTTTTATATGGGCTACCTCGGCACGGAGAATATTACCGAATTTCTCTCGGACGCACTGGTGGCAACGCTGCGCGGAATTATAGCTGACAGTGCAAATCGTACCAACAGTCTCCTTTTCAAGTGCGCGGTAGAGCAGGGCATCATGGCGCATACTATCGCTGCTCACTTCCGTGATACGATGGAAGATCGCCGCGCCCTGCGCGGGTATGTGGTGGACGAGGTAAAGCGTACCAATGGTCAGATCAGGTTCGAGGATGCCCAGGATGTCCAACGGCAGTTACCTGATGACACATGGCTCGAATAATTTTTATCTCTCCATACATGAAGGGCGGCAGAGATTCTGCTCGGCTGGCCCATCGCACCCGCTACTTCGCTACCCGTGAAGGTGTGCAGCTCCTCAAGGATGACAATGCCCATCTTCCTGCCACGAAAAAACAGCAGCAGTACATTCATCGTCTGCTCCGCAGCTTCCCAGAGGCAAGGGAGCTGCCGGAGCATGAGGACTATGTGACTTCACCCAACCGGCAGACTGCCTTTGCACTCATCGAACAGATCCACGAGGACTTCGTTGAGTCGATGGATAGTCGCGAAAACTATCTTGACTATGTCGCAAACCGTCCAGGCGTAAAAGCGATGGGCGAACACGGCTTGTGGGACGCCAACGGGAAGGTTCTGTCGCTGGAGAATGCGATTGCCGAGGTAGCGCAGCACACAGGGAATGTGTGGACGCCGATCATCTCCCTCTCCCGTGAGAATGCGGAGCGTCTGGGCTATACTGACCTTAAAAACTGGCAGGATCTCATCAACGCCTCCATCACGGACATCGCCAAGGGCTATAAGATCCACCCGAGTCGCCTGCGCTGGTATGCCGCTCTCCATGAAAAGGAGAAGCACATCCATGTTCACATGGTGATCTTCTCCACAGACCCGAAAGAAGGCTTTCTCACCAAGCAAGGTATCCGCAGTATTAAGTCCGCGCTGGTCAGCACGATCTATCGGAACGACCGCCTGCACATCTATGAGCAGAAGGACGAACAGCGCGGCCTGCTCCGGCAGGAAGCGGAAGCACGGATGGCAGCACTCATCGAGCAGATGGCAACCGGTACTATGCAAAGTGATAAGCTGGAGTTGTTGGTGACGGATCTCGCCCAGCGGCTTCGGGAGGTCAGTGGCAAAAAGGTCTACGGTTATCTGCCGCCCCGTGTCAAGCGCATCGTGGATGAGATCGTGGACGAACTGGCGAAGGACGAACGGGTGTTGTCCGCCTATGCTCTATGGCAGAATCTCCAAGAGCAGCTTTGCATTGACTATAATCAGACACCGCCGCAGCGAGTGCCGCTGTCGCAGCAAAAGGAGTTCAAGACTGTGCGCAACATGGTCATCCGGGAAACGCTCCGACTCTCGGAGATGCACTTCACCTTCGAGGATGATGCCATGCAGGATGAGCCAGAGCCGGAAGAACCGCCCGTGCCTCCAGATCCAAGTGCAGAGAGGATGATCCATCAGCAGGCGTGGTCTTACCGCAGGGCAAAAAAGGTGCTGCACGACTTGGAGTCAGACCCCGGCGAGAAAGCCGCGGCACTGGTCACCCTCCGCCGTTTGTGGGAGGAGGGATATACCATTGCCGCACACCAGCTGGGAAAGGCGTATCGGGACGGGCTTGGCATATCGATTGACCGAAAAGCGGCGGCAGAGTGGTTTCAAAAATCGGCAGAAGCCGGAAATACTTGCTCTGCATACGCGCTGGGCAAACTGCTGCTGGAGCAGGGGCAGATCTCGCAGGCCATTCACTGGCTGCGGCATGCAGCGGAGCAAAACGATCCATACGCGCAATACCGGCTCGGCAAGCTGCTGCTCACCGGCGCGGAGGGTGTGCCGAAGGATGTAGATGCGGCCATTCAGCTTCTGAAGGACTCTGCCACACAAGGGAATTCGTTTGCCCAATACACGCTGGGAAAGCTCTATTTGCTGGGACAGGAGATGCAGGCAGACCGTGAGGAAGCTCTGCGCTATTTCGCACAGGCGGCGGCACAGGGCAACACCTATGCGCAGTATTTTATCGACCATCAGGAGGACTTCTCCGGCGCAGCGGTGGGAACCGCTATCATTCGGATGTTCCATCAGATGAGCCGCATATTCCGCGAGAACGCCGCCCAGCCTACTATCTATGCAGGGATGCAGATTGACAAGAAGCGTCGCCGCAGATTGCAGGAGAAGCGCATGGCAATGGGACACAAGGCAGATGACCATGAGGATCGTGGACTGACACAACAGGCACAATAAGGGAGGGACTATGTCAAAGTACATTCCGTTTACAACCGAGCAGAAAGAACGAGCCGCCTCGGTGGACTTGGAGGAGTTCCTCCGCCGCCGAGGAGAAAAGCTCATTACCTCCGGCAGGGACAAACGCCTTGCCAGCGACCACAGTATCACCATCCGCGGCTGCGAGTGGTTCGATCATGCCACCGAGCAGGGTGGCAGAGCCATCAGCTTCGTCAAGCAGTTCTATGGACTCAGCTACCCAGACGCCATGTCCCTGCTCCTCGGCGATGATCTCGGCGGAAGCTACCCTGCGGCAAAGGAGAAGGTGTCGGAGCCTGCAAAGCCCTTCACGCTCCCAGCGCAGAGTGAGTCCATGCGCCGTGTGTATGCCTACCTGCTGAAAAAGCGTTGCATCGACCGTGAGATACTCAATGCCTTTGTGCGCAAGAAGCTCATCTACGAAAGCTGTGAAAGATCCAGGGAAGGGACAAAGGAATATCACAACGCCGTGTTCGTCGGATTCGATGAACACGGCGTTCCCCGTCATGGGCATAAGCGTGGGCTGTACACCATAGGGCAAAGCTATCGCGGCAACATTGAGGGCAGCGACCCGAAGCACAGCTTTCACTATCTCGGCGGCGATGACACGCTCTATGTTTTCGAGGCCCCTATCGACCTGCTCTCCTACATCTCCCTTTTCCCGGATGGGTGGCGGGAGCATAACTATGTGGCCTGCTGTGGGACATCCTCCATCCCCGTGCTGGAGATGCTGCGGCAGCTCCCGCAGCTCCGGCAGGTGTACCTCTGTCTGGACAATGACGCTGCCGGTCATGCTGCCAGTGAGCGCATGGCGAAGCTACTGGAGGATCGTGGTATCTCCGCGGAGCGGCTCGTACCGCAGCAAAAGGACTGGAACGATGATCTCAAGGCAGAACAGGAAAACAAAATGGAAAGGAGCGAGCTATGCCAAACCTTCTGCTGACAATGTGGGACACGATCAAAATCTCCAACATCGGGATATTGGTCGCGGCAGGGCTGGGGATGTTCGCCATCATCGGTGGACTCTCCATGCTGTCCTACCACTATACACTCAGCGGCATCAAGTCCCGTACCGTGGGTGACGGACAGCACGGCACGGCGCGTTGGGCGACCGATAAGGAGATCCGCCAGACCTATGCCCATGTGCCGTTCAAGGTCAGAGACTGGCGCAAGGGAGTAAGCCTTCCCACGGAGCAGGGGCTGGTGCTGGGCTGCAAGGGCAAGAAGGGTGAACTGACTGCGCTGGTGGATAGCGATGACATCCATTGCCTGATGATCGCCGCCTCCGGCGCGGGCAAGACGGCTTTCTTCCTCTATCCCAACCTTGAATATGCCTGCGCGTCCGGCATGAGTTTTCTGGCGTTGGATACCAAGGGTGATCTCGCCCGCAACTACGGCTCTATTGCCAAAAAGTATTACGGCTATGAGCATATCTCCGTTATAGACCTGCGTAACCCCACCCGCTCGGACGGCAACAATCTGCTGACGCTCATCAACCGCTATATGGACATCGCCAGAAAACAACCGGATAATCTCGCTGCCCGCGCCAAAGCCGAAAAGTACGCCAAGATCCTCGCCAAGTCCATCGTCAGCCCAGAGGGGAACTCCGACCACGGGCAGAACGCCTTCTTCTACGATGCGGCGGAGGGCTTGCTGTCCTCCACGATCTTGCTGCTTGCGGAGTTTCTGCCGCCGGATGAGGAGCACCCGGAGGAGCGGCGGCACATCGTGTCGGTATTCAAGCTGGTGCAGGATCTGCTGGAGCCGGCGCGTGGCGCGCGGGGACGCTCCCGCTTCCAGCTGCTTATGGACAAGCTGCCGTCCGAGCACAAAGCGCGCTGGCTGGCAGGCGCCGCGCTCAACAGCTCCGAGCAGGCCATGGCATCAGTCATGTCCACGGTGCTGTCCCGGCTCAACTCGTTCCTCGACAGTGAGTTGGAGCAGATCCTGTGCTTCGACAGTGCCATTGACGCCGAGATGTTCGCTGCGGAGAAATCCGCCATCTTCCTCATCCTGCCGGAGGAGGATCAGACGAAGAACTTTATGGCGGGCTTGATGATCCAGAACCTCTCCCGTGAGCTGTTCGCGATAGCAGATGAGAACGGCGGCAAACTGAAAAACCGTGTTATTCTCTTTTGCGATGAGCTGGGCACCATGCCGCCCTTTGATATTTTGCCGCTTTTCAGTGCTGGACGCTCTCGCCGCCTGACGCTGGTCCCCATCATCCAGTCACTGGCGCAGCTGGAAAAGAACTATGGAAAAGAAGGCGCCTCCATCCTGATGGACAACTGCCAGGATGTGATCTGCGGCGGCTTTGCCCCCAACAGTGAAGCAGCGGATGCCTTTTCCAAAGCCCTCGGCAGCCGCACAGTGCTCTCCGGCTCCGTGAGCCGCGGGAAAAACGATCCCAGCCAGAGCCTGCAGATGATGGAGCGCCCCCTGCTGACGGCAGATGAGCTCAAGTCCATCCCCAAGGGCAGCTTCATCGTGCAGAAGACCGGATGCCACCCCATGCGTACCCGTCTTCGCCTGTTCCTCGAATGGGGCATCACCTTCGAGGAGGAATACCGTGTGGAGGAACAGGCAGCCCGAAGGGTCTATTATGCCGATCAGGATGCGCTGACCCGCGCCATCATGCGAAAGTATCCTCCCAAGCTGCCGGAGCAGCAGACCAACCGCTCCGTTAAGGGCGAGGGGCAGCTCCACGACGCGCCCGTGCAGGAGATGGTGGTGGCGGAGGACATCGACTATGACCATATGCCGCACAAGCGCACCCCGTATAATCTTCCCCGGCAGGAGGTGGATCGGTGAGCTACTTTGACAGCATTTACGCCGACACGCTCCTGCCGCCCAGGGCTGTATCCGTCTATATGTATCTCAAGGATCGGTCCAACAACGCAGGAAGCTGCTGGCCGGGAATCAAGACGATTGCGAGAGATATGAACCTCTCCCGCAGCACCGTCAAGCGGGCACTGGCGGATTTGGAGCAGCACGGCTATCTTGCCAAGCTGCCCCGATACCGCCCCAATGGGAGCAACACCTCCAATCTCTATACGCTCAAATAGAGCAAAAGTGGTTGGTATCATAATGTGATACCAACCACTTTACCCGAATAAAGAGAAAGACTGTATCGCTCCGCCAAGGGAGGATCACGTCTATTTGCTGGACCGAGGAGGGGGTCAATATGGACCCACCAGAACAGCTCACTCTATCAGAGATTAAGACAGAGAAAGAACAAGGTACTATGAGGTAATACGGTTGAGAGATTCAAGGCCTTCGCTTTAGAGGACTCTTACTTGGAATTATTCATGGCCTTTAGCATCTGATTAGCTGCTTTCTTCTGTTCCGGTGTAAGGTTGACCCAATTCTCGAATAGTTCTTTAAGTTCTGGGGTGATCTCTACCATATCCCCCTCGGCAAAAAACTGTGACATAGTGATGCCAAAACCACTACAGATTGTTTCCAGTGTTGCGATGGAGGGGACTGTATTTCTCCTAAAAATATTTGCAACAGTTGATTCAGATAGACCACATCTCTTGGCCAACTTATACTCAGACCATCCGCGCTCGTTTAAAAGTTGCCGGAGTCTCTCGTGTGTGTCCATAGCATCACCATCTTTCTTGTAATCATTTTACCCTCAAGCTGAGATGCAATATACAGTTTACTTGTACTGATAATACAGTTATACTGAACAGTAAGGCGATGGACAGCAACTTGATGGAGGGTAACACAATGACTGAAGAAATAAAGCGACTTCGCAGAGTTTGTTTTACAGGACATCGGCCAGAGAAATTGAATCGAAGCGAAAAATCGGTTTTAGGCGGACTTGAAACTGCCATTCAGCAAGCTATTGCCGATGGAAGCAATGTTTTTATTTCCGGCATGGCTCGTGGCGTGGATATTTGGGCAGCAGAGATCGTCCTGCGGTTTCGCTCGGAGGGCGAAGACATTAAGCTGATATGCGCCAGTCCATATAGGGGGTTTGAAAAAAGTTGGAGCATTGATTGGCAGCGACGATATAATGATGTGATTGAAGCCGCAGATCTCGTTCGCTTTATTTGCCCCAACTACAGCAAATCATGTTTTCAGATACGCAACGAGTGGATGGTAGACCATTCTTCGAAAGTAATTGCGGTTTTTAACGGTCAACTCGGTGGAACAAAAAATACTATAGATTATGCCAAAAACAAAGCTGTAGAAATATGCTATGCCTGAGAAATTCAGTAGTGAGGGAATCAAACAATCTCATATCGCAAATATCACAAAATAGCGGAAAAAGCAAGAAAGATGCCCAAACAACTTGAAAAAGACACAAATATCTGATATAATATAAGATTGAAACTGCGCAAACATACGAAGACGAGGTGTGCAAATATGTCTAATTTAATTAATGAGAACTATATCAGTATTGAAGATGCAGCGTTGTTTCTTAACATCAAGCCTGTTACATTGCGTAAATGGATAAAAGATAAAAATGTACCCGCCCACAAAATCGGCAAACAGTGGAAGTTCAAACGCTCTGAACTGGAAGAATGGGTAAAAAGCGGTAAGAGCGCAATGGAGTAAAGCCGCAATACACATACGGAAGGATATAAACTATGTCGCTAACTATAAAGTGCGTTGACTTGTTTTGCGGATGCGGAGGAATGTCTCTTGGCTTTGAGGCATCTGGATTTAATATAGTTGCAGGTATTGATAACTGGAAAGCCGCAATTCGAGTCTATGAAAAAAATTTCGACCATCCAATTATCGAAAAGGATCTTATGGATGTAGAAGGAGCTGCAGAATTGATTGCAGGGTATACCCCCGGCCTAATTATAGGTGGGCCACCATGCCAGGATTTTTCGACTGCAGGTTTCCAGGATGAAAGTCGTGGTAGGGCAATTCTTTCAATATGCTATTCTCAAATTGTCAGCCTTGTTCGTCCAAAATACTTTGTCATGGAAAATGTAGCCACAATACGAAACACAAAATCATTCCAGAGTGCTATTGCTAATTTTCGTGCTGCCGGCTATGGGCTCACTCAAATGGTTCTGGATGCCGCATACTGCGGGGTTCCACAGACAAGAAAAAGAATGTTTGTCGTTGGTGCGCTTGGTGCCTCCGATGGTTTTTTGGACGAAGAACTTAAGTGTAACTTGGCACAAAAACCTATGAGCATACACGACTATCTTGGAGATTCACTCGGAATTGATTATTACTTCCGCGTTCCGACTAATTACAATCGTCGTGGTGTTTTTAGTGTACACGAACCCTCTATGACAATACGGGCAGTCGACCGCCCTATCCCTAAAGGATATAAAGGTCACCCCAATGACCCTGTTCCAGTTGCAGAAGTGCGTTGTTTGACCCCGAAGGAACGAAGCTACATACAGACGTTCCCGGAAAATTTCCAATTTATTGGGGGGAAATCCGACATTAACTCCATGATTGGGAATGCTGTACCAGTCAATTTGGCGAAGTATGTAGGTTCAGCACTTATGAGGTATATTATTTCCGAAGAAAGTAGAGAAAACGATGAGAGTAATTGATTTATTTGCGGGCTGCGGCGGTATGTCTTTGGGCTTTGGGAACGTAGGCTTCGATATTGTCGCAGCATTTGATAACTGGGATGCCGCGATAACAATTTACGAAAGCAACTTCTCTCATCCTATCTATAAAAAGGATTTGGGTGCAGATGATGTAATTCAGCAGATATCCGATTTGCATCCAGATATTATAATGGGTGGTCCCCCTTGCCAAGACTATTCTATAGCAGGAAAACGAGAGTTGGGAAAGCGTGCGAACCTTACAATTCGGTTTGCTGAAATTGTAAGTACAGTAAAACCGACATGGGTGGTATTTGAAAATGTCTATAATATTGAACGCTTTTCAACCGTCACAGTGCTTAAGCAAATGCTGTCAGACGCAGGGTATGGCATTACCACACAGGTATTGGATGCAAGCCGGTGTGGTGTTCCGCAAAAGCGCCAAAGATTCTTCCTGGTCGGAAAACTTGGCGAAAGAGACGGTTTTCTTGATGAGGCACTCACATCAAACCTGTCAAATAAGCGGATGACGGTGCGTGACTACCTTGGTGACACCCTTAACACGGAATTTTACTATATGCATCCGAGGAGCTACAATCGCCGGGCTGTATTTTCAATAGATGAACCTGCTGCAACAATTCGTGGCATTAACAGACCTATTCCGGAGAATTATAAGCGGCATCATGCGGACAAGGCAGATATATGCGATGGCGTTCGTGCTTTAACAACGCGCGAGCGCGGATACATTCAAACTTTTCCTGATTCTTTCAAGTTTCCTGGTGCGAAAACTGATGTAGAACTTGCTATAGGAAATGCTGTTCCCCCCGCATTGGCCATGTATGTAGCAAATTGTATTAAGCAGTACTATTCTGAATAAGAGAAAGAGGTGTAAATATGTCATATTTCAACGAAATAGCTGACTATGCTACATATTCTGGGCATGAAGCGGATTTCCATTTTACCTATAATGCAAACAGTGGTGGCGGTCAGGCTTTCTTGGGCGGTCGATTTTATGACGAAAACGGTCAGTTGACCTCTCCAGAAACTTTGAATGGAAAATTTGCCATTTTTAGATACGTCTTTCACTCTGAAGCAGGCGAAGAACTTTCTGTCATTATAAATGATGATAAAGCAAAATATGAAATAAAGCCGCGAGGTAATGGCTCTACATCGATGAAACTCGGCATTGGGACTGACCGTATTGCACCAAGTAAAGTTGTCTCCGCATTCATGATGTTACCGCCTACCTGCGGTGTAAAAACACCGAGCAACCTGCAGTTATCCATCTTAAGCGCAAATAATTACTGGCTTCAGTCAATGTGGCTCGAATGCAGTACGAACGCCGGTGCAGAAAATGAAGCCGTTTTTACTGTCAAAGATTGCGTTTTTGGCGGTGGTATAAGTAAAGAGACCACGGATCGCACGGGTCGTTATTTCAAACTGGATATTGAGAAGCGAATGACAGATATCATCGCCTTATCCAATATTACAGATACATTTAGCGAAGACACCACACGGATTATCAAACTGTTTGCAGATATTTATCTTGGTCACCATGCCTTTAATTACGAGGAATGTACCGAATCGACAAAAACTCTCATGGAGTTACTTGCGCAACAATTCCCAGATGTTTATTCTGGCATTACTGATCCTGTGTCCGCTTTACTTGATATTGCGAAGCAGAAACACTGCGGTGATACCGACAATACTGACATTCTCACCAATACCGAGAGCGCTTTTAGGGACTGGTTATCCCATCTCCCAAAGGCAAACGGCGAACTGTATTCCGAAAATACCCGTAACCAGTATATTGGTGCGCTGAAAGCAGTTGCTACTCAGTTCACAGATGCCATAGCTCCCTTTGCCTCTGTTTTTGAAATTACTGATGTGGAGCCTTTTGAAAGGGCTGTTTCTGCCATCAAATCCGATGATACATACGAAGAGTTTAATCGTAGCCGTGGTAATGGCTCTTTGTCTGCAGGACTTGATCTCTACAAACGCTTTCTGCTTGAGCGCAATGATACGAGCGATATGTTCTCGCCAGAATGGTTCCGAGAAAAAGCCGCAGAATATCCTACGCTTGATGAGGAAGCAAATCAGCTTTTGGCAGATTTTCAAACCAAGTTTGCCCCAGAGGTTTTGGCATCCCTGTCTGGGATTGAGATGCTGAACACAATCTTCCTTAATGCAGCTAACGCGGAAAATATGTGTCGAGTATTGGAATTTGGTCCCCAGATCAAAGACACCTTCGGCAGCATCAAAGGTGGCAATGCGTACAAGTACGGTCTCTACTACTCCACCCAGGGTGCGTGGATGACAGGTTCTCATCAAAAGCCCCGTCAGTTGACCGAGGAGGAGGCCATTGAGGTTGGCGCTAAATTAAGAGACCATCTTGTTGCCGGTGCCAATGCGATCAAAGAATATGGTTCTCTGGCAACTATTGACGATTATAAGAAGCTACACCAGATTCTACGCGAGGTAACTGAAGGTGATATTGAGAGAGTTTGGTTCTTGAAATATTACCAGATGCTCTATCCTGAACTCTTTGCCACAAATTATAGCGATTACGCCCAGAGAACCGTATTGGGAGCTATCGGTGAAGAAAAGGAAAAATATCCGTTTGTTCGCATGGGCCAGATTCGCTTCTACGCAAACAAGTGTGGTATTACCAATGTAATGTTCAATAAGATTTTCTGGGATTATTATTCGGAGGAGACCACTTCTGCCAAAGCCGAGTCTTCCCAGGATATCTGTTATAGTACCGGCTACCAAAGCGATTATCCCCGTAACCGTATCCTCTTTGGCGCTCCTGGCACTGGTAAGAGTTTTACGCTGAATCACGAAAAGAATCTGCTGCTTGCAGATGGCGGTGAATATGAGAGAGTGACCTTCCACCCAGATTATTCCTACGCCAATTTTGTCGGCACATACAAGCCGGTGCCCTGCAAGGACAGCGATGGCAAGAACGCTATAACTTATTCCTATGTGCCTGGTCCGTTTATGCGCACTTATGTGAAAGCCCTTCAGAACAGCAGAACTGATGCCCCCAAGCCTTTCCTACTTGTGATCGAGGAAATCAATCGTGCCAATGTTGCTGCTGTGTTCGGTGACGTATTCCAGTTGCTTGACCGTGGTGATGACGAGGTTAGTGAATATCCGATCCAGGCATCCGAGGACATCAAAAAGTATCTGGCAGAAGAACTCGGCGGCAACCCCGACGATTACGCTGAAATCCGCATTCCAGATAATATGTTCATCTGGGCTACCATGAACAGTGCTGACCAGGGCGTATTCCCGATGGATACCGCTTTTAAGCGCAGATGGGACTTCACCTATTTGGGCATCGATGACAGTGAAGCCGGAATTGTTGGCAAAAAGGTTGTCCTCGGTCAAGGCGATTATCGCCGTGTTGTGGAGTGGAATGCTCTCCGCAAAGCCATCAACAATGAGCTGCTCACTTATAAGGTGAACGAGGATAAGCTGATGGGTCCGTATTTCATCTCCAAGAAAAATCTGCCGGAGGGTGAAATGATTGACCCTGCCGTCTTTACCCGTATATTTAAGAACAAGGTCATTATGTACCTGTTCGATGATGCCGCAAAGCAGAAGCGCATTACTCTGTTCGGCGGCTGCGATGAGAAGGCAAAAAACCAGTATTCCAAGATTTGCAGAGAATTTGACACCAAGGGTGTTTACATTTTCTGCGAAGGAATCAGTAGCCAGTTTATTGATAATGTCCCAGAGGATGATGGAGAATGATTTCAGTATTTTTACGAGAACAAAAACGCTATACCCAGGAAGACCTGGTTAAAGAGTTTCATTGCTCCGAGGAAAAGACTGTCCGCATTCTGAAACGACTGAAAGAATATGGCGTTCTGAAGGCCGTAAAAGCAAATGACACACAGAAGGACCTCACCGATCTGTTGGATGAGGATATCGAAATCGCTGATGTCGAGATCGGTGAAAACGAATATCTGTACGTGTTCACTTTTGTTGGTGTTATTACAATTGAGGGTCGTGTGTTGAAATGTTATCCGAAATATCTGCTCGATGCCACGGCCCCCAAAGCAGAACTGAAACAAGTGCTGAAGGTTCTGGAAAAGTACAATTCTAAGGAACAGATCATTCGTATGTACAACGATACGAGCGACAGCAGTGCATTTAATATGTTGGCTGTTATGCTGTTCCTCCTCCAGGATTATTTCGAGTATGGCGCCTACACCAACACACAGGACATCATCGAATCCAACGGGTCCGGTGACATTCTTTGGGATAAGACCATCAACGAAACTTTCACTCTCTTAAGCAACAATCGGCCGTATTACCCGGAATTGCTAACCATGAAGCGTGTGAATGACGATTTCGATTTCTTCAAGCGTCTACATGAGTGTATCCTCACCCATTGCACGGAGGAATTGAGAGATGCAGATCTGTTGGATCTGTTCGATATTATGGGTGTCGATATTTCCGATGAGCATATCGAGGACTTTGGTGACAAGGAGTATGTCCTGGAGCGCATTGCCAAAGAACTTAACGTCCAGTTCAATACCCGGAAACAGCTTCTGCTGAAAACGCTATATGCCTATATAGCCAACAGCAGCGCACTGGACGATTTGGACTGTTTCAGTATGTTCGGAACAAACAGTTTTAACCTGGTGTGGGAAAAAGTCTGTGCGGAAGTGATGGACAACCAATTACAGAAACCTATCGGTGGACTGCGACTGCCTATGCCGTTGGCCGAGCAATACCGTGATATGCGGCATAAGAAACTCATTGACTTGATTGATAAACCGCGGTGGTCTGGGACTACTCCAAACAGTGAGTTGTTTGTAAAGCAGGCCGAGGATACGCTCATCCCGGACCTTATTTCCATCGTTAATGTCGAGGGGAACTATCAGTTTATTATTTTTGATGCAAAATACTATAACATCCAATTGGAGCATAACAAAAAGTTGCGTGGTCAGCCCGGTATCGAGTCCATCACCAAGCAGTATTTGTACCAGTTGGCCTATCAGCCGTTTGTAGAAGCTCACCAGATCAGCACAGTAAAAAACTGTTTCCTTATGCCAACCGCTTCTACGGAAATAATACAAAAAGGAACTGCATCCCTTGCCATGTTAAGTAATCTGGGATTGCAGGACATTCAGGTGCGTTTGCTGCCTGCGGAAATGATGTACCGGCACTACATTGACAACACAAAGTTAGACTTGCAGCTTCTAAATCTGTAGAATCAAAACTAACTGCTAAAGCTGCACCAAGCGATCTCTATGAATTAATCGAAGAAATCACCGAGCAATGCCTTCACAGGCAATGCTCGGTGATTTTCATTATCTGTCTCTTCATATTCGGTGACGCCATCGATGTGTCAAGTTCCCGACTCTGCAAAAAAGTCGCTCAATGTGACTCCCAGCGCGGCGCAGATCCGCTCAATTGTGGGAACCCCCAACTGACTTCCGCGCATCTCAGCATTCTTCAAGGTTGAATATGATACATCACACAGCTGAGATAGCTTGAAAAGTGAGAGGTTACGCTCGTCAGCCAGTTCCATCACTCTTGCTATCGTATCCATATAATCCCCGCCTTTCTACATCCTACCCCGCCATCAATTCTAAAGGGAATGTAGTCCAATATTCTGCACTCAAAGAACTCGACCTACGACTTGGAATCTCGAATCGGGCATGATCACCTTGGGCGCGTATGCCTGATTATAGGACAGCATCACAGGCTGCATGTGCAGGCAACCATAGCTATCGGTGAATGCATCCTTTTGTTGTTCACTTGGTTCCTGCTCACTGTACACCTTCAAGTAGCCATCGCCATCATAGACAAAGATGCCGACCTCTCCAACGGCCAAGGTCTCGCACTCCTCTACCCATACAATCTGACCGTCATGATAAACAGGCTCCATACTATCGCCGGAAACCCGTACACCAAAATCAGCACCCTTTGGAACTGACTTTTCGGGAAAGCTAACCATCTCAAAGTTGCCCTCATCGAGGAATTCGCCGGTACCAGCGGATACCGCAAGATTACTCACAGGCATCTCTATGTACTTGAGAATGCTGACCACCTTTGGCTGCGGCTCATACTTCCCCGACGCAATCAGGTCATCCTTGTACTCCCTGACTTTTGCCAAGCCTGCATCATTGAGCACCGGTGTATGACTGCTGCAAAAATAAGAAACATCCACATCCAGATCAAGCGCATGACAGACAGCCACCAGCTGATAGGCGTTTGGTAAAGCACTGCCCTTTGCCCACTTATTGATGCCGCTGGGGGACATCGTTACCCCATACTGCCGCAAAAGTGCGCTGAAATCGACGAGGCTGAGGCCAGCCTTGCGGCGTGCTTCATCAATGCGGGCCCCAATAACATTTTCTTGACGCTCTGTCTCTGCATTATAGTTTGCGTGATTCGTTATCGGGAGAGAAAGAATTTTAGCTTTGCTCTTACTCATAATAGCAACCGCCTTTTCTGTTTATGGCTTCAGTATATAGTGGAAAAGACTCGCTGTCAATGGGAAATTGACTATTGCTCTACAAATGCGACATTGACATAGATAAATAATCCGCTTATTATAGAGACACACGAGCAAGATAAGAGGTGAAAACGCATGGATAATGAGCGTGTCATCCTACACAGCGACATGAACTCCTTCTACGCATCCGTTGAAATGATGCTTAACCCAGAGCTCAAAGGAAAACCTGTCGCGGTGTGCGGATCAACCGAAGAACGTCATGGTATTGTCTTGGCCAAATCAGACTTGGCCAAGAAAGCCGGAGTGAAAACGGGCATGGTGAATTGGGAAGCTCGGCAGCTTTGCCCAGGACTGGTCGTTGTGCCGCCCCAGTACGATCAGTACCTCAAGTATTCTAAGCTGGCCCGTCAAATTTACCACCGATATACGGATCTTGTTGAGCCATATGGTATGGATGAATGCTGGCTTGATGTGACCGGTTCTGGTGTCTGCGGAACGGGCATGGAAATCGCCGAGGCAATCCGGCAGACAACAAAAGAGGAACTTGGCCTGACGGTCAGCATCGGTGTGTCATTCAACAAGATTTTTGCCAAACTCGGGTCAGACATGCGAAAGCCGGATGCAATCACTGAAATCAAATGGGACAACTTCAAAGAGAAAATCTGGCCTCTCGATGCTGCAGAGCTACTTTATGTAGGCAGAGCCACAGAAAATAAGCTGGCTCAATACGGAATCCGCACCATCGGGGATTTGGCAAAGACTTCTCCGGATACACTGCGGCATGTGCTGGGGATCAATGGTCTTAAGCTCTGGATGTATGCAAACGGAACGGATACTTCTCGTGTTATGCATAAGGACTTTGTCAGCCCCGTCAAGTCCATCGGGCACGGAATCACCTGTACTGCTGACCTGCAAACGCCGGAAGATGTGTTTCGCGTTATGCTGGAATTGAGCCAGGATGTCGGGCATCGGCTCCGCGTCCATGAGTTGATGGCGTGTGGTGTTCAAGTCTCCATCCGGACAAATGACCTGTATGGCTCACAGTACCAGTGTAAGCTCCCATTCAGAACGCAGCTCCCCAACGAAATCGCCGGAGTGGGCTTTCATCTTCTTATGGAGCGGTATCGGTGGGATAAACCAATTCGAGCTGTCACGATTCGCGGTATTGATTTGGTATCGCAGAAAGATGCAGAGCAACTCTCTATGTTCGTGGATCATCAGAAACGGGATCGCCGTATTCTTCTGGAGGACGCTGTCGAGGACATCCGAAGGAGATTTGGCAAACGCGCCATTTCCTATGCCATTCTTATGGGCGACTTAAAAATCCCCGATGACGGCAGGCAGTTGGCGACCATGCCCGGACTTATGTATCAGTAACTACCGCCGACGGAAGGGAGAAACCGTTTGAGATGAAAATGCAATTTCATAAAGCTGTGGTGAAGGTATTAGTTATCGTAGCCACAGACCGAACCAAGACGCCTGTCTCTCTGACCTTTGAAGATGGGAAGGAATACTCCATCGACCGTGTCTGTAGCAGACAGAGAGCCGCAGCAACAAAAGTAGGTGGAACAGGTATCCGTTATACGATTATGATCGGAGGAAGACAGACCTATCTCTTCGAAGACGAAGATCAGTGGTTTGTTGAAGCAAAGAACCTCCATGTATAGGAGATATGCCATTGAAATATCTATCACGCAATGACCTCGAAACTATCGGCGGGAGAGTCATCGCAGCATATAAAAGACTTTCGGCTATATCTGGTCAAGCGCTGGAACGAGTAGATATCGACTATCTCTGTCAAGAGCTTCTGGGCCTTCGTATCGATTATGCCCGGTTATCTCTGAACGGTGAAAAAATCGGCCTGACATCTTCTTGCGATATAGGCGTCGAGGTATTCCCAGAAGATCCAAGTTCCACGGAAGAACAGTATTATATGCTTGATGGAAAAACCATTTTGATTGAAAGTGATCTCATGAAAGAGGGTGCCAATATAGGCCGCAGGAACTATACCGTTTCCCACGAGAGCTGTCACCATATTCTGAAAATGCTGTTTCCGCACGACTACGGAGCCCAAGCAAGCGGGCGTTCCGTTCACTGTTGTTACAGAAGCAACAGAGGAAATGGAGATTGGGAGGAATGGCAAGTTGAAACATTGGCTGCCATGATTTTACTTCCAGCCGAATGTGTAGTTCGAAGCATGGAGAAATTCGGTCTTGGAACCCAGATGCGCCTTCTAAACCGAGTGTTTGCCCCTGCCGATTACAAGAAGTTCGAAGCGATGGCATCATTTATGGGTGCATCTAAAACAGCGTTGTCCATTCGAATGACGCAGCTTGGACTTCTGAAAAGGAATGACCTTTCCGACCCCTATAGTTTGGTTCGAGTCGACATGGATGAGGAGGACCGTATACTATGAAACCTAACTCGTATGAAATCAAAGTTGTAAAGCGTTGCCCGAAATGCAACTGGCGTATTTTTGATAAAGTGACTCCTACTTCGGGCATCATTGAGTTGAAGTGTCCCAACTGTCGAAAGATTGTTGAGATAGACCTGAGTTATCGTACCCCAATCCGCAGGAGAGCTACCTACTATCGAGCATCCTGCCATATTTACACATAAGAGTAAACAACAACAGAATAAGAAAGCTGATTGCACCGAGCCACGGGTCCTTAGATTAGGAAGTCTATGAGACACCAAATTGCCGGGCATTGAGAAGAAAAGGTCACTGCGAAGTGTACCTATCTTCTTGATGCCCGGCTTTTTTGTGCTGTTGCCCCCTAATGGAGGTAACAATGCTGACCAGCCTTTGGGAACCCTATATCGCTCAATATCCTTGATCTCCGATTTTTTGAACCTTTCCAAATTCAAAAAATCAAAAGGAGATCAAAAAATGTCTAAGAAAACTTATATCGTCGAGTCCTACGATCCCGCCACCCGCAAGATTGAGCGCGTTACGGTCACACACGAAGTATACAACGCCTATCGCCGTTCCGGATGGAATATTGCAGACAACAATCAGTCCTTTTTTAAGCACGAGATCCAGATGAGCAGTCTGATTGGTGGCGAAGACGGCGGTTATGACAATTTCCGAGAATTCATCGGCGACCCTGAAGCAGTGGACAATGCCGTTGCCGAGAGGATGCTCCTGGAGGCCCTTTACAAAGCATTGGATCAATTAAGCGAGAGTGACTGCGACTTGATCAGAGCTCTCTACTTTGAGGGCAAAACTCTCTCTGAGTATGGCGAAGAAAAGGGTTGTGCGATTTCCACGCTGAGCGAAAGACGGAAGCGTATTCTCCGCGACCTGAAAAAAGCATTGAAAAACTTTGCCGAATAACCCGAAATTATTTCTCACATCTTCCCCTATACAAGTGAGAAGGAATTTACCTTCTTTCTTGTGAACATTGAAAACTGCATATCCGGCGACTGATAACGTCAGCCAACGGGCCCCTGACGAAGGGGAACAGCGATGCGGCGGGTGCGCCAAGACCCACCTGTGCGGAAAACTCTGCATAAAAGACGGCCTACTAAGGTGGCCGAGCGATACCCACCCAGCCCAAAGCAGCTTTGGCAAGCTGTCTCGCAATGACACCGTTGACCTGTACTCACTGTCCAGCCACAGACTCAAGCAATGGGGGCAGCTCGGAGAGATCCTCGGAGGGGTGAGATTCCCGGAGGGTGGTGCCAGCCACTGGTCAGTTTAGCCGCCCACGATCCGGGGAGTAGTGTCGAATAGGATCATTAGAAAGTAAGAACACAAATGCGGCGGGAGCCGAGCCATACCATGGGAAAGCAATATTCTTCCAACCAATGGACGGCTCCCGCCTTTTTGATGATAGAAATGTGAGGACAAAACTTGTCCTTAGATTCCTATCATCTGCAATTTTGAAAAGTGCCAATAATTTCGGCATAATCATATTGAAAAGTTGCTCTTTGCAGTGTGTACTACATGGAGCAGCGAAACCGCCAAAGGCAGCAGACTATACTGTAACTGCTGTCTCTGCTCATTTCTATAAACACGAAATCAACTACGAGGAGGTAGCACCGTGCTGTCAAACAAGAACACCAAGAACGCCAATTTTCTCTTTATTGTTGATATGCTGAAGGATCTCCTTGTGCAGGAGTTGATCACAGAAAAGGAATATGCTAGGGCGAAAAAATATTATATGAAGCTTACCGGCGCAGATATCGTATTAGCCCACTGAAAATTGTGCATAAGGTCAATTCTGCGCTGTTCCAATTGTTTTGGTAGCTATTCAGAAGAGTTATCAGTATAATGTGGTTTGCCAAAAGTGGTTGGTATCATAATATGATACCAACCAAAAAACGAGAGAGGAGGACACCGAAATGCCTGAAGTACGACTCATCACCCCTATCACAAGACAGAACACGAAGAAGATGCAGGTTGCAGCTTACTGCCGAGTGTCTTCCAACTCCGCCGATCAGCTCAACTCCTATGCCGCACAGATCCGAGCATACAAAAAATATATCGGAGCACGCGACGATTGGGAACTGGTGGACATCTTCGCCGATGAAGGGCTTACCGGAATGAAAAGTGAAACCCGTGATGAATTTCAGCGGATGATCCGCATGTGTGAGCTCAAGCAAATTGACCTGATTATCACGAAATCCATCTCCCGCTTCGCACGAAACACAAAAGACGCTCTGGCCTATGTAAGAAAACTCAAATTGCTGGGTGTGGGCGTACAGTTCGAAAAGGAAGGCATCTCGACGCTCTCTATGGGCGACGAGATGCTTCTTAATACCTTCTCTGCTCTAGCGCAGGAGGAATCGCAGTCCATCTCTATGAACCAGCGGCTCTCAATCGTTAAACGCATGGAACTTGGCGAGTATGTGGACAGCAACGCTCCTTACGGATACCGGTTGGTCGATAAGATGCTGACCGTGTACGAGCCGGAAGCAGGCATTGTGCGGAATATCTTTGCTCTGTACTTGCAGGGCTTCTCCACAAGTGAGATCGCAAAAGAGCTGAACAAACTCAACATCCCTACCAAGGCCGGAAAGGAAACCTGGCGGCCAAGTCGCGTGGCATATATTCTGAAGAACGAAAGGTACATCGGCGACAGCTTTTATCAAAAGACCTACCGAGAAACCACCGTTCCCTTCAACCAACACCCCAATCGTGGACAGGAAGATCGCTTCTACGCAAAGGGTACCCACCCCGGCATTGTCGAAAAGGATGTATTCGATGCCGCTCAGACCCTTATTGAAAAGCGCAAGGATGTCTTCGCTAAAGCAACAACACAAAATATCTATCCGCTTACAAGCCGCATTCAGTGTTCTGAGTGTGGCTCTTTCTATAGGCGAAGAATCGTGTCGGGGACTGTGAAGTGGGTATGCTCCCTTCACAAAGATGACAGCACGGCCTGCGACTCCAACTACTACAGCGAAGAAAGAATCTACGACGGCTTCATCTCCCTGGTGAACAAACTGCGGTTCTCTGAAGATAACATTCTCGGACAGGTCATCAGCCGGCTGGAGATGACACTGGCAGCTATGAAGCGAAACAATCTGGCTGCGCGTGATTTAAGCAAGAGTATCGCTGAGTTGAATGCGAAACTGCTCATGCTTGAACAACTCCGGTCCAAGGGATACCTCGCCCCTGAAGTCTATCAGGCGCAAGCCAACGAGATCAGCGCAGAGCTGGCAAAACTCAAGGACGTCAGACAGGAGAAGTTCAATTCAAAAGCCGCCATCATGCTTGAGGAAGTCAAGAAACTAAAAATGCTCATCTTCGAACTGGAAGAACCCCTCGACGCATTCGATGAGAAGCTCTTTCTGGAAATTGTGAAGTCCATCCAAATCAATAAAGAGGACGAAATGTCCGTGGAACTCCTTGGCGGGCTTCGATTCAGAGAACGCATATAGGAGGCACTCATGAAAAAGATACGGTACATCCCATATGGATACACGATGCGAAATGGCAGAACGGTCATCTCAACCGAGGAAGCTGAGATCATCCGAGAGATCTTTAAGGCATATCTGGATGGCGCTTCTCTCAAAGCAATTGCGGAAGAACTGACCGGTCGTCAGATCCCGTATACGCAAAAGACCGCTACATGGGATAAAGCCCGTATCGCAAGAATCATTGATAACGCAAAGTACGTTGGAACGGAAGAATACGACCCCATCATAGATGAAGACATGTATGAAGCGGCAGTCAACCTGAAAACAGCGCGGCAGCGCAATACCTGCGAAAAGGAAAACGATGCCATCGACCTGCTCCGTGACTTCGTTCGGTGCGACAACTGCGGTCAGCCAATGAAGCGTCGTGTCAGCGCGAAACATCGCATACGAGAGAGCTGGAACTGCACTAACGATGACTGCGGCATCAGAGTCCGCATCAGCGATGCCCAACTCATCGAAACCGTTACAGTCCTCATCAATCGGGTCATCCTCAATGACCATCTGCTCCAGCCGAAGCCCAAGAAACGGTATGAGCCAGATGCGAAGGTCACCAAGGTAGGAAATGATATCGCTCTGGAGCTGGAGCGTGACGCTCCAAACGAGGAGTTCATCATCGAAAAGACCATCGAGATGGCAGCGCTCATGTACGAGCAGAGCAATGCCAAGTTGAACCTCACAGTATCGCTCGCAAGGAAACTGGCACATACGATGGTCACGCAGGATGAATTCAATCGAGATTACTTTACCGCCCTCGCCTCATACATCACACTCGGTGAACACGGCAAGGTGGTACTTCATACTAAGACAGAAACGGAGGTTACGCTGGACGATGGAAGTAACGAAAGTTCCTAAGAAAATCGTCACTGTCATAGAGCCAAAACGCTCCATGACAGTAGACAAAGAAAAATACAGGCAGAAGAAGGTTGCCGCATACTGCCGTGTCTCGACAGGCAGCGAAGAACAGCTCGTCTCCTACGCCAACCAAAAGAAGGTGTACACCGAGATGATCGCCAGCCGCAAAGACTGGTGCTTTGCAGGTCTCTTCGCTGACGAGGGTAAATCCGGCACAAGAGCCGACAAGCGTCCCGAGTTCAACAAAATGATCAACGATTGTCTGGCCGGAAAGATCGATTACATCATTACTAAGTCCGTATCCCGATTTGCCAGAAATACGGTGGACTGCCTCGACTATGTCCGAATGCTCAAGTCCAAAGGCATCGGCGTCTATTTTGAGGAGCAGCAGATCGACACACTCAAGACAGACAGCGAGCTGTATCTGGTCATCTATGCTGGCTTCGCACAGTCCGAATCCGAAAGCATCAGTAAGAACATTACTTGGAGCGTTCGCAAGAAGTTCGAGGAAGGAACACCAGTGTTCATATACAAGCGGTTCCTTGGCTATAAAAAGGGTGCTGACGGTGAGCCTGAGATCGTACCGAGTGAAGCGGCCATCGTGGAACGCATCTTCAATCTCTATCTGGCTGGAGAAACCGTGGACAAAATCTCCAAGATGATGCAGGCTGAGAACTATGATATTCCCGGCAAAACCATCAGCTTTAGCAAGGGCATGATCATGAATATGCTCTCCAACGAGCGATACTGCGGAGATGTGATTCTGCAAAAATCCGTCACCGTTGACTGCATCGAAAAGAAGCGGAAGAAGAACACTGGAGAAGCTCCAATGTACTATGTTCAGAATAACCATCCAGCCATCATCGACAGAGTGACCTTCAACAAGGTTCAGGAAGAACTGGCCAGGCGGAAAACAAAAACACCAGGATCTGCAAAGAGCTCCATCACATCCACCGGAAAGTATTCCCGCTACGCCCTGACCGATGTGCTCATCTGCGGCAACTGCGGTACTCGCTATCGCCGTGTGACATGGTCAAGGAACGGTGTCAAGCGCATCGTGTGGCGCTGCATCAGCCGACTGGACTACGGCAAGAAATACTGCAGCGATTCCCCCACCATTATGGAGGACAAGCTACAGGAGGCCATCGTTCGAGCGGTCAACAAGTTTAACGAGCAGGATAACGCCACCTATAAGGCACTCATGAGAGCAACCATCAGCGAAGCCCTCGGCCTTAATGGAGATCCGGAAGAAGTAGATATGTTGGAGCGAAAGGTCGAAGCCCTAAACAATAAGATGCTGGCGCTTGTCAATGAGAGTGTCAGCTCCGGCGATGGCATCGAGGCCCATGAAAGCGAGTTCATGACACTGTCACAGGAAGCAGAACTCCTCAAGCAGCGTATAGCAGCCATTCAGGAAAGCACCGCCAAGGATAACGGTGAGCAGAACCGTCTCGAGCAGATTCAAGCTATCATTGCCGAACGAGAAAGTAAGTGCATGGAGTATGATGACTCCATTGTCCGTCAGATGGTAGAATGTATTAAGGTTTATCCTGGCGGCAAGCTGGAAATCATCTTCGGTGGCGGATACCTTGTCGAGGAATCCGTCTAAGCGTAGGAGATTGAGGGATCATCCCTCTTTCTCTATTTCATCGTGGATGTTCTCCTGAATCGCATCGAGAAGGGCGACCTTTTGCTCTGTTGAACATTTCAACCTTGAGATGTAATTATAAATCAACTGTGCATGGACAGTTGCAACGCGCTTGGCAAGTTCATCCTGTCCTTCCTTTGAGTGCGGCAAATGAATGATTACTTCCATAGAATCCCCCCCAATCAGGCATAAGGCCGGATGCATATCATTAAGATGGTCAGCACACAATGAAGCAAGGGATAATCGCAGACACGCCGCCTTTTAATGTCTTTATTTATTGACAATTATAGATATATCGTCTATAATAACAAGCACAAAGATGACGTAGAGGTGGTGTGCAGAATGGGACGAAAGAGTGTTGCTGTGCTGCCGCAGACGCAGGCGATTTTAGAACAGCTGGGAGAACAGATCAAGCTTGCCAGATTACGGCGGCATCTGTCTGCCGAATTGGTCGCGGAAAGAGCCGGCGTAAGCCGAGCCACAGTGTGGAATGTTGAAAAGGGAAACCCCTCTGTCGCGATTGGGATCTATGCCGCAGTTCTGCACGCACTGAACAATATGGATAAAGACCTTCTGCTCGTTGCAAAGGATGATGAGCTGGGGCGTAAACTCCAAGACCTTGAACTTACCACGCGCAAGAGAGCACCACGAAACGGAGGTGATTGACCGTGGCATCAAACCAAAAAGTGATTTATGTCTATGAGAGTTTCAAATCTACAACGCCAAACTTTCTGGGAACGCTCTTCGTGGAGAATGTCCGCGGCCGTGAAAGCTATTCCTTCGAGTATGATGCTGACTGGTTAAAAAGCAGCGTAAACTACATGTATCTGGACCCGGATCTTCAACTGTATGCCGGGCGGCAGTATCCCACCGGTGCAAAAAATGTGTTCGGCCTTTTCGCTGACTCTTCCCCCGACCGCTGGGGTCGCCTGCTGATGACGCGCAGAGAAAGAATACTGGCGGAGCAGGAAGGCCGGAAGCCTCGAAAGCTCTTAGACAGCGACTTCCTGTTGGGTGTCTACGACGAGACGCGGATGGGAGCGATCCGCTTCAAGCTGGACAAAGACGGTCCGTTCCTTTCGGATGATTCGGAAACCCCGACGCCTCCCTGGACCAGCCTGCGAACGCTGGAGGAAGCCTCCCGTCAATTCGAAAACGACGAGTCCGGTCTCGAGCAGAAATGGATCAATCAACTCATCAAGCCCGGTTCCTCACTGGGCGGCGCTCGTCCGAAGGCCACCGTTCTGGATACAAAGGGAAATCTATGGATCGCCAAGTTCCCGTCCAAGCACGACGATGTTAATGTGGGCGCATGGGAAAAGGTCACCCATGACCTTGCAAGACTTTGCGGCTTGGATGTTCCCGAGTCCATGCTGATCGACTTCTCCAAGTACGGAAGTACCTTCCTTGTACGAAGGTTTGACCGGAATGGCGCTGTGCGGATTCATTTTGCGTCCGCCATGACAATGCTCGGAAAAACGGATGGGGCATCGGCAGCGGACGGCTCCAGTTATCTTGAACTGGTGTCCTTTATCAAGGCCAACGGCGCTGCTCCCAAGGGAGATTTGACAGAGCTATGGAAGCGGATCGTGTTCAATATGGCTGTTTCCAATACGGATGACCACATGAGGAATCATGGCTTTATCCTCAAGGCGGATGGCTGGCATCTCTCACCCTTGTACGATGTAAACCCCGTCCCGGAGGGTGACGAGCTGTCCCTCTGCGTAAACGAGGACGATGCGACGATTTCCCTCGACCTTGCGCTGGAGATCGCACCGTATTGTGAGATCAGCACCAAGGACGCAACTGCTATAGCGGCGGATGTCCTGAAAACCGTCCGAGATAACTGGAATCGTCTGGCAGCAGAATGCGGATTAAGCCGGAGCGCACAGGAATATATGCGGCCGGCCTTCTCGCTGGCTCTTGAATAACACAGCTTGATTCACCATCAGATCTCCCTTCGAGCAAGGGGGATCTTTTTTTGCCAGTCACAAGCCAAAGAGCATTCCGCGTGTGCTATTCCTCAAGGACAGGATCGTCTGCAAGGGGTTCTTCGTTTTCCTCTACAAAGTCATCTTCCGCAGCAACCTTCCCAGAATGCAGCTTCGTCATTCGCAAGGTGTATTTGCATTTTCGGTTATAGGCGACGAGCATAGCTTCGGCGTAGCAAAGAGACCCTGCTCCACGCTCTTTAGCGATGCGAGACAACTGCCGAACAGACATGAAGCCAACCCTCTCCTTAAAGGTTTCATCACGAAGCTGGTCACCAAATGCTACGACCATTCTCGCAACACCGGCTAATACATTTGCTCCCAGAGAGTCGATATCCCCCTCCCATGTACCAACGCAGAGCCGCAAAGTTCGGTCAAGCACATGGTAACCATATTTGGTGTAGATCCGCTCCAGCGTGGCAACCGCACAGATCACGCCATATGCTTTGGTCGGCCCGATAGAAAGAGAATAGGATTCAACGAGCCGCTTAATAACAAGCTGTTGCTCATTTCCTGCTTCGATATTGGCCATGAATATCTCATAAGGCTTCAACGGGCGCACATGCTTCATCTGATTTGCAAAAATGTCTGCTTCGTTCTTGTAATCTAAGCTGTCATAAATCATGCACCAAACAGGAGTCTCCCGCGAACCGGATACAGTAGCAACGATTTCTATGGTGTGCTGACCATTAAAGACATAGTTGACACCATCACGGCGGCTCACCTTCACCGGGTTGATTTGGTTCAGGTCGAAATCCTCGATGGCTTTTTCAACCTGCGCCTGAGACAATGGCCGCTGGTATTCCTGATTAGACACGAGATTTTTGATTGGGATCTGCTCGAAGTGGACATTCGGAACAAATCTGCTGAAGTCTTGCATTAGTCTACCTCCCTGATTTCTGAGAGCATCTCGGACACCTTCTCCTGTAGTGACAACAGCGCCTCCTCAAGTTTGCTTTTTGCACTCGTTGAAGCGGCGTTCATATCCGCATTGTTTCTGGCTCGCTCGATGGAACTAACCCATGACGGAACGGTCAGAGTCAAACCGGCGATTTCGGCATCTGGGTCGTGCATAGGGGGAATTTTGATAAGAGGTAAAGTTTCCTGCATAGATTCAACTGGCTCCTCATCTGTATCAGCAAATTCTTTTCGTGTGTCACTGTAACTGGTGAACGGGTGCTGTAGGTCTTCGGGTCTTGTCCCGATCCGCCTAATCTCTTCCGGCGGCATTTTAGAAAGGGCCACAAGGTTCTCGTGAGATATTTTGAAAGTGCCAGAAAGCACTTTGCCAGGAAGTTCAGGGTCTGCCTGTCCAACAACGTCTAACGCCTTACTGAAGATTGCATACTTCTGCACAGATCCAGTAGATACATTATATTGAGCACTGAACTTCTGGGCTGTGCGCCGAAAAGTCTCGCCTCGCTCACCCTTGTTTCTCCGCTTATACTGGTTGAACCCATTGATGTTGGGCGGATGCTTACGCGCTACTTTCTCAAGTTCATACTGCTTTCCAATGAGATATCGTCTGGTTTCCTCCGTGATATTTCGGCGACCGAGCTGATTGCTGCAGATCCAGACAATCGCTTGCTCCCGGTTCTCAAATGGCATCTTCCGTACAGCATAGGGGATGTGCAGCCGGTTACATATCTCGTAGCGGTTATGGCCATCAATGATGATGTTATTCCATGTGATGATCGGCTCTCTGCAGCCGTCTACTGTAAGATTTACTTCGAGTTGAAGATACTCATCTTTCCGTAAAGGGCGAATGAGTGTCTTGAATTCCGGGTCGATCTCCAACACCGCAAATCCTTTATCCATCGCTGGGAGGTCTCCTCTCATTTTTCTTTAAGGTTTTCATGGAGAAATAGGCTACTCTGTTTGCAACATCCACCTCTCCGCTCATACGATAACTGTATTGGAAGTCGAGAGTACCGATCATATTGACCAAAGCGCACAGGAGTGTATTGCTGTAGAACTCAACAGAATAATGGCGTGATGTTTGAACCAATTTCACTCGGTTGGATGTGCCACCAGTGAGGGGCCGATCCGAGCCAAGTACAGCAATGAACATTTCTTCTGGATTGACCAGAAATTGAACATATTGTGGATTCCCCATTTTGTTCAGGGTGGACTTATGTATGCGAAAGCGATTCCACTTTAAGTCAATGGTCATGATCGCGCTGTTATCCGTGCTACCCATTTACACTCCCCTCCTGCACAGGTACCTCTGGTTGATATGCGGTATGGACTGATGTGACATTTTCCACGGATGCCGTGGAGGATACAGTGCTATCCTTGATTCCATAGATTGCATATCCATCAAAAATGTTGATCTGCAGAGATTTCTGGTGTTCACGATAGGGCAAACCGAACTGATCCTTCCAACCGGCTGGGAATACAGGTGTACGCGCAGTCTTGGGCTTGCCTCCGTCTTTTGCAATACGCTGATAAATCTCGGAGGCGTTCAAGTCGAATACAATCAGATACTCATCATTAGCATGGATGACCTTGCCAAGCAGCTTGTACCTGTAATCAATATTCCAGTCCATCAGCTCAAAGAGCTTTGCAAAGAAGAACTTACCCGTCACCTGGCGGGGCCTCCTCTTCCCGCCAGATGTGTTGCACCACGCGAATGCGTCTCGCTCTGACTCGGCGCAAGGGCGTAGTGCAAGAATGTGCGACTCTCGATTGATCAAGAGCTGGACACAGTCTGCATGGGGAAACTTGTTTAAGCAAGCAGTATTGACATAAACTTTGTAATTGTTGAAGGTGATAGACGGCTCGAAAGTATGAGCGAAGAACTCCCTACGAACCACCTGATACCCATCAAAATCGAAGTCATCACTAAGTTCGATCACATCGCCTGGTGCCGATGCGTCGATTGTCATTGGCGTGTCCGCATCCTCCTTAAAGGTAATGGTAGTTTCATCATCGACATTGCCGAATTGAGTATTCTGCAGCATCGGTGAGATGAAAGAAACCTGATTCTCTACTTCCATTCTGCTCTCCTTTCATTCGTCTCTGACAAGATCCAGCGCATCTCCAATCTGGCGTAGGCTCATGCTGAGATAGCGACAAAGCCGTCTGAGCTGTTCCGTGTTATACTCTGCCATGATCACATCCTGCTCGGCTTCGGACAAATCAGAAAAGCATCTGTTGACATGTATACCATCACGAACCACGCGGTAGTACACTCCATCAAGATTCCGAAAGATTGGAATATTGTTTTTTTCAGGCATTAAAATCCACCTCTTCCATCTGCTTTATTGGGGCTAATTGTTCTGCTATGAATCGCTGCATTTCATCAAACTTGGTAACTCGAAGCTTCTCACCGGTTTCAAAGAGTTGGCCTTCCAGCCAAAGTTTCCATGCATCTTCACTTTGTAATTCCGGTGAAGATGAGGTAAGTCTGTGAGAGTAAAAGTCACTACCAAACCTGTCTGCCAGTTTCTTAGGAACTGCCCGAATACGCTTTCCTGATACGGAGAGAGGAGAAAGCTCACCGTCGCCGCTGATGGGAGAATCTGTCCCCGTCATGAGATAGGACTGGATAAAAATCTCAGGCTCACTCAAATCAAATATGAACACCGAATCTCCTTCGTTTTGGAGGAGTCTACCATAGGCCCTGAACTTAAAATCGGTTTCCCAATCGAGCAGTTCGAATAGGGTTCCACCAAATGCGGTACACGGTATCTCTTTGGCGTAGTATTTTCCATCGTCGGGCCTTGACCACTGTACGCACTGGCGAGAATCCTTAGAGGCGCGACGAACAGCGAGCTTCCGCAATCCCGGATGGATCAGCAGTTCAACTTTGTTGTCCTTCCCGAACTGCCTGACGCAATCTGTGCTGAACTTGATTTGTTTGCTCTGAAATAAGACATACGGTCTTTTGTTCGCATCAAAGAGAGATGAATTCGTAACTTCAAATCCGCGCAAATCGAAATCTCCAGCTGCCACCTCGAACGTAGCGTCAACCTCTGCAGGCTGGCCGTAATATGTATCGTCCGTGTAGACACTCATAGAAGCCTGTAAATAATCGGCTGCCTTGAAACCTGCCCACTTGGGGCTAATCGTGACAAATCCTTTTAGAACGCCAGATTCAATCACCCGAAGCTCCGGCAGAATAGACTTTCCGCCGTATTTCGCATTATTGATCATGTGCTGGACGGCTATATAATCGTCCCGCGACACGATCGCCTCGTGTTCTCCTTTATACAGGCTCTGCTGCCGTTCTCCTCTGTTTTTCTTGGACTTATGACTGATCACATCAGGCGTGAATGTCTTTCTTGTGAGAACATCACCACAATGCCGCTCATTCCTCAAGACCTGAATAACGGTGCCGGAAGTCCACTTGGAATTACCAAGGAATGTCCTTTTACCAAGTGCCTCGAGGGTTTTTGCAATATGCGATGAAGAATATCCGGACAGATACATGTAGAATATGAGCTTGACGGTCGGCGCTTCGTCCGGATTGATCACCAGCTTGCCGTCAGTATCATGAGAATAGCCCAACAGCTTGGGTGTCAGAGGAAGTCCTCCATTCAACCGCTGAGCAAGCGAAACTTCCATACTGCGGCTTCGAATGCGGGACTCGTTTTCCGCAATGGAAGCCAAAAAAGACAGCGGCATGTTTGTATCCTCGTTCAACGAGAAGATGCATTCACTCTCGAAGAAAACGCCCACTGGATTGCGGAGCTCCGCAAGATTACGCACCATAGTAATACAGTCAACGGTATTTCTGGCGAGACGCGAGACTGATTTGGTGATGATCAAGTCGATTTTTCCGGCTCTGCTGTCAGCGAGCATTTGGTTTAGCTCAACGCGGTGCTTTGTCGAAGTGCCTGAGATTCCTTTGTCGGCATAGATCTTTACAAGCTTCCAATTAGGATGCTTCAAGACAAACTCCTCATAATAGTTCTTCTGGAGCTCATAAGAAGTCTCCTGACCCAGATTATCAGTTGAAACTCGGACGTAGACCGCAACACGCTGATGAATATCAGCATCGTAGAAATCGACCTGCTTCCTTGCCGGATAGATGACATCTGGCTCTCTCCGATTCGAGTATCGCTTATGTACTTTCTCGCGTTCTGCTTGGTCGGCTGCTTTCTTTGCTGATTTACTCATGGAGCGCACCTCTCATATCCAGCTCGTCATCAGGCAGGATCTTCCAGTCAGGGGTTGGGAGAAAACAAGGCTCTCGAAGATCGTCGCGATAATACGATGCCAAAGTGTATAGATCTTCTGATATGAAGTAGATGCCAACAGGAGGCTTGCGAGCAGCGAGCATTCTTGCGCAAATCGCCATTTCTTGAGCATCTCTGGACACATTGCTGACCTTCTGTGTGATTATGAGGTCGACTTTCCCCGCATCG